>Ga0265293_10006611_pt1 | contig 18420 bp, 11 predicted proteins | sample Munlanlewell138R_FD_192505 | JGI IMG/M metagenome (GOLD analysis project Ga0265293, IMG submission 192505) | Leachate microbial communities from a municipal landfill in Southern Ontario, Canada - Leachate well 138R | ecosystem: Engineered > Solid waste > Landfill > Unclassified | place: Canada...
ATGATGTTCCTGGCCGACTGGTACACGGACGTGGCGGCCACGCGCTCCGTGGGCTTCTACCAGATCGGCGGCGGCATAGCCGGCGACTTCCCCATCTGCGTGGTGCCCATGCTCGAGCAGGACATGAGGCGCCCCACGCCCCTGTGGGGCTACTTCTGCCAGATCAGCGACTCCACCACCAGTTACGGCTCGTACTCGGGCGCCGTGCCCAACGAGAAGATCACGTGGGGCAAGCTGGGGATAGACACTCCCAAGTTCATCATCGAGTCGGACGCCACCATAGTGGCGCCGCTGATGTTCGCGATGATCCTGGGGCAGTAGGGGCCGCCCAAGCCGAACCACACCGCACAAGGCGGAGCGCGGCCGCCGGAGATTCGGCGGCCGCGCTCCCCTCTATCGCCGTGTGTTCGGCGTCAGTCGTGTAACTGGGGTGAGTCGCGCGCCAGGCGATTCAAGGCGCCGGGCGCACGACTCGACCGTCAGTTCGATTCGAACTCCACGTAGACGGAGTAGACGCAGGCATTGATGATGTCGTCCGGAACGTGCGACATCGAGTAGGACTTGTTGTCGGAGGGACCGATGAGCATGGGTACCTGGTTGAAGGTGGCGGTCTCAGTCATGTGGCACTGGTCGGTGGGAGAGCCGGCCGGGTCGTCCTCGTAGACGTCGACCCTGGTGGTAAGCGCCTGGGACAGTGGGCGGATGCGTGACACGGTCCAGAAGGTCAGCTTATCGCCGTCCTCGGGGTAGCGCCAGCCGCTGTTCGAGAGTGAGGTTGGCCCGAACTGCGCGCTGACGTCGTAATGGAACTCGCCGCTTCCACCGCCCACGTCGACGTCGCCGTCGCGCGTCACCTCGATCCTGAAGGTGATCTTCAGCAGTTGGTCGGGCACCAAGGGATCGCGGCAAACGCCGGGAGCGGGCACGGTGCAGACGAGGAGCTCTTCGGCGTCGTTGGTGCCGTCGCCGTCCCCGTCGGTGTCGGCCTTGGTCGGGTCGGTCCCGTGGGCCGCCTCCTGACCGTCGACGAGGGTGTCGAGGTCGGCATCGGCAACGAGGGGGTCGCTGAACACCTGGTAGGAGGCCTTGCCGGCCACGCGGATGATCAACGCCTCGCCGATCTCGGCGCCATCCGTGCGCAGGTCGTCGTCGGTGTCGGCGTCCAGCGGGTTGGTCCCCGCCGCCACCTCGGCGCTGTCGCTCAGTCCGTCGCCGTCGGTGTCGGGGTTGCGCGGGTCGGTGCCCGCCAGGTACTCGGCGTTGTCGTCGAGGCCGTCACCATCGGTGTCGCGAAGGGTCGGGTCGGACGTTACGTGGCGCGTGACCGCTGCCGGCTGCACGTATGGGGTGACGGAGACCGGGTAGGTCGTGACGGTCCAACCGCTCGTCTCGAGGAAGTTGACCAGCCCGTCGCCATCGTCGTCGAAGACCATGTCGCCGTCGTTGACGTTCGGGTCGGTTCCCAGGTCGCGCTCGGCGCCGTCGGGGAGCGTGTCGCCGTCCGTGTCGGGGTTGAGCGGGTCGGTCACTACCCCGAAGAGTCGGGGACCGAAGCGCATGTCGATGTCGAACCCGTTGACTTCCTCGAAATCCGTGAGGCCGTCGCCGTCCGTGTCGCGGCGCTTGGCGTCGGTGCCGAGCAGGTGCTCGGTGACGTCGTCCAGCCCGTCCTGGTCGGAGTCCACGCGCGCGCAACTGGAGTAACCCTGATAGTCGCCGCGCCCCACGACGCTCACGCGCCAGCCCTCGTAGGCCTCGAAGCGGTCGTCGAGACCGTCTCCGTCAGTGTCTGCCAGTACGTCGGAGCAGCCGAGTGTGTACTCCATCTGCGCCGGCACGCCGTCGTCGTCCTCATCCTGCACGAACGCGAGCGTGATGCCCTCGCCGGCTTGCAACACGCGGCCGCCCACGTCCTGGTCGGCCGCCATGATGCCCTGGGGCGTGAGGACGAACCAGCGCTTGAGGGTGTTGCCGAGCGTCTGCGATACGCCGCGCACGCGCCACATGACCTCCACGCCGCCGATGGTGCGGGTGGAGTAACTGTCCTGGATCTGCACCGCGTTGAGCGACGAGGTCGGTGTGGTGTCCTCGTCGTAGTGGGTCAGCCCGAGCACGGCACCGAGACCCTCGGCCAGCGTGATCCCGACCTGCCGGCCGTTGGGGTCGTAGACCACGCGGTCGGCGTCGTCGATGACACCGTCGCCGTTCTCGTCGGCGATGGCGCGTCCGGAGCTGGTGGCTACCTTCAGCCTCTCGGTCAGGTCGCCCTCGCCGTCGCCGTCGCTGTCCGCCGCGCCGTAGTCGAGGACGATGGTGGCGGTGCGGTCGTTGACGTCTTGTGACGTGAACGCGAAGTTGCGCCCCAGCTCGTCGGTGACGTCGAAGTTGGAGATCTTGAAGACGAGGCCCGTGGGGTCCTGCATCAGCTGTTCCACGAGCGCGGGGAAGACCTGATCGGCAACGAACACGAGCGGGCCGCGTTCCGGCACGAGCGGGCCCAGGTTGTAACCGCCCTCGGGTTCGTGCTCGGGCACCAAGGTGGCGATGGGCACGAGGCGGCCGGGAACGCGCGGGTCTTGCACGAAGGCCGTCACCTGGACGTTCGAAATGTTGAAGGCGATGTCGCCGAGGCTGCGCAGGCTGACGGTGAGCTTGATCGTCGCCCCTTGCACCTCGCGGGTCAGCGACTCGTCGACCTGAAGCTCGGCCTGGGTCTCGTGGGACCGGGCGTACTCCTCCTGGGTCGCGCGTGAGGACTCGCGGGTGAAGGACGAGCTCCACTGCCCCGTGTAGCCCGTCTCCACGCTGAATTTGCCCGAGGCCCCGAAGTCGACGCCCGCCTTCCAACCGATCTCGACGCCGGCCTTCACGGTGAACTCCTGAGTGTTGCTGTCGGTGTTGCTCGTCGAGCGGGTATCGGCCTGCGTCAAGGTCGACGAGAAACTCTTGGTCTCTAGTTCGCGAGTGCCGCGCTGGCTGGTGGCGGCGAAGCGCACGTCGAGTTGCATGTCGACCGCTCCGACTTGGATGCCCGGGCGCGGGAGGTCGGCCAGGCGGGGGTTGCGGTTGCCCAGGTTGATCTCGTCACCGTCGTCGATCTGGTCGCCGTCGCTGTCGGTGAGGTTGGGCGAGGTGCGGAAGAAGTAGAACTCCAGGCCGTCGATGAGGCCGTCGCCGTCGCTGTCCTGAGCCGTCGGGTCGCTGTAGACGTAGTTGAGCTCCCAGTAGTCGCTGAGTTGGTCGGCGTCGGTGTCCGCCGAGCGCGGGTCCGTGAGGTACGCGCGCTCGTCGCGGTCGTTCACGCCGTCGCCATCGGTGTCGACGAGGAACGGGTCGCTGGTCACGGTGCGCGTGATGATCGAGCCGTCGGCCTGACGCACGCGCACGGTCCAGCCGCGCTGCTCGGCGTCGTCGGTCAGGCCGTCGCCGTCGCTGTCTACCCCGGGCCCGCTGGTGGCGGTGCCCACGAACGTCACCTGGTAAGGGTTGTCGCGATCGGGGGGCACCACGAGGTTCCCCGCGATGTCGGCGATGGCAACGGCCTTGAGGCCGTAGGTGATGTCGCTCTGGGCCAGAGTCGTGAGCGTGACGGTGCGGCCGGATGGGGAGAGCGTGGCGCTCGTCACCGAAAGCACGGAGGCGGCCGCCAGCTCGGTGGTCTCGACGCCACCGATCCCGTAGTGGCTCGGGTTCTCCGCACTGTCCACCCCGCCCCTCACAGGCTCGCTGAACGTCACGAGGACCGTGGTAGGGCTGGTGGAGACCGCGCCGGTGACGCGCGGCGCCGTGTTGTCGGGGGTACCGATCGGGCTCGGGCCGACGATGATGACTCCCTCGCTGGTCAGTTGCCTGAGGGCGTTGCCGGCGCGGTCGGCGAGGCCGCTGACGGTGAGCTCGTAGGGGTACCCGGCACTCAGGCCCGCGACCTTCAGCCGCGCACGCGTCCCCTGCTGCTCGCTGGTCACACTGGTGACGCCGATCCGGGTTGCGCCGGGGCCCTCGAGTGAGAACACGCCGCCGGCCATTGAAGTCGGTGCGAGCGTGTCGCTCACCGGCTCGCTGAAGTGGAGGATGACCGTTTCGGGGTCGGGAGCCCACGCCTCGGCGATGTAAGGCGCGCTCTGGTCGAGGGTCGCGACGGGCCTGAACTCGGCGGAGTCGGCATCTGGCTTGAGGAGCATCTGAGCGTGGAACGTCGTGGCGCCAAGGACCTCGACCCGGCCGACGGCGAACCCCAGGGGTTCGGTGGTCAGGATCACGGCGCTGCGGTCGACGCCGCCGCCGGCCACGTCGAACGCGGCCGCGAGGATCCGCGACCGCGGGGTGACGCCATAGTTGCTCGGTAGCAGCGCGTCGTCACTCATGGCGACGGGAGCGCCCGATGCATCCGCGAAGGTCACCAGCAGGCTGTCGTTGGCTAGCGGCACGGCGCGGGCGAGAACTGGGGCTGGCACGAGACTCCCCTTGAAGGCACCGGGTGCTGCCGCGGAGGGTGCAAGCTTGGCGGCGGCCGCCGCCGGGCCCTTGGCGGGAACGGCGTCTGCTGCCAGAAGGTAAGTGACCTCCTCTTGGGGCGCGGTCGCCAGGGCCACGGCCAGCCCGGTGGCGCTCGGGTAGGCACCTATCACCTCGAGCGACTCGCCGGCCGGCCCCGTGACGGAGTAGAGGCTCGGATCACTGGCAGAGTCGGCAACGGGTTTGTCGAAAGTCGCCAGCAAGGACGTGTTGCTGGTGGCTCTGACGGCGGTCAGGGCGGCCAAGTTGACGGGTGCTTTGGTCGCGCCGGGACCCGCGCAGCCGAACAGCACAGCGAGCAAGAAGATGCTCGAGAAGTACGCCTTGGCGGCCCGAGAGCGCCTGCTTGTGTTCTTGCTGGAGGACGTCGTAGAAACAAGCATTCTTTCTCCCCTTCACGTTGCTGCGCGCGGATGGCCGTGTTCCGCGCCGGTCCGCTCTTGCGTTGCCGTCCGGGGTGTCACGGCCTGACCCGAGCGGTCCATTTACCTGAGCGCCCGATGAGAGAGTATGTAAGAATCGGTCTGTCTTTCATCTGTCCGTCCGGCTTGCCGATCGACGCGCCACAGCATTGGAGTCGGCTTGTTCAAGTTGCGAACCCTCGGGGGGCTCGAGATGATCGGGTGCGACCTTCCCGGTCGTCGCCCCCTCGTGCTCGCCGCTTATCTCGCTATCGAAGGCCGGCAAAGGCGCGGACGCCTGGCGGAACTCTTCTTCTCCGAGACGGTCGATCCGCTCAACCAGCTATCGGTCAACCTCACCCGGTTGCGGCGGCACCTGCGCACGGCCGGAGCTACGGACGCGCTGCAAGCCGACGCCTCGACGGTTGGCTTGGACCTCGCTACCGATCACGCAGTGCTGCTCCAGGCACTCGAGTTGCATGACGTGAGCCGAGCGGTCGAGCTGTACGCCGGCCCATTCCTCGCGGGGGAAGAGGAGCGCGTAACCGACGATCTGGCGTCTTGGATCCTGGCCGTGAGGGAGGAGCTGGCCAACCGTCTGTTACGGGAAGCGGTGACGACATGTGGCCGGTTGGCGGCCGACGGGCGAGCTACCGAGGCCGCGGCGTTAGCGGAAGCCGCTCGAAGGAGTTCGGAGACCGAAATTGGCGACCCGGTGCTCCATGACGCGCTTCGTGAGATCCTGGTCACGAGCCGGGCCGCAGTGGCGCCGGCGGGCCGCCGCCGGACCAATGGGGCCCCAGCCGGGCGGCCGAGAATGGCGGCCCTGCGTACCCTCCGGGCAATACCGCCTACCAACCTCGTGGGGCCGCCGGCGCTAGTGGTCGGGCGCGAGCGCGAGCGGTTGGAAGTGGCAGGTTTGCTGCGGCGGCTCGACTGCCGGCTGGTGACGTTGGTGGGTGAGGGTGGGGTCGGGAAGTCTTGGCTGGGGCGTCAGGTCGCCGACGACTGTCTTGCAAGCGAGGATTTCCCCGACGGGGTTCTGGCGCTGGACACCGAAGGAGCAACAGTAGAGGACCTGACGGCTCGCTTCGTGCAGGCGATCGAAGCCTCCGGCTTGGGGGCATCCGCGAGCTTCGGCGACGCCTCACGGGCGGGCCACCGCGAGCGCGTCCTAGTGCTGGTGGACGGGGTTGGCGAGTCCGATTCCGCGCTCGCACAGGTGGGCGACTTCGTCACGACGTTGCTGAGGGCGTGGCCCGCCGCGAGGATCCTGGTGACAAGCGTCCGGCGTTTGGGGGTGCCCTCCGAGATCGCCTATCTGGTCGAGGGGGTCGGCGAGAACGAGGCCGAGGACGGTAGCGCGTTCGGGTCGGCAGCAGACCTGTTCTTGGCGCGGGCTCGGTCAGTGCATGGGAACCGCATAATAGGCGCCGATGACGTTGCGGGCATCCGGCGACTGGCCCGGCTGGTGGGCGGCCACCCCCTCGCCCTTAGCCTGGCTGCGGCGTTCGCGGGCACCTCGGGTCCGGCTGAGATAGCCGAGCTGGTGGAGGCCGACCCGGACGCTCTCGGCGCGTTCCGCAGCGGCGTGCCGGAGCGGTCCAGGAGCCCGCGGGCGCGCTTCGACCACGCGCTGGCCGGCCTGGCGGCCGAGGAGCGCGGGCTGCTGTTGGCGCTGTCGTATTTCGAGGGAAGCTTCTCGCGAGAAGGAGCCGTCGAGGTGGCGGGTGCGGGCGTTTTCGGCCTGGCCGGCCTTCAAGACCTCTCTTTGCTCCGAACGCAGGCCAATGGCCGGTTCCGGCTCACCGCCCTCGCGAGACTGTTCGCCAGGAAGGACCTGGAGGCCACGCCCGAGTTGCTTACCCGCGTCTCCGAGCGACACGTCGCCTACTACGCGGACCTTCCGCGACGCCATTACCAGCAAGCGTTCGGGGCGCGGCAGGCCGCGATCCAACAGTTGCTGCTCGACGAACGGCCCAACACGCTGTTGGCTTTCCGCAGGGCGCTGGCTCGCGGCGACAGTGAGGCCGCGAGGAGCCTGGCGCGAGGCATCTACGCCCTGTACGGCCGTATGAGGTGGACCGCGGAGGCCCTGACGTTGGCCGACGAGGGGCTGGAAGCGCTTGCCGACTCCGGCACCCCTGGGCTCGTGGGCGAGCTCCTGGCCATGAGGGCCATGAACCTCATGTGGACGGGGCGACTGGAGGAGGCGGCAACGGAGGCCCAAGAGGCGCTGGACGTGCTGCTGCCCGCCGGCGAGTTCTGGGGTGCCCGCAACGCCTACACGGCCCTTGCGCATGTCGCGCTTAGCAAGAAGAACGCCGTGAGCGCAGAACACTACTTCGACCTGGCCCGGAGTGCACTACCGGCGGAGCACCCGGCGGCCTTCAAAGCCGCGGCCGGCATGGTGCAGCTGGCGGCCGGAAAGCTCGAAGTTGCCGTGGAGTCGTTGCGACACGCCGCCGTCGACTCCCGGGTCTTCGAGGACCGCGGCCAGGAAGTCGTCAGCCGCTACCACCTGGCGGGCGCGCTCTTCGAGAAGGGCGAGCTGGCGCAGGCGCGGCGCGAATACGGGTTGGTCATGCACTTGGCGGCGGGGTCGCTGCCGCATTACGAGGAGGCGGGCCGACTCGGTGTTGCGCGGGTACTGGCACTGCTTGGCGACAAAGGCGCGGTCCGCGAGCAGGGTCCCGGCCAGCCGGCGCCCGGGGTCACTCCCCTTACTTCCCCTTAAGCCCCGAGTGCTCGAGGGCACTGGCGAGTTCGGCTTGCAGTTGCGCGTCGATCTGCGCGCCGGGGTGGCGCACGAAGGCGCTGGCTATGGCGCCACGTTGCCGGTAGACCTCCTTGCGTAGCGCTAGGCCGATGTTGGGCTGGAACTCGTAACGGAGTATGGGGCAAGCGGCATAGAAGGCCTGCCTCGCCGTTGCTTTGTCGCCTGCGGTGAAAGCGCGATAGACCGCCACGAGCACCTCGGGGTACGAGAAGCCCGTCATCATGCCGTTGCTGCCGCGCTCGAGTTCTTCGTAGAAGTACATGCCGCCGAGGCCGCCGACGATGGCGATGTCGGAACCGAGCTGGCGTAAGGCCGTGACCTTGGTGACGCTCGGTGTTTCCTCCAGCTTGATCACCTGCACGTTAGGTAGTTCGGCGTGGAGCTTGACGATCAACTGCGGACTCAGCCTGACGCCGGTGGCGGCGGGATAGTCGTGCAAGATGACGAGCTTGTCTACCGCGGCGTCTATGCGGCGGTAGTACTCGAAGATGACGGCGTCGTTCTGCACCGGCGGTGGTGCGACCAACAGGCCTGCTGCCCCCAACTTCAGTGCGCTGAGGCTCTTCTCGACGGCCAGGTCGGTGCCGCCTGCGCCGGAGCCGGCGAAGACGGGCACGCGGCCCCTTGCGGTCTCGACCGTCACGCGGATGACCTCGTCCTGTTCGGACTGTGACAGCTTGGGTGCCTCCCCGAGGACGCCGAGCACCACCAGGCCGTCGACACCCAGGCCGATGAGGAACTCGGTGAGGGTGGCCAGGCTCTCGATGTCCAGCGCGCCGGCGTCCGTGAAGGGCGTGGGCATTATGGTGTGAACGCCGTGGAACTTGCTCATTGGGACTCCTTATGCCACATCTTTCCAGACGGTGTCTGGGCGGACGTCGTGCGCACGGACGGCTACGGACTCATCCGAGAGTAGCCCATCGTGAAACGGAGGGTAGCGGCCGCCGGCCACCTTCGCATTGGCGGGCTGCAGGAGCATCACACGGGCAGTTGCCGGCGAATGCCCCGGCGTACTCGCCGCCGCCGTGCATAATTCTCATAGCGCACTTCCGCTTGGAACATTGGAGGTCCGATGGCTGAAGTCGTACTGTTCCACCACGTGCTCGGTCTCACCGAAGGCATCGAGCGCCTGGCCGAGGAAATGAGGCACCACGGACACGCGGTAACTGCCCCGGACTTGTTCGAAGGAAAGGTCTTCTCGTCGCTCGAAGAAGGCATGGCGCACGTCCGGACCCTCGGCTTCGAGGAGGTTGCAGCCAGGGGTGTCCGCGCGGCCGAGGCGCTGAGCCCGGCGGCCGTTTACATGGGCTATTCGCTGGGCGGCATTCCAGCCCAGAAGCTCGCGCAGAGCAGGCCGGGTGCGAGAGGCGCGGTCCTCGTGGCCGCCTGTCTGCCGCCGGAGGAGCTCGGCGGGCCGTGGCCGCGCGGCGTTCCCCTCCAGATTCACGCCGAGGAGCACGACCCGGAGTTCGACAACGGCTACGACCTGCCCACGGCCCGCGCCGTGGTGGCCGCCGCCGCTGACGCCGAGCTTTTCTTGTATCCGGGCAACAAGCATTTCTTCGCCGACAGCTCGCTGCCGGACTACGAGCCGGCGGTGGCGCGGCTGTTCATGACGAACGTTCTGGCGTTCTTAGATCGGCTGTAGCGGGCTAGGAACCATCCCGGAGGTTAGCTTTGCTCCTCCGAACCCCGTCCGGAGCTCCAGGGGAGTTCAGCTGCTGAGCAGCGAGGCGTTGCGCTTCAGCACGCTGCCGGCCAGCCAGCCACCCGGCAGGAGGAACGCGAAGCCCAGCAGCATGGCGGGCGTCAGCCCCACGGCCTGTTGCAACGCACCGAAGCCTATGTACAAGACGCCGGCGGTGCCCCAGGTGAGGCCCATCAACATGCCCGAGGCTGCCCCGACCGCGTGCGGGGCCAGCTCCTGTGCGCTCACCACCAGGAGCGGGATGGGCGAGTTGCTGCTGAACCCGGCGAGCGCGACCAGCACGTAGTAAAGGAGGGAGCCCGGAGCCACGAACAGCACCGCGGCCATCAGCGGCAGCGCAAGCAGCATGGCTCCTACCACCAGGCGCCTTCGCCCAACGCGCGGCTCCAGCAGCCCGGCTATCAAGCCACCTATGGCTCCCGCGCCGCTGAAGAGGCCGAGGGTGAAGCCGATGACCTGGGCGTCGGGCGCGAAGCCGCGCACGGTTGCTAGGTAGAGTGGCACGGCGTTGATGAAGCTGATGAAGGCCATCGCCCTGAACAGCCCGGCCAGCGCCAATAGCCCCACGGGTCCCGCGAACAGCGTGGCGTCGAACACCTTGCCGCGCCTGCTCGTCAGGGGACGGGCCCGCTTGGGGGCCAGGTAAAGCAGGAGCAGGCCGACGGCGGTACCGAAGAGCGCGAGATAGGGCACGTACTGCGGTCCGGCTCCGCGGATTATGGCCAGCACCACGATAGGCATCAGGGCCACGCCAAGGGGGCCGCCGGCGGTGAAGAGCCCGACCGCGAGGCTCTTGCGCGCTCCGGAGGCCGCGGCCATCGAGGCGGCCGCCGGGTGGAATGTCGCCGAGCCGAGCCCGCCGATCAGGAGGATCAGGAGGAGCGAGACCACGCTCGGCGCCACGGCGACGAAGCTCATCAGGGCGGAACCCACGATGAGGCCAAGCGCCGCGCTTCGCCTCAGGCCCCAATGGTCCGCCAGCCCGCCCACGAAGGCCTGCATCACGTTGGCCGAGATGGAGATGACGGCCACGAAGGTGGCCAGCACGACCTCACCGACCCCTAGGCGAACCTGCAGGATAGGCAGGAACACCGGGAGCACGTTGGTGAAGGCGTCGTTGGCGAAGTGCGCGAGGGCGAGGAGCAACGCGAGGCCCGTGCCGGTCAACGCGGCACGTTCGACCCTCGCAGCCCTCATGGCACGTAACGGTAACAGTTGGGTTCCTCGTCAGGTGGCCGCAACGAGCAACGTGATACTTTCACCTGACGGGGCGCCCGAGTGGCGGAAGAGGAGGTCGAGCTCGTGAAGCGCGCACCGAGCGTGATCATGGTGCTGGTGTTCGTGGCCATAGGCGGCTATCTGCTGTGGCGGGCGCTGCAGGGCGGCGGGCCGCTGTTCTTCTTCCTGGCGGCCGTTTCGTTCGGCATGGCCATAGCGGCGATGCAAGGCATCAACCGCGGCCGGCAAGGCTGACGTTCATGCCGCGGGATGGTGGGGTGTCGGCTCTCACCACTGCGTTTCCGTTCGCGACGAGCAGCAGGACCACGCGGCCGGGCAGGCTGAGGGTGGCCCCTAGCCTGCACGACCTTGCCGTGGTGTTCGGGGCGTTCGAACTGCGGCTGCGGGGGAGCGATGGACTCGATCGACTGAACGTGCGTCGCAGCACCGGCCGGACCCACGCAGCCACTTTCCGCGGTCCAGCCGGACGGGCGTTCCTGGCGGCCTCCCGCGGTGAGTACCGCGCCACCGGCCTGGCGGGCCACCTGAGGCCGGCGGAACGGCTCGCAGCGCGCTACCGCCACCAGTGGCTTGGGGGAGTGGTCGGCGGGGTAACGGGTGGCCGCCCGATGCTCGAGCTACGGGGCCTCCTAACGCTCACGACGAGCGACCTGCAGGCGGTAGCCGCCGGGAGCGTGCCCGAAGACGCCGTCGCCTACGAGGTCCGTCTGGTGGATGTGGACGCGGAGCGGCTGGAGGTGGAGGTGAGCCTCCAGCAGGACGGCCTCTTCACGGACCTTATCTGGGAGCAACCGCCCAGAGTGCGCGTGTTCGGCTTCGGGGTGCAGTTCACCTACCTCGACATGCGCGGCCGCGCCGTACCGATAATCACGGCCGAGCAGGGGGTAGGACGTGGGGCGCAACCCTTGACCCGCTTCACCGAGAGCCTGGGTGGCGCCGGCGGCGATTGGTGGAGCACCTACGCTCCCGTGCCCGGCTTCGTCACCACGGAGATGGCGGGGTTGCTGGTACGAGAGTCGGAGCCGGCCCGCTTCGACCTGCGCTGGCCGGGTGTCGGCAGCGTCCGCCTCTACGGCCCGCGCCTGCGGGCACTGGCGTACTCGGCCCACAACCCGCGTACCCTCCTCGAGATCCATACGCGTGAGACGGGGCGGATGCCCCCGCTACCGGACTGGGCCCACGCCGGTGCGATCCTCGGGTTGCAGGGTGGCGCCGACAAGGTGGAGCGGGTCGTGGCCGACCTGCTGGCCGAGGGCGCCCCGCTCGCCGCGGTGTGGCTGCAGGACTGGGTGGGCAACCGGCAGTTGCCGTTCGGCACGAGGCTGTGGTGGGACTGGCAGCGCGACGAGGGCCGCTACCCCGACTGGCACGGCATGCTCGAGCGCCTTGCGGCCCGTGGTGTTCGGGTCCTCACGTACGTGAACCCCTTCCTGGCACCAATGGACGATCGCCCCGGTGGGAGGCCCGCGCTCTTCGACGAGGCCGAGGCCGCCGGGTACTTCGTCAAGAACGCCTCGGGGGGCACGTACCTGACCGACCAGGGCGATTTCACCGCGGGCCTCATAGACCTCTCGAACCCGGAGGCGCGCTCCTGGTACCTGGAGACGCTGGCCCTCAACCTGAGCGAGAGCCGCGCCTCGGGCTGGATGGCGGACTTCGGCGAGGGTTTGCCGCTCGACGCCCAACTGGCGCACGGCACGGCACTCCAGTGGCACAACCACTACCCGGAGGCCTGGGCCGAGTTCAACCACGACCTTCGCCGCCTCGTGGCAAAGCGGAGTGGCGGGAGCGCCGACGACTACCTCACGTTCTTCCGGTCCGGTTTCACCCGCAGCCCGGGCGACGCCGGGCTCTTCTGGTTGGGCGATCAGTGCGTTACCTGGGACCGCTTCGACGGCCTGGCCAGCGCCCTGACGGGCCTCCTCTCGGGCGGTTTCTCGGGTTTCGCCCTGAATCACGGCGACGTCGGGGGGTACACCTCGACCCTGCCGCCCCTCCCCACCACTCTGCGCTCCCCCGAACTCCTGGCCCGCTGGGGCGAGCTCATGGCGTTCACCGCCTTATTGCGCACCCACGAGGGCAACCGGCCGCAGCACAACGTTCAGGTGTACTCGGACCAGGGCACCAGGTCGGCTTTCGCGCACGCCGCCCGCCTTCACGCCGGTTGGCGGGACCTGCGAAAGCGGCTGATGGTGGAGGCATACGAGACGGGCATGCCGGTCGCGCGCCACCCGTGGCTGCAGTACCCGGAGGACGCCAACTGTGAGGACCTTGCGAGACAGTACTTCCTCGGCCCGAACCTGCTCGTGGCGCCGGTGCTGGACGAGGGCGCCCGCAGCGTGCGGGCGTACCTCCCGGCCGCGAGCGGCACGTGGCGCCACCGCTGGAGCGGGGTGACCTTCGAAGCCGGTGAGGGCAAGTGGGTGACGGTGGACGCGCCCCTAGGGCAGCCCGGCCTCTTCAACCGCGTGGCCTGAGTTCAGTTGCGCCGCCGACCTCGTGTTTTGAGTTCAGCTGCGCCGCCGACCATGTGGCCTGAGTTCAGTTGCGCTGCCGGCCGGGTGGCTCGAGCTTAGCTGCGCCGCCGACCACGCGGGTCGAGGATGTCACGCAGGCCGTCGCCCAACAAGTTGAATGCGAGCACGGTGATGAGGATGGCGATCGCCGGGGCGGAAGAGGCCCAGGGCGCCTCCGAGATGAAGGAGCGCGTTTCGGACACCACGGCTCCCCATTCGGGGGTGGGGGGTTGAGCGCCGAAGCCGATGAAGCCGAGGCCGGCGGCGGTGAGGATGGCGGCGCCCACGTCGAAACTCGCCTGCACCAGCAGCGGCGTGATGGCGTTGGGCAGCACGTGCCGCAGTGCTTGGCGCCAGCGACTCGCGCCAAGGGCGCGTGAGGCGTCGACGAAGTCGAGCGTCTTGAGGCTCAGTACCTGCGCGCGGATGAGGCGGGCGTAGTAGGGCCACGTGACGGCTGCGACGGCGATCATGAGGTTGCCGAGGCTGGGCCCGAGGGCACCCGCGATGGCCATGGCCAGGATGAGGGCGGGGAAGGCGAAGAAGATGTCGGTGATGCGCATGGCGACCTCGTCGACGAGACCGCCGAACATGCCGGCCACCAGCCCGATGAAGCCGCCCAACAACAGCGCCACGCCCACCACGGTCAGCCCGATGCGCAGCGAGATGCGTGAACCGTGCACGACGCGCGACCAGACGTCGCGCCCCAGCTGGTCGGTGCCAAGCAGGTGCTCGGCGCTGGGAGGCTGGAGCCGGACGGCGAGATCTTGCGCGAGCGGGTCACCCGAGATCTGAGGCGCGAAGACTGCCACCAGCAGAAGCAGCAGCGCCAGAGCGCTCCCGAGCACCGTGCCCGGGTTCCTGAGGAAGCGCCTCAGCGCCTTGTTGCGGACCAGCCGCTTGTCGTTGGCCGTGGCGATCATACGTACGACACCCGGGGGTCCAGAACGACGTACAAAACGTCCACCAACAGGTTTATGAGGCTGTACGCCAAGCCGGCGACGAGGGTCACGCCCATCACGGCCGGGAAGTCCAGGGCCGTGGCGCTGGCGGTCGCGTATGACCCCAGGCCCGGCCAGGAGAAGATGGTTTCCGTTAGGACTGCTCCGGTCAGGAGCGAGCCCAGAAGGCTTCCTAGCACGGTCAGTACGGGCAGCGCTGCGTTGCGCAGCGCGTGCTTCATCACGACCTTGCGCCCCGGCAGGCCCTTGGCGGTGGCGGTGCGCACGAAGTCCTGCGACAGGGTCTCGAGCATGGCGCTCCGCACCATGCGGGCAACGAGCGCCATCGAGAAGGCACCCAGCACCACGGCAGGCAGCAACAGGTGGCGCAGGGCGTCCACCAGCACTTCCCAGTCCTGGGCGAGAAACGCGTCGAGCGTGAGGATGCCGGTGACCCGGTGGGGGGCGAGGAGATAGGCGTCGAGCCTCCCTGGTCCGGGCAGCCACCCCAGCTTGGCGTGGAAGAGCTGGAGCATCAGGATGGCCAGCCAGTAGACGGGCGTGGCACCCCCGACCAGCGCCAGGGCCCTCACACCCAGGTCGAGGGGGCGGTCCTGTTGCACCGCCGCCAGGATGCCGGCCGGGATTCCCAGCGCCAGGGCGAAGAGCATGGCGGCCAGGGTCAGTTCGAAGGTGGCGGGGAAGAAGTCTCGCAGGTCGTTCAAGATAGGGCGTTGCGTGCGGAGCGAGCGGCCGAGGTCGCCCGTCACCAGCGCTTTCATGTAGATGAGGTACTGCTGCCAGGCCGGCTTGTCGAGGCCGCGCTTCTCACGGTAGGCGGCCACCTGCGCCGGCCGGGCGTTGTTGCCCAGGGCGGCCGCGGCCGGATCGGCCGGCACCACCTGGGATATGAAGAAGGCCGCGAACCCGACGCCCCACACGACGAAGACCAACGAGCCAAGGCGGCGAAGTAGGAAAGCTAGCAACGGCCCTCCGGGGTCAACTGGAGGAGGGCCCGGTCACCCGAGCCCTCCAAGAACTTCGTAGACGTCAGACTGCTCCGGCCGCCGTCAGGGGAGCTTGCTGATGCGCTCGAACTCGACGTCCCCCTGGGCACTGCGTTCGAAGCCCTCGACCTTGGCCGACGTGACCACGGGCTTGTAGGGCTGGTAGAGCATCTCGTAGGGGCCCTCGGTTGCGACGAGCTTGGTGAGTTTGGCGTAGAGCGCCTTGCGCGCGTCCACGTCGATGGTGGTGGCGGCTTCGCCCGCCAGCTCGCTCGCCTCGGCGTTGTCCCACACGTTGCGCCACGCGATCGACTTGGCCGCGTAGCTTGCAAGCGACGTGGCGTTGCCGTCGGGGTCGGGGTAGTCGGGGCTCCACGCGGCCAGCACGAGCTGGGCGGCCTGGGCACGGTAGATGGTGTAAAGCTCGCTCGATACCGTCTGCTTGATGTTGGCCGTAATGCCGGCCTCGGCGAGGTCGGACTGGATCTTCGCGGCCAGGTCGGCGCACGGGATGCCGCCGCCGCAGGCGCCCGTCGGAACGAGGAACTCGACCGTGAGACCCGTGGCACCCGCCTCGGCGAGCAGGGACTTGGCCTTCTCCACGTCGCGCTCGTAGTAGATGGTCGTGTCGGCGCCCATGAGCCCCGCGGGGATGATCGTCTGCATGCGGCGGCCAAGACCCAGCAGGAGGCTATCGATGATGCCCTGTTGGTCCACCGCGTAGCGCACGGCGTCGCGGACGCGGTTGTCGGCGAACGGGGCGCCCTCCCCGGAGTTCATGCCCAGGTAGGTCATCTGGAACGTGTCGGTCTTGTACGTCTTGAGGTCGGGGTTACCCGCCGCGGCCTGGAACGCCTCGGGGGTGTAGTCCCACGCGATGTCTATCTCGCCGGACTCGAGCGCGGTGCGCTGCGCGTTGGACTCCTGCATGTAGCGCATGATGACGCGGGTGATGGGGCCGGGGTCGGGGTACTCGGGGTTGGCGACCAGCACCACCTGGGCGCTGCGGTCCCAGCGCTCCAGCTTGTAGGGGCCGGAGCCGGCCGAGTTGTCGTTGAGCCACGTCTGCCCGTAGTCGCCGTCCTGGAAGTGCGGCTCGACCTCGGCCTGATCCATGACCCCGCCGATGTTGAAGGTCAGCAGGTTGAGGACGATGGTGGGGTTCTTGCCCTCGGGAAGGTCGAGGCGCACGGTCTTGTCGTCGACGGCCACCGTCGAGCCGACCTGCATGCCGGCCGTGTCGGTGAACAGGAACGAACCCGGCCCGGCGATCTGGATGGCGCGGTCGAAGGAGAAGACCACGTCCGAGGCCTTCACGGGGCGACCGGTCGAGAACTTGGCGTCGCGCAAGTGGAACGTGATGCTGTTGCCGCCGTCGTCGCGGGGGGTGATCTCCCAGCTTTCCGCGAGGCCGGGGACGATCTTCGACAGGTCGGCACCCTCGAACTTGACGAGGCGCTCGTAGATGTTGTCGATGACGACGGTGCCCGAGAACTCGTAGCTCACGCCCGGGTCGATGGTCAACAGATCGCCCCAGTCACCCCCTATTACCAGGGTCGTCTGACGAGCCGACTGCGCGGCGCCGAACGCCGCTGCCAGTGCGAAGATGAGCGCAACCACCAGGGTTGCTATCCGCTTGAGCCGCATGCTGCCTCCATTTGACGAGTGAGACTGTTACCCGTTGGGGAATCGGGTAGCGAGAGTCTACTACATCGAGCCGGACGCGCCGCCGACGTTCAGCGGTCGCTTGCCAGGCCCTTCAGCATGTCAGCGGCCTTCTCCTTGTCGAGGTCATCGGACGCCCGCCTGGTCGGCAGGGTCAGGGCCACTTCGAGCTGCGCCCTGGCACCGTCGGGCTTGCCCAGGGCTATCAGCGCGGTGGCGTACTCCAGCCGCAGGTTTATCTGCTCAGGCGCCAGCGTCACGCTCTTCTCGAGGAGGGGGATGACGGCTTCCTTGCGCCCGCCGTACAGCCAGCCCACCCCGTGCTTCACGAGCTCGAGGTGCCACATCGCGAGACCGGCCAGCGCGTCGGGCTCGTTGGGGTCGAGCGCCAGTGCGCGGTCGAAGAGCGTTTTGAGCTCGGGAGCCACGTTCAGGTTCTGCAAGATCCCCGAGCGCCTGGCTATCTCGCCCTTGGCCCTCACCAGTTGCAAGATGGCGGCGGCCGAGTCGGGGTCGAGCTTCGTGGCCGTCTCTGCGGCGGTCACGGCGCGGTTCAACCAGATCAGCTCCTCGGACAGAGGCGCTCCGACGCGCGCGAGATGGTAAGCGACCTCGTCGGTGGCGGCGCGCGCCGCCGTCGTCTGCATGGCGGCCGTCTGCACCTGGCTCGCCTTCTCCCAGGCGGCGGGGTAATCGCCCCGGTCCGCTAGCGCCGTTGGTGTCTGGCCCCAAGCCAGTGGCGCGAGCAGCAGCGCGCAGGCGAGGGCCGCGAGCACGCGCGTGCCCCTGGTCCTCGCGAACCGCCTAGAACGAGAACTCGACTCCCAGGCTGAGCTGGGTATTGTCCTTCCAAACTCCATAGGTGCTCCCATCGGAACCGTACAAGACGGTGGCCGCGGCGGTTCCTGTCAGGCCGTCCGCGAAGGTGTAACTGAACGAGGGCCTGATAACGCCGCTGCCGTCGGTCCATTCGTGCAACCAGGCGACGTCGAGGCCGATGCGGTTGTCGGGGTCGAAGGAGGCGGCCAGGACGGTCGAGAAGGAATGCTCCGGGTCGGCGCCCGCGTCCGCCGCCGTGCGTTGGTACGCTCCCTGAAGGGTGAGGAATGGGCCGCCCGAGACGTTGGTCTCGACGCCCAGGACGGCCGCGAAGTCGTCGTTGCCGATGCCCGAATCGGTGCCTCCTGGGTCGTCACCGAAAGTGTAGGCCGACTCGCCCCGCACCACGTAGTCGCCGAACACGGCCGAGAAGTCGACGCCGACGACGGTGACCCGGTCATATGCCAGCTTGGGTTGCAGCTCGAACATGCCCGGAGTGGGGGTCGGCACCAGGTCGGCCGAGGGCGTGGGCAGGTGTCTGAAGCCGCGGTAGGCCATGACGCTGACGTCGGCCCCTCCGCCCAGCTCCAGGTCGAGGGTCGCGCGCCCCCCGAACTGCATGTTCCCCAACTCGAAGGCCGGCGCGGCCTCCTGCGGCGGCAACACTCCGACGATGGTCACACCGGGTGGCAGGGCGGGCGGCGCGGCGGGAGAGAGCTGCCAACGCGCGCCGGGCAGGGTCGAGGGCACGAACACCGGCACCAGCACGAGGTCTACGGTCACGCCCTCGGGAGCGTGCCAGGTGGCGCGCACCAGGGGCGTCGGCAGCC
>Ga0265293_10006612_pt1 | contig 18420 bp, 23 predicted proteins | sample Munlanlewell138R_FD_192505 | JGI IMG/M metagenome (GOLD analysis project Ga0265293, IMG submission 192505) | Leachate microbial communities from a municipal landfill in Southern Ontario, Canada - Leachate well 138R | ecosystem: Engineered > Solid waste > Landfill > Unclassified | place: Canada...
TTTTTGGCTTTGACAAAATTTTCTAAAGTATAAATAAAGATGGTTTTGTTTTTAATCTTGGCAAAAAGCTTGTCACTGCCAAAGCGAGTACCGTTGCCAGCACAGGTAATAATAGCGGATATCATAGTTAAATAAATTTGATAGCTTGGTTAAAAGCTGCTTTTTCTGAATTAATAATTTGATCAATATTAGGAGACTTAATAAAAGGGACAGTCTCCATGGTTTTTTGAATAACTTTAGGAATATCAGTGAATTTTATTTTATCATCTAAAAAAGCTTGGACAGCAGTAGTGTCAGCTCCATGAAGAATGGCAGGCATATTGCCACCTCTTTTTAAGGCATCAAAACCAAATTGAAGACAAGGAAATTTATCAAAGGGAGCTGGTTTAAATTCTAAAGTCTGGCCAAAAATATTAGGAGGAGATAGGGTTTTATTTAATTTTCTGTCAGGATAAAAAAGAGCATATTGAATATAACGTTTCATATCAGGGACACCAAACTCACCGATAATAGAACCATCAATAAATTCAATTAAAGAATGACAAAAGTATTGAGGGTGAACAGTGATTTGAATTTTTTCTGGGGGAAGATCAAAAAGAAGACCAGCTTCAATAACTTCAAAAGTTTTATTAATACCAGTAGCACTATCAACAGCAATTTTTTGGCCCATATCCCAAACAGGACGATTAAGAATATCTTTTAAAGTAACTTTGTCTAGTTGAGATGGAGCCATCTTGGCGATGGGACCAGAACCCATAGTTAGAATGAGATGACTTATTTCCTCTTTTTTACCCGAATGGAGACATTGCCAAATAGCTGAATGTTCACTGTCGATGGGGAAAATATTGACATGATTTTTTTTAGCTTGAGCTAAAACATATTCCCCAGCAATAACTAAAACTTCTTTAGTGGCGAGAGCAATATTTTTACCTTTATTAATAGCTAAAAGAGTTGGGTTTAGACCACTTAGACCAACAGTGGCGACAACTAATAATTCAACATCTGGGTGAGTGGCAATTTTGTCAAGTGAAGAAGGGCCATCAATTTGGGTAATGGCAGTAACTTTGGGTTTAAATTCAGCAACTTGTTGATCAAATTTAGCTGATGGGTGACGACAAGATAAACCAATAATTTGAAATTGGTCTGGATAAGATCTGATAATTTCTAAGGCTTGACTGCCTATTTGGCCAGTTGATCCTAGTATGGCAATTTTTTTCATGGACGGTTACTTCTTTGGTCGTAAAAAAAGATAGATTCATTCGCAATAAATGATTTTTTTAAAACTAACGACGTATTATTATGATTAAACAAAAGGAATTTGAATATAAAAGTGGAGATTACTTAGAATTTAGAGATCTAACTAATGAAGTGGAAAAATTTGTAGAAGAAAGTGGAATAAAGACAGGACAAGTACTAGTATATTCAACCCATACAACAGTGGCAATTTGTATCAATGAAAAGGAATCAGGAATTGTAAAAGATTTTAAAAAACTAATGAGTAAAATGATTCCAAAAGAAAATTATTACTGCCATAATGATTTAACTATTAGAACGGAGAATTTAGTATGCCAATCAGGAGCGTCTGATTGTTTGAACGGCCACTCTCATTGTACTCACCTACTGATGAGAAACTCAGAAACTATCCCAATTATGGATGGAAGAATGATTTTGGGAGTGTGGCAAAGAATTTTTGTAATTGAATTGGATTGTGAGCGCAAAAGAAAAATAATTATCCAAATTATGGGTGAGTAATTTCAGTTATTTTATCGACGACTTTATTAAGAATATCTTCTGGAGTGCTAGCTCCAGAACTAATGACAATATTTTCTTGACCTTTAAACCAATCTGGATTTAACTCTGAAACATTATCAACGATATAACTGATAGCCCCAACACTTTCGGCAACAGATCTAAGACTGTTGGAATTAGCACTGGTAGGAGAACCAACAATAATGACAAATTTATATTTTTGAGCTAGATTGATAATGGCATTTTGTCTATCAGTGGTGGCCTGACAAATATGAGGTAAAATGGAAATTTCTGGATATTTATTTTTGATAAACAAGAGAGCTTCTCTAGTTTCGGTGGTAGATAAAGTAGTCTGAGTAATAATGACCGTATTGATAGGATTTTTAATTTCAAAATTAAAAATATCTTTTAGAGTGACAGGAGTAATAAAGTCTGGGGATTCACCAACAACACCAATAGTTTCATCATGATCAATTTTATTACAAAGGAAGATAATGTCATTCTTTTTAGAAGCTAGATCTCGAGCAGTTTGATGGGATTTTAAAACTAAAGGACAAGAAGCATCAATAATCTCTAAGCCTTTATCACGGGCCTGTTGATAAATAGAGGGAGAGGCTCCATGAGCCCGAATAATAATAATAGAATTAGTAGGGATTTCGTCAATTGAGAGGACTGTTTTAATTTTTAACTCGGATTCAAGCCAATCAACAACATGTTGATTGTGGACTAATTCACCTAAAAAATAGATAGGTTTTTTGGAATTTTTGGCGGTATCGGTGGCGATATCAATAGCTCGACTAACACCAAAACAAAATCCGTGAGGATTAGCAACAATAATGTTAGGCATTTCTTTTGGTAATTTTTTTATCATAAAGAAGAGGCCTTTTTGGTCTTTTGCCAACAATTGACCAATGTTTTAAGCATCTAGCTTCATAGGTAAAGATTGGTTTTTCAGTTTCAGTGGCAAATTTCTCAATAATAATTAAGGGACTAGAATAAGCATCTGGTTTACCGTTTTTGAGACGTTGAGTCATTGTTGCTGGAGCTCCACATTTATGTTTACCATCAGATGAATAAGTACAACGAGCGGTTGGCATTTCTAATCTAGTAGAAATAGCCATAAGATCACGGATACCATTAGTAAAGGCTTCCCCTCGATAATTAGTATTTAAACCAGAATAAGCAACATTTTTACCAGATTCAACTAAACGCATAACCACCTCAGTGATATCGTCATCAAACATTTCAACTTCATCAATGGCAACAATATGAACTTTGGGGTGATTCTTTTTAACATCTTTTAAGATAAAACTAGATTTGGCTTTTAATTGACCTTGTGATGAACTTGGTACTGGAATAGCTTTACGAGAACCACCACAACGAGAGCAAATCATATCAACAGCAAAACGATCATCAACTTCTGGTTTATAGACAACAACCTTCTCTCCTACAGCTTCAGCAGCAGAAACATGATCAAGAAGAAGTAAAGTTTTTCGAGCATTCATTGGACCAACAAAGCCAGTAATGGCACCACGTTTCTTTGACATATAAGGTCATTTTAACTTAAATGGGGTAAAATTGGGATATGGAAAAAGAAATGCTTTTAATTTTGGAAAAGATTTTTAAGGAAATAAAAGCAATATCAATTTTTCTATATGGATCGAGATCTAGAACTGATTTTAAAGAAAATAGTGATTATGAAGTAGGGATAATTTATGACAAAAATAAAGTGGGTCGAACTGAATTAGATAAAATGCATAATTTAAAAAATTTAGTTCTCTACCCGTTTTTATTAGATGATATTAAAAATAATAATTTAGATACCCCATTTCCAAAAGCAATTTATTTAAAAGAATTAATAGAGACAGGAAAAACTTTATTTGGTGAAAAAATATTAGAAAATATGAAATCACCAGAAATTGGAATAATTGATTTGATTGAAGAAACTAGCTTTGAAATAGCGACGGCGATGGCGGCAGTGAGATCTTATAGAAATAGAGATTTAATTAGTGCTTCAATTAATTTAAAATCAGCATTGTTTGGAGTGAGGGTATTGGAAATTTTAAAACTCAAAAAATTCCCTTACACTTATGATGAAATATTTGAAATGAGTAAAGAATTAAATTTGGATGAAGAATATAATCAACTTTTAGAGCAGGTGATGGAAGTGAGACAAGGTGGAAAGATTGAAGAAAAATGGTTATTTAAAAATATTACGTTTTTAAACCAAGTAGTAATGAAAGAAGTTAAAAAGGAATATAAAAAATGAAAATATATTTTGTAACTGGAAATAAAAATAAGTTGAAAGAGGTTCAAATGATAATGCCAGAAGCGGAAGGGTTAGAACTTGATTTGATAGAGATACAAGAACTTGATCATAAAAAAGTTTTAGAACATAAATTAAAAGAAGCTCAAAAACACAAACCAGGAGCCAATTTGATCGTTGAAGACTTGGCAATAGAAATTAATGGAATGAATGGATTACCTGGACCATTAATAAAGTGGTTTTTAAAATCAGTAGGAAGAGACGGAATTTACAAGATGGCAAAAATTTTTGGTGATCAAACAGCAATTGTTGAAGAAATTTTGGGTTATGTAACGAGTAACGGAAAAATGGAATATTTTGAAGGAATAATTAAGGGGAAAATTGTAGAACCTAGAGGAGAATCTGATTTTGGATTCGATCCAATTTTTATGCCTGATGGAATGGATAAAACTTATGCCGAAATGGGTGTTGAAGAAAAAAATAAAATTTCACACAGAAAAATAGCTTTGGAAAAACTAAAGAACTATTTACAAAAAAAATAAATATAAAAGAATAATTTAATGAATAAAGCAACTATAAGAACTTATGATAAATATTCAAAAATATACGATCAAGAAGTGATTGAATTTTGGCAAAAGTTCCCAAAAATAATAATAAATAATTTTGTAAAAAATTTAAAAGGTAAAAAAATATTAGATTTGGGGAGTGGGTCTGGAAGAGATGCTTTGATTCTAAAAAATAATGGGTTGGAAATAATTTGTGTTGATGGATCAAAAGAAATGATTAAAATAACAAAAGATTTGGGATTTAAAACAATTGAAAGTGATTTTATGAGTCTTGAATTAGAAAAAAATAGTTTTGATGGAGTTTGGGCTTATACTTCCCTTCTCCATATTTCAGAAAAGGAAATGATTGAAGTTGTAACAAAAGTTAGAAATTTTTTAAAACCGGAGGGGGTACTTTTAATTGGAATGATTGAAGGGGATTTTGAAGGAGATATGAAACGAGAAAGTATGCCAGAAGAAAAAAGATATTTTAAATTTTATGAACGAGAAAAATTAAAAAATATAATATCCAACATTGGATTTAAATTAATTTACGAAAAAAAATATCAGCCACATTCAAAAGTATATTTAAATCAAATTTACATTAAAACTTGAGACGCGGATGGGAGTCGAACCCATCTAGACAGTTTTGCAGACTGTTGTCTAACCGCTTGACTACCGCGTCAGTTAGAGAGTAAGCCTATTTTACCAAAAAACCCTCCAATTAAGGAGGGTTTCAATTGACTAGATTTTGAGTTACATCATACCGCCCATGCCACCCATACCGCCCATTCCAGACATATCTGGGGTTGGGTTGGATTTGGCTTCAGGAACATCAGTGATTAAAACATCAGTAGTTAAAATCATTTGACCAACGGAAACAGCATTAGTAAGGGCTGACTTGGTAACTTTGGCTGGATCAAGAATTCCAAATTTAATCATAGAACCCATTTTTCCAGTAGCGGCATTATAGCCATAATCTGATTTTGGATCAGTGATAATTTTATCTTTAATTAAATTAAAGATATAACCAGCGTCTTCACCAGAATTTTGAGCTAACATTCTAACTGGTTGTTCAAGAGCATGTTTTAAAATATCAATTCCAACCTGTTCTTCGGCAATATCAGTTTTAACTAAATCAAGTTTTAAAGAAGCTTTTAATAAAGCAACTCCACCACCTGGGAGAATCCCTTCATCAACAGCAGCTTTGGTAGCTTCGATAGCATCTTTAACTCTTTCTAATCTTTCTTTCATTTCAACTTCAGTAGCTCCACCAACTTGTAAGACAATGGCACCACCAGCTAATTTGGCAATTCTTTCTTGAAATTTTTCTTTGTCATAATCAGAATCAGTGTGCCCCATTTGTCCTCGAAGTTGAGAAACCCGATTTTTGATTTCAACTGCTGAACCATTGCCACCAATAATTCTGGTTTTGTCTTTATCAGAAGTGATGGAATCAGCTCGACCACAATAGTCGACGGGCTCTGCGGTATCAAATTTAATTCCTAAATCATCTGAGATTACTTGACCACCAGTGAGAACAGCAATGTCTTCAAGCATAGCTTTTCTTCTATCACCAAAGCCTGGAGCTTTGACAGCCAAGACATTGAAGGTACCTCTAATTTTATTAACAACTAAAGTAGCTAAAGCTTCTCCATCAATATCATCAGCAATGATGACAAAATTTTTGGTGAGCTTAACTAATTTTTCTAAAAAAGGGAGAAGTTCTTGAATAGAACTAATTTTTTTATCAGTGATAATAATGTAGGGGTTGTCGATGACAGCTTCCATGCTTTCAGTATTGGTAGCAAAGTAAGGAGATAAAAATCCTTGATCAAATTCCATGCCAGAAGTTTCTTTGGTTTCTAAAAAGAGGCCTTTACCTTCTTCAGCAGTAATTAGACCATCTTTACCAATTTTTACCATAGACTCAGCTATCTTTTTACCGATTTCAGCATCCCCGGCCGAAATTGTAGCCACTTGTTCAATAGAATCTTGGTCATTAGGTTTAATTTCTTTTTTCATTTTGTCGAGTTCTGATAGGACGGCCTCTAAGCCTTTTTCAAGACCACGACGAACTATCATAGGGTTAGCACCGGCAGCGACGTTTTGAAGCCCTTTGTTAACAATAGCTTGAGCTAAGACAGTAGCAGTGGTAGTACCATCACCAGCAATATCATTAGTTTTAGAAGCAGCTTCTTTAATTAATTGAGCACCCATATTTTCATAAGGATCAACGAGTTCTATTTCTTTTGCAACGGAGACACCATCATGAAGAACTGATGGACCACCCCATTTTTTATCAATAGCGACATTTCTGCCTTTAGGACCAAGAGTAGTAATGACAGCATCGGATAAAATATTAATACCTTTTAAAAGTGATTGACGGGCATCAGACCCGAATTTTAGTTGTTTTGCCATAAGTATTTAGTAAAAATAAATTAATAATTATTTAATAATTGCCATGATGTCATCGAATTTTAAAAGTAAAAGATCAGTGGTGTCTTCTTTGTATTCTTTACCACCCCATTCACGATAAATAACAACATCACCAATATTGCAAGGAGATTTAACTTCACGACCATCAATGAAAGTAGTATCACCAACAGCGATAACTTTACCTTGTTGAGGTTTATCTTGATTATTTTCAGGTAAAACAATGCCTGAAGCGGTAGTAGTTTCTTTCTTTTGAGGTTGGACTAAAATGAAGCCTGGGACAGGGTGTATTTTGGTTTGAGTCATAGATTTTTTAATAAATAATTAATAAATAATAATTATCAGTCGAAATAACCGACTGCTAATATTATAGCGAGAGTTAGATTCAAGTCAATAGGGTTTTTGATAGAATCAGATAGATTGATGAAATTAAATAAAACTAAAATTTTTGGGAAATACACTTTTTACTACCTAGTGGATGATAAATATGTGGGACAAAGAGTTGCTTTGGAAAAGTATGAACCGTACGAAACTGAATTAATTTTAAGACAAACAAAATCAGGTGATGTAATAGTAGATGTAGGAGCAAATATTGGCTATTACACTATATTGTTAGCAGATAAAGTTGGACTTAATGGAAAAGTTTATGCTTTTGAACCTGACTTAATTAATTTTGAAATTTTAAAGAAAAATGTAGAAGTTAATAAATTAAAAAATGTAGTTTTAGTAAGGGCAGCAGTATCTAATAAAAAAGGAATAAGTTATTTATATAAATCAAAGGAAAATTATGGAGACCATAGAATGTTTGGTAATGAAGAAAAAGAGGAAATTAAGACGATAAAATTAGATAATTATTTAAAAAACCAAAAAATTGATTTGATGAAAGTGGACACACAAGGATGGGAACCATCAGTATTTGAGGGGGCAAAAAAAATAATAGAGAAGAATAAACCAACTATCTTTTTTGAATATTCCCCTACTAGTTATAAACTGGCTAAATTAGACGGGTTAAAAATGATGAGATGGTTGAAAAAGGTTTATAAAAAATTTTGGTGGATTGATGAATGGTTATACCTTTATAAAAATTTGGATAAGAAAAAAATTGATCGAATATGTGAAACAAATAAAACTGGATATGCTGATTTGTGGATCAAAAACAAATTTAGATGGTCTGATTACTTTGAACAATATAAAAATATCAGAATAAAAAAATTGATCAAAAGAATACTATTTTGACTAATTGACTTAACTTAGAGAAACAAGATATCATTAAAAAATTGAATTTTTAGAATGAATATCTTATCGGTAGAGCAATTTGACAAAAATTTCCTAGACTCGATATTTCAAAAAACTTTAGAATTTAGAGATCAATCCAAAGACCCACAAAAAAGAAGAGATTTACTTCCACTGCATTACGGACAACAGATGTGTTCATTGTTTTTTGAACCATCCACTAGAACTAGGGTTAGTTTTGAATTAGGAGCACAAAAATTAGGAATGGGATTAGTGAGTACAGAAAACGCCCATGTGTTTTCGTCAGCAATTAAAGGAGAAACATTAGAAGATACAATAAAGGTAATTAGCAACTATGACGTTGATGTTATTGTGATGAGACACAATGAAACTGGAGCAGCTGACAGGGCAGCAAAGGTCAGTGAAGTACCAATAATAAATGCTGGAGATGGGAAAGGTGAACACCCAACACAGGCGTTGTTGGATACTTTTACTATATATGAAAAATTTGGGAGATTAGATAATTTAAAAGTGGTGATGGGAGGAGATTTGGCAAATGGGAGAACAGTAAGATCGTTGGCAAAATTATTATCTTTGTATGATGGAAATCAAATTGATTTTGTGTCGACTGCTGGTTTAAGAATTGGTGACGATATTAAGGAAACTTTACAAAATAGAAGGACTTCTTTTAAAGAAACAGAAGATATGAATGAATCATTAGCAACAGCCGATGTAATTTATTGGACGAGAACACAAAAAGAAAGGATAGACGATCAAACATTAATTGGAGAAAATCTGGTGATTGATAAAAGTAAATTGGAAATAATTCCTAGGGGGGCAATTATATTGCATCCCCTGCCACGAGTGAATGAAATTACAACAGAAGTAGATGATGACCCACGAGCTTATTATTTTAAGCAAGCAAAAAATGGATTATATGTAAGAATGGCGTTGATAGATGAAATAGTGGAAAGATCTGGTTAAAAAAAAATAATTTAATTGAATAAATTAGATGTTTTAGAATTAAGAAATTATTTTTTTAAGTTATAATAGGTTTGTTAATTAAAAATTAAAAAGAACATGTCAAAAATAAAAAATATCTTTGCTCGAGAAATATTAGCCTCGGGTGGTGCCCCAAGTCTGGAAGTTACTGTCACATTAGAAAGTGGAGCTATTGGAGAAGCGTCTGTTTCTTATGGTGCTTCAGCTGGGTCAAAAGAAGCAACTGTGTTAGTAGATGGAGATAAAACTCGATATAACGGTAAAGGAATGCTTAAGGCAATTGAAAATATAAATGGAATGATTAAAGATAATTTAATTGGGATTGATGCAGATAAACAAAGAGATATCGATACTATTATGATTGATTTAGATGGAACAGAAAATAAGGCAAATTTAGGAGGAAATGCAATGTTGGGAGTAAGTTTGGCAATAGCTAGAGCCCAAGCTTTGGAAGAAAATTTACCACTTTATAAATACTTAAGAAAAGCTTATTCAATTGAAGATATTGGTTGGAAATTACCAAAACCAATGATTGTGATGATTGAAGGTGGTAAACATGCTGATGAAACCACTGATTTACAAGAATTCATGGTGGGAGCCATGGGAGAAAAAACTGCTGCTGAAAATGTAAGAATGGAAATGGAAATTTATAGTGCTTTAAAAAATATTTTAAAGGCAGAAAAATTATCAACTAATGTAGGAAATGAGGGTGCTTTTGCTCCAAATGGAATTGTGTCAAATGAAAAACCAATTGAATACTTGGTTCAAGCAATTAAAGATGCTGGTTATACTCCGGGGACGGATGCAGGAGTGGGAATTGATGCCGCAGCAAGTGAATTTTATAATCAAGAAACTAAGAAATATGAATTGAAACTAGAAAAAAAAGAATTAACTTCTGAAGAATTGATTGAATATTATCGACCATGGATTGAAAAATATCCGATAGCGACTATGGAAGATATGTTGTCAGAATTTGACTGGGATAATTGGCCAAAGATGGCCGAAGCTATAAATGGGAAATTTCCTTTAATTGCTGATGATTTAACAGTAACTAATGTAAATCTTTGGCAAAAAGCAATTGATATGAAAGCGGCAACAGCAATTTTAATTAAATTAAATCAAGCTGGAACTTTAACTGAAACAGTGGATTGTTGTCTTTTAGCTCGTAAATATAATTTAATGACTATGCCATCACATCGTGGTGGTGGTGAAACCAATGATGCCTTTATGGTAGATTTGGCGGTAGCTGTAGGTTCAGATTATATAAAGGTAGGACCAACTAGAGGAGAAAGAGTTTGTAAATATAATAGATTAATGAGAATTGAAGAAGAATTAAAAACTATTTAATAAAATTCTTTTTAGAAACAATTGATTTTTTAAGACGGGATTCAAGTTGTTTTCTGGCATCACCAGCAATTTTTCCACCAGAGTGGGCGTCATTTTGCAACTTAATCATTCCTTTTGAATTTTCGGTTTTATGAATTTCAGTGGTGGCCCGTTCCCCAAGCATAGAAAAAATTAATTCTAGATCATCCATATGATCACGTAAATTTTCGCGTTTTAAACCTTTTATCTTTTTATATTCACTAGGAGTAACACCAAAAGTTGCTTTTGAAATTTCGGCGGTTAATATTTGATAATCTTTTTGAACTTTAGCTCCACGGTTTTTCCACTCATCGATTAATTCTTCTCGAATTACAATACCACGCATTCGATTTTCAATCCAACCTTCAGAATATCCTTTTAATTTATAAAGCATTCGAGTTCGACGAATACCTAATTCTGGGTTTTCAATTTCTTGAACACGTTCATATCCAACTTTTGCCAACCAACGTTTAAAAGGTTCAGCTTTGGGGGATGGAATTGATTGAATAATTCTAAATATACCTTCAGTGTTGGCACAATTCATGTTTTGCCTTCCTCCTAAAGTTTTGATTCCAAGGGTATGTACAATTTGTACCCACCCTTTCTCTAGTTCAAGATCACGTGATTTCATTCTTTGGATATATTGTTTAGGATCATTTGAATCAATTAGCGCTAAAACAACATCTTCAACCACAAACCACCACTCGTTTTTATAAATAGTTTTTCTAATTTTTTTATCTTTAAACAGAACTATTTTTGTTTCTTCTATATTTTTTAAATTCATAAATAATATTACCCAAATAAAACACGAAATACAATAATAAATTCCAGCAGTTGCGTGGTGAGTCATGGATAAGAGATAATAGGCATATGAATAAAAAAGTAATTTTAATTGTTAGAGATGGATGGGGTTATTCAGAAAACCCATATGGAAATGCCATAATGGCAGCTAAAACTCCCAATAATGATAAATATTTAAAAGAATATCCAAGTTCTTTACTTAAATGTTTTGGATATGAAGTAGGTAATCCCGAATCAGCTCAAGGTGGAAGTGAAGTAGGACATTTGACCCTAGGAGCTGGGAGAATTGTTTGGCAACCACAAGAATTAATTAATAGATCAATTGATAATGGGGAATTTTTTAGAAATCCAGCTTTATTAATGGCAATTGAAAACTGTAAAAAAAATAATTCAGAATTGCACTTAGCAGGATTGTTTTCTGACGCTGGGGTTCATTCAGATATTAACCAATTATTTGCATTACTTAAATTGGCTAAAAAAGAAGGATTAAATAAAGTTTTTATTCATTTAGTACTAGATGGAAGAGATGTCCCAGAAAAATCAGCTCTGGGTTATGTCGAACAGCTTAATAAAGAAATAGAAGAAATTGGAATTGGGAAAATAGCTTCAATAGTTGGTCGTTATTATGCGATGGATAGAGATAGTAATTGGGATAGAACATCTGAAGCAAGAGATTTATGGACTTTGGGGAAGGGGTTTGAAAGTGATAACCCAACAAAGGCAATTAAAGAAGCTTATGAAAGAGGAGATGAAACTGACTATTATGTAAAACCAATTGTGATAAAAGAAAATAGTAACCCAATGGCACTTTTAAAAAATGAAGATTCATTAATTTGGTTTAATTTTAGAACTGACAGGTCACGACAAATTACTGCCATGTTTACTGGACAAAATATGTGCCCTGATGAATTTAAATCTGAAGTTAAGCCATTTTGGGTATGTATGTCAAGATATGACGATGAATGGAAATTACCAGTAGCTTATTTACCAGAAAAAATAAAAAATAATTTGGGTCAGGTATTGTCTTTAAATCGTAAAAAACAATTGAGAGTGGCAGAAACAGAAAAATATGCTCATGTAACTTTTTTCTTTAATTCACAAGTAGAAGAAGCGGTTGAAGGTGAAGATAGAATTATGGTTCCAAGTCCAAAAGTCCCCTCTTATGACTTGAAACCAGAAATGTCAGCTGATGGAGTAACTGATAAAGTGATAGAAAATATTGGGAAATATGATTTTATTTTAGTTAATTTTGCTAATGCTGATTTAGTCGGACATAGTGGTAAATTTGAAGCAATTGTAAAAGCATGTGAAGTGGTAGATATGGAAGTTGGGAAAATTGTTGATAAGGCAATTGAAAATGATTATCTAGTAATTGTAGGGGCGGATCATGGAAATGCAGAACATAAACTTTATGAAAATGGTGAAGTGGATGTATCTCATGGTTTTAATCCAGTTAAATATTCTTTTGTGGCTAAAAAAGAAATATTAGGAAGTCTTAAATTACGAGATGGTGGACTTAAAGATATTGCTCCCACAATTTTAGAATTAATGGGAATAGAAAAACCAATTGAAATGACAGGAGAGAGTTTGATTTCTAATGATTAAAAATAAAGTAAAAATATTAGCACCAGCAGGAAACTTTGAAAGTTTGATGGCGGCAATAAATTCTGGAGCTGATGAGGTTTATTTTGGAATTGGAAATTTGAATATGAGAGCGGCAGGGGCTCATAATTTTTCGATAAATGATTTAAAAAAAATTAGTCATATTTGTAAAAAAGCAGAAGTAAAAACTTGGGTAACTTTAAATACGGTGGTTTATGATGAAGAAATTACTGATATAAAAAAGATTTTAGAAAAGATTAAAAAAAACCAAATTGATGGGATAATTGCTTCTGATTTGGCAGTCATAAAAATAGCATATGAGAAAAAAATTGAAGTTTGTGCTTCAACTCAAATGTCAGTATCAAATTTAGAAACAATAAGGTTTTTAAGTAAATGGGTGGATAGAGTCGTATTGGCTCGGGAATTAAATTTAGAACAAATAGAAAAAATAACAAAAGGAATTAAAAAAGAAAAAATTAAAGGGCCAAAGGGAAGACTGATTGAGATTGAAGTGTTTGGACATGGAGCTATGTGTGTGGGGATATCGGGACGATGTGAGATGAGTTTATATCACTACAATTTATCAGCCAATAGAGGAAAATGTGTTCAAGTGTGTAGAAGAAAATATGAAGTAATAGAAATGGAAACGAAGAAAAAATTAGTTTTAGACAATAATTTAATAATGAGTAGAAGTGATTTATGTACTATCGGACTTTTGGATAATCTAGTTAAAAGTGGGATTAGGGCTATTAAAATTGAGGGAAGAGCTAGAGCGGCTGATTATGTAGAGACAGTAGTAAGGGTTTATAAAAAAGCACTTAAATTGATTGAAGAAAATAAATATAGCAAAGGAGAAAGAGAAAAATTATTGAAAGAATTAAAAACTGTTTTTAATAGAGGATTTTCTAATGGTTACTATTTAGGAAGAAGTGAAAAAGAATGGGCTGAAGGAGAAAATAACTTAGCCACAGAAACAAAAATATTGCTAGGGAAAATTGACCATTATTATCCAAAGGCAGAAGTTGCTCAAGTAAAATTAACAACTAAAGAAAGGATAAATAATGGCGACAATTATTTAATAATTGGTCCAAGTACTGGGGTTACTAGAGGTAGGTTTTTGGGAATAAAAATGGATGGGGAAATACTAACCTTTAAGGTTGATAAAAAAGTTAGAAAAAATGATAACCTTTTTATTTGTCGCACAAATAAAATTGAGTCCCAGCTTTAACTAAAGTAGCCCCAAGAATAGCAATAAGAATAAAAGGGTCAGCAATTTGTTTAATAAATACCCAAACTATTAAAACAAAAATTAGAAACCAAAGAGCGTTACGATCAGCAACAGCTTCGTGGAGTCGTTCTCTTTCATCTTTTTTAATTTGAGTCATCATATGAAGAACATCAAATAAAAGTAACCCTATCCAAATAGGAGTAAAAACATTTTTGATATTTTGATCTATAGGGATAGAACTGATAATGGCAATAGGAATTATAAAACAAACAATATAAAGCCATCCCTGCCAACAATTAGGGGTTAAGCCCCAACCAGTATATTTTCTAATATTGAACCATTTTGGATTTCCAATCATAAATTTATTTAAATAATTAATTAAAAGTAAACAATTTATCAATTGATGTTTTTAGAACAATAGCTACATCATGAGCTAATTTTAAAGAAGGGTTATATTTCCCAGACTCAAGAAAAACAATAGTTTCTCTTCTAACCCCAACTAAATCGGCTAACTGTTCTTGAGTTAGATTTAATTTAAATCGATATTGTTTAATTTTAGTTTGCATGATTATTTTTTGATTTTAATTTGAAAATAAAACTATAAATAATCATTAATAAACAAGTAGAAAAAGCTAAAGTTAGAGCAATTGATTCATAAGATGAATTTAAATCTTTGAAAGCATAAAGAATAAACATAGCAATAACAGCAACCCAAGAATAAATTTGGATAGCCCAGGAAGCAGATTTACCAGAAAGGGCATAATCGCGTTCATCAGCGATAACTTCTTTTACTTGACGACGAAGCCAAATCAAAATCAGGGAAGCAACTACTAAAGTAGCTAAGGGAATTAAATAATTTTGATAAATGATTGATTGGCTAAAAATGACAGCAATAACTACGGTTATAGCCAATTTGATTTGTTGATATTTTTTTAGAGTCATAATGATATGTTAATTATTTCTAACTGTATGTTAGATCTATATAACATATTTGTCAAGTAGTTAATTTTAATATGCTATGCTGATCTATGAAAATAGTTAAAAAAATAGTGAAAAGTTTTTTGAAATTTGTGCTCTTAACTGCCCTACTTCATATAGGAGTGTTGGTTTTTACGGCAATAAAAAATGGAAATATAAAATTCTTAAATTATTTCCAAATATTAGGGTTAGATGAATTTTGGCCAAAGATAACAAATGGAAAATTAAGTGATGTATTGTCAATAATATTAATGACAACTATATTTTTAAGTTTTTTGATTTTTGGTTTAATTAAGAGAACTAGAACTGAAAAAGTGGAAAAATAAAAAAAATAATTGATTAAAGTGTTATGCTTAATTAGTTAAGAATTAAATAAAGAAAATGAAAAAATATATTGTAATGTCGTTTTTATTCTTATTAGTAGCTATTCCTGTACTAGCAAAAGGGTCAACCGAGGCACAGGGACAGCAAGGACAACAAGCAGTTGTTAATTCTCAAGCAAATACAACAGTAACTGCAGCTCCAATTAAAAATACAACTGTTACCCCTACTGGCAATCAAGTTAAAAACCAAAATGAAGTTAAAACTCAAAATCAAGGTGAAGATTCGCAACTTAGTGTTAAAACTCAAGAAAGTGAACAGTTAAATCAAGCTGTAGATGATAGTTTTGTTAAGGTATCTGATCAAGTTCACCAATTAATAGAAACTGTAGGAGCTAAGGGTGGAATAGGACAAGAAGTAAAAGATATTGCTCAAAATCAGACTAAATTACAAGATGAAATTAAATCTGATTACACCCAACTTAATTCACGAGGAACAATGACTAAATTTTTTGTCGGAAGTGATAAAAAATTAATCAAATCTATGGAACAAAAAATGGAACAAAATAGATTGATGATTCAACAATTAGAAGAATTAAAATTAGAAACTAAAAATTCTGGTGATTTACAACAACTCCAAGAAACTATTGATTTAATGACTTACCAAAATACTTCCCTCGGGGAAAAGATTGGACAAGAAAGTAAAGTAAATGGAATGTTTGGTTGGTTAATAAATTTATTTAATAAATAATTATTATGATGAAATTAAAAAAAGAGAGAGATAATAAATTAATTTATTTATCATTAACCCTTATAGTTTTGGTGGTAATAATGGTAGCGATAAAACCTATCAATAATAAGCAAACTACAAACCAGAATCAAAATACAGTTAATCGTCAAAATTGTTTAGCTGATGATTGTCTTTTGGTTGATGATTTAAATTATCCGGTTGGCGAATTATCTCAATCTGCCAAAGATGCTTTAAATGAGGCTATAAATGATGAATACAAAGCTCTTTCCACGTACGAGGCTGTAATTACTAAACTTGGTAGTGTTAGACCTTTTTCTATGATTAAAGGAGCAGAAGAACAACATATTGCTTCTCTAAAGGCTGTTTATGATAAATATGGCTTAATAGTCCCTAAAAATACTTTATCTGGTAAAGTTACTGTTCCAGCAACATTAAAAGAAGCCTGTCAAGTTGGAGTTGAGGCAGAAATTGCTAATGCTTCTCTGTACCGAGACAAGCTTTTACCTGCCGTCAAAGATTATGAAGATATCACTAGTGTTTTTATTAACTTAATGGACGCTTCACAAGAAAAGCATTTATCTGCTTTTGAAAAATGTAACTAAAAAATGTTTTATTTTTGATGAGCTTTCATTAAACAGATACCACTAATGACTTCCAGTCCGTTTTCTTTGGCAAGATTTTCAGCTTTTGGATTTAAACTCCCTTCTTGAAACCAAATGATTGGTTTTTGATCAGATTTTATTATTTCTTCAACAATTGGTAAAACTTGATCTGATTGACGAAAAATATCAACAATATCAATTTTGATATCGGAAGGAATATCGGTAAAACTTGGGTAAGATTTGAGATCAAAAACAGAATTGATGGTGGGGTTTACTGGAATAACTGTAAAACTTTGGGAAATTAAATATTTAGCAACTTGATAACTAGGACGGTTGGGGTTATCAGAAAGACCAATAATAGCGATGGTTTTTGATTTTTGAAGAACATCTTCAATAGATATCATTGTTGATAAAGAATACCATCTTTATTAACCACAACATGTAAAATTTTAAGTAATATTGGATTTAAAAAATACGATGGAAAGGTAGTGATTTTTAGCTATACAAAATAAATTACATGGAAAGATAGGCAGTTTGCGGAAGGGATGGGAGTCGAACCCACATGCCATTTCTGACGCAGGTTTAGCAAACCTGTGGCTTACCATTCGCCGCACCCTTCCTGGGATGCGTTTTAGTATACCAAATTTTTTGGATTTGCCTTATTATATAAGTATGGAAGTTGATAAAACTGAAGATATTAAAAACAAAATTCTAGATGATTGGAATGAGGAGAAGACTAAAATTGAATGGGAGGCACCAGAAAGAGCTTTCCAAAAGAGAGATAAGGATTTTTGGGTGACAGCAATTGCAATTTTAATATTAGTTTCAGTTATTTTGGTTTTTGTTAAAGAATTTTTCCTAATAATTGCTTTGGTATCAATATTATTTTTGTATTATGTGATGTCAACAATAGAACCAGGAAATATTAAATATAAAATAACAAATAGAGCTATTTATTTTGGAGAACCAAATTATGAATGGGATCTATTAACTCGATTTTGGTTTAAAAAAAGTTTAAGTAGTGAAATGATTCATTTTGAGACTAAATTAAGATTCCCTAGACAAGTTTCTTTAGTAATAAATAAAGAAGATAAAGAAAAAATAAAGGAAATTGTATTAAAGAAACTACCTATGGTGGAATATTCACCAAATTTCATAGATAAATTGACTAAGTGGTTTGCTGATAGATTGCCACTAGAAAAGAAAAAAACAGAAAAAAAGGCTTAATTTTGATATAATTCCAACGCTATCAAGTACCCGTAGCTCAATTGGATAGAGCATTGGTTTGCGGAACCAAAGGTTGGAGGTTCGATCCCTCTCGGGTACACATTAATTTGGAGGGTTGGCCGAGTGGTTTATGGCGCATGCCTCGAAAGCGTGTGGGTGAAAACCCGCAGAGGTTCAAATCCTCTACCCTCCGCCAATTTAGAATTAAAGAGTTTAGATTAATGTATATAATAGGGTTAAATGATTAAAAAAATAATTTTTGATTTTGGAAATGTAATTTGTTATTTTACAAATGATATATTGATTCGAAGAATA
>Ga0265293_10006613_pt1 | contig 18415 bp, 23 predicted proteins | sample Munlanlewell138R_FD_192505 | JGI IMG/M metagenome (GOLD analysis project Ga0265293, IMG submission 192505) | Leachate microbial communities from a municipal landfill in Southern Ontario, Canada - Leachate well 138R | ecosystem: Engineered > Solid waste > Landfill > Unclassified | place: Canada...
AAATTAAGAGTTATCAACAATAATCATACAAATATAACAAAAGCCAAGCATATCAGAATTTTTCTGACTATTACTTGGCTATTTTCTTTGTTTGGAGCAGTTTATAAATTTATTTATTTACAGCCCCATTATTTCATTCTATATTCTTTTATCATTTCTTTTTGTTCAGGAGCAACTCTAAACGATTCTCGAATTTTACTAATTGCTTTATTATTTGTAAATTTATCTAGTCTTCCATCAAATAATACTAATGTCTCTTTTGGAAACTTAATAAATAAAAATGAAATCAACCAAGCAACAGCCATTTGTACATAATATTCTCTTAATTCTTCTTTAGTAATTTTATCAAATATATAATCTAAGTATTTTTCTTCAATATAATAATTTAAAAGCAGTACATAAGCAATTCTTATTTGAAATGTAGTTTTTAGGTTAAAACAATAATCAATAAACTTTAACCCTTCTTCTTTATTTTTTTTAAAGCTTTTTAATGTACTTATAGTAGAATCACAAACAGCCCAGTTATCAACCTTAGTTACAAAATCTTTTAATAGACCTATTGTTTTTGAAAAAGGAATTTTTAAATAACCTATAATTAAACCACAAATCATTTGCTCTTCATAATATATAAAATCTTCTTTTAAAATAGTTTTATAATCCCCTAATGCAAGCTCTTTTGCTATTTCTCTACATTCAGGAAGTGTTAGACCTAAAACAGGATTTCCATCTCTTGAAAGATTTTGGCTAAATCCTTTTAAATTTGGATTGTATTTTTTTATTCTCTCTAATATTATTCCCATACCATACCTCTTTTTTATATTATACACTAAAATTAAATACAAACAAGTTTGGAATGCATAAAATTTTTATAATTTTAGATATTTGTTATAATAATATTAAAGTAGGTGAAAAAATGAAAATTGAAATATGGTCTGATTTTGTATGCCCATTTTGCTATATTGGAAAAAGAAAGTTAGAACAAGCTTTAGAAAATTTTGATAGTAATGTAGAAATAACTTATAAAGCCTTTCAACTAGATCCTAGTGCAAAAACTGAAGATAATTTACAAATAGATGAAGTGCTTGCCAAGAAATATAATATGAGCATTGAAAAAGCAAGAGAAATGAATAATAATGTAGCGGCTAATGCTAAAAGCGTTGGTCTAGATTATAATTTTGACGGGATGGCTTATCCAAATACATTTCTTGCTCACAAACTTATGAAATACGCAGAATCAAAAAATTTAGATAAAGCACTAGCAGAAAAGTTATTTGAAGCTCATTTTATTAAAACTAAAAATATAGGTCTAAAAGAAACTTTAATTGAACTTGCAAATGAAGTTGGATTAACTAATGCAAGTGAAGTATTAGATAATAATAATTTCAACAATGATGTTGAATTCGATATAAACGAAGCAAGAAGTTTTGGAATTAGTGGTGTGCCATTTTTTGTATTTAATCGGAAATACGCAATCTCCGGTGCTCAACCTTTAAAAGTTTTTGAAGATACTATCAAAAAAGTTTTTGAAGAAGAAACCAAATAATAAATAAAAAAATGTCATCATAATGATGGCATTTTTTACGCTATTTTCCTCTTAATTTTTTATCAATCTCATAGGCAGCTTTTTTACCTGCGCCCATAGCAAGAATAACAGTTGCTGCACCAGTAACTGCATCTCCTCCAGCATAGACATTTTCTTTTGAAGTCATTAGGGTTTCATCAACCACAAAGCAACCCCATTTATTCACTTCTAAATCAGCAGTAGTCGATGAAATAAGTGGATTCGGATGGTTTCCTAGAGCCATTATTACTGTATCAGCTTCAATCTCATAATTAGAACCTTCAATTTCAACTGGTCTTGCTCTTCCTTCAGTACTTTCAACCAATTCCATTTTAATACATTCAACAGACTTAACATTTTTCCTTTCGTCTGCGTGAATCTCAACTGGATTTGTTAATAAAACAAATTTAATTCCTTCTTCTTTTGCATGATGAATTTCTTCTAGCCTTGCTGGCATTTCTTTTTCGCTTCTTCTATATACTATATATACCTCTTCTACATTAAGCCTCTTAGCACATCTTGCCGCATCCATAGCAACATTTCCGCCACCAACAACAACAACCTTTTTCATTTTTCTAATCGGTGTATCATAAGTAGAATCATATGCTTTCATTAGATTTACTCTTGTAAGAAACTCATTAGCTGAATAAACCCCATTAAGGTTTTCTCCTGGAATATTCATAAACTTAGGTAGTCCTGCACCACTTCCAATAAAAATTGATTTAAATCCTTCTTCAAATAACTCATCAATTAATTTTGTTTTACCAATAATTGTATTTAAATGAATTTTGACACCTAATTTTTTTAAATTCTCAATTTCTTTTTTCACAATACTCTTAGGAAGCCTAAACTCTGGGATACCATAAGTAAGAACTCCTCCTGCAACATGCAGAGCTTCATATAAATGTACTTCATAACCTAGATTTGCTAAAACTCCACCACACGCAAGCCCAGCAGGTCCACTTCCAACAATTGCAACTTTTTCATACTTAACACTAACAGGTTGAATTTCTTTCGCTGATACATTGTCAGCAGTAAATCTCTCTAACCTACCAATTGCAACAGGTTCACCTTTAATCCCACGAACACATACTGCTTCGCACTGGTTTTCTTGCGGACATACTCTCCCACAAATACCAGGAAAACTATTTTGATTTGTCAAGATTGAAAAAGCTTTTTCAATATCATTTTCTTTTATTTGTCTAATAAAACCAGGTATATTTATTCCAACTGGACATCCCTTAATACATGGTGCATGTTTACATTCTAAGCATCTATTTGCTTCAAATAATGCTTCTTCAAAATTATAACCTAAAGCTACTTCCTTAAAATTACTAATCCTCTCAAGCGGATCTTGATATGACATATCTATTCTTTTTTTCATCATTTCAATAAATTACAATCCTTTTCCCTTTCAGTTTCTTGGTACATCTTGCTTCTAGCAATTGCTTCATCAAAATCAATACTAAATCCATCAAATTCTGGGCCGTCAACACAAGCAAACTTTTGTTTGCCATTAACACTAATTCTACAACCTCCGCACATTCCTGTTCCATCAATCATTACCGGATTCATACTCACAATAGTACTTTGACTATATTCTTTTGTTAATAATGTGACATATTTCATCATAATTAGCGGTCCAACCGCAAATACTTTATCATATTTAGTATCATTTAATAACTCTCTTAACTTATCAGTTACTAGACCTTTATTATCATTGCTACCATCATCAGTTAAAATATGTAATTTATTTGTATACTTTTTAAATTCCTCTTCTAGGATTATTAAATCTTTATTTCTAAAACCTAGAATAACTTCTACTTCAGTGCCTTGTTCAAATAAAGCTCTAGTTAGTGGTAAACAAATTGCGCTTCCTACTCCACCACCAACTACACAAACTTTTTTTAAACCTTCTATTTCTGATTCTTTTCCTAATGGGCCAACAAAATCAAGTAAATAATCACCTTCTTCTAAGGCATTAAGTTTTTTTGTAGTTAATCCAACTACTTGGAAGATTATTGTAACAGCTCCAGTTTCTTGATTGCAATTTGCAATGGTAAGCGGTATTCTTTCACCAAATTCATCAACTCGCAAAATAATGAATTGTCCCGCTTTAGCTTTTCTTGCTACATCTTTAGCTTCAATTTCCATTAATGTAACAGTTGGGTTTAATTCTTTTTTTAATAATATTTTATACATAACTCACCTAAAATATGGATTATTTTTAATTTCAAATTCTAAAGTTGTTTTTGGCCCATGACCAGGATAAACAATATAATTCATTTTTAAATTTTTTAGCCTTGTAATGGAATCCATTATTTCATTGTAACTAGCAGTTGGAAGATCGTATCTACCTATACTTCCCTTAAAAAGCATATCACCACTAAACATATGTTCATCAATCAACATCGCAATTGTACAATCACTATGTCCAGGCAAATACATGAATTCAATCTTTTTTCCAAGTAAATTAATTTTTACATTATCACCTACAAAAATTACTTTTTCATTTTCTAAGTCATAACTAATAGGAAACCCAGTCATCTTAGAAAAATTCAATTTCGGATCTTTTAATTTATCATATGCATTTTCATGCATATAAAAAACTAATCCCTTTTTTAGATATGTATTTAATTGGTCAATGTGATCAAAATGAGCATGAGTTAAAAACACAGCTTCAAGTTTCGTGTCTGTATTTTTAAAAATACTTTCATATTTAACACACGGATCAACAATTATACATTTTCCTTCATTTTCAAGCAAATAACAATTAGTTTGTAATTGATTTGTACTAAAAACTTTAATTTGCATTTAATTTCTTCCTTACCATGTAATTAGTTCCATACATTCCTGCATCGTTTCCTAATTTCGCAAGCGCAAACTTAGTTCCACGAACGCTAAAGAAACACAATTCATTAAATCTTTTTTCCAATCTATCAATTAAAAAATCTCCCGCCTTACTAACTCCACCACCTACTACAATAGCTTCAGGATTTACTGTGTTTGTAACGGCAGCAAGGGCAGTTGATAATTTCTCAACTAAAGAGTTAACAGCTTCTAGTGCTACTTCGTCTCCAAGTTTTGCATAATCAAATATATTTTTTGAAGTAACTTCAACTTCGTTTAATTTAGTTTCTCTATTTAATCTTAATATATTTGCAGTATGAACTATTCCAGTTGCGGAAGAATATTGTTCAACACAGTCAAATAATCCGCATTTACAAAGTCTTTCATTATTAAAACCCACTCTAATATGACCTATTTCACCAGCAGAACCAGTATTACCTTCTATTAATTCGTCATCTATAATTATACCTCCACCAATACCAGTACCTAGAGTAATAAAGATAAAACTATGATAACCAACAGCTCCACCTCTAATCATCTCACCAACTGCAGCCGCATTAGCATCATTAAGTAATGATATAGCAATATTAGGATATTTATTTTTAATAATTTCTAAGATATTAATTTTATCCCAGCCTAAATTTTTTGAACTAACTATTGAATTTTCTAAAACTGGGCCAGGGACACCTACCCCTATTCCTTCTAGAATGTCATCTCCTAGTAATTCATCTATTTTTTTAAAGATATCAGGAAATATATGGATCCCATCATCACTTCTATTTGTTTTTATAGATGTCTTAAGAACTAATTCATCATTATAAAACTTTCCTATCTTGATATCAGTTCCCCCGATATCAATTCCAAAAACACATTTCATATATGTCCTCCAAACAATTATAATTATATCATAGCCTACTTCAAATGTTAAGAGAAAAAAAGAAAGCGAAAAAGAAAAACAAGCAATTGCTTGTTTAAATTTTACACTTTCAAATATGTCCTAAATCCCCTAGCACCATAATAAGAATCTGCTCCATTATGGTAAGTAAAGACTGTATTATAACGCCTATCACAAAATATTGCTCCCCCTAAATTTCTAATATCAGCTGGTGTTTTAACCCAACTGGAAGTTTTTAAATCAAATTCTTCTACTTCTTGCATTTTTCTATATAATTCTTCAGTTAAAATTTTTGTTCCCATTTCTTCAGCCATAGTAATAGCATCTCCTGTTGGCTTATTTTGTTTTCTAGCATCAAGAGCTTTTTTATCATAGCATAAACTTCTTCTTCCATTTGGAGATTCTTTAGAGAAATCTGTAAAAATATAATGTTTAGTATTATTATCATATTCTAATACATCTGGTTCTCCACCTGTAGTTTCCATTTGAAGTAGTGAATTTAGCTTTTCTGGATTCATTTCTAGTTTTCCTATAACATCATCCCATTTAATCCCTACATGCCTGTGCATATTTTTTTCAAATCTATTTTTTAATATAACTAATAGTTCTATTTTCTTTTCCTTATCCATTGATTTACCTCTTTCTTATAAGAATATAATATATTTTATAATATTATTTACATCTATGCAATTCATATGAAAAAAACAAGCACTATTCAATTGCTTGCTTTAATTAAAAGTATTATTATTGTAATTTACAATAACTACTTCTCCGCCAATTTTGACTATCTGGTTCCAAGGGATGACAACATTATTATTACCAGAAAAAAAATTAGCTAATCTTAAATTAGTTTGGACTGTAATAGATAAAATTTTCCCGTTTAAAGGATCTATTTCTAGATTGGAAATTCTACCTAATTTGCTTCCATCAACTACATTTACAACATCTTTAGATTGTAAATCACCTAAAAGCATGAACTTCACCTATAATATTATATGTTGCATTTTTAAATAAATTGACTATTTACGAAATTTATCTTCAAGAAGTTCTAAACTAATCTCAAATTCAGTTTTTATCTTTCTTTTCTTTCTTTTCTTGAGTTTTCGTTTTTGTAAATAAATTTTATATATGTCATTTTCTTTTGTAATAAAAAAATCTTTGATATGAACCACCAAAGATATTTTACCCATTTTTCTAATTTTTATAATAATGACTTATAATCAATTTGAGGAAGAGTACGCCATAATTTATCTAAATCATATCTTTCACGTTCTTCTTCTATAAATATATTCACAATTACTGTACCAAAATCAACTAATACCCATAGACCACCATCTAGTCCCTCAACACCTCTAATAGTCATCCCTTTTTCTTCACAGTCTTTTCTTAGCTTATCTACAGATGCTACTAATTGTCTTGAAGATGAAGCTGTAACAATAACAGCATAATCAAAAAACGGTGTTCTTTCTTTAGTTTCGTAGATACTTAAATCCTCTAATTTAGTTTCATTTAATGATTTAACTATTGTTTTTAATATTTCCATTTATCCTCCTGATATTTTTGAAATAATTTTCGGTTTAGCTCAGTATTATTTTTAGCTAAACTAAACTCAATTTTTTCTAAAATTGCCATTCTAAAATCAATTTTAGAAAGCTCTTTTACTTTATCAAAGCCTTCACCTACTCTTAAATCCTCACTAACATCTGCAATATAGATTATTTCCGAATAAATATCCATGTCAAGCGAACCAGTTGCATGATTTCTAATTGCATTTAAGATTTCTATATCTGTTATCCTTAACTCTTTTTGAATAATATATGGACCAAGTAATGCATGTAATATTTTAAAATTTTCATTTAAAATATTCTTATCTAACCCATATTCTTGTACAATCTGAGTAAATTTATCCATGGTTTCAAATTTTGCGTAATCATGTAAAATGCCAGCAATTTCTAATTTTTCTAAATCTACATCAAAATTAAATGTTTTCGCAATCTCTACTGCTTTTTTCCCAACAGATAAACTATGAAGATATCTAGACTCACTTCTAGGTGAAGCAGCTTCTTTATATTTATTTTTTAAAATTTCTTTATATTGATCAATATCTAATAACATTAAATTATTGCTCTTCTCTTTCCTATTCGAATTTTTTTAAATGTTTCAACCCTTAATTCAACATCGCCAACAATAGTAACGAATCCAAGTCCACTAATTGTGATATCTACTTTATCATCTTTTGAAATAGAGAAATCATAACTAACTAAATCACCTAATTTGTTTCTTTCATCTTCATTAGGTATTTTCAAAATATCATCTTTATGATCAGAATAAAAACTATCTGCATTTTCTAACTTTGTTCTATGTACTACTAAATTATTGGGAACATAAACTACAAATGAAGATCTTTCTCCATTAATAAATAATAGTTTACATACTCCACCTAAAAATAGAGCTTGTTTTGGATTTAACTGAAACACTTTTGGTTTTATAAACTTTTTTGGAGATAATAAATTTAAATTTTCTTTATTTAAATAATATGATAGTTGGTGATCATTAACAATACCTGGCATATCATAAATAAATGTCTTATTTGGTAAAGGTAATTTTATAATATCGAGTGTAGTACTAACAGCGTTTGAGACTGTAATTTTAGGATATTTACCTTTTAAAAAAGAAGTTATTTTATTTATAATAGATGATTTACCAACATTAGTATACCCAAATAAATATACATCTCTTCCATATTGATGTTTTTCAATCTCATTTATTAATCTTATTATATCATTATTTTTAAAACTAGAGATAATAATTGCTGATTTAACAGATATGCCATTTGCTTTTAAATATTCTTGCAAATAGTTTTTAATTTTTGTAACTTTTACGGAATCTAAAAATAAATCAAATTTATTCGCAACCAAAATAATATCTTTATTAGGAAATAATTCATTTAAATTAGCGACTAATGTTCCTTCTAAATCAAATATATCAACTACATTTACAATTAAAGCATCTTTATTTTGAATTTTATAAACATTATCCATAAAAACAGAATCTGTTATTTCTATAGGTAAATTTTTATTATAATGGATTAAATTATAACAACGTTCACAGTAAAAAGAATCTGGGTTTTTAAAATATACATCACTTCTTATATACCCAGGACTAGCAGGATCAGTTGTTTGTATTTTTATTCCGCAGCCATCACAGCGTGTTTTCATATATCTTTTAGTTCCTTTATTTTTAAATATTCTTCATAATGATTTTTCTTTAGTTTGTTTATAATTCTATTTTCTATTCGTCTATTTAACTTTGTATACCATTTTTCATTTACTATCTTTAATGGCTTTACTAAAATACATTTGATTCCAACTTTATTTGCACCTAAAACATCAGTCATCACTTGGTCACCAATTGCGATAATTTCATCGATATGTTCATGCTTTGTAAGTTTTAAGGCTTTCTTATAGCCTTTTTTAAGTGGTTTCCAAGCACTATAAACATAATCAGAATTAAAAATATCTGCAAATGCCTTAACGCGTTTTTTATGATTATTGGAAATAAATACTATTCTAAAACCTATTTCTAAAATGGAATTAATAAGGTCGATAAGTTTTTCTTCTGGGCTTGATACATCATACGGTATTAAGGTATTATCTATGTCCATTAGAATTATTTTTTTACCCTTTTCATATAATTTATTGTAATCAATATCATAGACTGTTTTATAACAATCATAGGGTATATAATTTTCAATTTTACTTAACATATGATCTCGTTTTTTCCTCCATTTAGTTATTATACCAAATATATATAAAAAAGTCTAAACATTAAAGGAGAAATTTTTATGATAAATATATTATCAATGTTGCTTCTTCCCTTACTTGGATCAGTGAACTCACAAAGTTATCCAGAAGTATTATCCCCAGAGGATGAAGCTAAATATTTAGAACTTCTTTCAAAGGGTGATGAAGATGCAAGATGTAAACTAATCGAACATAATTTGCGGTTAGTAGCTCATATTGTGAAAAAGTTTGAGAACACAAAAGAAGATAGAGAAGATTTGCTTTCAATTGGTGCATTCGGTCTAATTAAAGCAGTTGACACTTATAATTTTGAGGCAAAAACAAAATTAGCAACATATGCTGCAAGATGTATCGAGAATGAAATATTGATGTTTCTTCGTTCCTCAAAGAGAAAAAGACAAACAACTTGGCTTTACACTACTATTGGGTCTGATAAAGAAGGTAATGAAATCCAATTATATGATGTGATTGAAGACCCGTCAAAAAGCTCATTTGAAAAATTAGTTTTCGAAGAAAAGATTAAAACAATTAATGACGCACTAGAAATATTATCAGAAAGAGAATTAGATATTATTTCCAGAAGATTTGGATTAAAAGGTGGGGTTGTGGAAACACAAAGAGAGATTGCGAAATCATTAAATATTTCAAGATCCTATGTTTCTAGAATTGAAAAAAGAGCTTTAACAAAACTATATTTAAAGATAAAAAACTAAAACAAAAGTAGGCAAAATATGCCTACTTTTTCCAATTAACCAAGAAAGTCTAAAATTTCTTTTGCATTTGTGTCTGGGTTTGCTCTTAAGAAGATTTTTGCTATATTACCCTCTTCATCAATTATATAAGTTGATCTTGCAACCCCCATAGTAATTTTACCATACATGTTTTTTTCTTTCCATACATCATATGCTTGTATCGCTTCTAATTCTGGATCTGATAGTAACATAAATGGTAAATTATAATCCTCAATAAACTTTTGGTGCGAATCTACACTATCTTTACTTATACCAATCACAACAATATCTTTTTCTTTAAATCCATCATAAGCATCTCTAAAAGCACATGCTTGAGTAGTACATCCTGGAGTATGATCTTTTGGATAAAAGTAAACTACTACCTTTTTACCTAAAAAATCTGATAAACTTACCTTTTTATTGTTTTGATCTAAAAGAGTAAAGTTAGGAGCTTTCATTCCTACATTAATCATATAAAATAATATCTCCCTTTTCTTATTTTTGTAACTTCTAAATAACTTTTGAAGTCAATTTATTATATCACAAGTTAGTAATATATAAAGTTATATACACTTAATCTATTTTTTTGAATTAAAGTCTAATATACGTTTTTCACCAGTAATTTTTGTGATATCTGTAATATCTTGTGTTAGTTCCAAAACTCCTAAATATTTATTTTCTTTATTTCTAATAGCAAAATAAGATATTAAAATTAGCTTTCCTTTAATGTTAATCCAAAAGTCCACTCTATCTTCATTTCCATTTCTAAACTTCGCAATTATTTCTTCCACAATATGAATTGATTTTTCAGGGTGACAATTCCTTACATCACGCCCAATAATTGAAGATGATCTAGCAAAATGTTGATGCGGTGTGTTAAAAAACTTAACTTTGTTATTATTGTCAACAAAAGTAATATCACCTACACAGCTTAAAATTGAAATAAGTTCATCTAAATTTAATTTACCACTTTTAGATTCAAACAAATATTCTTCAGATTTAGAAATATTGTATTCATCACTAACTTCTTTTGTATCACTAATAAATGCATAGCCATAGGAATCAATTTCTTCTTCAATTTTTTCAAATTCAGATATTTTTAAAACATTACTAAGTATAGGAAGGATAAATAGTTCTTCTTTTTCTAAAATTCCAAGAACTAAGAAAAAATATTTCCCAATTGTTATATTAATATTCCTCGAATTATTGTTTAACTCATCTAGTAGTTTCTTATGGATAATTAAAACTTCATCTTGTAAACTCCACATTACTTTAAGTGGTTTGTTATTAATATTTTTCTTTTCTAAGACAGTAAATATAACATTCTGCATTTTTAGAAATCTTTTCTTTAATTCATCAACAATATCTAAATTATTTCTCAATTTCAGAAAATCTTTAGCTTTTATATATTCTTTTAATTCATTAAACTTTTCTCTTATCTTATTTGCTTCATTAAGAAGTTTTTGAATTAAACTAATATTTTTATTCCAATCAAATGCTAAAAGACCAGTCCTAAGTAAGTTAACAATTTTACCAGCAATGTCTTTAATTCTTGAAATTTCTAATTTATCATTTTGAAATTCAGTAATTGAAAAAACATCAAAAGGTGAAACTACTAAAAACTTATCTTTATTTTGTAAATAAAATTCTTTAGCATCTTTATCATTATTGATAATACTTACTAACTCATTTAAATAATTTAAATTATTATTATTTTGATTCATTTTTTACCTCAAACTTACAAATGACCCATTAAATTTACGTTTAAATGGATTTGATTCCCAATTTAATCTATTTACTCGCATAAAATTTAAAGCGATTAAAAGCCAATTTTGGGGGTCAAAATGTTTTTTACTTCTTTTAATTCATTATAACATCAAAAAGTTTGAAAGTGAACAAAAAAATTAACCATAATATTTATTTTTCATATTCAGTAAATCTATCATTACCTAGATAAAAAATTGCAATTGTTCCAAGACCTGAATGACTTCCAATAACTGGACCAATTAAATTTAGAACAACTTCTTTTACACCAATTTCTTTAATTATTTCCCTCTTTAATTCTTCAGCTTCTTCTTCACAATCTCCATGAGAAATATAAACTAATTGATCACTTGCATTTTCAATAGTATTTTTCATTCTTTCAATCATTTTAGCAAGAGCTTGTTTTCTACCCCTTGTAGATCCTGTTTGAACTAACTTCCCTTCTTTATTTACATGAAGCAAAGGTTTAATTCTTAAAACTGTTCCAAGAAAAGCTTTTGCGGAAGAAAGTCTTCCTCCTCTTTTCAAATGATTTAAATCACCAACAGTAAATAAATGACTTACTCTTAATTTGTTTTCTTCTACAAAGTCTCTAACTTCTTCTAAAGATTTTCCTGCTTGTTTTAATTTACTAGCGATTGTTAATAATAAACCCTGACCCATTGAGGCACATAGTGAATCAATAGTTACTATATTCCTATCTGGATATTCTTCTTGTAATTCCTCTTTCGCAATCATTGAAGAATTATATGTACCAGATAACGCACTTGAAAAACCAATATATAAAATATCATAACCATCTTTTAAAAACGGTTTAAAGAAATTAACAAATTCATCTGGGTTAATCATTGATGTTTTTGTAACAAGATTCCTTCTTAAGACATCATAAAAGTCTTTTACTCTTATTTCTCTTTCATCTAGATAATTAAAGTATGATTCCCCCTCAATATCAACACTTAAAGGAATAGCTTCTAATCCCAACTCCTTAGCTTGTTTATAAGTTAAGTCAATACATGAATCGGTTAAAATAACATATTTGCTCATAATTTTCATCCTTTCAAAAATAAATATATCCTAATCATACACTATTTTATCTATTAATGTGTTCTATTATGCTTAAAAGCAATTATATTTATAAATCCCTAAAAAGTATAGTTAGAAAAATAATTCTACTCTCAGTAGAATTAAAAAATAATTGAATATTTTCTTAACTTATGCTATTATTTACATATGATTAGTGATAACGAATTCAGAAAAGTAGTTTCTGAGAATTTACAATACTATAGAAAATTAAATAATCTGACACAGTTACAATTAGCTGAAATATTAAATTATTCCGACAAATCAATATCTAAGTGGGAAAGGGGAGAAAGTTTACCAGATTTATATGTAATGCAAATAATTGCAGAATTATACGGAATAACTATAAATGACTTTGTGACTGAACAAAAGACTAAACCAAAACATAAACTTAAACATAGTAATTTATTAATTACTTTACTTTCTGTTGGGATTGTTTGGCTAGTGGCAACAACTGTTTTTGTTTTGCTAGGTATATTTTTACCAGAATTAGAAAAAAAATGGCTTGCATTTATTTATGCTATTCCTGTATCAATGATAGTATTATTAGTATTTACTAATATTTGGGGCAATAGGATCCAAGTTTTCTCTGCTCTAACAGTTTTTTATTGGTCAATCCCACTATCTCTATATTTATCTTTTAATTATCAACAATTATGGTTATTATTTATAATTATTATTCCACTACAAATTTTAACAATTCTTTGGTTTTTACTTAGGAGGACCACAAAAATTGTAATCGATTCTAAAGGTGAATTAGAACATAAAACTGAATAATCTTAAAAAGACTGCAAATTAATGCAGTCTTATTTTTTACTTATTTATTTAATTCAGGTAAACTAGCAGCAGCAATAGATTGTCCAACACGACGATTCATTTCATCTGGCATAGATATTTTCACATGCTCATATTCTGGGAATTCATCATGTAGCACTTTTTGCGCAACTTCTAGAATTGTGTTTCCACCTTTACCACTTACAACTCTTCCTAATAATAATAAATGTTTAATATCATAGAAATGAGCATAGTATGCAAGTGTATAACCTAAATATATACCAATATTTTCAAATATTTCATTTGCTAGTTTATCACCTTTATCATTAAGGCCTTGGATAACTTTTAATTTTTGTGCAGGAGCTAGATTTTCATCGAATTTAAATCCACCCATTTCAGCTAATTTAATAACTGAATCTTGTGAGAAGTATTTAACTCCACATCCATAATCACCACTCCATTCATCAACCATAGCATCACTGTTAAAATCAACAGGGACGAAAGCTAATTCACTTAACCAACCATTAAAGTTTCCTTCTTTATTAACATAACCAGCAGCTTCACTAGTACCCATAGCGATACCAAGTATTTGTGTATCATTAAGTTCTTTAGCTCCTGCTAAAGCAGTTACATCTCCGTCATTTGCAACTTTTAATGGAACATCTCCAAATGTAGCTGCTATATCCTTATAGATTGTTTTAACTTTTTTATTAAAATCATCTCTAGGAACTTTTAAGAATAGTGATGCAACCATAACTTTATTTTCTACATAAATACCTGCACTTGATACACCAATAGCATCAACTCTTGGCATATGTGATGCGGCAGTTTGCATAGCTTCTAAAATACCTGCATAATGATAATCAGGGTTTTCATTAATCTTAGGATACCATACAACTTCCTCACTATAAACAACTTCACCGTCTATTACAGCACTAACTTTACGATCGCTTCCTCCAGCATCAAAGCCGATTCTACAACCAGTTAAGTCATCTGAAATTGTAACAACTTCAATATTTGGTTTTGGAATATCCTTTTCTTCAACATATAATACTTCAAACTTGTTTTCATATACAGTTTCCATAAAGTCTGCATCAAATTCTCTTGATCCGCCTTTTTGGTAAGCATTTTTAATATACTCATAAATAAATTTAGATCCAGATATATAGATTTTAAAACCACCAACTACCCATAAAATAGATTTGATGATTCTTTCAACAATCTCTATATTTTCTTGATTGTGTTCATTGCTATCTTGGAAGGTTTCAATTGTATAATGATAATTATAGCCATGATTTCTTTCAAGACAAATAGTAACTAATTGCTTTGTTTCTTCCTTACTTACTTTTTCTTGAAATTCTCTTAATTTCAAAATTAATGGTGTAAATCCTTTGTCTAATGATGGTCTGTATTTCATAATTCCTACCTTTTTCTAATATATATTTTTTACTGTTACGTAAGTTTCTTTCCCCGTTTCAGATTTAACTAAAGCTGTTTCGCCCTTTTTTAAATACATAATAGCAGCTCCTAGAGGAGATTCGTTTGAAATCTTTCCTGCCATAGGATCTGATTCTATACTTCCCACTAAAGTGAATTTTTTAACATTCTTGTTATCAAATACTAGTTCAACTACTTTCCCCATATTGTTAGAAGATTTTTTAGAGTTGGAATCTATTATTTCAACGTTTTTTATAATTCCTTCTAGTTCTAGGATACGAGCCTCTAAACGCGCTTGTTCATCACGAGCAGCATCGTAATCAGCATTTTCAGATAAATCACCTTGGGCACGAGCTTCTTTTAGAGATTCTATTATTCTAGCACGTTCCACATTTTTTAAATCTTCTAATTCTTTTTCTAATTTTTTAAACCCTTCTAAGGTCAACTGGTGTTTACTGTTCATTTATAAAACGCCTCCCTATAAATAATGTATATATTATACCAAATTTAACCTGCAATAGCAAGTGAATTGTCAAGAAGTAAATTTAAATATAATATCTTATTTCTTTTAGATTATATTCAAGATTAACTTCTTTTAACACAATAGTTTTATAATTTACTAAAATATTAATTAGTAACTTTTCTTATCATATCCCCAGGACTTAATTCAAAGGGAATCTCTATTTTAATAATTTGCAATGGATGTCTTGCAACATCTAGTGAATTCATTTTTTCATCAAACATTTCTTTAATATTAAATTCAGTGTTATTTAATTTCGGTCCAAATATTTCAACAACCTCACCAACTTCAAAGTAGTTTCTTTGTTCAAGAGTTGCTATTTTTGTCTCTTTATTATAATCTAATATAATTCCTAAAAACTCTTTTGTTGGAACTTCACTTCTTGTATTATATAATTGTTCATTTGGTCCGACTTTATTGAATAAGAACCCTGTTGCAGTTAAACGATTTTCTGCTTTTTGAATTTCATTTAGATAATAATCATAATCACTGATTTTACCTGTATTAGTATACTCATCTATTAACATTCTATAACATCTAACTACAGTTGCTATATAGTAAATAGATTTCATTCTACCTTCAATCTTTAAAGACTTAACTCCTAAATCAATCATTTTTGTAATCGCTTTGATTGCCATTAAATCTTTAGAACCCATATTTAAGTATTCATCATCACTGTGTTGTTTTTTATCCTTTTTATATAAACTGTAATTCCAGCGACAAGAATGAGCGCAACCACCACGGTTTGCATCCCTATTTGTCATGTGATTACTTAGCATACATCTACCTGAATAAGAAACACACATTCCACCATGTATAAATACTTCTAAGTCTATATCAGTCTTTTTTCTTATTTCCTCAATTTGTTGCAAACTAACTTCTCTAGCAAGCACTGCTCGATGAAAACCTAATTCTTCCATCATCATTAAAGTATCTGAGTTAGATGAGGAAAACTGAGTACTTAAATGAATTTCAACTTCTGGTGCAACTCTTTTAATTATTTCTGCATAAGCAAGACTAGAAATTATAACACCATCTACTCCTGCTTCTACTAATTCTCTTAAATATTCTTCTATACCTTCAAAATCTTCAGGATGAGGAACTATGTTCATAGTAACATAAACTTTTTTCTTATAACTTCTAGCAATTATACAAGCTTCTTTTATTTCTTTTATTCCAAAATTACTTGCTCTTGCTCTTAAACTAAACTTTTTACCACCTATATAAACTGCATCAGCTCCATATAGGAACGCAATCTTCAATTTTTCTAAGTTTCCAGCAGGGGCTAATAATTCAATCATTTTACGCCCTCCTTTAATATAACACTACCTTTATATAAAAAACCAGAATCAATTCTATTGTCAATTAGTTTAAGTTCTTCATATAGTTCATCTGCTCTAGAAAAGTCTTTTAAGAATTGACTATAAATTTCAATAATTTTTAAAATTTTTGCTTCTTCAATAAAGGAAGTATTAATTCTAATAAATTTTAATTCGTCTAATTCTTTTAATTCTTTAAACAAACAATAAATAAAAGAAGTATAAATAAAAGTTCCATTTTTTGATTCAAAAATAGGATACTCATTATCTCTTTTTTCTTCCACAATTCTTAACTCTTGGTTAATTAAATTTCTATCTTCTTTTTTAAATTTACTATAATTTGATAATAACTGTCTTCTTGAATAAAACATTTGATGGAAACCATAGACTTCCATCACAACATTTTTTGCTTTAATTATGTTATTTATTTCATCAAGAGTTAATTCATTATTTATTGCAACTAAAGAATTATAACGATTGTGAAAATCAGCTTCATAGTAATTTGTAATCATAGTTTTAGGATCATATATTAACTTTGAAGTAAGATTCAAATCTTTAAAATATTTTAATATAGCAAAATCACCATAAATAAAATAATCAACATTTAATGTAAGTAAATTATCAATATAATTTTTTACATTATCCAGTTCTTCTTCTTCGATTATTCTATCAATATTAATAATTAATAATTTATTGTTTTTATTTGTATAGTTGTTAATTAATTTCATTTCCTCAAAACTAAAGCATTTATCGTTATGAGTTGAATATATATCACTAGATATAATAAATCCATCAGCAATATACTTATCTATATTTTCAATTGATTTTAAATCAACTAGTAATTTCATTTCTTTTTCACTCTCCTACTAATCGCCACACCATCACCAATATTTAAAAACTTTGTTTCGTATTTCTTATTTTTCTTTAACCAATAGTTAAAATAATCAATTTTAGAAACAAGAGCTTTTAAATTTCTATTTTCGATGGAACTACGATTAACAACTAGTCCGTGAAACAAAAGATTATCTGTAATGATTATGCCCTCATCACTTAATAATGATTCATACTTTTCGAAAAATTTACTATACTGTGCCTTTGCAGCATCTATAAAAATCATATCATAATTAGATTCTAAATTTCTAAGATCAAAATCTAAGGCATCTGCATGATGAATATTTATTCTATCATCTAGTTTAGCTAATTTTATATTATTAACTGCCTGCAAATACATTTCTTCATCTCTTTCGATAGTATCTATTAATACATCATTATCATAAGTAGCTATGCAAACTGAACAAAAACCAATAGCAGTTCCAATCTCTAAAAACTTCTTCGGTTTAATTAAATCAACTAATGTAAGCATTAGTGTTAAACCATCGTCATTAATAATTGGCACTTTATTGGTTTTTGCGAATTTTTTCATTTCGTTTATGATTCGATTATGGGGTAATATATTTAAATCATCAAAATAATTGTTCACGTTTTTTCACCATTTATTATTATAAACCAAATTGATAAAAAATTCAATACATATTATTTTTTAGATTTTCTCACACTGTAATGTTACAATACATGTGAGACCAATATTGTATAAAACGACAAAATGATTTATACTTATCGTGAAGAAGATAACTACCAGGAAATATCTTCACGAGAGGAGTATAAATCACATGGCTATTAT
>Ga0265293_10006618_pt1 | contig 18404 bp, 15 predicted proteins | sample Munlanlewell138R_FD_192505 | JGI IMG/M metagenome (GOLD analysis project Ga0265293, IMG submission 192505) | Leachate microbial communities from a municipal landfill in Southern Ontario, Canada - Leachate well 138R | ecosystem: Engineered > Solid waste > Landfill > Unclassified | place: Canada...
GTGTATGCCCGGAGACCATATAGAAATGACAATAAAATTGATAACACCGATAGCAATCGAAGAAGGCTTAAGATTTGCTATTAGAGAAGGCGGAAGGACGGTTGGTGCCGGAGCCGTTTCATCTATAATAGAATAAATACTATTAAGGATTATAAAAAGGACTGGGGATGCCTAGTCCTTTTAAAAAGTATTAAACAGTAATATTTAGGTAATACTTTAAGAAATAGTTAAATAATTATAAAAAACCTCATATTGACATACTAAAAGAATTATGATAAATTTTTAAGGTAGCTTAAAATTAAACTATTGATAATTAAGTTAAAAGCCGGATGATTGGGAGGTGCCGTAATGAGGGTTAAAGTTATTCTTGCATGCAATGAGTGCAAGCAAAGGAATTATAGTACAATGAAGAATAAAAAGAATGACCCGGATAGAATAGAAATGAATAAGTATTGCAAGTTTTGCAAAAAGCATACATCTCATAAAGAGACAAAATAAGCTGTAAAGGAGAAGAGGTAAATGGCGGATACAGCTAAAAAAAGTAATATAATGAAGCACTTCAGAGATACAAAAGCTGAAATGAAAAAAGTAAGCTGGCCAACTAGGAAAGAAGTATTTAAGCATACGCAGGTAGTCCTGATTGCTATAACTATTATCGGTTTAGCTTTATGGCTTGCTGATTTAGCATTTGGTACGGTATTAAACTTTTTCATAATGAAATAATAAGGGAGGTAAGACCTGAAAAGTGAAAATATTAGGTCTGCTTATTTATGGAAGATAAAGGCAAGTGGTATGTAGTTCATACATATTCAGGCTACGAAAATAAAGTTATGGCAAATATAGAAAAGATAGTTGAGAACAGAAATATGCAGGACATTATTTTTGAGATCAAAGTCCCAATAGAGGAACAGATAGAAATTAAAAATGGGAAAAAGAAAATTACGCAGAAAAAAATTTTCCCCGGATATGTTCTTGTTAAAATGATTATGACCGATGAATCTTGGTATGTTGTAAGAAATACCAGAGGAGTTACCGGCTTCGTCGGACCGGGTTCAAAGCCGGTACCACTTAGTGATGCCGAAATTAAAAATCTTGGTGTTGAAAGGGTGCCGATTAAGCTGGATGCTAAAATTGGGAACAGTGTGAAAGTGATTTCCGGACCTTTTGAAAATTTTGTCGGAACAATTCAAGAAATTAATAATGAAAAGCAAAAAGTAAAAGTTATGGTTTCTATGTTTGGAAGAGAAACACCTGTGGAGCTTGAATTTGTGCAAATAGAAGTTTTATAATGAAATGCTCGTTTAATTTGATATATTAAAAGTTTAAAGAGAGGAGGTGCAATATGGCGAAAAAAGTTACAGCAATAGTTAAATTGCAAGTTCCTGCAGGCAAAGCGACACCTGCACCGCCGATAGGACCTGCCTTAGGTCAGCATGGTGTAAATATAATGGGATTTTGTAAGGAATTTAATGAAAAAACAGCAAAACAAGCCGGATTAATCATACCCGTTGTAATTTCCATATATCAGGATAGGTCTTTTTCATTTATTTTAAAAACACCGCCTGCTTCGGTATTATTGAAAAAAGCTGCCGGAATAGAAAGCGGTTCGGGAGAACCTAATGTGAATAAAGTTGCTAAAGTGTCAAAGGATAAAGTTCGGGAAATAGCGGAATTAAAGATGCCTGATCTCAATGCATCCTGTATAGAGACTGCGATGAAAATGGTAGAAGGAACTGCAAGAAGTATGGGCATAATAATTGAAGAATAAAATGAGTGGGAGGATTTTTCCGTTTACCACAAGGAGGATTAAAAATGTTTAGAGGTAAAAAATATAAGGATAGTTTAAAATTAATAGAACACGGCAAGCTTTATGGGGCATTGGAAGCAGTAGAATTGGTTCAAAAAACTGCAAAAGCGAAATTTGATGAATCCGTAGAGGTGCATGTAAGGCTTGGGGTTGATTCAAGGCATGCTGATCAGCAAGTGAGGGGAGTAGTCGTGCTGCCTCATGGAACGGGCAAGTCATTAAAGGTCTTAGTTTTTGCTAAAGGAGAAAAGGCAAAAGAAGCGGAAGAAGCGGGAGCAGATTTTGTCGGAGCAGAGGAACTTGTAACAAAGATTCAGAGCGAGAGCTGGTTTGATTACGATGCTGTTGTTGCAACTCCCGATATGATGAGTATTGTAGGGCGATTGGGTAAGTTATTAGGCCCTAAAGGATTAATGCCTAATCCTAAATCCGGTACTGTGACATTTGACGTTGCTAAAGCTGTTAATGACATAAAAGCGGGAAAAGTTGAATATAGAGTGGATAAAACTAACATTATACACGTATCAATTGGCAAAATATCATTTGGTACGGAAAAATTGACAGAGAATTTTAAAATTTTGATGGAAGCTATTATCAAAGCTAAACCTGCCGCGGCAAAGGGAACATATTTAAGAAGTATTACAATGACAAGTACCATGGGTCCCGGCATAAAAGTTAATCCGTCTCATATATTTGAATAAAATTAAATTGAATATATACCGTAGACAGTAGGTGCAGTAAGCTTAATATCCTACCGAGGCTTTACCATAAATAGGATGACCTCTCTATGTCTACGGAGAGGTTTTTGTGTATTTAAAATACTATTAGCTTTGATATAGAAGGAGGTGGAACAGTGTCGAGATTTCTTGAAGAGAAAAAGAAAATTGTCAGCGAGGTTAAAGATAAACTGGAAAAATCAAATTCTGTGGTATTAGTTGATTATAAAGGTATAAATGTTGCAGATGTGACGGAATTAAGAAGAAGATTCAGAGAAGCCGGAGTTGATTATAAAGTATATAAGAATACTTTATTTAAAAGAGCGGCGGAAGATTTGGGTATCAAGGATTTGAGTGAATTCTTAGAAGGTGCTACGTCCTTTGCTTTTGGATATGATGATGCAATTGCACCGGCAAGAACTATAAATAAGTTTCTTAAAGATTACCCTAAAGTAACTATAAAAATTAAAGCAGGTATAATAGAGAAGGGATTTATGGATGCAGAATCTGTTAAAACTTTAGGAGACTTACCCACAAGGGAGGTTCTTTTATCTATGCTTGTTGGTGGATTACAAGGAACAGTGAGGAACTTAGCTTATATGCTTAATGCAATAAAGGAAAATAAAGAAGCGGAAGCTCAATAATAATTAGGAGGTAAAATTAAAATGGCCAGTGAAAAGATTACCCAATTAATAGAAGAAATAAAAAGTATGACAGTATTGGAATTATCAGAATTGGTAAAGGCGATAGAGGAGGAATTTGGAGTGACTGCTGCCGCACCGGTAGCTGTTGCGGCAGGACCCGCAGGTGCCGAAGCATCTGCTGAAGAACAAACTGAGTTCAACGTAGTTTTGGCTAGTGTTGGTGCACAAAAGATTAAAGTTATAAAAGTTGTAAGAGAAATCACAGGGCTTGGATTAAAAGAAGCAAAAGATCTCGTGGACGGGGCACCTAATCCGGTGAAAGAAGGCTTAGGCAAGGAAGAAGCTGAAGAATTAAAGGCAAAACTTGAAGAGGTTGGAGCAGAAGTAGAAATTAAATAATAAGAGCCGCAAAAGCGGCTTTTATTATTTAATAAAAAAAGAAAACTGTTTTATTAAATAATAAAACAAACACATGTACATCATGCCAACATTTTTGAATCTCATATAATAAATTATTATTTTTATTTCCCGGGAAATTGTTTTATTTAAATTCTTTAGCTTTTAGATTTTTCTGATTTTTCATTGACAGGCGACAAGACCTGTGTTATTATTATAAATTGCATTGGTATTGTTAAATTTAAATAATAATAGTTTAATTGTATAGAATTAACTAATTAAGGCAATATTAAAATCGGTATGCTAAATTTTATTTTTCAAAAGAAAATTTAATTGTTAAACTATTGGTTATTATATTATTTTTATAACAATAATACAACCATAACGGTTTATGATTTAATAAAAGCTTTTGATTAATACATAGGTTGGGATGAGTTTTAATAGACAATATCTTAAAAGAATCCTATTTCGTAATATCGAGATTATTCCGATAAAAACATCTTTTTCTTATGTAAAATTAAAAAGCTTAATTTTTATTTATTATTAAGGGGTGAGCAACTTATGGTACATCCGGTCAATTTTGGCAAGAGCAAAAGGATGAGTTACTCAAGTATTGATGAAGTTATGGATATGCCAAATCTTATTGAGGTACAAAAGAACTCTTATAATTGGTTTTTGGAAGAAGGATTAAAGGAGGTTTTTAATGATATATCTCCAATAACAGATTATAGTGGCAATCTTATACTTGAATTTGTAGATTACTCTTTAGAGGGAAAGCCGAAATATAATGTAGAAGAGTGTAAAGAAAGAGATGTTACTTATTCAGCACCTTTAAAAGTAAGAATAAGACTCGCTAACAAGTCCAATAATGAAGTTAAAGAGCAGGAAGTTTTTATGGGTGATTTTCCTTTAATGACGGAGCAAGGCACTTTTATTATTAATGGTGCGGAAAGAGTAATAGTGAGTCAGTTAGTAAGATCCCCGGGAGTGTATTATAATGAATCCATTGATAAGACAGGTAAAAGGCTTCATGCGGCAACAGTTATACCTAATAGAGGGGCATGGCTGGAATACGAAATGGATTCCAATGATATTATGTGGGTTAGGATTGACAGAACAAGAAAGGTCCCCATAACCGTATTTTTAAAAGCCCTTGGCTTTGGTACGGAGCAGCAAATTGAAGGATTATTGGGTGAAGACGAAAGAATTAAAGCTTCACTTTTAAAAGATGTTACTAAAAGTGCTGAAGAAGGTTTAATAGAAGTATATAGACGACTTAGACCCGGGGAACCGCCTACGGTGGAAAGTGCCAAATCTCTTTTAGATGTTTTATTTTTTGATGCGAAACGATATGATTTGGCAAAGGTCGGCAGGTACAAGTTTAATAAGAAACTTTCCTTATCCTCCAGATTAAGTGGTCAAATATTACAAGATGACGTTATTGATCCTAGGACGGGGGAAGTTTTGGCTAAAGCCGGAGAAAAAATTAAAAGAGAAAAAGCTCAAGAAATTCAAAATGCAGGTATAAATGAAATTTATGTTGTAACTGAAGAAAAACCTGTAAAAATTGTAGGGAATAATGTAGTAGATATAAATAAGTATTTGGACTTTGATATTTCAAGTATGGAAATAAAAGAACTTGTAAATCTTACAGTGTTAAAAGAAATTTTAGAAAATAATGAAACTGAAGAGGGCATAAAAGAAGAGATTAAAAATAGAATTACTGATTTAATACCTAAACATATTGTAGTAGATGATATCATTGCTACTGTCTCTTATGCACTTAATATTATTTACGGTGTAGGCAGTGTTGATGATATCGACCATTTGGGAAATAGAAGACTGAGATCAGTAGGTGAATTATTGCAGAATCAATTTAGAATTGGGTTGTCCAGAATGGAAAGAGTAGTTAGAGAAAGAATGACTATTCAGGATATAGATTTAGTTACACCACAGCAGCTTATCAATATAAGACCTGTATCCGCATCTATTAAGGAATTCTTTGGGAGCAGTCAGCTGTCACAATTTATGGACCAGACAAATCCCCTTGCGGAGCTTACACATAAAAGGAGATTGTCTGCATTGGGACCCGGTGGATTATCCAGAGAAAGAGCGGGATTTGAGGTAAGAGACGTTCATCATTCCCACTATAGCAGGATGTGCCCCATAGAAACACCGGAAGGGCCAAATATAGGACTAATCGGAAGCCTAAGTACCTACGCTCGGATAAATGAATACGGGTTTATTGAGGCTCCTTATAGAGTTGTTAAAACTGATGAAAATGGTGAAAAGGTTGTAACAAATGAGATTGTGTATGTAACTGCAGATGTTGAAGATGATTTAATAGTTGCACAAGCAAATGAACCTTTGGATGCTGAAGGACATTTCAAAGAAAAGAAGGTAGCGGCTAGGATTAGGCATGAAATAATCGTCGTACCGGTTTCCGAAGTGGAATACATGGACGTATCTCCGAAACAGGTAGTCTCTGTTGCAACTGCAATGATACCGTTTTTGGAAAATGATGATGCCAACCGTGCATTAATGGGCTCTAATATGCAGCGGCAAGCAGTTCCATTGATTAAATCGGAATATGCCATTGTAGGTACCGGGATGGAATACAAGGCGGCAATTGATTCCGGTGTAGTGATAAAAGCAATTGATTCGGGAGTTGTTGAAAAAGTTAGTGCAAATGAAATAATTATAAAGAACAGTAACGTGCAAAAGGATAAATATAAGTTGTCTAAATTTACAAGGTCAAATCAAGGTACATGTATAAATCAACGACCTTTTGTTAAAAAGGGTGAAATGGTAAAGAAAGGACAAGTTATTGCGAATGGCCCATCAACGGATTTAGGAGAAATTGCACTTGGAAAAAATGTCCTTATTGGTTTTATGGCGTGGGAAGGTTACAATTATGAAGATGCAATTTTGATAAGTGAAAAATTGGTTAAAGAAGATGTGTTTACATCTATACACATAGAAGAATACGAGTCGGAAGCCAGAGATACGAAACTAGGTCCTGAAGAGATAACCCGGGACATTCCAAATGTCGGAGATGATGCATTGAAGGATTTGGATGAAAGGGGAATTATCAGAATAGGAGCTGAAGTAAGGACAGGAGATATTCTTGTAGGTAAGGTTACTCCAAAGGGAGAAACAGAGCTTACAGCAGAGGAAAGGCTTTTAAGAGCAATATTCGGAGAAAAAGCCAGAGAGGTAAGAGATACTTCTTTAAGAGTACCTCATGGAGAAGCGGGAATTGTTGTGGATGTAAAAGTATTTACCAGAGATAACGGAGATGAATTGTCTCCGGGTGTTAATCAATTGGTAAGAGTATATATTGCACAAAAAAGAAAAATTTCAGTAGGGGATAAAATGGCCGGGCGTCATGGTAATAAGGGTGTAATATCTAGGATATTACCTGAAGAAGATATGCCGTTTTTACCAAATGGTACTCCTCTTGAGATAGTGCTTAATCCTTTGGGAGTGCCGTCCCGTATGAATATCGGACAGGTTTTGGAAGTGCACTTGGGTTTAGCTGCAAAAGCACTTGGATGGAAAATTTCCACACCGGTATTTGACGGAGCTAATGAAAACGAAATAATGGATACATTAGAGATGGCGAATAAAGTTATTCAAGTGAAAAAACAGCTAAAGCATATAAAAGACAAACTGGTTGTAACTGAAAAAACAAAAGACAATGAGCCTGATATTAGTGACAATAAGGGGATAATTGAAGAATATCTAAAAGACAATGTATTTAGAATAGATGATAGATTAGCCGCAATTAAAGAAAAAATAGAAGTGACGGATCTTTATGATAGGCACAAAATTGAAGATTTAATAAAAGAATTTGGCGATAATCCATTGGATGATATAGCCATGGACAGAACGGGTAAAATTGAACTAAGAGACGGCAGAACAGGGGAGTATTTTGATAAACCGATAGCCGTTGGTTATATGTATATTCTAAAACTATTACACTTGGTAGATGATAAAATACATGCCAGATCGACGGGTCCGTATTCTTTAGTTACTCAGCAGCCTCTGGGAGGTAAGGCACAATTCGGAGGTCAGCGTTTTGGTGAAATGGAGGTTTGGGCTCTTGAAGCTTATGGTGCCGCACACACATTGCAGGAAATACTTACCGTTAAGTCTGACGATGTGGTGGGAAGAGTAAAAACTTATGAAGCAATAGTTAAAGGAGAAAATATACCGGAGCCCGGGGCACCTGAAGCCTTTAAAGTATTAATTAAAGAATTACAAAGCTTGGCTCTGGATGTAAAAGTATTTACAGAGGAAAAGGAAGAGATTGTAATAAAGGAGTCTGTAGAAGATAATTTAGAAGATATAAGTAACGAAATGGAAACAAGAGAAGATATGGATTTATCAGGTATTCCATATAAAAGTGTCAAAGAAGAAGAAAAGGAAAGCCTTTATGATGATTATAGCGATGATGCTGATGAGTTTGAATTTGAATTGGATATAGATGACTTGATAATAAAGGATGAAGAAGAGCTTGAAAGTAAAGAAAACGAAAATAGCGAAGATGAAGAAGATTATTAAAGGAAGGGAGAGAAGAGCCCTTGTTGGAATTAAATAGCTTCGAATCATTAAAAATCGGATTGGCTTCTCCGGAGAAAATAAGGGAATGGTCAAAAGGAGAAGTAAAAAAACCGGAAACCATTAATTATAGGACTTTGAAGCCTGAAAAAGAGGGCCTATTTTGTGAAAGGATATTTGGACCTACAAAGGATTGGGAATGTCATTGCGGTAAATATAAAAGAATAAGGTACAAGGGTATTATATGCGATAGATGCGGTGTAGAAGTGACAAAAGCTAAAGTTAGAAGAGAAAGAATAGGGCATATTGAATTAGCTGCTCCGGTTTCACATATTTGGTATTTTAAGGGCATTCCAAGTCGTATGGGCCTTTTGTTGGATATGTCACCGCGAGCTTTAGAAAAGGTGCTTTATTTCGCATCCTATATTGTGATTGATCCGGGTGATACTAATTTGGCTTGCAAGCAATTGTTAAACGAAAAAGAATATAGAGAAGCAAAAGAGCAATTCGGTGCGAAATTTAGAGTCGGTATGGGAGCGGAGGCAGTAAAAGAACTATTGGAATTAGTTGATCTGGATGCTCTTTCAAAGGAATTAAGAGTGGGCTTAAAAGAAAGCACAGGCCAAAAGAAATTAAGAACAGTCAGAAGACTTGAAGTAGTTGAAGCATTTAGAAAATCAGGTAATAAACCGGAGTGGATGATTCTTGATGTTATTCCGGTGATACCCCCGGATTTGAGGCCAATGGTTCAGTTGGACGGCGGAAGATTTGCAACATCGGATTTAAATGACTTATATCGCAGAGTGATAAATAGGAATAATAGATTGAAAAGGCTGTTGGATTTGCAAGCTCCGGATATAATTGTCAGGAACGAAAAAAGAATGCTGCAAGAAGCGGTGGATGCTCTAATAGATAATGGCAGGCGGGGCAGACCCGTTACGGGACCGGGAAACAGGCCTTTAAAATCCTTATCCGATATGTTGAAAGGCAAACAAGGAAGATTTAGACAAAACCTGTTGGGCAAACGTGTTGATTATTCGGGGCGCTCCGTTATAGTTGTCGGACCTGATTTAAAGCTTTATCAATGCGGTTTGCCAAAAGAAATGGCATTGGAATTGTTTAAGCCTTTTGTAATGAAAAAATTAGTCAAGGACGGGCTTGCTCATAATATAAAAAGTGCAAAACGAATGGTTGAGAGAGTTAGAACTGAAGTGTGGGATGTACTGGAAGAAGTTATAAAAGAACATCCGGTGCTTTTAAATCGTGCACCAACCTTGCACAGATTGGGAATACAAGCCTTCGAACCTGTCTTAGTAGAAGGAAGGGCTTTAAAGCTTCACCCTCTTGTTTGTACTGCTTATAATGCGGATTTTGATGGGGACCAGATGGCTGTTCACGTACCTTTATCTGTTGAAGCTCAAGCAGAGGCAAGATTCCTTATGCTTTCATCAAATAATATATTAGCGCCAAAGGATGGAAGGCCCGTAGTAAGTCCGACGCAAGATATGGTTATGGGAATATATTACTTGACTATTCATGTTGCCGATGAAAAAGGCGAGGGTAAGATTTTCTCTAATTATGATGAAATGCTTATGGCATATCAATTAGGAGAAATAGGCCTTCATGCAAAAGTAAAAATCAGAATGAAAAAAGAATTTAACGGTGAAATAAAAACCAAAATTATGGAGAATACAGTGGGTAGATTTATATTTAATAATTCTGTTCCACAGGATATTGGTTTTGTTGATAGAACAAAAGAGGAGAATATATTTATCCTTGAATACGATCCGAGAGATGAGGATGGAAATATAAGACCTATAGATAAAAAAATGCTGGGTGAAATAGTTGATAAATGCTATAGAAAACATGGCTCGACAACCACTTCGTTAGTTTTGGATGAAATTAAAGATATCGGTTTTCATTATGCAACCAAGGGAGCCGTTACAATCGGTGTTACAGATATAGCTATACCGGAAGCTAAAAAAACACTATTATCGGAATCAGATTCCAAGATTGATAATATTGAAAAAATGTTTAGAAGAGGGCTTATTTCAGATAATGAAAGATATGAAAGAGTCATTGAAACATGGCAAAATGCCACTGAAGATATCACAGGTGCTTTAATGGAAGACCTGGACAGACTAAATCCGGTCTTTATGATGGCAAACTCAGGTGCCAGAGGAAGCGTTAATCAGATAAGACAATTGGCAGGTATGAGGGGGCTTATGGCAAATACCTCGGGGATGATAATAGAAATTCCTATAAGGGCTAACTTTAGGGAAGGATTAAATGTGTTGGAATTTTTTATATCAACTCACGGCGCTAGAAAAGGCCTTGCCGATACGGCGCTGCGAACAGCGGATTCCGGTTATCTGACAAGGCGCTTGGTTGATGTCAGCCAAGATGTAATAGTTAGAGAATATGATTGTGGTACTGAAGAAGGACTTTGGGTATCAGAGATTAGAGACGGAAATGAAATTATAGAGAAGCTAGAAGATAGGCTTGTGGGAAGATTTCCCATAGAAGATGTGAAGCACCCCAAGACCGGCGAAATATTAGTCAATAAAGATATATTAATCACGGATGAAACAGCCGAAGAAATTGTAAAAGCCGGTATAAAGAAAGTATATATTCGCTCTGTTTTGAATTGTCGATCGAGGCATGGAGTATGTGCTAAATGTTACGGGGTAAATTTGGCCGTAGGGGACATGGTAAACATTGGGGAAGCAGTAGGAATAATTGCAGCCCAATCTATCGGAGAACCGGGAACTCAGCTTACCATGAGGACTTTCCATACCGGAGGTGCCTATGTTGAGGGAGATGATATTACTCAGGGTCTTCCAAGAGTTGAAGAGTTATTTGAGGCGAGGAAACCCAAAGGTTTGGCAACTATATCGGAAATATCCGGTACTGTAAAAATAGACGATACAAATAAAAAGAAAAAAGAAGTTATTGTGGTGGGAGAAGACGGCGAAAGCAGAACTTACGGAATACCTTACGGTTCAAGGGTAAAGGTTTCTGAAGGTGAACTCATTGAAGCCGGTGATGAAATAACAGAAGGTTCTGTAAATCCCCATGATATATTAAAAATAAAAGGAGTTGTGGGAGTACAGACCTACCTACTGCAAGAGGTGCAAAGGGTATATAGGCTGCAAGGGGTTGATATTGCTGACAAACATATAGAGGTCATTGTCAGACAAATGCTTAGAAAAGTTAAAATTGACGATGCGGGAGACACTGATTTGCTTCCCGGCGGATTGTTTGATATTTTTAAATACGAGGAAGAAAATAAAAAGATTGCCGAAGAAGGCGGCATAAAAGCTTCGGGTAAAAGAGTGCTTTTAGGCATCACAAAAGCCTCATTAGCTACGGATTCATTCCTTTCAGCCGCATCCTTCCAAGAAACAACACGAGTGCTGACGGAAGGAGCAATAAAAGGGAAAGAAGATCCTTTGGTAGGACTTAAAGAAAATGTTATTATCGGAAAGCTTATACCTGCCGGAACCGGGATGAAAAGATATAAAGATGTCGGTATTAGACCTACAGAAACAATTGTTGAATCGGCGATTATAAAAAGACAAGCCGCAGAAATGATTGAGAGTCAAGTAGAGGGAATAACTGATAACCAAATTGGAAAAGTCAAGAAAAATGATTTAATGGGCGAAGTTAAACTTAGTGTTGACAATGAATCAGTATAAATGATAAAATAATCAAGTGTGTAAAAACTGATATTCTTTTTAAGAGGGAGGTATTATATGGATGAATTGAAATCCTCAAAAAAAAGGATAATAGGGTTAAAACAAACTGTAAAAGCTGTAAGTGAAAATAAAGTGTATAAAGTTTATATTGCAAATGATGCGGATAACTATATTAAAAGCAGTATTTTAAAAGCTTGTAATGGTAAGGATTTGGAAATTCTATATGTTAATACTATGAAAGAACTTGGAGAGGCATGTGGAATTGAAGTTAAAGCTTCAACTGCATCATTGTTAAAAAGCTAAAATATACCCCTTCAAGGAAGGGGTATATTTAAGTATATATAATAGAAATATAATGAAGGAGGTGAATTTAATGCCAACCATTAACCAATTGGTGAGAAAAGGCAGATTGGATGTAACTTATAAATCTGATTCTCCCGCACTTATGGAATGTCCTCAAAAAAGAGGCGTGTGTACTGTTGTAAAAACTACAACCCCTAAGAAGCCTAATTCTGCTTTAAGGAAAATTGCCAGAGTTAGATTGACGAACGGGATGGAGGTTTCCGGATATATTCCCGGAATAGGACATAATCTGCAAGAACACTCCGTTGTTCTTATTAGAGGCGGCAGAGTTAAGGATTTGCCCGGTGTAAGATATCACATCATCAGAGGGACATTGGATACAGCCGGAGTAACAGATAGGAAGCAAAGCAGATCTAAATATGGTGCCAAAAGACCAAAAAAATAATAAGTGCGATTATTTATCACGTGAAAACGTGTAAAAATATACTATGCACAGCGGCATTATTTAAATAATGCCGAGTACCGATGAAAATTAATTTGTTAGGAGGGAAGTAAAGTGCCGAGAAAAGGATTTATTCCAAAAAGAGAGGTATTATCAGATCCGCTATATAATGACAAAATAGTTACAAAACTAATAAATCATATAATGCTTGATGGAAAAAAGGGGATTTCACAAAAAATCGTATATGGTGCTTTTGATATAATAAGGAATAAGACAGGTAAAGACCCATTAGAAGTATTTGAAACAGCTATGAATAATGTAATGCCTATCTTGGAAGTTAAAGCAAGGCGTATTGGCGGAGCTACTTATCAAGTGCCTGTGGAAGTCAGAGCCGATAGACGCCAAGCTTTGGGAATGAGATGGATAGTTGATTATTCCAGGAAGAGGAACGAAAAAACTATGCGGGAAAGATTAGCGGGAGAAATAATGGATGCTGCTAACAATGTGGGTTCGAGTATTAAAAAGAAAGAAGACACTCACAAGATGGCCGAAGCAAATAAGGCATTTGCTCATTATAGATGGTAATAATAAATTTTAAAATAATGATTGAGTTTAATTTGTTGAGAATAGATAAAAATGATTTTTACTACAGAGAGGGGGATTTAAGTGCCTAGGCAGTTACAACTGGAACAAACAAGGAATATTGGAATAATGGCTCATATAGACGCAGGAAAGACTACAACGACGGAAAGAATATTGTATTATACCGGCAGGACTCACAAAGTCGGCGAGACCCACGAAGGTTCTGCAACTATGGATTGGATGGAGCAGGAGCAAGAGAGGGGAATAACCATCACGTCGGCTGCGACTACTGCTGAATGGAAAAACCATAGGATAAACATTATAGATACGCCAGGGCACGTGGACTTTACAGTTGAAGTAGAAAGGTCATTGCGTGTTCTCGATGGTGCAATTGCGGTATTTTGTGCAAAAGGCGGTGTTGAACCTCAATCGGAAACCGTATGGCGGCAAGCCGATAAATATAAAGTACCGAGGATTGCATATGTTAATAAAATGGACATTATGGGTGCGGATTTTTTAAGAACCGTAAAAATGTTAAGGGAAAGATTAATGACTAATGCTGTACCTGTACAGTTGCCTATTGGTAAAGAAGATAGTTTTGTAGGCATAGTAGATCTTATTAAGATGAAAGCAGAAATATATAAAGACGATATGGGGCAAGAAATTGAAGAAACGGATATACCTGAAGATATATTAAATTTAGCAAAAGAGTATAGAGAAAATATGATAGAATCGGCCTCTGAACATGATGAAGAGCTTATGATGAAATATCTTGAAGGTGAAGAAATAGAGGAAGAATGTATAAAAAGAGCTCTAAGAAAAGGAACAATAGAAAACCAGCTAACACCGGTTTTATGTGGTTCATCATATAAAAACAAAGGTGTTCAATTGGTTATGGATGCAGTAGTTGATTATTTACCTTCACCCTTGGATATACCTCCTGTAGAAGGATTATCTATTGACGGTTCTGATAAACTTATAAGGCAAGCATCGGATGAAGAACCATTTGCCGCTTTAGCTTTTAAAATTATGGTTGATTCTTATGTAGGAAAGTTGGCTTTTTTTAGAGTATATTCAGGTAAGTTACAAGCAGGTTCCTATGTTTATAATTCTACAAAAGGTAAAAAAGAGAGATTAGGAAGAATACTTCAAATGCATGCAAATCATAGGGAAGAAATTAAAGAAGTGCATACCGGAGATATTGCCGCCGTTGTAGGATTGAGGGATACTACAACAGGGGATACACTTTGCTCGGAAAATAATCAAATAATTTTGGAATCAATGCAGTTTCCCGAACCTGTTATCTCTGTAGCTATAGAGCCTAAGACAAAAGCGGGGCAGGAAAAGATGGGCATTGCTTTATCAAAATTATCAGAAGAAGACCCAACTTTCAAGACCTATACAAATGAGGAAACAGGCCAGACAATTATAGCCGGGATGGGTGAATTGCATCTTGAAGTAATTGTTAATAGGATGTTAAGAGAATATAGAGTTGATGCAAATGTTGGTAAACCGCAAGTGGCTTATAAAGAGACAATAAAGAAAAATGTGAAATCAGAAGGTAGATTTATAAGGCAATCCGGCGGTAAGGGGCAATATGGCCATGTATGGCTTGAAATTGAACCAAAAAAATTGGGCGAAGGCTTTGAATTTGTAAATAAAATAGTTGGCGGGGCAATTCCTAAGGATTTCATACCTTCGATTAAAGAAGGCGTAGAGGAAGCATTACAAAACGGAGTCCTTGGGGGTTATAAAGTGATTGACATAAAAGTAACTTTGCTTGATGGGTCTTTTCATGAAGTAGATTCTTCTGAGATGGCTTTTAAAATAGCTGCATCAATAGCTTTTAAAGATGCAATGAAAAAAGCAACACCAATACTCTTAGAACCAATCATGAAAGTTGAAGCAACAATACCTGAAGAATATTTAGGTGATGTAATGGGAGATATTAATTCAAGAAGAGGAAAAATTGAAGGCATGGATGTCCGAGCAGGAGCACAAGTAGTAAAAGGGTACGTACCTCTTGCCGAAATGTTTGGCTATGCAACCGATTTAAGATCAAAAACCCAAGGCAGGGGAACATATACAATGGAAATGGATCACTTTGAAGAGGTTCCAAAGGGTATTACAGAAAAAATATTATTAAGATAAATTCTAACGAGCTTTGAAGCAAAATTATTAACATTTTTTAAGGAGGAAAATAAAATGGCAAAAGCAAAATTTGAAAGAACAAAACCCCACGTAAATATAGGAACAATAGGACACGTTGACCACGGTAAGACAACACTTACTGCGGCAATAACAACAGTTTTATCAAAATTTGGAGGAGCAACATTAACAAAATATGATGAAATAGATAAAGCTCCGGAAGAAAAAGAAAGAGGAATAACCATAAGCACGGCCCACGTAGAATATGAAACAGAAAACAGACACTATGCTCACGTTGACTGTCCCGGACACGCGGACTATGTAAAGAACATGATAACGGGAGCAGCCCAGATGGACGGAGCCATATTGGTGGTATCCGCAGCGGACGGACCGATGCCTCAGACAAGAGAACATATACTGCTATCCAGGCAAGTAGGAGTACCATATATAATAGTATTTTTGAATAAAGTGGATATGGTGGACGACGAGGAACTGATAGAATTAGTGGAAATGGAAGTAAGAGAACTGCTAAGCGAATATGAATTTCCCGGAGACGATACACCGATAATAGCAGGCTCGGCACTAAAAGCATTAGAGTGCGGATGCGGAAGCGAAGACTGTGAATGGTGCGGTCCGATTCATAAACTGATGGAAGAAGTAGACAGATACATTCCGACTCCTGAAAGAGAAACAGATAGGCCTTTCTTGATGCCTGTAGAAGACGTATTTTCAATAACAGGAAGAGGAACAGTAGCAACAGGAAGAGTGGAAAGAGGAACAGTAAAAGTCCAAGACAACGTAGAACTAGTGGGATTGAATGATGAAACCAGAACAATAGTAGTAACAGGCGTAGAAATGTTTAGAAAACTGCTTGACCAAGCACAAGCAGGAGACAATATAGGAGTATTGCTCAGGGGAGTACAAAGGACAGAAATAGAAAGAGGTCAAGTGCTTGCAAAACCCGGCTCAATAAAGCCCCATACACACTTTAAAGCAAGAGTATATGTATTGACGAAAGAAGAAGGCGGAAGACATACCCCGTTCTTTAACGGATACAGACCCCAATTCTACTTCAGAACTACAGACGTAACAGGGGTAATAGACTTAGAAGAAGGCGTAGAAATGTGTATGCCCGGAGACCATATAGAAATGACAATAAAATTGATAACACCGATAGCAATCGAAGAAGGCTTAAGATTTGCTATTAGAGAAGGCGGAAGGACAGTTGGTGCCGGAGCCGTTTCATCTATAATAGAATAATATTATAAAATAATGTATTTAAAATTTTGAATATAGCTCTATAGCCCTGTTCAAAACTATATAACAGGTTTTTGCAGGGCTATGGAATGAATATATTATAAAAATAAAATTTAAATATTGTCAAATAGTCTGAAATAGTATAAACTATAATAGTTGTGTAAAAGTGCATGCGATGAAGCGAGAGGTTGCAAGATATACTTGGAAATTCTTGTTGAGCAATGCCCGTTTCATGAATTCGGGCGACTCTACTGAAATATGTTGGGCGGAATTATAAAAAAAAAACAACACACCCGGCCTAGTGTATTGCAGTATGCAGTCGTACGTAAGTAAAACAGACGTGCGATGAAAAGGAGGGAAATTAATTGGCAAAGCAAAAAATAAGAATCAGATTAAAGGCTTTTGATCATAATCTTATTGATCAGTCAGCTCAAAAAATAGTTGAAACCGCTAAAAGAACTGGGGCAGAAGTATCAGGTCCGGTACCATTGCCTACACAAAAAGAAATAGTGACTATTTTAAGAGCAGTTCATAAATATAAAGATGCAAGAGAACAATTTGAAATAAGAACTCATAAGAGATTGATTGATATTTTAAGCCCTACTCCGAAAACAGTAGATGCTTTAATGAGATTGGATTTGCCTGCAGGAGTGGATATCGAAATAAAGCTGTAGTGGAACTATGAAAATTAAAATTTATAATGACCGTTTAACGGTCCTCTGTAAATTGTGGAGGTGGAAAATTTATGGAAAAAGCAATATTAGGCAAAAAAGTAGGAATGACACAAATTTTTGATAAAGAAGGCAAGGCAATACCTGTGACGGTTGTACAAGTAGGGCCTAATATAGTAATACAAAAGAAAACCGAAGAAACAGATGGTTATAATGCTATCAAGGTTGGATTTGAGGATATTAAAGAAAACAAATTGATCAAACCTATTAGAGGACAATTTGAAAAAGTTAAATTAACTACGAAAAGATACATTAGAGAATTACGCCTTGAAAACGTGGACTCCTATGAGATTGGCCAGGAAATAAATGCAGATGTGTTTGTTAAGGGAGACAGAGTAGATATAAGCGGAATTTCCAAAGGTAAAGGTACGGCAGGAATAATAAAAAGATATAAAACCAGCCGAGGCCCCATGTCACATGGCTCTCATTTTCATAGGGCGGTAGGATCAATCGGTGCTTCCGCTTCTCCGGGAAAGACCTTTAAAGGACAGAAATTGCCCGGAAGAATGGGCAATGAAAAGACAACAATACAAAACATTGAGATAGTTGAAGTTAATGCCGAAAAGAACTATATATTGGTAAAAGGCGGAATACCCGGGATAAGAGGCTCACTGGTCATGATTAAAGATACGGTGAAGGCATAAAAAAACCGGAAAGGAGGATATGCTATGGCAAAAGCAGCTTTATATAATATAGAAGGCGAACAAATTGATAATATAGAATTAAAAGACGAGATCTTTGCAGTAAAGGTTAATACGGATGCTATGCATCGAGTTGTCAAAATGATTTTGGCTAATAAGAGACAAGGGACTCAATCAACTCTTACAAGAGCAGAAGTAAGAGGCGGCGGTAGAAAACCATGGAGACAAAAAGGAACCGGCAGAGCAAGACATGGCAGTATAAGATCACCGCAATGGACTCATGGAGGTGTGGTTTTTGCACCAAAGCCAAGGTCTTTTAGATATACGTTACCTAAGAAGGTACGGCAATTAGCCATGAAGTCGGCATTGACAACAAAAGTAAACGATAATGATTTAATAGTTTTAGATGAGCTGGAATTCGATGCACCAAAGACAAAACAAATGATTAGCGTTCTGGAAAATCTAAAAGTAAATAA
>Ga0265293_10006619_pt1 | contig 18398 bp, 30 predicted proteins | sample Munlanlewell138R_FD_192505 | JGI IMG/M metagenome (GOLD analysis project Ga0265293, IMG submission 192505) | Leachate microbial communities from a municipal landfill in Southern Ontario, Canada - Leachate well 138R | ecosystem: Engineered > Solid waste > Landfill > Unclassified | place: Canada...
CACTATTGGAATTCAATCTCCATCTGATTACTGTCTTTGCGATTCCTGTTTGTTTATATGCTTCATTTAATGATCGATATCGAACACCATCTATACTAAACTCTCGATTACCATTCGGTATAAATCCACGATCTTTGGCTTTTTCAGATAATATCTTTTTTGTTGCCGTTGTATGCGACTTACCATAAAATGAATTCAACTCGCCACTACGCTTATGTGCTATATCACTTAAATGTTTACGACGAGTCTCCGTAAATGCATTCTTCATATTAGATACAGTTTCTTCGGACATTTTGTGTCCGGTCAACGCCGATGATATTCGTTCTTTTGTCGCACCTGTATGATTCTTTCCATACATAGGATTTAATTTACCTTTATATTGATTCGCATACTGGATTCGTTCATATTCACTCAAAGTATCCCATCGTTTTTTCATAGATTCGCTAATCTTACGTCTGATTTCTGCTTTATTTGGATGATGTGATATACAATCACCGCCATTTGCATCGGCAATATTGTACCCGTTGCATTTTGTGTTATATTGGTTGATATATGTTGATTCGGTATCAAGTAACAACTGTTGATCGACTTCTTCCAGTACACTAAATATGAATGAATCCTCACCATGTTTATTAAAACTACGTTGTAGAATTATATTTATGTGACTTCCTTTTCTAAGATAGTATAAATGTTGCTTTTTACGAGTCTCAAAATTTTTTGTACTACCTATATACATTTTACCATTTACTGTATTAGTGATTGCATATACACAACTTATCATATGAACTTTTACTCGGATTGTTATTCAATAATTAGTTTATAATAGTTACTAATATCTAATACAAAATGCTATATTTGATGTAACATACAAAAGGAATGATATATGAAGTCGTATATAGATCTACTTGGTGACATTGTAACCAACTCCGAGATTATCCAAAATAGAACGGGAATCAATGCTAATATGGTGATCGGTAGGCACTTCTCACATGATATGAAAACTGGATTTCCGTTATTGACTACTAAAAAAGTTAATTTACATACAATTGCTGTTGAGTTAGAAGGATTTATTAAAGGAATTACCGACAAACGATGGTATCAGAGTCGTAAATGTTATATATGGGATGAATGGTGTTCTCCTACTATAATCCAATCTAAATATAATCTGGGACATATGGAGCAGTTACAGTTGTTAACCGATCAGCAGCGTAAGTCGCCATCAATGTCTCCAAAAATGCAACCATTATTAGATTCCATTAATAGGTTGGATGTCGAGATGATAACACCTGATATGGTTAGAAAAGCCATTCAATTATATGAATCCGATCTAGGACCTGTATATGGATACCAATGGAGGCATTACGGAAAACAGTATTATGTTAATGAGTCAAATGGAATGTATACATATGATGCATTTGATGGAGTTGATCAATTAGCTAGATTAGTTGATACTATGAAATCGAACCCATATGATCGCAGAATGGTGGTAACTGCTCTGAATCCACTGGAAATTCGTAATAACACATTAGCATTACCACCCTGTCACTGGGCATTCGAAGTTCATTCCAATGGTATTGAGTTCGATTTATTGTGGCATCAACGTTCAGTTGACGTGTTTTTGGGACTTCCGTATAATATAGCATCATATGCGTTGTTAATGAAGTTACTTGAGAAAGAAACCGGACTCATAGCAAGACAATTACACGGATTTCTTGGAAATGTTCACATATATGATAACCATATGAATCAGGTAAATACTCAGAGACAACGTGAGCCATTCGAACTACCGAAACTGATTCTTCCCGATAATGTAAATATATTCGATTGGGAAGCAACTCAGTGGAAACTGGATAACTACCAGCACCACGGGTTCTTGAAAGGCGAAGTCGCAGTTTAATTATAAAATACCCCATGAAAAAAAGTAATGGGGCGTTATAAAACTTTTCGTTTTTCTCACTTTACAAATCGTCAAAGTTTGCTATATTACAATTTGTAATAAATGAGGAAATGGATGCCGACATACAGCTACGCTTTTAAAGACCATCGTATTTTATCGGTGGAAGAAGAACAACAATTATTTAAACTCTACACATCATCTACTACTTCTCCGGGAATTAAACAACGAGTCCGAGATAGACTCATCACATACAATATGAAGTTTGCTGCTCGATGTGCAAACCTATATGTAAAAAAGTGTCCACATGTACATCCTGACGATCTAAAAGGATATGCAATGGAAGGATTGATTGCATCGGTAGATCGATTTGATTATACTCGTGGTGTAAAGTTTACATCATTTGCGGTATGGTGGATAAAAAATTACATCAACCGGAACGTTGAATGTAATGAGAGTTTGGTTCGATATCCAGCCAATATTCACCAGAAACTTCAACGAGCCGTTAACAACAAAACGTTCAGTGATGAAATCAATGTGATGTTTGAAACGATCAAGGGTGGCATTTCGCTCAATCAGCCAATATTTGATGGTGATTCATCCGTGACTGTAGGTGATCTCATTGAAGATGAAACAGTCGAAGATTCCCTTGATATACTGGATTCTAAGCGAGTTAGCAACACTATTACATCAGCCCTAGCCAGTCTAGATGAAACCGAACGATATGTAATTGAAGAAGCGTTCGGCTTTACAACAGGTGAGAAAAAATGTGTTCGTGAAATTGCAGATGAAATTGGCATCCCGCATGAAAATGTAAGATATATTCGTGGTAGAGGTATCGAGAAGCTGAAGAGAAAGCTTAAACACCTCAATGTGCCCCAATAAAGGAATTTTATCATGAGCTACGATGCAAGATGCCCAAGATGTGGACATGATTTTGATGCTGAAAATGAAAAAGACAATGAGTGTCCTAATTGCTCATTGTCTTTTGATTGGTACATTCTTCCATTCGAAGAACCTGATGGGAAAGAAGCGTATGTGGATATGATTAGATGGATGTATTAGTAATAATCCCTTTCATATCGGTCTGCATATCGAGCTTCTGCTCTATCAGCAGCGGCATTTCCGGCGACACGACTTTCAGTTTTTGATGTGATCTCATCAGTATATCGGTCGAGTTCTTTTTCAATTGCAGCATCAAGAACAGGATCGAGATTTTTCAATGCTTCTTCATCTTCGATCTCAATGGTTCCAACATCATCACCTGCAATGTATAGGGTTAGTTCAATGTATCGGATGGTCTGATCTTCCAATTCGGCACCACCTTCTTCAGGACCTTCCATCGAAGCAGCATAATACGGGGAAAAACTGAATTCATATTCAGAAGTTACTCTAGCTCCAACTGTAATATCTTCCTTTCCTACTTCTTCTCCAGTTTCTTCTTTGTATTTGTGTATTTCATCATTGAGTTTGAAATATTTTGTGGCAATTTCGATGGGGTATTCAAGCTCTTCAATGTCTATTGTCCATTCATCACCACCTTCATATTCAAGGGATTCTAGACATGCATTGAAACCGGATTTGATGGTACTGAGAAGAGATTTATCTTCGACTATGCTCTCCACGAAAGTCATAAACTTTTTGGTCTTATTCATAACGGGTTCCTAGATTTGTTATCTGTTATAGTTTATAAATCCAGAAACTTTTGGACATATTGGGATTTTTTTCTATATTTCCTCCTATGAATCTATCCAATTGTCACAATCTACCAAAATTGAATCAGATGGAATTCAATCAGAAAATGACGGAAATAATGAATCGCCATATACAAAATGCACTGAATTTGATGAGTGATCAACATGCATAACGACGAATTATACCAGAAATTTCCCGCTCTTTTTAGACAGACTAAATTGAAGAGACATGAATCCTGTATGTATTACGGGATTGAATGTGGAAATGGATGGATACCACTGATTCACGATATGTCTGAAGAGTTGTCGAAGATAGAGGGAATCGAATACGCACAAATCAAATCAAAGTTTGCTAATCTTCGGGTGTATTTGGATTACGCTGATTCGGTATCCAAAGAAGACATTGCAAAATCTCGTGAAATCTTGTCAAAGTACGAAGAACTATCATCCACTATGTGCGAAGTATGTGGAAAGCCAGCACGTTTATGCCAATCCGAGTTCGGATGGTTAAGCACTCTATGCGATGAACACAAACAAGAACAGGGGGCAAAGTATGCTACCGAATAATGCACTTGAAAATTTGATACACTGGCTACATATGTGGAAAAAGAAAAATGGGAAAAAAGAAAGAAGCTAAGCTCACCTTCATTCCGGGGGTAGAAGATCTGAAAGAGATCGCAGTGAATACAATCCCACAGGTTGTTACGGCATTCTCCTATGTTCAGAGATGGGCCAACATAAAAGGTCTCAAAGACAATCTTCCTGATGATTACAACAATGTGATCAACTTTTTCAAAGACATTCAGAAACTTAGCCCACATGGATTTCAATCAAAGAAATTCAAAGATCTATGGGTTAAATACAACATGTCAGATATCACTGACTATGAACTTATTGCAGAAGGGGTGGATAGTCCCGCCTCTGACAACGACAACGACTAGGACCTATAATGCCAATTGAATATGAACATCGATATCTGGTTGAAAAAATTCCTGTATGTGATGCACCCATTGAAATAACTCAGACCTATATTGCGGTTGATCGAGATCGCTCATTGGTGCAGCGTGTACGGATGATTAAAGCGGAACACCATCTACCCCGATATATGAAAACATTGAAAATCGGACATGACCCGTATGTACATGAAGTTGAGTTTCCAATTCCAGCCGCCGCATATGATGAACTGGTTCGATATTTCAGGATAGGTGAACCCATCGTGAAATTGAGACATCATATTAGAATTGATGGGCTGTATTGGGATGTGGATCTATTCGAAAACGGAATGATTATTGCCGAACTTGAAGATCCTCCCGAAACGTATTCCACTGAACCATTCGGTAAAGCTGTAAACATCAGTGACCTAGTCGAATTCAAAAATTTCAAACTGTCGTTGGATGGTTACCCGGAATTCAAGAAAATTCTAGAATAATTATCTGACAAAGCATAACATTTTTCTATATTTGGAACCATGAATTACTATACAAGCGATTTACATTTCAGTCACGGAAACATTGTGAAATTCTGTGACCGTCCGTGGAAAAAAACCGATGCCCACGGAAATATCCTTCTCGATGGGAACGGTGATATTATACCTGACATTGAGGCAATGGATGCGGCCCTCATCAAGAACTGGAACAGTCGAATCACAGATCACGACCATGTCTATGTTCTTGGCGATTTCTGTTTCAACAAAACTCGGTTTGTCGAGTTCCTTGAGAAGTTGAATGGTATTATCCATATCATCTACGGAAATCACGATCCCGACAACGTACATCAAATGACTGCTCATTTGAAACGGAAAGTATATTTTCATCCTCTGGTGTATACTGTCAAAGATGAAGGACGAAAAATTGTCCTGTGTCACTATCCTATATATGAATGGAATGGATACTACAATGGGGTAGTTCACTTTCATGGTCATACTCATGGCAGCATTGGAAAAAACTATCATACCAATGCATTCGATGTAGGCGTTGATTGCCACGACTATATACCTAGAACGTATGAGGAAATCGTTGGTGATAAGTTCGTTCAGTTTAAGTTCGGTAAGGTATCTGCACGACATGCCAATAAAACCAACAAGCCAGAGGATCGTCATGAATAACAAGCTTGCGTTATTTATTATCGTTCTTTTCATTGCCATTGTGATTTTGGTAAAAGTGATGCTTGGAGCCGTAGCGTTACTGTTCAGTAAAGTGGGTATCGTGCTCATGGTACTTGGTATTGTTGCTCTGTATTACTTCTACCGCACAAATATCAAAGGTGGAGGAAAATAACCATGACTACACCAGCATTGATTCCATATGAACAGTGGGTATCGAATGTTCTTCGAGATGCATATGAATCAGATGAAGATCAACCTGAGTTCGGTACGTTTACCATCAAATGCGATTCATGTAATGGCACTGGAATAATCATATGCGATCACTGTTCAGGGAATGGTGAATTCGAGTGCAAAACATGCGATGGTATTGGTATCGATAAAGATGGCGATACATGTGAAATCTGTAATGGTGATGGCGGCAGTGAGTGTTTCATATGCGATGGTAAAAAGAAATTCAAGTGTAACGAATGTGATGGCACTGGTATTGTGATACCCGATGAATATGAGTATTACTACATTAGAGAATCCGATTACGAAAAACAGAAAAAGCGTGATCTTCAACGATGGGCTGAATATCTGGATAAGGTAACCAAATGAGTGAATTCATAGAACAATCCGACACGCTATTTGATGATAATGATTCTAAGCCTAAGTCATATGAGTGGCCGATTGCTATTATATCCGTTGATGAAAATGGTACATACCATTTGATGGAAGTACTCAACCCAGATCGAATTGCTGATTACTGGTCGGAAGAATTTGAATTCATCTCCGAGTATGATGATTCCGAGTTGTCAACCTGTGTGATAAAAGCCGAGATTCGCATGGAAACCTCCGTAAGTTATTATGGGGAACATGACGAATGGCTTGAGTTTCACAACATAGAAGTTCTGTGGGAACATAATCCTACTAAAGACTAACCCCAAACCAAAAGGATCGTTATGAAACTAACTATCTCTAAGCAAGATGCCATAGATCTCTTCAGTGAGAAATATGATGAAGACATCGAAGATGTAATCTTCGTTGATGAAGACGGCAATCAGCTTGTCGCCAAGAACGCCGCCACTCCGACTCCGGCTCCTGCCGTTGGTAATGACGATGATGACAACGAACAAGATGGAAATGGCATCGATGAATATCTGGATGAAGATGGTGACCATGAAGAACTGGATCGCAATTTCAATGCGGAAGAACTGGTTCAGTCGTCTGGTATCGCAAAGATTCTCGAAAAAGCACTGAAGGATCAGGGCTACAAGAGCCGTATTCCTGCGAATCCCGTTGAGAAGTGTGAAGAAGCTGCTGAAAGTTTCCTTGATACACTCAAGAGACGTGATCGCCGATTGATGCAGGAACTTGTATCACATCCCAATTTCAAACGTTTCGGCCTTTTGTGGCAGGACTTCCAGAACTTCATTCATAAGAAACTGTAATCTATGCTCAACGTACCGTTTCCAAAAGCAATTCTCGATGCTCAGGTACGCATAGAATATGACAATGATAAATATAGAGTATGTATCGGTGATAAAATCATCGGTACATATTCTTTCTGTTTATCAGTTGCCAAAGACTTTGATGCTATCGAATCCTGTATCGATAAGTATGTTACCGAACATCCCCAACTACTAAGATTTTATTCAACGTCTGGCGATGGCGAATCATGCCTTATATCTATTCCGGGTGGTGAATATTTAATCACTACCCATATTCAACATTGGTGTCGCAACTGGAATATATCATTGATAGATCTTATTGATCTAAATAGCATTGTTGAAAAATTTGGAAACGATACAGATAAACTTTCATTGATACCGAATGTTCGCCATTTCGCTACAAACTTGACTGGGTATAATCACTATACATCCAATTATGATATCGATGGTATAATTAGTACAAATAACTCTGGTACAAGTAGTTTTTATATTCCACAGTCGCAGCGTAATTATTCGTTGTCGGTTGCATTCAATATGAATACGAAGTTCACGTTGACGTATTGTAATGCTGGTATACTACAGGACTCGGAAGCACCCGTATCTGATTATAATGTTCAGAGAGCAACCATTTCGCTTCCGATGCTAAGACATAAGTTTTTACCGCTATTTACATTAAGCGGTATAAATCCGAAATTGCGGTATTTATTCAAGGATATATTGAAAATGTCTAAAGCAAAATACTCATACTTTGTTGAATGCGTTGATGAAATTCTTAAGGCCGATATATCAAATTTCAGTCAAGCAATGGTATATGATATTGCAGCTATGGATGGAATCGACATTGAATTATTACACCGGAGTCGATTGGAAGAACTAGCAAAAAATAATCCAATCATATATCGCATTTTATATCATCGATCCGAAGTTATTCATGAGTTGATTGATAAATTACCCAAGTTTGTAGAGGATTATCCATTCCCCAGTGGTTATGCGATTCCGAATATTAGTGCTAAGCCTCAGACACCGTTCCAATGGGCTATTACTAATCAATTGGCTAAACGACAAATTAGTATAAAAGAAAGTCTTCGCAATCTCGATATGTCATTCATAAAGGATGTCCGAGAGAATACAAAAATTCTTCTCCCCGGAATTCATGCTGATGACAAAGCATTACTGATGTTTTTGAAATATCGTGGCATGTTGACTGAAGACGGGATGTACAAAAAACCCGACATTAAACAAGTATACTCATCCGCAGAGAGCTATACTGATATTCATACATTCGGTATGTCGCATTCGGAATTGATTGATGAATGTAATAAAATGCTTGATCTGATTCAAGATGGTATTGAACTGTATGAGCGATATCCCGATCCGATTGATGTGGAAGAGTATGGTGTCATTAGGTTGTCACCTGTAAAGGGAACTATTCTCAAGCAGGTTCGGAATGCGATTTTCAATCATCGCATTGAAGCCAAGATAACGTTGGAACAACGACTGCAATTGCTTAGAGCTGCTGGTAATGAAGATGATTTAATGAAGTGCGAGGAAACATTACCTGAATCGCTTGAGAAATATCGAATCAAATACAAATCCGAATTGATTACAATCGGTAAAATCATGGGTCATTGCATTGGAAACTACACCAATTCCGATAACTATTTCTTCCGAAAGAATAGCGTATGTGCGGAGGTCAACCGTAACACATTGACCGTGAAACAGTGTTATGATAAAAAGAATACCAGCACTGAGGATTCAACCGAGTTCAAAAATTGGTTGAATGACCAACTTATTATTTGGTGGGCTTCCCAGAACCAAGAGTTGATGCAGGGACTTGCATTCGAAATGGAGAATGCTGAAGAGCAAGGAAATATTCAGCAGCTTCGAGGACTGTTTGAAAAACTTGGTCCAAAGAATGAGACGGGTTATACGGGTTATATATTTGGTGCCAATAATCTCATTGACCATGTAGAAAACATGGATAATCCATATGACGGGCAGCAAGTAAATGATCGAAATATCGATCAACTAATTCGAGATGGTTTAATGGCTGAAGAACAGCAAGTAAATCATGGTCAATAGCCCGATATTAACGAAATTAACCTAGCATGAGTGTGAGATAGTGATGAGTATGATGGCAGATGTACAAACTTGGTTGCAAATAAAACATCTAGTTCGGATGTATGCAAATGATAACTCGAATTCAGTTCAAGTTACGACTGATGATTTTGGGTTGACCTTTGGTATGGATCAAATCACTATTCGGTTATTTGATAAGGTAGTCAATATTGACTACTCTAATCATTTCATGTGTGATCTCGAACGCATACTTGAATTACTCGTATGTAATCTCAATGAAGATTTCGTCAATAATCCACATGGTTATATCTGGCTGGATAGCACTGAAATAGGTGATCCGATTCGAATAGTGACCAATGAGGAGAAATGCCAGCGACTCGAATATGTAAACGTTGATGTAGCTAATATGTTGTTGGTGCCATACATTGACCAGTTGAAACGCTGTAACGAAATGCACTGGGCATATGATAATCCAGATATTGTAGATAAGTTAACCAAAATAACTAACAACTACAACAGCGTAGTAAAAAAACAGCGTATCAATGGATATGATATTATGGGAACATATGGCGATGGTATGTTCATTAGACAAATCCTCAATTTTCCAGATGCACAGAAAGCAATCGGTAAATTGACAATTGATCCGGCGATCAAAATGTTTTACCATGCACTGGATAGCAAAACTCGTGCATTCTTTCTATCTGATTTACTTAAGATGCCAGAGATCAAGTTGAGATATGTTGTTGATGAGATTAAAAAGAATTTCTATGAGCATGTTAATCCTATCGTGTTCATCTACATGTATGAAACCGATACTGATAACCCATCGGTAAATAGAATCCGAGCAAAGATTAGATCGGCTGATGTACTGTATAAAAATGTAATAGCATCTATTCCGAATCACATTGAAAAATTTCCATTTTTTGTATTCAAAAACACAATTCCTTCACTGACTACATTTCCGAAAACTAATCTCAATTGGTTATTGACGCTACTTGGGTCAACTCGTGAAAATCTTGATATATTATTACAGCAAGAAATTAAAGAAAAAAAACGAGGAACTATCTCTAATAACGAAGACATGAGAATAGCAACTAATATTCTATTGCCATATATCAATTGTTCCGAAAAGGTGCTTGAGTTATATTGTGATTACATTTCTCGTGATAAAGAGGATCAAGATGGATCCGAACTATTTGACGAAGTGATGGACTACATTGATGGGATCGCCGGGAAGAATCTGATCGACTACATGAATCTAGCTATTGAGCGGGAATTTTACGAAATACCTGAAGGGGAAACTCCTAATGTGTATGACTTCAATGAAAAAGGGATTCTGAATTTTTTGAATGGTATGTTGAACTTCATTGATGATGGCGAAGAATTGTATAAATCATATCCTGAGCCAATTCATATCGAGGACGCAGCTCCAGTTAAACTGGTTCCTGTTGAGGGGACTCTTCTGAAGCGTATGCGTAACTCGATCTATAACCATCGTGAAGAGCAGAAAATATCAATTGAAGACAAACTGAAAGCATTGCATGATGGTGAAGCAATGGAAAGTGATGTGGTTATACCTGACGTACTGAAACCTTTCCATATATTCTCAAAGCGATATCTGATTTTCTCAGGGAAAGAACTGGGGCATTGCATCGGCGGTAAAACCAATTCACATAATATATTTGTCAGACGGGGCAATATATGTGCCGAAATATCATACAATCGAGAAACATTTGTTGTATCAACTTGCTTGGATGCTAAGAATCAGACTACCGATGAATCGAAAGCATTCAAAGATTTTCTCACTGAAGCACTTACTGGGGTAGTTCCAGTATACAAGGAGGTTCCTAATGAAGCAGCAGAATAAATGGATTCCGGTTACGGAACAATTACCTGAATTGAATCAGAAGGTGGATGTATGGGTTAAACAGCACCACATCAACGGACAGCACGAAATATCTGCCCATCGGTTGATCGATCAGGTATTCAAGAAATTCGGTGATGGTAGAATTGCATTTCAGGATGAAAGTTGCCATCAATGCGGATTATACGAACTGGCCTATTTTATCGATGAATATCTGATTACGCATTGGATTCCTTCTCCACTGGAGCCTTAATATGAGTGGATTTGTGGTGCCACCTGATATCGAAATATTCCATACTAAGTCCCAGCGTAGGATCTGGGATAAGTTTTGGCGTAACGTGAATAAGGGAAATTACAACGTTCTGACAGAGGAAGAATCTCTGGTTATCAGAGATATCCATAGTGAGCGTTTAAAGGCCCATTACAAGCAGTACTCAGTCGATGGTACACTTGCCCTCCCCATTAGATTACAGGACGGTACGCCCTTCCTGAGCGGATACAGACGTATAGTTGTGGGTGATCATGGTGCATACATCGAGTTCGAAGAAAAGGATTTACTACTTCCCATCCAGACTAAGAAAGGACAGGAATGGAGAGAGAATGAGAATTATGAGTGCAAATATCATTGGAAACAACCAGTGACAAATGATACTCCTCGAAATGTCAAAATCTATTTCCAAACAAAAAGGGTCAAGTATGCTGACTACTTGACCTCTATGTATTATGTAGATCCTTACGAGGTTACGGACTCTGTTGGTCGCAACACCGATAAAGATTTGCTGTGATTGTTATTTAGCCATTTGTTTTCCGATAGGTGGTGCGATACCAAGTGTTTTGTGCAATTGCATGTTGATTACACGAGCATAGTGGTTAGCCGCCTTCGGATCAAGCTTTAGAAGTTGGTTGTAACGAGCGTTTGCTTGCTTATATGCGTCATTGGTAGCCATATCCATTTCATCAAGATACTCATCCTGAATCTGCTGAACCGCTACGGTAGCTTCCTTTGCTATTGCCGCTGGATCTACATTATCACCAGCAAACGCACCAGTAGCTAATGCAGCCGATAGTGCCCCAGCTTTAACTAGATTTCCCAGCTTACCTTCATTGATAGATTCGGATTCGTAGATAGCTTGATGTGCAAGTACGATACTTTCAGCCAATGCTTGGTCATCCTTGGCAATCTTACGTACAAAATCATAAAATTTTTGGTTTTTCATGTGGTAACTCCTATACCCTTGATGATAACAGTTTATAATTTGTTCTTTTCTACAGAATTTTCTATATTTACTGATATGCAAGTTTTTAAGTACAGTACATATCGAGTTTTACTAACTCACGCAGATGTCGAAGAGCGGGGCCTTGATATCCCAGAAGATTTATTTGATGAAATTCAGAACGCATATGTGTTGCCATATTATGCGGCTCACAAATACAAAGTTCTCACTGATCGAGAACTGGCAGTGATTGATAAATGTATCAACACGGACAATAGACTGGATGAAATATCATTTTCAGTACTTCACCCAGCAAATGAAGAAGAAATCAAACTACTTGCACAGGAATGTGCTAGTAAGTTGAATGGCAACCGATATGGTGGAATTGATACATCAGCGATTGAATATGCGATCATCAATTACTACAAAAAATGTAATCGGCCATTCGATGATAATATGATTCGAAAAGTTGTTCGGGAAATGTATGTTAAACGACTCGATACGTACTAATTGATAAAAAGCCTAAATTCACCAGAATTCTCAGGGAAACAGGCATTTTATGGAGGAAAATATGTCAAGTGACAAATTCATAACCGCAGATGAAGCAAGTAAACTTGCTAGTCAAGCACCCATTGCATCCGATATCATTCTGAACAGACTATACGGAAAAATCAAGAAAGCGTCACGCTCAATGGAACTAAGCACTAGTGAATTGATCCCACGTGGGGAATTGATGATCTATAAAAGTACCATCAAACGTGCACTGGAAGAACAAGGATACACTGTAGTAGTGAAAGAGTTCAAAAAAGTTGCTCCCTGTATGGATCATGCTGCGATGCTACTAATTGGTTGGTAATATGAATACTCGATTCAAAATATTACCGATTCCAGATCAACCAAATGTGAATGGCCTCATATGTCGTTTCGAAATATTGGAAACTGCAATTCAAACATTGAAAGAACGGTTTAATACATTGCGGATTCCGATTACATCATCACTCCCACATGGAGTATCAGTGGATTTGATGGATGTAATCGCATTTTTGACTGAAATTGAGTATGTTCCCGATGAACATTGCTATTATGGAAAGATTACCCCGATTAATTCACCACTTGCTACTTTCCTTATGGCCAAATATGAAAACGAACCTAATTTGTATCTTCTCATGAACAAAACTGGCATCATTTCCGAACATGAAGATAAAAAATATGTGGAAACTATTGAGATTCAATCGTTTACGCTATCAACCGAACGATCAATCTATATTCCTAGTTGACAAAATGTAATAATTTCCTATATTTGGTAATATGAGTAACTTTACGGGTCATAGAAATGCTGGTTTAATAATTGGTGCTGTCATCGGGACAGCACTTTTTACAATAGGTACATCATTTGGGATAACCCGTGAAGAATTATTTGTATCAGTGATATCCGCATTCATATTTTCTCTATTCCCCGATATAGACATCAAGTCAACACCATCTAAATTTTTCTACTGGGCGGTGGCGATATCACTTGGGTATTTCTATTACAAACAGGAATATGTCATTGGACATGTTATCGGAATGGTTTCAATTTTACCACAACTAGTTAGACATCGAGGGTTTTTTCATCATCCAATTACCGCTAGTTTGCTTCCTTTGTGGATTTTTTACCTATATTATGTAAAGGTGATTGACCTGCGATTCGCAGCTATTGTATATGGTGCTTCCGTTGTCGGTTACTTTACACATCTCTTCATGGATCGAAAAAGGTAGGTTGGATATGACAATTAAGTTTCAAGTCCCTAAAGGACACGACAGTTTGTGTGCTAGGTTGGCTGGATCGATTGTGCTTGTAATCCAGCAGTTCAATGGTGAACATCCTACTCCCATTTACCTTATATATGGGGATGAGGTCAAAGTGGATGCAAGCAGTATTCTGAATTGGCTAGAGTTTGCAATCCATGAGCAGCATGAGTTCAAACTTGAAAGTGAACTCGATAATCTGGCCGAACTCGAATCCGAGATCTACAACCTATTTAAGATATTCAATTACTGTCCTGAGAAATAATCCATTCGATTATAAACTATAGGTATGCGATTGATTGAGAGCATCGATTTAATACGAACTATAGATGACAAGCAGCTTAAACACGCTGTGTGTAATGGGTTTTTTGCGATTTATGAGGGTGCAGATGATATGAATATTGAAGAGATGGAATCGGAAACATATGATGAAGCATTTCAAGATATGACTGCCCATTTCTCAACAATAGATGACCCGGAAATGTATCGAAGTGAACTTGAACCATTTGCATTCCAAATGTTCAAAGCATATCAGGGACATCAACATAACATCGAATCATTCCTTGAAACACTAGACGAAGATGAATTCAAATTCGTAATGACCGCCGTTAACGAACTCTATCATTTACTTAGCGGCCAAAATTCATTTGATGAGTATACACGAGTTCTGAAAGACAATACCCAAAAATTTGTCACTCTATTCGGTGGTGCAGAAAACTTTGTTCGGTTGATGAATGAACTTCTCGAAAGTGAAAAGTTCAATGCTCTATATCACCGTGTCAAAGATTATTTCCTTCCACAATTATTGAAACTGAAAAAGGCTGGTTAATACCAGCCTTTTGTTTTAGTACATATCAATCCAATTACTCGGACGTATTTCCCGCCGATTGTACCTGATCCTACTTGGCACATCATCTGGGTACATTGTTATAGACCGACTACGCTCAAAGAAAACACCAGCCATGTTTTCAACCGTATATTCAATCAATGCACTGTCAAGTACACGGTTGATCTCAATAGATGATACATTATCATTAGAAGCAATGAACCCTTTATCGGTATCGAAATAGACCACAGCAGCTCCATGAGGAAGAGATTGTCTTATCTTTCTCCAGATGTGTCCTACCTTAGATCTGATATAGTGTGACATATTGAATGAACACTTCAAATACTTTGATCGATTACATTTACCATAGATAAAGTTTACAAACGCTTTCGCATTGATCTGAGCAGTATCAAGCATATCGATTACATACTTAGGTTGATATGTTTGCATTGCTGTTCGTAATTCCTGTTTGGCCTGTCGGCGGAATGCAATGACTGTATCCAATACCTTAGGTAGATCCGTTGATATCCGATATTTATCGTCAAGGTTGATTCGTTTCATTATGGTTGGATACAGATAATTGAACTCGACCACCATCACATCACGAATAAGTTTTTTTTGCACCCGTTTATCGAGATATAGTGTATCGGGAATAGTATCGTTGGGTTGATAATAATGTGATAATCCATCATAGACAGGATCGTTAATATTTGGATTGTAGTGCAGATCCAGTATTTTAATTAGTTGTTCATATGCGATATCGAATCCGCCATCATTGAACGCTGATACCCATGTCTCACTGGTTTGGTCGAGATAGGGTTTGTTGAAACTACTGAATAGCTTAATAAGCTGCTGATACTGAGTGTCAGTCATTATGGTTTCCTTGTTGAAGTTATCTTGTGACACTTAAGTCACGAAAGTAAATATACAAAAGATTCGGCATTTCTGTAAAAAAATGCTATTTTTATTTCCATGCAAAACGTAGGCTTCTATATATCAGAGAATGTAGTTATTGTGATCGTACTTGTGGTGGCGGTTATATTATGTTGGCTTATGGTCAAATATAATTTAGGGCCGATACCAATGGAACTCCCCGTCAAAGATGAACTTCCCCCGGAACCATCTAAACCACATGTCGATAATACACATCTCATCATCCTAAAAAATCGGGTTAAGAATCGTGGCAGACCGTGGCCTAAGGTTGAAAATCCAAAATGGATACAGCGTAAGCGTGAACTCGAAAAACAGAAACTACATGTACCGTATGTTCCGAACATACAGAAACCCGTGGTCGATGAGTTTATTGTTCCTGATACAAGTGATCTGTATGAAGTCGAACCACATACTGGCCGACAGAAAAAAGTGAATTCCTCGTATGCGAAGAAACAGGATAACACTGAAATCGACTGCGACTTGTTCCAGTATGACCTATCAGCTCAAACCGCTACGTTCTATTTCAATCGATCATGGTTAAAATTTGTTGACATTGAGGTTGATCGCATCACCACATTTAAGGTATGGAATCCAGCCTCATCACCGATTCCAGCGATGCAAAAAAATGGTGGACATTATGTTATATGCACCGCACCTATCAAATCACTACACGATAATGGTAATTACATATGTGCTACTGTCTTACTCAAAGAGATGGCACGATCACATCCGAGTGATGAAGATATTATCAAAACAAAACTTGATACCATTGTGAGTGATTACAAAAAATCTGAACTCATCAGACGGCGTAATCTAGTAGAAAAATGGTCAGGTATATTTGAATAATGCAAAAGGATTTATGAATGAATAACCCAACAACAGAAAATTCATCAAGACGATTTCCCGATGCGATTGATGGAATATTGAATCGCAACCGAAGCGGATATGTTATGTCTAAGTTTCTCAGTACTGATGATATGTATCGTAAGATGAGAGAAGATATAAATACTCTATGTACCTACATCGAAACTAAGGAAACTCGATAATGAAAATTCTGCAATTTATTGAAATCGGAACCATCGCAACCAAGTTCGATTACAAGGATCAAAATATTGAGTTGCTTATCCATGCCCCTGTCACCCATAAATCTACAATGAAAGATGTGTATGACTATCTGGCTGACGTTAAAGAGATCAAGGATGATCCCTATGCTATGGTTGCACTCGAAAAATTCATCTCGGCACAGGATCATGATTCTTTCGATAAAAACATTTTCAAGGAATGTGAAATCGAAATCAAATCGTATGACAAAAATCAGTACTACATGATTTTCCATCTATCTACGATACGGAACATCATGGAAGAAGCAGTTGAAAAGGAATAACAATGTTATTTTTCTTCGATGATATGAGACCATTCATCTATGCGAGTGGCGAGATTGCTGCGTTTCAATTAGGTGGATTCTACACGGATAAGTCAGAACGAAGATTATACCAATTTGTTCGAGTGAGCAAAAAGGGATTCAATTTCATTGACATCAACAGTGGCAAATGTCTGTTACCGACTCATATGTATGTACCTAAAAAATTCGAGGAAGTGTGTCGAAGCGGAGTATTCTTTTTTGATAACCATTTCAGGAAAGGGGCAGAATATTTAGGATATTACCTTAAACCACTTTCGATAAATGATTTATCCGATGTGGTTGCCAAGATACAAAGCCGCCATAAAAACCCCAGATAAATAAAGAAGGGACCATAGTGGTCCCTGTAATTGTATGGTTATACAAAAAAATATTCAGTGATATTATTTGATCTGTTCTACTTTCACAGCTTTTTTCATTACGTCATCCTCGGTGCCGAGGTTGAACATCTTACCTAAGTAATATTTCTTGGCACCTTCAAGATCAGTATTGATTGGAGTGGTGAGCGAATCACCATCTTCAAACGTTACTTTCACTTCGATGGCTTCTGTGAAAATAGCTGAGTAACCATGCTTTACCGATTCGATCAACGACTCGTTGTCCGAATTCTTAAGCTTGTCCATGAAGTCAATGAACTTCTGAGTACGCATAATTTACCCCCGAATATTTATTCATAAAAATAGTTTATACACTTTGCACATTTTTTTCTATCTTTTTACATAATTGGAGGAAATATGTACTCACTACAAGAAAAATCGTTAGTCCTGCAAAGCCGAGTTAAGGCGTTGGCTGGATGCATCGCAGCAAAAAATAAAGACCAATCAAACGCACCGTTTGCTCGATTCGGGATTGATTTACCGAACGCAAGTATCATCCCAACCAAGGAATCAATTGATGGGATTCTTGAGCTTGTTACCGAAATGGTGAGAGAGGTTGATGCTCTGTATGATACTGAGATGCTCGAAAAAGAAGAACGGGAGAAAGCATTCTAATGTTCGGTGTCAATGAAAGCATTCACACGTTGACTGAAGATGATTTCGGAACACTCCGTCAGATCGTATACGAAACGTATAATCCTAGTAAATTACCGCCGATATCAAAACGACCTAAGTGGTATTTACCGTTTGAATCCGCATACACATTTAATGGGTT
>Ga0265293_10006621_pt1 | contig 18394 bp, 18 predicted proteins | sample Munlanlewell138R_FD_192505 | JGI IMG/M metagenome (GOLD analysis project Ga0265293, IMG submission 192505) | Leachate microbial communities from a municipal landfill in Southern Ontario, Canada - Leachate well 138R | ecosystem: Engineered > Solid waste > Landfill > Unclassified | place: Canada...
ACAACACTAGATGAACTATTCTGGGAGGAAGAAGAAAAATGAAAGATGAGCGTTTAATTAAAGAGATGAACCAAATCAAAGGACAAGTATCACTTTATGTAAGTGTCGCAACTTTAGTATTAGGTTTGATTAAGTTTTTTATTTATGGATTTGATTTTAGTTTCTTTTATGTTGAAATATTTATATTAGCAGTTACTTCAATCATGTTTATAGTTGTTTTAATGAACAAAACTGGTACATATGATGAAAGAACAGATCAAAACATTAAAACAATATATCAATATGGGTTTATAGTACTCTTGTTAGGTGGACTTTGGACACATTTTTATCAAGTCTATGTTAATTTGGCAGATAAGCTTGTTGTTATCTATGTGACAAATACTTTAATCTTGATTGGATTTATTGTGACACTCATTTTATTAAAGAAAAAGTCTTTATATGCAAACTATAAATATATTGAATATGATAAGAAGAAGTATTATCTTCATATTGCTTTAAATATTTTTAGATTGTTGTTGGTCATGGCAAGTATATATGGATCATTGCTGGTTATATTTGGATTTCCAGGAGATATGAATATACTACTTATATTTATCATCATGTCATTTATCATGATTTCATTTGAATACATGCTCTTTTCTATTTATGAGAAAAATCATTATGATGAAATGATTAGATTTGAAAATGAAAATCCAAATATGTTATCTAATAATGTATTTGTATTTCAAATACTAATATTTATTTTCACAAGTATTTCATCATATGCTGCTTTAAGAGAGACTATGATCAGCATAAATTATGAATACTTCAATCATGAATCGCTATTGTTTTGGGCAACGATTAGTAACTATTTAAAAATCATGAGTCTAGACTTTATTGTCTTAGGTTTTATCGCAACTCTTATCGCATATAAGTATTTAGTTAAGCTACTTGGAGAAAACAGTTTATTAAAAGTTTTCTTAATTGTAGGTATTATTAAGTTTATCCAACAAATCTTTAGTTTTGCGTTTAGTTTATTTACACCTATTTTAGAAAGATATTTTGAGACATCCCAAGAGTTTTTTAAAGCAGTGACGACTTACAATCAAATTAATTTAGTGATTGTAAGTGTCATTACAGTGATATATATAGGGTTTGCTGTGATACTATATTTAAGAAATGTTAAGTATAAATACTTTGTACTATTTTATGCATTGATAAGTGTTGTTTCTCATCCACTTGTTATCAATCAAATCTATCGAAATGATCATCCAAACTACTATATTGCAAGTTATGTATTAAACACATTATCTGCAATCGTAATGTTAGTTCTTATTGGTTTATTTGCACATACAAGATATCAACAAAGTACATTTAAAGCTGAAGAAGTATTAATTGAAGCATAAATATGAAAAATAAGTTAAAGATAAGACGTTATTTAGAACAATTTGATAGTATAGAGAATCAAACATTCATCATCACTGGAGCAAACAGTGGTTTAGGTTATAGCACAACTAAACATTTAGCTAGCCTTGGAGCTCATGTTGTCATGGCATGTAGAAATCTAGATAAGGCTGAACTTGCAAAAAATGAAATTAAGAAATTTTATCCAAACGCAAAACTTTCTATTATTCATTATGATCAAGCAGATTTTAAATCAATTGATCTATTTGTAGAAGAAGTATTTAAATCTCATGCTGATTTTAAAAGTATCATTTTAAATGCAGGCATCTATCATCCTAAAAAGGGTCTTCTTACAAAAGATGGTTATCCACTGACCATGGGAACTAACTATATCGGTGTTTATTATCTATTAACTAAACTAAAAGATAAAGGACTACTAGATGACAAAAAAGAAAGAAGCATTGTTTTTATAGGATCTTTATCATGGCATGCCATTAAAAGATCAGATATAAAAACAATCATGACATCATCTAAAGGAAGCGGGATCACTGTTTATTCGCGTTCTAAGACGCTTTTAGGTTCCCTAGCCTATCTATTATCAAGACATGAAGAAAATGATGTGCTATGGGTTTCACAAAACATTAAAGTTCTTTTAATGCATCCAGGGATTACATCTACAAACATTGTAGGATCAATTCATAGCTCATATCCTAATTGGTTTTCAAAACTTGCACAAAAAGCACTCAATATGTTTGTTCATCATCCAGATAAAGCTTCATTAGGAATTGTTAAACTTGCATTAGCTAAACATGTTGATGAAAATAAAATTATGGTACCTAGAGGTTTATTTCAGATATCAGGATATCCGAAAACTAAAAAATATCCGAGTAACTTAAAAAGGATGAATCAAACATTGATTAATATATCAAAGGATGTTATTAATCACAAATGATTTTAGGAGGATGAAAAAATGAGTGTATATTTTTATGGGTGTATATCTATTGATGGATATTTAGCTGATAAAAATCATAATCTAGATTGGCTATATGGTTCTGGATCTGTAGAAGAAACAAGCTATAATGATTTTTATAAAAAGATGGATATAACTGTTATGGGTAAAAAGACATTTAATGAAATCAATAAATTAGATAATCCTAGTCAATATTATCCAAAAACTGTTAATTATGTTTTTACACATGATAAAAGTTTATCAGTAAGTGGATTTAACTTTATAGATGGTGATATTGTAGAGTTTGTTAAAAACATTAGTAAAGATAAAAATGTCTGGATTGTTGGTGGAAATACTTTATTAGCCCCATTATTAGATCAGGATATGATTGATGTAATGTATATACAGATTGCCCCAGTTTTACTTGGAAAAGGTATTTCTTTATTTACTCAAAAGGAAAAATTAAGCCGCTTTGAGCTAAAAGAAGTACATAAATATGGGCAGTTTGCAGAAATGATTTATAGTAAACATAAAGTCTAAAAAAATGTATAAAAAATAGTTTAGAAGAAATTAGAAGTAAGATTCCAATGATTAAAGAAGGACCATTTTATTATGGCATTGATCAACTAGCTGATTCTGCAGTTGTATGCAGGATAGTAGCTAAAACTGAAGAACAAAACAGACATAGTGTCAGAAGAGCTTTAAATAGAGAAGTTAAATTGGTATTTGATAAGCATGGAATCAATATACCATTTCCACAGGTTACTGTGCATCAAGAACTTGCTCAAAAATTAAAAGAATGAAGTTATTTTACAAATTAAATAAAAAAATATTTGTAAAAAAGAATTCAAGTCATATAAAAGCATGTCAGTTGAGTTTGATTTGAATACATACTATAATTAGTTTGAATTCGAAATAAACGAAAAGGCTGTGTAGATATGAGTAAATTTGAATTAGGTATTACAACGTTTGCAGAAGTATTGGAAAATCCTAAAAACCACATAAGCGTAAGCTATGATGAAAGAATTAGACAAGTTGTCGATGAAATAAAACTTGCTGATCAGCTTAAACTAGATTTCTTTGGGATTGGTGAGCATCATAGAAAAGAATATGCAGCATCAGCACCACATATGATCTTAGCTGCAGCAGCACCAATCACAGATCATATAAAATTAAGTAGTGCAGTGACTGTATTATCCAGTGAAGATCCTGTAAGAGTATATCAAAATTATGCAACATTAAATGCGCTATCTCATGGTAGATGTGAGCTTATGGTAGGTAGAGGATCATTTATTGAATCATTTCCTTTATTTGGTTATGATTTAAATGACTATCATAATTTATTTAGTGAAAAATTAGAGTTGTTATTAAACATAAAAGATCAAGAAAAAGTTACGTATAAAGGTGATTATAGAGCACCTATTAATAATCTTGGTGTTTATCCAAGAACTAAAGATTTAACAATTAGTGTTGCAGTAGGTGGTACGCCATCATCAGTCATCAGAGCGGCAAAGCAGGGACTTCCTTTATTTTTAGCAATTATAGGTGGAAATCCGATGATGTTTAAAGGACTCATCGATTTATATAAAAAAGAATATCTTGCTCATGGACATGATCAAGATCAAATGTTTATCTCTGTGCATTCTCATGGTTATGTCGCAGACACTTTTGAAGAAGCTTATGAGACTTATTATCCATCGATGGAACAAGCCATGAATTTGATAGGAAAAGAGCGTGGATGGAGTAGATACACCAAACAAACATATGATCAAGCAATTGATATGAATGGTGCTTTATATGTTGGTGATCCAGCATATGTAGCTAAAAAGATTATCAACTTAAAAAAAGCCTTAGGGATTAATCGATTTGCGCTTCATGTTCCAGTTGGATATTTGGATCATGATCTTGTGATGAAATCAATTATGTTATTTGGAACAGAAGTTAAAAAGATTGTTGATAGTGATTTATGATAAATAATTAATTCATGTAACTAGACCTCTATATTATGATATATAATGTAGAGGTTTTTTCATATGTTGATTAAATTATGTTTAGATTAATGACCTAAGTTTTTGATTATATATTATACTGCTAAACATAAGTTGTTTTGCAATCGTTTATGTACTTGATAACGAATTTAAGCAATAAAACTGATATCATATGACTATGAGTAAGTTTGATTTTATGAGTATAGACATGTTAGAATTATTATAAAGATAGAAATTATATAAGATATAAAAAAAATAGGAGAGTAATTGATTATGACAAAAACTATTAAGAAAATTAGTTCTATACTTATATTAATCATGGTGAGTATGACTTTGTTTGCTTGTGATAAATAAGAGACTGATAATAAAGATAAACTTGATAATGACAATAAAATAACAACTAGTATCGTTTATGAGAAAGATATAACAGATACTTCAAAAAATGGTTACATCGATCAATTTAATGAATATAACTATATTGAAGAAGAGGATGCACTAGCTCTTACTTATTCAAAAACTGATTTTGAGATTAATTTTGATGGAACAATGTATGATGCGGGTATTAATATAAAGTGGCCATATCAAGAAAATAAGCAATAAAAAATCTCATTTATGATGAGAAGTGATATTGCTCTTCCTGTGTCAGTTATTACATCTGAAACGCATTTAGAGGATTTAACTATTGAAAAAGCATATAAAGAGTTTGTTACATATATGGATTCAAATGATTTTAAACTAGAGAATCCTTTAGATATAGTTGTTAATATATTTTTTGGAATGACAAACGAGGAACCAACAGAAAATACTGTTTACATTAAATCTATTATTGTTGAAGAAATATCGGAATAATTACCTATCATAAAAGCAATTTACAATATAATTGAAGCTAAGTTATGACAAAATGTAATTCAAATATCTGATTTTTTTAAAAAGCCACCTTTATACCTGATGTGGCTTTGCATTTAGTCTTTTCTAATATAGTTTGGTTTGTCAATAACAATTGAATTTTGTACATAAATCACCTTAGAAAAATGTACATTCAAAATCTTATGATAAATGAATGGCATAACACCTTTAAAGATTCTCATGTATTAACTAAGTACTTAGTTTATTCAAAGTATTTAGAAGAAAGAAATGTTGATGCATTAATATCAGCTAATAGTTTCTTTGAAAGTTATCTAGATAAATACTACGACTTTAATGATTTAAAAAATCATGTTCAATATTTCTTATTTCAATATCGAAAACTATCTAAAGCAGAACGAAATAGGATAACGAACCGTATGGGTTATTTAACCAATGCAATTAAACGAAACCAACGTACACTTGAATGGAAAGCATCAGATGAATTTAAACAATTACAAAAGGTTGAAACAATTGCTGGTAAACGCTTAAAAAAAGATGCGCAAATCTACTTTCCAAACGATCCAGTTAGACAAGAACTTTATTATGATAAATATTTCTTTACATACATTGGCGAAGAAACAAAGAAGATACGTACAGAATTTAATAAAAAATGTAGTGTGAAATGAAAATATTCCTTTGGAATGGGCGACGTCATGTAGTATAATCGCTATAACAAAGTAGGGAGTTTTTAAGATGAGTCATGACAATCATAACTTTAAAGAAAAGTTAATTATTTCAGCAACGAACTTCGCAAGAGAAAAAACAAATGTAGATCCAGGACTATGGGTATTTGTTAACAACGGAAATATCTTTAAATCAATTAATCATTCTGGACTCTTTGAAAAAGATACTTTTGTTATTAGGTACAACCGTGACTGGCTAAAGATTGCCAGTGAAGAACAGATTATTAAAACTGCATTTCATGAAACATTCCACGCAGTCCAACAACAAGCCCTCGTTGGAAGAAGACTAGGACTCAAGTCAGATATCTTTACTGAAGAAGAACTAAACACCTTAGAACACGAATTTAAAGATGAAAACTATGATGATTCAGTTGATACTTGGCATACCTACTTAAGTGAACAACAAGCAGAAACCTTTGCAGCATACTTATTTGAACGTTTTAAGCAAGATTTAGAAGAACATGAAGAACTAGTAAGAAAATATTATAAAAGGTTTATAAATGAAGAATAGCGTGATTAACGGCTTTACCTTAAATAACGGCTTTGAATACATAATTACATATATGTAAAAGTTTGATATATGGCTATCATAAAAGGGCATTTTATGGTACAATTTATTATGTCAATAATGTACGTTTATGATGTCTTGAATGAGTAAATGAATACCCTTTTTAACTAGTTAAAGGATTGGGTAAATAGTAGAAAGTTTGGGAAGTTTGAATTAATAATTTTATCTAGTAGATATTTCCAGGCTTTAAGGATAAAATTGAATTAGAATGGAGTGTTTAAATAATGGATATCGAAAATAAAAATACAAAAAAATCATATAATAAAATTCGAGTAGTAGAATTATTTGCAGGGGTCGGTGGATTTCGTTTGGGTTTTGAAAGAACATCTAAAAAATTTGATACGATTTGGGCAAATCAATGGGAACCTAATCGAAGTAAGCAGTGGGCATATGAATGTTATGTTCAACATTTTGGTGAAAGCAAAAACCATGTGAATGATGATATATCTAAAGTCATTAATGACGTGCCAGAACACGATTTACTTGTTGGTGGTTTTCCATGCCAAGATTATTCTGTGGCACGTACTAATGCTAGAGGTATTGAAGGTAAAAAAGGTGTTCTATGGTGGAATATACATGAAATCATTAAAAAAAGACACCCTAGATTTTCCTTGCTTGAAAATGTAGATAGGTTAATTAAATCACCAGCGAAACAAAGAGGAAGAGACTTTGGCATTATGCTTCGAACACTTCATGATGAAGGATATGATGTCGAATGGAGAGTTATAAATGCTGCTGATTATGGACATGTACAACGCAGAAGAAGAGTATTCATATTTGCTTACAAGAGAGAGTTATCAAATGTTGTAAATCAAAACCAAAGTCAAGAAAACGTTTTGCTAAAAGATGGATTCTTTGTAAAAAAATTCCCTATTAAAGGTAAAGTTAATCCTTTGAAAGAAACGAGTGTTTCAATTGTTAAAGTATACAAAGATTTAGTTGAGGTATCTGATAAATTTACAGCAACTTTCTATAACGCTGGATCAATGATTAATGGTGAAATTAAATCATTTGAGATTGAACCTAAAGCAGTAAAAAACGGAAAAACATTAAATGATGTCATTGAAAAAAATGGTGTTGATGAAAAATTCTTTGTGAATGGTTCTTATGCTAAGTTTGAATATTTAAAGGGGACTAAGAAAATTCCTAGAGTTAAACCTAATGGAGAACCATATATTTACTCAGAAGGTTCCATGGCGTTTCCTGATCCAATGGACAGACCAGCTAGAACAATGCTAACAAGTGAAGGTTCTATCAATAGAAGTACACATGTAATATTAGACCCCCTAACTAATTTTCCAAGATTAATTACTCCTTTAGAAGCAGAAAGATTTAATGGATTTGATGATAATTGGACAAACACTGGAATGCCTGAAAAGTTTAGATATTTCTGTATGGGAAATGCACTTGTTGTTCCACTAATTGAAAAGATGGGAAAACAATTACTTAATTTATGGAAAGAAGTTGATGCCAAATGAGTAAACCAAAAACGGTGGAACAATTAAGAGACATGGCAAGTGGGATTATTGGTATCCCCTTTTCTGCTATTGATAAGAATGGTAGATTAGCTACAGGGAAGGGTGCTGTTGGAACAATGATTGAAGAATCATGGTTTGGGCAAACACCCCACAACGATGAAAAACCAGACTTTGCAGATTTAGGAATTGAATTAAAAGTAACCCCATATCTTAAAAACAAGGCGTTTAGGTCTAAAGAAAGATTAGTATGCAACATGATTAATTTTATGAAAGAACATGAATACATTGATTTTGAATCAAGTTCTTTCTATCGCAAATGTAATAGTATTTTAATGCTGTTCTATCAACATTTAATTGATAAGCCAAAAAGTGACTACAAGATTTCGCACGCTAAATTTATAACACTAGCTGAAATTATGAAAAACAAGTATGGCTTTTTCTTTTTATTACCGGATGAAGACATAGAAATAATGCGTCAAGACTGGGAGAAAATTGTTTCAAAAATTAGAGATGGTAAAGCCCATGAAATATCAGAAGGTGATACTAACTATTTAGGGGCTTGTACAAAAGCGTCTGATTCATCAAAAAGAGTTAAACAACCTTTTTCTAAACTTGAAGCAAAGCCAAGAGCATTTTCAATCAAACAATCATACATGACATATATTTTAAATAACTACGTGATAAATCAACTTGAATCAGAGCGCTTGATTACTGATGGCAATCTCTTGAAGACAAAAACATTTGAAGAGGTTATTCTTGAGAAGTTTGAACCGTATTATGGGAAGACAGATGTTGAGCTTGCTGAACACTTTAAAATTGACACTAAAAGTAAGAGTTTTAAAGATAGAATCATTGCGGCAATATTAGGCATTAAAGGTAGTATTAATCAGTCTGAAGAGTTTCAAAAAGCAAGTATTACTTCAAAAACAATTAGAGTTGAAACAAATGGATCTATAAAGGAAAGTATGTCTTTCCCTAAAATCAATTTTATTGATTTGGTGGATGAAGAATGGGAAGAATCAAAATTTTATAATCAAATTGGATTATCAAGATTTATGTTCTCAATATTTAAAAAACAGGGAGCAGGATATGTTCTTAAAAGAGTTAAGTTTTGGAATATGCCAGAACAAGATTTAGAGGAAGCAAAAAAGGTCTGGGAGCATACAAAAGACCTTGTTAAAAGTAATAACATTGTGATTGGTGGTAAATATGGGTATTCAGTTGAAAATTTTCCACAATCAAGTCAAAATGAAGTTTCTCATGTAAGACCACATGATAGAGATTTAAGAGCAGGAAGAACATTGCTTCCGAACGGAAAGATGATTAGTAATTACTGCTTTTGGTTAAATACAAAATACGTTCGAACTGTCATTGAGGATTAATATGTCTGATTATACTAAAATTGATTTGAAACTATTAGAAGAAATTATTCTTTCAGTGCTAATTCGAACCGAAGAAAAAAGTGATAGAACATATTTAGATACTATAAAAAGAATACTTGAAGGTAATGAAAGATCAAAGATTGCAGATAAGTATAAAGATGAAATGTTTTATGGACGGTTTCCTAATATACCAAGAGGATTGGTGGGAAAAGTTTTGAAAAATTTACACGAAGATAATAAAATCATAGCTTATCAAGGAAGAAATGATTTATTATATTTCACAATAAATTCAGCTTTTCTTAATGAAATAGAAGAAAACGAGAAGACCAAATTGACCGAACTATTAGCAAGTCAATTGATATAAACTTAAGAGAGGGTTACTATATGTCATTTAAAGATATGCCAATAAAAATAAAGTATAAATCATTCATAGACAATCCTATAAATGACTTTTATATCCCTGTTTTAGAAAAGAGTATGGTTTATCGACGAGCTGTTGGGTATTTTTCTTCATCAATTCTATTGGATTACACAATAGGTTTGCGTGAGTTTTTAAAAAATTCAGGAAAAATCGAGTTGATAATTTCCCCATATTTATCAAGTAGAGATAAAAGCAGTATTGACCTTGTATATACAGAATCAGTCACACAGCGATTAACAAACGAAATGTTCCAAAGCTACTTAACTGACAAGGCAACATTTGCATCTGCAAAATTACTTTTTATCTTAATAAAATTAGGTAGATTAGAGATAAAGGTTGCAGAGCCAAAGAATACAATTGGATTGTTTCATGACAAAATAGGGCTTTTTTACGACACTTCTGATAATAAAATAGCAATAATTGGTTCAAATAATGAAACATCCGCTGCAGTAAAATCAAACGTTGAATCGTTCAATACATTTTGTTCTTGGAAACCAGGACAAGACGAATACGTTTTGCAACATGAAATAGATTTTGAAAAATATTGGAAGGGTGAAAATAACAATATCAAAATCTATTCTTTAAAAGAGGCTTTGGATGAGGATATTATTATGGAATTTGAAACTGATGAAAATTTTGATGACTTGGTTTCACTGATCTTTGATGAAATAACCGATGATGAAAAAAACTGGAGCGTAACGCCTTATAGTTTTCAAGAGAATGCCGTTGATATATGGTTTAAAGAAAGAAAAGGAATTTTTAAATTTGCAACAGGTTCTGGAAAAACAAAAACTGCAATTTACTTAATGGAAAAACTCGAGAAAGAAAGAAAGAAAAATTTTTTTATAATTGTCGTTCCAGACAAAACGCTTGTTAATCAATGGGCAGATGAACTTGATTCTTACGATAAGAAAGTTGTTCGTTGTTTTTCTGCAAATCAAAATTGGAACAAAGAATTTAAGGATTTAATTGACGTGTCAAATATAAGAGAAATATTTAACTATTATATTGTTGTAACAAATGATTCGTATGTTAGCGAAAAATTTAAGAGAGAATTACAAAAGCTTAATGATAATTACCTACTTGTTGTTGATGAGTGTCATACTTGGGGAACAGACAATTTTTTAAATAATTTACCTAGTCCAAATATGAGATTGGGGCTATCAGCAACGCCAGAACTATTTTATTCAGAAGAGAAAACACAAAGATTATTAGGATTTCTTGGAGGGATAGTTGCAGAGTATTCTCTTGCTGATGCTATTGAAGATGAGAGATTAGTAAAGTATACATATTACCCTCATTTTGTGACTCTTTCAGCGACAGAAAAAACCAAATATGATGAATTAACAAAAAAAATTGTTAGACTAATCGGAAATGATGTTGATGAAATGAGCGATCGATTTGCTCAGTTTGGATCAATATTAGAACTTTTATTGTTTACGAGAGCAAGAATTGTATATGGGGCAATTAATAAAATGGAAGTTCTTAAAGAATTGGTTTCAAGTTTTTCAGAACAGAAGAATTTAATAATATATTGTGGTCCCACATCTTATTCAAATGAAACTGCTGAAGAAACTGAAAAAGATTCGCTAACTCAATTAGAAACGGTTAATAAATTACTTGGTGAACTAAATATAAAGTTTGCACAATATACCAGTAAGGAATCGGAAAATGAGAGAAAAGCTGCGCTCTCGTCATTTATATCAGAGGATTATTCTACTCTTGTAGCAATTAAATGTTTAGATGAAGGAGTTAATATACCTCAAATTCAAAAAGCAATTATCATGGCTTCTTCAACAAATCCCAGAGAATTTGTTCAAAGGCGAGGAAGAATATTAAGAACTTATCCAGGAAAAGAATTTTCTGAGATTCATGATTTAATAGTATATGATGATAACTATCCCTTATTATGTAAAAAAGAAATGACACGAGTATATGAGTTTTCAAAATTAGCAATTAATAAAAACGAGATGATTAGCCAATTTAATAAGTTTCAAAAAGCAATATTTATGGAGGTAAGCAAAGATGGAGAGTAAACACGAAAAGTTGATTGAAGAACTGCTTGAAAAAATAGGAAATATGCTATATCAAGACAATAAATATGGGGAAAAAGAAATGGCAGAAATGATTGTCAAAGTCTTGGAGGAAAAATATGATATTTAATGAAATTGAACTCCAAAATTTTAGACAATATAAATCTTCAGTAAAAATTCCCTTTTCAACTCCGAATAACGATAAAGAGAATATTACTTTAGTTATTGCTGCAAACGGAGTTGGAAAGACAACATTACTCCAAGCATTTAGATACTGTTTTTATGGGCAAAAATCTGCTTTTTTAGATTTACCCAATAGAGATGAACTTGTAAATAATATGATTTCTTCCGAAATAAAAGAATTAGATAACTGTGAGATGAAGGTTTCAATTTCATTTACACATAAAAACAAAAAGTATTTGGCAATTAGAAGACAGAAATTTATAAAAAGAAACGGAAAATTGCATCGTTCAGGAGAAGAGGTTTTCACGCTTTCAGGTTTGACAGAATATGAAGGATGGAAAGAATTTGGAAGTAGTGATGCTCAAGAAAAAATACAGTCGATATTACCAGATGGGCTATCTCAAGTCTTCATGTTTGATGGTGAAAGAATGCAAAGAAATTTCGCCGACAAAAAATTTGGAGAAGAATTAAGGGAGTCCATATTAGGAATTTTGGATATAAAAAAATTCGATAAACTGTATGATATCATTGGATCAGAAAATAGAGTCAATTCTGTTTTAGGAATGTTAAATAAAAAAATAATTGCACCTACTGAAAAGGATCAAAAAGTTTTAGATGATTATAATAGGTATTTAAAAAGTCAAAAATCCTTACAAGATGAAATAGAAAAGATTCAAGATGAATTAGATAAGGTGAACAAGCAATTAGAAGATACAAAGGCAATACAAGCTAAACTTGAAGAAAATACTAAGAGAATTGCTGATCGAGATAAAGAGGACGCTAATCATAACAAAGCAAAGGAAAATTTAGAAAAATTATCACAAGACTATTTAGGAAAAGCAAGAGTTGCCCTAACAAGTAGGTTGTTGTTGGAGGTCAAGGAAAAATATCAAGATTATATTAGTCAAGGACATACACATGAACTCTTTTATGATAATCTTCATATTAACACTATTGAAGATATTATAGAAAAGGGAATATGCGTATGTGGGCGACCAGTATCTTCTCATTCTGAGGAAGAAAAAAGACTAATTGAATTAAAAGCAGTTTCGCTGCCAATAGAGTCGGCTCAAAATTTAAACTTAATTGCTCAAAAATTTAAGAAAAGTGTTGAATATCAAGAAATATTGCTTGAATTGAAAGATATTAAATCTAAGATGAGCGAAGAGAAACTTAATATGCAAAACCACCGGGATAAATCAAATTCATTAACTAAGGAAATTGCAAGAACTGAAGAAAAGTATGGAAATTTAGACTATAAACGTTACGAAAGTTTGCAAAATTCAAAAATGGAAATCGTTGGTCGTCTTTCCCAAAAGAAGAGAGATTTAGAACTTGTTGACGGTGGTATTGAAAAAGGGAAAACAGTTAGAGAAAGAATTGAATTAAGCAATGCAGGAAATAGAAAAGTTCGTGATGTTATTAATCTTGTACATGAAATAAAAAACGAAATATTTAACTTTAGAAGAGAAAAGGATTCAAATGCAAGAGATATTCTAGGTGAAAACTTTGACTCCATTATCAAAAAAACGCTTCAAGGAAACTATTCAACAATTATTGATGAAAAATATAAAATTCAAATTACAAATATGGATACTGGGGTGGATGAAACCAGTGTACTATCTACTGGACAAAATATTATTGTTTCTTTGGCTTTTGTTAATGCACTTATTGCTACCGCTAAAGAGTTATCGAAAACCATTGACACAAATGAAAAATATGGTGTCATAATGGACGCCGCTTTATCTAACTTAGATGAATCACATATATATCGTGTAAGTAAGACAAATATCAACAGCTTAGATCAATTAATTTTTATGTCATTTAAAAAGCAACTTAGGGATGAAATGTATAATGGCATTAAGAGTAACATCGGTAAAGCTTATTTGTTAACAAAAAACAAAAAAGGTTTTATTGAAAAAACAGAATTGGCAATAAATCAGCTTGATACATTTATTCATGAATATGAGGAAGAAGAAAATGAGTAACTTAATAAAAAACACCCCTCAAGACTTAGAAATTAAATATAAAGCATCAACTTATGAATTTATCGAGAAAATTCTTAATCAGGAAACAAAGGATGTTCCAATGGTTTTATTTATGTTATCACTCCTGGGCATAACTAATGATAAAAAAATACCATTAGAATCTGAAAGCAAAAATGAAGGAACACATAATTTTTCTATTCGTACTATGTACAATAGAAACGAATCTGATTTTGATGCTTATATTGGTTTAATAAGTATTTTAGATAACTTGGAATTACCTCCTGAACAAGTTATTAACTCTATCGCTTTTGAAAGAACTGGAGTGAATGGTACCACATTTTTAAAAATGAAAAATGTTAAATCCTTCTTTGAATATATGCTTGGTGGAATTGATGTCTTTAATAATAAGTTTTTTATCTATGACAAGAGTAATGTTGGACTTGTTGATGCCATACATGATTATTTAATTTCAGACTACAATAAACTTGATGAGTTAATAAGAAGTATGGTACTAGAAGAGATGTTGGAAAATGAGTAAACTTACCCCATTTGTTAAATGGGCAGGAGGAAAAAGACAAATTCTTCAGATTATTTTGGATAGAATCAAAGACTTCGGAATAATTAAGGGAAAAGACTATACATTCTTCGAGCCTTTTGTCGGTGGAGGAGTAGTATTTTTAGCGCTGGCGCATAAAAATGTTGTTATTAATGATTACAATTCTGAACTTATTAATGCATATAAGGTAATTAGAGATGATCCTAAAAACTTAATTAGTTTGTTAGAAAAAATGAAAAATGAATATAAGGGTATCCCTAAATATTATTATGATTTGAGAGCTATAGATCGTGATGAAGAAAAATATTCTAAATTAACAAGTGTTGAAAAAGCAGCTAGAACGATATTCCTAAATAAAACTTGTTATAACGGTTTGTATAGGGTGAATTCAAAAGGAGAGTTTAACACTCCAATGGGAAGATATAAAAACCCGCAAATATATACAACCAAAAACATTTTAGATATTTCTAAATATTTAACCGAAAATAATATTGAAATCAAAAATGGTGATTATGTTGATGCATTAAATAACGTTCAATACGGAGATATTATTTATCTTGATCCACCATATCACTATGAAAATGAAGATGGATTTACATTGTATCAAAAAGAGGGATTTGATTTTGAGGACTTCAAAAGATTGAAAGAAAAGTGTGATGAGTGCTTAGCAAAAGAAGCGTACGTTATAATTTCAAATAATGAAACTACGAAAGTTAGAGCACTATTTGAAAAAGACCCTCAGTATGTTATATATGATTTACAGAATTTAGATACTAAAAGATTAATAAATAGTAAGGGAAATGAAAGAAATACTGGCAAAGAGTTGCTTATCGTTGGATTCCCAACAACTTTCCCACAAGCGAATAGCATACCAAATATTATTAAGATTATTAAGTCAGAGGAAACTGTTTTTCAAGACAGCGAGGTAATCAAGCAGATTATAGGTGTAAAAACATATAGACAAGTACATTATTATCTTTCATCACTAAAGTTTTTAGGAATCATCAATGATAGTAAAGTTTTTTCTGAGTACGGATTAGAATTACGTTCACTTAAAAATGGAGAATTCAAGAAAGCACTTGCGAAAAAAATTGTTAGTCATAGCATTTTTAAAGAAATCTATACGCACGAGAAAACCAACACTAAGTTGACAGCGACAGAAATAGCTAACAAGATGGAGTACTTAAAGAGAGGGTACAGCGAAACAACCTTGAAAAGAAGAGCTAGTACTGTACGAGCTTGGCTAGATTGGTGCTGGGATGTTTTGGGTGGAGAAAATGATTATTGATTTTAAAGAAAACAGTTATTCTGTTTTTCCACAAGCGAATGATATTTATAGGGTAATAGCGTATGTTAGTACTTTTGTAAACAAGTCAGACTTATACAAGTTTAATTTTTTGAAAGAAGAAATTACCCTGAGACAGATTCATTATTACAAATCCGCAGCAGAGTATTTGGGATTAATTGAAGATAATAAGCCGACCGATTTAACAAAAACTATATTTGGTTTGGATAAAAATCAGTTATTAATCAATATTATGCAAATCATATTGAGCAATGTTTGTTTTTATGATTTTTTCAAGGAACAAAATGAGGAGAAGGCTATTGAATATTTGATAAATAGATACTCATTCTCTAATGTAACAGCTAAAAGAAGACTAAGTACAATTAAGGCGTGGTGTAAATGGTGTAAAGTTATTACTAAAGAAAATAACATAATAATTGAATAAATTGAAACTTTTCTCAAGAAACGTAAGCGACATATAGTTCTTAAATTAATCAATGCAATAATAGTGGTTTATGAGGTCTTAAATGGGAAAATGATAACTTGTATGTGTATTAGACAGATCAAATATAGTAAGTAAAAGTAATATTAGGAGGGTAATATGTTGGTAAAAAATTATAAAATTTTAGATAAAAAACTTATTGAGTATAAAGGTGCTGGATCTAAGAAAAACGAGATAAAAAATATTATAGAATTTGAGAATAATTGTAAAATTATTGACTCTTTTATAAAAGAAAATACCACATTATTCTCTATTCAAGACTATACTGGATATACGAATCAATTCATAGAATACATAGCAAGAATCAAAAAAGAATACAATGACTTTTTTGTGCGATTAATCTCAAGTCAGTACAATATTGAAAATGAAGTTAACAATCTTGCGAAGAAAGTTTTGAAAGATTCTAAAATCGTGATAGTACTCACTAAAATCTCCTTCAAGAATAAGAATCTAGTTTTATTAGGTGCTAATGGTAGTGGTAAAACTTCTCTTGCTGTTTTTTTGCAACAATCAAGCCAAAATATTCGCGTTATACCTGCTTTTAAACCTCTATATTATAAAAAAGATGTTCACGGAGCGCCAAGCAACACAAAAATATCGGATTATAATAATGCGATTAATATGAACCAATATACAAATGCTCACGCTGGAATAGATAAATCATATCAACTATTTAGTACTTGGGAGACACTGTTTTCCAAACAAGTTATTGGTATTATTAATGAACACATTGAAAAGGCTTTAGAGTATCAAAAAACAGGCAAAAAATTTGAGACTATTTTTGAATCAGTTAAAAAAATATTTGAAACTATTTTCATGGAGATTAAAATTGATGTTGATTCTACAGATAAAGTTATTAAATGTTCAAAAAAAAATGGTGGCACTTATGATATTAACGGATTAAGTGATGGGGAAAGATCTGCACTGTTTTATATAGGAACAATTCTAACAGCGCCAACAGATTCATATATAATCATTGATGAACCAGAAAACCATCTAAATCCAGCCATATATAATGCTATATGGGATGAACTTGAGATTAAGAGAAGTGACTGTCAATTCATTTATATTTCACATACTATGGATTTTGTTAATTCAAGGAGAAATTATGAAATAATGACAATCACTGAATTTACTTATCCAAATATATTTGAGTTTGACTTCATAGATCCAAATAAATTAGATTTTCCAAGTGAATTACTAGTTAAAGTTATCGGATCTAAAAAGCCTATATTGTTTTGTGAAGGAACTAAAGATAGTTATGATTATAAATTATATCAGGAATTATTTGGTAGTGATTATCTAGTAATACCTGTTGAATCATGTGATAATGTTGTAAATTTGACTAAAACATCACTAAATTTAAAACGATTTTTTAATGGTTTTGCAAGAGGGATAATTGACAATGACTTTTTACAACCAGAACGATGGGGAAGCCTAATCGAAAACAACATATCAGTTCTTAAAATCAATGAAGTTGAAATGATTTTACTTGATGAACTACTTGTCAAAGAGGTTTTACGCAAAAAAAATTCAGAATATACACCAGCAATCATTCAAGAAAAATTTAATTCATTTAAAGAAGAACTAATAACATTAATATTGAACAGAAAAGAAAAAATCATTAGTTTTTCTATGAAAAAACGATTTGATACCTATTCTAGTAACAAAAAAATAGTCAATATAACAAGTATAAAAACTATAAAAAGCGAAATAGATAACTACGTTGTTGATTTTGGATTCGACGATATATTTACTAATATAAATAGTGAAATATCGTCAATTGAAACCACTAGGGACTACGATAAATGTTTAATTATATGTAATCTAAAAGATGAGGTTTTAAAAGGATTATGTAATAGACTTATTGATAATGACTATACAAATAGAGCATTAGAAATCATAAGAAAAGATAGAAAACTAGCAAATGAACTTTTAAATAAATATATTCAATAATCAGTGTTTATGATGCCTTAAATGGGGAAATAATATACTTGTGTAGGAAATCAATATACTTTTAGTAGTAAATAGCAGTAAATAGTGAAATGAGGCGATTTAATGCAAATAGATATTCAAAAAACAAAGGAAT
>Ga0265293_10006623_pt1 | contig 18392 bp, 13 predicted proteins | sample Munlanlewell138R_FD_192505 | JGI IMG/M metagenome (GOLD analysis project Ga0265293, IMG submission 192505) | Leachate microbial communities from a municipal landfill in Southern Ontario, Canada - Leachate well 138R | ecosystem: Engineered > Solid waste > Landfill > Unclassified | place: Canada...
TAGGCCAAGATGTAACAGTAGAGGTAACTGATAAAGCAGGAAACAGTGGAAGTGATACAGATGAAGTTCCAGGAAGTGTAACAGACTTTACTGATACCACTGCTCCAGATGCTCCAGAAATCACTAATATCATTGATCATAGTGGTAATTTGAACGAGATGGTTATGTATGGTACTGGTGAACCAGGCTCAACTATAGATCTGTATTACTACGACGAATCAATCTTTAGTACCGTGACTGATGAAAATGGAAATTGGAGTATAGATCTTACCAGTTTTGTTAATCCAGAAGAAGTAAATAGTTATTGGAGACACCTCCATGCTAAAGCAACGGACGAAGCAGGTAATGAGAGTGATTCTTCTAATTATGTTACCTTAGCATACACTAAGCTAGCTCAGCAGATACTCTATGGAGATAAACCATATGATTATTATGCATTCAACAGCGGAGATAAGGACGCCAGAATGATTCTTCAAGAACATAGAGGTTTTACTGGCGACAAATTAGTCGTAGATGCTGGCAATGGGACAGATATTCTTGTTATTAGGACTGCATTTGAAGACTTTAAGATTACAGGTGAGGGCAGTATCGTATTCATAGAAGATATAAGAATAGATAAAAAATATGACAAAATAGAACTGCGCAACTTTGAAAGAATCGAGTTTAGCGACGGTGTTTATGACATAGAAGAAGATACATTTTATGCAAATCCTCCAATAATAGCTATAGATGAAGTCATTATTACTGATACTAATGATCCAGCTGATGGAGAGGCTGATAAAGCTCAAATCACTGGTGAAACCGATCAGCCAAACACTACAGTAACCATCAAAGACAAAAATGGAAATATAATTGGGGAGGGCACTACTGATAATGAAGGTAAATTTGATATCACTATTGATACAGATGCTGTACAATCAGGAGAAGATGTAACCGCAGAGGTATCTAATAAATATAATGTATCAGCAAGTGACACTAAACCAGCTGGAGATGTGGTGTTTACTGATACTACTGCTCCAGACACCCCGCTCATTACCGACATAGTTGATGAAACGGGAGACTATAGTAAGGTAACCATGCACGGAACAGGTGAAGTGGGCGCAACCATAATGCTATATGCGAGAGAGGGAAGCACTATCGACGGTAACCAAACCAATGAGGGTGAGTATGTAGTAGCCGCAACCGCTATTGTGGGTGAAGATGGAAAATGGAGCATTGATATTTCTGATTTAGAAACAACACCAGTTAATGATAATGAGTCTTTCTATGTTACAGCGACCGATAAAGCGGGCAATGTGAGTGAGCCTTCAGAGACCATCCACTACTACCATGGTACATTTACAAATGCACTAACAGAGAGCGAAGATGACTTTGTTATGCTTGGTGATGGAGATGATAGAGTCACTATCAACGCTGATGATGCCAATGACAAGCTAGTTATAGATGGTGGAATTGGTCAAGATAGAGCAGTATTTAAGGGTGCATTTGATGAGTATGACATTGCAAAAGATGGCAACAAGGTTTTTGTAAAAGACATTGCAGGTGGAACCAACGACTTAGTAGAATTGCGCAACTTTGAAAAAATTGAGTTTAGTGATGGTGTTTATGACATAGAAAATGAGGATTTTGATCCTTCTAGTGCCTCTTTAATTATTGAACCTGTTTATAAAGATGGAGAAGGAAGCTTTAAAGAGGGTGAGAGCATTACTCTTAAAGCAACGCTAAGCGTAGCAGCAAAATCTGACATGACTATCACTTTAGATAATGGAGAAGAGATTGAGATTAAAAAGGGCGATACTGAAGGATTTGTAACATTTGAAAATCCAAATGAAGAGGATGTCTATATTGATGCGGAAACTTTAGAGTACAGCCTAGAGGTAAGTGGTGGATTTAATGAAAACACCAACATTGAAAAACCTAGTTCTATAAAAGTGGAAATCACAGATACTGTAGATACAACAAAGGTAACATTGACTCCAACCATCCATACTGCTGTTGAAAAAGACATCGTCATTAATGTTGATAGCATCAACCAAGAGGGTTCTGGTTTTAAAGTCACTGCGCTTGATCATGAAGGCAATAGCGCAGAAGTGGTTGTAAATGGCAGTCCAATAGGTTTTGGTATTTTAAGTAATAATCAAAAAATTGGCGATAAAGACAATACTGGTTATAGCGGCGCACCAGTTGAGATTGGGGTTATAAATACGGGAACATCACTTAAACCAGTATATGAAAGTGAAAAATTAATAATTGAGTTTGATAATGAGATAAGCTCTTTAAATATAGGCTTAGCTTGGTTAAATAAAAGCACATCTATTACTGAGAAAGCTAAAATAAAATTTTATGGTACAAATGGTGAGGAGTATGAGGTAATTCTTGATGGAGCCACTGATGCTAATGGTTTTGTAGAACAAAGTTTTAAAGATCTAGAATTTTCTGTTTCTAAGATCGAATTTACCGCTGTTGGAAAAGATAGTGACTTTTTAGTAAACAAGATAGAGTTTACTGAAATAGTTTCAGAAGAAGTAAACACCTTAATCCCTGGGCAGGAATCTACCATTGTTTATGAGATAAAAACTGAGCATAAACCAGATGCTTCTAAGTTTACTTTTGAAGGCAATGACTTTCCAACAGCCACTGTAGAGGTTAATGGAAAAGAATATACAGTAAATTTAAATAAAGAAGGTGTAGGCAAGCTTGAGATAGAGCACGATGGGCAAACAGAGCTAAATGCCAAAGTAACTGCGGTTAATGGTAACTTTGAGAAAGTTGATTTAGATGAAGCTGTATCTAGCCTAGAAGCTGTTGCTACACAAGTACATTTAACAGACATGCAGGTTGTTTCTTCTGTGTATTACGAAGATATAGAGAACGTAGTAACTGAGGTTTGGAAGGATTGGAAGGATGCTATGTTTGCTGTTTCAAATGAAACAACAAATACAAACAATGAGCTTACAGGCAATAGTGAAATTGCATTCAAAATTGGTGGAAATGGAACAATTACTAAAACCTCTAATTTGACAATAAAGCCAATTGATGGAAGCAATATTCCTACTTTGTTTGAAGTTGGTGATGTGTATGAAGTTTCTTGGAAGGAAAGTAAAACTCCCTACAAAGTGCAAATGACAGTAACTAGATCAGATAGCAAATCTGTTAGTGGCGAGCCTATGGATATAGTAATTCTTACAGGCGTGGTAAATGGCAAAGAAACTGCTGTAATTATCGATTCGACAAATATAGGCACAAATACTAACTATTTTAAAAATGATCTTTGGGATAGCACAGTTGGGGATGCTAATGACTATGTCGGCTACATCGATTATACAGTTTCAGGAACTAGTTATGCTAATGCAGAGATTAGCATTAAATCCATAGTAGATGGAGACGAAAAAGAGATTGGCAATGCTATAGCTGATGTCAATGGTCACTGGAGTGCAGATTTGAAAGAGTTGACAGGAAAATCTGGAACTTTAAAGATAGAGTCAACTGATGAGCATGGTAATACTACTGAAGATGTTAAGTCATATCTGTTTGGTGAGTCTGGTAATGATGTGCTTATAGGTAGTGATGGAGATGACTTCATCTATGGAGGTGCTGGAGCCGATGAGCTTTATGGTGAAGATGGCGATGATACGCTAGTGACAGATTTAAATACAGATAGCACTGCACCTTCAGGCGACACCGTGCTTGATGGAGGAAGTGGATTTGACACCTTAGTTTTAGAAGAGAATAATAGTATAGATTTTTCTAAATTAGGTGACTACGCAGAGATTAAAAACATTGAAGTTATTGATTTAACAAAGGGTGATCATAAGTTAGATAACCTTTCAATAAAAGATGTTTTTGATATGACTGATGATAAAAATGAACTTATCATTTTAGGTGATGAAAAAGATAGCATCTCACCTCTTGATGGAGACATATGGGCAAATAAAGGTACGGTAACACAGAGTGTTAATGGCACGCTTCATACTCTTGAAGTTTATGAAACAACATTTGACAACGATAAAACCGTAACAGTCAAAATAGAAGAAGAGATAGTCATCTTGTAATCACTTGGATTAGGGACTTTCCCTAATCCTAACTTTAAATAGTTCCAACCTCTTAAATATATTTTTTAAGATTCCCCATAACCTATAATGCTAAAATGTTCCAAAATTTACCTAAAACCCTATAAATAGGATAAGGATTAAGATGAGTTATAGAGTTGAACATGACTTAATTGGCGAGAAAAAAATTTCAAATGAGTTTTACTACGGCGTTCAAACTGTTAGAGCAGTTGAAAACTTTCACATAACAGGCATTACTTTAAGCCAATTTCCTACCTTTATAGTAGCTTTGGCAAAAGTTAAAAAAGCAGCTGCGCTTGCAAACTATGAGTTAAATCTGCTTCATGAGCATAAGAAAAATGCGATTTGTGAGGCGTGTGATGCGATTTGCGAGGGTAGATTTCATGATCAGTTTGTTGTAGATATGTTTCAAGGTGGAGCTGGCACTTCAACAAATATGAATGTAAATGAAGTCATCGCCAACATTGGACTTGAGTTTATGGGGCGCGAAAAAGGCGAGTATGAGCATCTTCATCCAAACAATGATGTAAACCTTTCTCAGTCCACAAACGACGCTTATCCTACGGCTTTGCGCGTGGCTCTTTATGAAAAGCTCATAGAGTTAACAGACTCCATGCTAGTTTTAAAAGACTCTTTTGCCAAAAAATCAAATGAGTTTGAAGATGTCATAAAGATGGGCAGAACCCAGCTACAAGACGCTGTTCCCATGACTTTAGGACAAGAGTTTGGAACATATGCAGGAATGATTGCTGAGGATATAGAAAGAGTGACTGAGGCAAGGCAGCTTGTAAGAGAGATGAATATGGGGGCAACAGCCATTGGAACTGGCATAAATGCGCATCCAAACTACTCTCAAAAGATTGAAAGTAAACTCCAAGAAGTTACAGGGAGGCCTTTTGTTACCGCTAAAGATCTCATAAAAGCTACCCAAGATACGGGAGCATATGTGCAAATATCTGGAGTTTTAAAAAGAGTTGCCATTAAAGTTTCAAAGATTTGTAATGATCTTAGACTCCTAAGTTCTGGCCCTAGAGCTGGGTTTAATGAGATAAATCTACCTGCAATGCAACCTGGAAGTTCCATCATGCCAGGAAAGGTTAACCCTGTAATTCCTGAGGTGGTAAATCAAGTTTGTTACCAAGTAATAGGAACTGATGTCACCATAACTATGGCAGCAGAGGGCGGGCAGTTGCAGTTAAATGTGTTTGAGCCAATCATTGCATTCAATCTTTTTAACTCCATAAACATGATGAGAAATGCTTTTGAAACTCTTTCAAAACTGTGCATTGATGGCATTAGCGCAAATAAAGAGCATTGTGAACAGATGGTCTTAAATAGCATTGGGTTAGTTACAGCTTTAAATCCATATTTAGGTTATGAAAAATCAACCATTGTAGCCAAAGAAGCGCTAAAAAGCGGGGCTTCTGTATATGATGTTGTTTTGGAAAAAGAGTTTTTAAATAAAGATGAGTTAGATGAGATAATGAAGCCAGAAAATATGATAAAACCTAAAAACTTTGGACTTTCAGAAAAGCATAGAATGGTGCCAGTTGATGAGGAGGCTAATTAAAAATTAGCCAAATCCCAAATCCAATTAAGGCTAAAACTACCATTAGCATTAAAGCTAGTAAAAATGGTTTAAGCCCCATCTTTTTAAGATTTTTAAACTCTGTTTGAATGCCAAGAGCGCTCATGGCAGTTGCTAAAAGAAATGTATCGCTCATGTGCCAAAACTCTTTAAATGGAACATTGATTAAAGAGTTTAAACATATCATACCAATAAATCCAAGTGCAAACCAAGGGATGGAATTTTTCACTCCCTCTCTTCCATTAAATGCAAAAGCAAAAAGAAGTGGAACTAAAAGCATTACTCTTATCATCTTAACTACTATGGCGTTTTTAGCCACCTCTTCCCCAAGAGCAGCTCCCGCGCCAACCACATGAGCTACTTCATGAAGCGTTCCTCCTACTATGAGCCCTTTTATAAAAGAGTCCTCAAGTCCACTTAAAACAAGTGGATATAAAAGCATTCCAATAGTTCCAAAAACAACAACTGTAGCTACGGCTACTATGGTTTTGTCTGTATCTGTTTTTAAGATAGACTGAGTTGCCAAAACAGCCGCAGCACCACAAATGGCGCTTCCAGCACTTATTAGGATGGTAAGTTTTTTATCTAGCTTTAAAACTCTTCCAAATAAAATCCCAAATATCATTATGGAAGTTACTGTAAAAAGCGCAACTCCAAACCCAGCAAAGCCTATATTTTTAAGCTCACTCAAGCTAAGCCTAAGGCCATATAAAACTATGCCACCTCTTAACATCCACTTTGTGGCAAAAGGTAAAGATGGGGCAAGATAGGTTTTAAGATTGGGAAATAGGCCAGAAAAGAGCATTCCACCAATGACTGCAACTATCAAAACACTCATATTTAAACCAAATTTTGAAAAGATAAGTGTTAAAAATAGCCAGATGAAAGTCAAACAAAGAAGTAAAATAGTGCTAATAAAAAACTCTTTTCTCATTAAAAACCTTTTAAAAGCGATTATTTTACTACAATTTTTATTGATTTATAATGGTAGTTTTTGAAATACAAAAAGATGTTCATGCATTATTAGTAGAAAATTACTTGAAGTGCTTTTTTAGTAATTCTAAACAGTCTTCGTAAGCTTCTGCTTTTCCGCCCAAAAATTCGTTTAGTCCATACTCTTCAATATCTACAGATTTAAAAAGTTCTTCTTTCCAACTTTTTCTATGTTCTATCGCAAGATTTGATATTTTAGAAACAATATCATTTTCTATAATTTTTTCAATAAACCCTTTTGACATAAGCTCAAGTGTTTGAATATCTAAATTTTTGTAGTTTTCCCAAAGTTCAAAAGTGTCATAAGTTAAATTTTGTATCAAATTTTCATAATCTTCTTCTGGGACAATTTCAACAAAATCATTATCATTCCTATCACTTGCATATTCCTGACACATTACTTGAAATGGAAAATAAAATGACGGATTGTCCAATAAGTACTTTATGATTTTTAAAGCTAATTTTCTTGTTATTGGCATTATATGACCTCGTATTTTCTTCTTTCTGTAAATTTTAAAAAGTTTTTATCTCTTAAGATTTGTAGCTGTTGTCTGATTTTGGCTTGTATATTGTTATTGTTTGGATGTTTTAGTTTTAGATAATCCTCAAATTGATATATTTCACTCAATAAAAAATCGTTTTTGTCCATTTTTTCAATGCACTTTATAATATCAAGAAGCCAACCTCTTGCGTCAAGGTTTTTATTTTCTTTTAGAAATATTGTCTTGTTCCAGCTATCGACAATTTTGTTTTTGCTTTGAACTTGGCTATCTTTTATATAAAATATCTTCCCACTTTTTGGTATCGTCTCTAATAAAATATTACACCCTACCCATCCTGCTCTTCTTGCTTTTGAGGATAATGGCTTTCTTTTTTCGATAATTTCTGGAATAAAAAAATGTTTAGGAATTACAATAAAATTTGAGATATCTAAACTGTCTTTATCATAATTTAAAAAGAAAAAATTTGGATTCAAGTCACTTTGCAATCTTTCTATCATCGTAGAATAAGCGCCATCTACAACCTTTTTACCCATTTTATCTTTTTTACTTTTTAGCTCATAATCTTCACTACATTTTTTGCAATAAAAATCAGCTACAGGCTTATTGTTCTCATATTCGCTAATTACTCCACCACAAGAGGGACAAAAAATATTTTTAAGTGTCCATTTTTCAGTTAAAACTCTTATCTGTTGAGATTTGCTTGAGTATTTATTTGATAATGATGAGTGTAAGTTAGTATTCAACTTTTATAACCAAATCATAATATAGTTTAAAATCTTTATTTTGAAAAGTATCTATTTGTGCAGTCATTACTTTTGTCTCTTTTTAAAAAACTTATCGATGTTATCATGATGCTGCTTTATATACATTTAGTAGCTTAAGCAAATAATTTATAAATTTTAACACCAGCTATCACTGCAAGCAAAGTTCCAAACAGATTTAAAGCCATATTTACAATAGCTAGCATGAGTGAACTATTTAAATATATATAATTATCAAGTGCAAAGGTTGAAAAGGTGGTGAGAGCCCCTAGAAATCCAACAATTAAAAAAGCTTTTAAAAGCTCCGAAGAGCCACTGTTTAGAAAATAAGCATATAAAAGCCCAATAAGAAATGAACCTACAATATTTACAAAAAGTATTCCAAAAGCAAACTCATTTCCATAATATCTATTTGAAAAATCAACTGCTATTGCCCTAAAAATTGAACCTATAAAACCACCAATACCAATAACTAAAATATAACTCCAATTTAGTGCCATCTATTTTCTTAAAAGAGTGCCAAATGACTGCTCTATGCACTTAAGAGTAGAGGCTATTTTATCGTGAGTTAAAAAATCTACTTGAACTTGATAGATGAGTGAATTTTCATAGTAATAAGACGCGCGGATATATCCTAAAAACTTTTTAGCTTCCTCATTTTTCTTCCCTGGATCAAGCTTGTCGTTTTCTAAAACCATGAGTTTAATGTGAAGCGGATTTTTCTTTTGAAAAGTAACATTTAACTCTTTTTGTGCCATTAAAGAGATCTCTTCTTTTTTAACAATATCAAATAGTTCAGGGCTTTTATATTTACTAGGAACAAAAGATATTTCAGCACTTTTATCAGCGCTTTTGTCTATCTTTTTCAATAAAGACTCACTATGAACCTTTTCAAAAACTGTTAAGCCCTTGTAGCAAGGTAGTCTAGTAGATTTTGCCCCACTACTTGTTGCTTCTTTGTAGGCTGAGAGTATAAAAAGTGCTAATACTAAAAAAAGAAATGTGTGCAAAATTATTTTTTTCATAAAACTATATTATGATATATAAAATTAAATCTTCTTTATTATTTGTCAATCTTTTTTACAATTAATAGCAATTTCATCATAAAATGGGCTAAAATCACGGCTTTTTTTATTTTCTAAAAGATTTGACAATATTTTTTCTAACTCTTCTTTGTCTAAAATCTCTAAAACAGCATAAGAAAGCGGGATTGCATTTGGATCAGACTCTATGAGTTTAGCTATTTTTTCAACCATCTCTTTTTTTGTTAAATTTTCCAAAATGACCTCTTTTTTTGATTTATCTTCAGTTTACATTGGCTAGGTATAATAACACAAATTTATAGTTGAAAGGTTATTTTATGAGACAATTAAGCATTGCAGCGCTACTGATGGCCTCATCGCTATTTGCAGCTACCGATGAGCAAATCATCTCCTATTTTAAGGCTCAAGTTCCTGAAAATATTACCATTAGCGTTACAGAGCGTCAAAAGATAGAGGGACATGAAGGGTTTGACATGGTTCAAGCATCTTTAAGTGATGGCACTCAAAGTCAAGATATTACGCTTTTTGTAAAAGATGGGTTAATGTTTCCAGATATTATTGAGCTTGACTCTGGTGTTTCGATGAAACAAGCACTTGAACAGTCACAAATTGAGAAAAATTTAGCAAAAATATATAAACAAGAAGATAGCAAAAATATTATCTCTTTAGGAAATGATAGCGGTAAAAAAACTTTAGTTGTTTTTTCTGATCCAGAGTGCCCTTACTGTAGAAGTGAGCTTGAAAATGTAGAAAAAAGATTAGAAGAGGTAAATATTAAGATGATTTTAACTCCAGTTCATGATAAATCATCTTTAGAAAAAAGCCACCTCATTTATAAAGAGACAACAAGCGCAAAAAATGATAGTGAAAAGATAAAAATCCTAAAAAAATACTTTGATGAAAATATAAATATAGAAGAAAAAGTTTCAGAAGATGCAGTTTCAAATATGCATAAATTAAGAAGAAAATATCTCCAAGGAGGCCTAAGAGGTGTGCCTTTCATGGTAGAAGAATCAGTATTGTTGAAATAAGATTTTTTAATACATAAGGGCATTTTAAGCTATTTTTTGCCCTTATTGTAATACTACTTAATAAAATAATGAGAAATGATAGGTATAATTCTTTTGAACACTATTTTAGGAAAGAGTTATGCGGCACTATTTTTCCAAAACCTTCTCCTCTTTTTACTTTAAAGCTCTATTAATAATACTTATTTTAATGGCTCTTATTTGGGTAAAAACCCCTTGCATTGCCATTGGTGCATCCATTGCTGCTATTTTAACTCTAGGGCTACCAATTGTGTTTTTTGTGTGGGCTGGTTTATTTGTAGGGTTCTTATCATATTCAGCTCTTTTTATCGCACTATCTAAAGCAACTATTATTATCTTTGCGGGCATAATTAGTAGTTTTTTTATTAAGTTTTACGATAAAAATTTAGAGTTTAAAGATTTTGGCAATACCATAACTTTTTTTGTAGGTTCTGCGATAGCTGCGGCCATTTTAAGTATTTTTCCTAATATGTTTTTAGAGTCTTTGAAACTTGAAGAAGTTTTCATCATTTTTTTAGCATATATAGTTGCTTTTACTCCATTTTTTATTACAATGTCTAAAATTAGCCTAATTAAAGAGCTTAATGTAGAGATGTTTTTTTGGCTAGGCTTAATGGGTGTAGTTATATATTTAGCGAAGATTGCGAAAGTTCCATTCTTAGATGGAGTGGAGTTTTTGCTTTTGCTACCTTTGCTTTTTTTAGCAAAAAGATTTGGTATTATTGGTGCATCTGCTGGCATGGCTGTGCTTGGGATTTTATCTGTAAAGCATATATATTTAGAGCAATTTATCTTCACGCAAGCGCCAATTCACGGCTCTTTATTTACCATAGTAGCATTTATCATGGCATTTTTAGTCTCTAGCCAAGCCTTTACTATGCCCACTCCTAAAAGTAGAGCACAAATTCCATTTGAACAACTTTTTGAAAACTTACCACTGCCAATATATTATAAAAGTATAAAAAATTTTTCTAGTAACTATAATAAATCTTTTGAAAAAGAGATTGGCTCTTCAAAAAAGAGTGTTTTAGAGATTTTTAGACAGCTTCCACTTTCTCATAAAGAAGAGATGATGCTTCCATTTGATAATGGAGTGCTTAAAAAAGTTCGTTTTCAAAGCAAAAGAATATATGATAAAGATAAAAACATTATTGGCTCAATTGCTGTTTTTTATGACATTTCAGAGTTTGAGCTTTTGCATAAAAATTTACAGTACTGGAAACAAAGATATGAACTTGCGCTTGATGGGGCAAATGAAGGGCTTTGGGATTGGGATATTAAAAGCGATAAAGTCTTCTTCTCAAGAAGATGGAAGGAGATTATGGGTTATAAAACTTATGAAAATATCGACACTTTAAACCACTGGCTTGGATTAGTTTATAGCTCAAATATTGCAAAAGTAAATGAAGAATTAAGAAAGCATTTAGATAAGAAATCCTCCAATTTTGTAGTAGAACATGCCTTAAAAAACAGAAGAGTTTGGGTTAGAGTTAGAGGCAAAGCACTCTATGATAGTAATGCAAAAGCCATTAGAATGGTTGGATATGTTAGTGATATTACGGAAGAAAAACATTACCAAAAGGAGATTAAGCTTTTTGCAAAAGTATTTGAAACTACTTCTGAGGGAGTTTTGGTTGCTGATTCAAAAGTAAATATAATCGCTGTAAATAGGGCTTTTATGCAGATGACAGGTTTTTCAAAAGAGGAAGTTTTTGGAAAAAATCCACGAATTAGAAAGAGTGGAAAGCATGATGAAGATTACTATGAAAGACTTTGGAAAATCCTACTTTTTTCGGGCTCATGGAGAGGAGAGATGTACAATAGAAATAAAAATAATTCCATAACTCCTGAGAGGGTGAGCATAAGTGTCATTAGAGATAATTCTGGAGAGATTAGCTATTTTGTTGCCATATATAGTGATATTTCTAAAGAGAAAAAAGAGGAGGAGAGGCTGCTACAACTAGCCCATCATGACGCATTAACTAAACTTCCAAATAGATACCTTTTTCAAGATAGATTAAATCAAGCCATCATTTGGCATAAAAGAACTGAGAGTATGTTTGGGCTGTTTTTTATTGATTTGGATGATTTTAAACCAATCAATGATGAAAATGGACATGAGGCTGGAGACGCAGTTTTAAAACAAGTTGCTAGTAGATTAAGAGCGCTAACAAGGCAAAGCGACACAGTTGCAAGGCTTGCTGGAGATGAGTTTGTGATAATATTAGCAAATATTACAAGCTTACAGATGGCAAAGGAGCTTGCTGAAAAGATTTTGCTACATTTAAATAGCCCAATAGTATTTAATGGGACAGACTTAAGAGTTGGCGCAAGCATTGGAATTAGCGCTTATCCTGTGCATGGTGAAGATGCAAAGACTCTTTTACAAAATGCAGATGAAGCTATGTATTTAGCTAAATATCAAGGAAAAAACTCAGCCTTTGTTTATGGCTCTAAGCTTGTTAACAAACCATAATCTTGCGCGTGATATACTCTATTTTTAAAAAAGGAGTTTATATGCGTGTAGCGATGATAGAAGATGATGTTGAACTTGCTGAGCTTCTAATAGAGTTTTTAGAAAAATACAATATCCATGTTACAAATTATGAAGATCCCTTTTTGGGTGTTAGCGCGCTTTCATTAAACCCTTATGAACTTCTTATTTTAGATCTTTCATTGCCTGGAATGGATGGGCTTGAGATATGTAAAGAGGTAAGAGAGAAAAGCGATATCCCAATTATCATCTCATCTGCTAGAAGTGACTTGGAAGATAAGGTCATAGGACTTGGCCTTGGCGCGGATGATTATCTGCCAAAACCATATGAGCCAAAAGAGTTATATGCAAGAATATTAAGTGTTACAAGACGATATAAAAAATCGCACGAAGAGCCTAAGCCAAACTCAGCTTTTAGGTTTGATGAAAAAGCTGAGCTCATATTTTTCAATGAGAGCCCCTTAAGATTAACAAAGGCGGAATTTGAAGTTTTAAAAGAGTTATTAAAACAGCATGGATGCGTTGTTTCTAGGCCGCAATTAATAAATGCAACCTCAACTTTAGGAGAAGATAGTGAGAGCAGGAGTCTAGATGTCATTATTAGTAGAATTCGCTCAAAATTAAATGAAAACTCTAAAGATCCAAAACATCTATTTTCTGTAAGAGGTGTTGGGTATAGGCTTTTTGGATGAAGTGGTACCATACTCTTTTTTTTAAAATAACTCTAATTTTTTCAATAACACTTGTGACTATTGTTGGAGTAGGCGGTTTTTTCATAAAGTATCAAAATGGTAAAAATTTAGTTGAAGCTCAAAAAGCACTAAGTGCCATACTAAGAAGCTCTTATGATAAAAAAATAGATAAGTTTGATGAAGAGTTTTTGGAGCAAGAGGGGATATTTTTGGTTAAAGATATCTCTATGTATGTAGATTTGATTGAAAAAGAGTTGGCAGAATTTAAAAATCACCACCCTATGATGGGCCCACCAAATCAAGGAATGGGAAAAAGACGACATGCAGTTATGGTTTTTAGTCATCAAGGAGATATTTTTGCTCTTGCAAACTATAAAAAGCCAACTCTTTTTAAAACATCTTACACCACTAATGCAAATCTGCACGCTGCAGTTTTTCTCTTTTTGCTATTTTTAATCATTGCTCTATATTTTTTAACAATAAGAAGCATAAGGCCGTTAATATCTCTTAGAAAAAGCATTGAAGCATTATCAGAGGGAAAATACATGAGTATTCCACCCATAAAATCCAAAGATGAGATAGGCGAACTTGCAAGGGCTTATCATGAAATGGTGGAAAAGATGAAGCAGTTAAAAGATGCTAGAGTGCTTTTTTTAAGAAATGTGATGCATGAGCTTAAAACCCCCCTAACTAAGGCAAGATTAGTGCTAGCAATGATGGAAGAGTCTTTGCATAAAGAGAAATTAAAAGACTTAATGGGCGTGCAAGAGAGCTTGCTTGAAGAGTTTGCAAGGATTGAAAAACTAGGTGCGGGAGAACAAAGGGTTGATGTGAAAAAGTATCATATAGATGATATTTTAGCCCAAGTTTTGGATCTTCTGCCTGATGAAGAGCCAAATTTAACCATTGAGGTAGAGTCAGGATTTTTAAGTGTTGATTTTGATCTTTTTTGTGTTGGATTAAAAAATATAGTAGATAACGCATTAAGATATAGCTTAGATAAAAGTGCAAAGTTTAGCTTTAAAGATGGAGTTATATTAGTTGAAAACAGAGGAAATCCACTTAAATATAGCCTAGAAGAGCATAGACAACCATACTTTTTAGGTGGGCAAAAGCAAAGAGAGTCAAGGGGGTTTGGGTTTGGTCTTTTTATAGCTCTTAGGGTTTTTGATCTACATGAATTTACCACTACTTACACCCATGATGGAGAGGTAAGTAGATTTTTAATTAAAATCTAACCTGCTATTTTAAATATTTTAGATATAATTGGCAAAATTCTGACAAATTAGCCCTACTTTTTGCTACTTTGATCTTTCTATTAGGCACAATATGTATAAAACATTTCAATCATTTGATTTAGACCCAGCTATTATGAAGGCTGTGGTTGATGCTGGCTTTAAAGAGCCTAGCCCAATTCAGCAACTTGCTATTCCTTTAGTATTAGAGGGTAAAGATTTAGTTGCTCAAGCTCAAACAGGTACAGGAAAAACAGCAGCTTTTTCTTTGCCAATTTTAAGTAAAATTAACTCAGGTAGTAAAAGAGTTGAGATTTTAGTAATTACTCCAACTAGAGAGTTAGCCACGCAAGTTAGCGATGAGATATATATGTTAGGAAAACATAAAGGTTTTAAAAGTGTAACAGTATATGGTGGCAGCTCCTACACTAGGCAGATAAAACTCATTGAAGCTGGCGCATCTGTTGTTGTCGCAACTCCTGGGAGAATCTTAGATCTTTTAAAAAATGGAAAACTTAGAAATTTTTCTCCCTCCATTGTAGTGTTAGATGAAGCAGATGAGATGCTTGATATGGGGTTTTTGGAAGATATAAAAGCCATATTTGACTTTCTTCCATCAAATAGACAAACCCTACTTTTTTCAGCTACCATGCCCTCTCCTATAAAATCACTTGCAAAAGAGATTTTAAATAATCCAGAATTTATAAGCGTAACTCCAACAAATATAACAACAAATGAAGATATAGATCAATCCTACTACATAATCGAAGAGTGGGAGAGAGATGACGCAGTTATAAGACTTCTTGACACGCTAGATCCTGAAAAAGCCATAATGTTTTGTAGGACAAAAAAAGAGGTAGAGATGCTCTCTTCAAAGTTAACTGCCATTGGATTTGCTGTAAAAGGGCTTCATGGGGATATGGAACAAGCCCAAAGAGAAGAGGTTATTAGAGCTTTTAGGTTTTCAAATATAGATCTTTTAGTGGCAACTGATGTTGCGGCTAGAGGATTAAACATTAAAGAGATTAGTCATGTCATAAATGTTCACATACCTTTTGATCCAGAAAGCTATGTGCACCGCATTGGAAGAACTGGAAGAGCTGGGCTTAAGGGCGTTGCTATCACGCTTTGTACGCCAATGGAGTATCAATCTTTACAAAGAATTGCTAAGAAAGTTGGAACAAATATTGAGCATAAAGTGCTACCAACTTTAAATGAATTAAAAGAGAGTAAGTTAAAAGATTTAGCAAATGGCATTTTACAAATCCCTTTAAATGAGAGTGCAAATACCATTCTTTCTTCCATTGAAGAAGAGACAGACATAAGAACTGTAGCGCTAAAAGCTATCTCATTTATCTTAAAAGAAAATAGTGCTCATGGGCCTGAGACTATCGGTTTAGATCCTCAAGCTTTTGCTAAAATCTTAAAGAGAATAAAGCCAAGAAGAAGAGATGGCTCAAGAAGGCGAGATAGCTCAAGAAGAACTTATCAAAAATCAAGCTCTAAAAAAGAGAAAAGTCAAAAAAGACATCGCCGTTAATTTCTACGGCGATACTCTTCATATCCAAACTCTCTAGCTACAATAAATCTTCCATCTTTTTGTAAAACCCCTAAATTTGGAAGCTTTATACCATTGAAAGTTGTATTTTTTACTATGGTGTAGTGGATCATATCTTCAAAAATAATTTTATCACCCACCTTTAAAGGTTTGCTAAAACTGTAATCCCCCATAATATCTCCAGCCAAACAAGTGTTACCTGTAAGTCTATAAAGATAAGGCTTTTCGCCACTTTTGCCCGCATTTCTAACCTCAGCCCTATAAGGCATTGCCAAAGTATCTGGCATGTGTGCTTCTGCTGAAGTATCCAAGATGGCTATTTGCATTCCATTATCTACAATGTCCAAAACAGTTGAAACTAAAGTGCCAGTTTGCCAACCAATGGCTTCACCTGGTTCTAAAAAAACTGTAAGATTTTTATATCTACTCTTAAAATCACTCAAAAGCTCAATTAAGCCCAGAACATCATAATCTTCTCTTGTTATGTGGTGCCCACCGCCAAAATTCACCCACTTCATCTGCTTCAAATATTTGCCAAATTTCTCTTCAAAGCTTTTTAAAACATCTTTTAGGGCATCAAGATTTTGCTCACAAAGTGCGTGAAAATGTAGCCCTTCTATCCCATCAAGCTCATGATGCAAAAAGTTTTTCTCTACTATCCCAAGTCTGCTAAAAGGAGCGCAAGGATTGTACAAATCAACTGGAGAAGCTGAAGTTTCAGGGTTTACCCTAAGTCCACAAGATGAGTGTTTTAAAGCTTTTTGTTTAAATTTTTTCCACTGAGTAAATGAGTTAAAGACTATATAATCACTTAAATCTAGCACTTCATCTATCTCATCATCTTTAAAAGCTGGTGAGTAAGTGTGGATCTGTTTGCCCATAAACTCTTTTGCAAGTTTAGCTTCATGTAAGCCACTTGCCGTGCATCCAACAAGGTATTTTCCTACCAAGTTCATTAAAGGCGTGAATGCAAAACCCTTAAGCGCAAGCAGGATTTTCACTCCACTTTTTTGTTGGATATGCTCTAAAAGTTGTAGATTTTTTTCTAAAAGAGCCTCTTCGCAAATATAGCAAGGTGTTGCAACATCATTTAAAATATTCTCTAATAAAGGGCTTGTTTGCACTCTTTTTACTCCACTTTTTTTTAAATTTATTATATCTAACTTTTGATTTTTGCAGATGGTATGATAAAATGTCAAAACCTAGGAGTTACCGTGAAAAAATCTACTAGCTTAATTAACTCTTTAACTATCAAAATTCTATTTATCTTCCTATTTTTTGCTATTGTTAGTGGAATTATTATCATCTATAATCAAAATTTGGATTTAAAAAAAAGAAGCGATGCTATACATACTAGTTTATTAAAAGATGCAAAACAGCTACTTCAAGATGAAATTGCTAGAGCTTTAGGTTTTATTGACTCAGAGTACAAAGAGGCTGATTTAAGGGTTAAAAAAGAGCTTGAAGATGAAATGAAGAGCTTTTTGGGGTACCTAAGTTCAGCATATGAGTTTTTGAATAAAAAAGATGATCTTTTAAGTATTTACGCCTTACTTGATGAGCATAAGACGCCTAGTTGCAAGAATATAAATTTTACTATTTTTAATAAAGATGGAACTCCTATTTTTCATGATAAAAAATTAGAAGAAGATGCTATTGAAGAGATGAGTAATGGAGTCTTTAGTAAGATTGAGCAAGCAGATGAATGGTTAATAAATCATGCCATTAAGGGTGAAAATGTAGAAAAAAAATTGAGCAAAATAGCTAAATTTGACCCATTAGATTGGGTTGTGGTAGGGACAATTGATTTAACTTTATTTGAAAAAGAGGTTAAAGAGCATATATTTAGACAGTTAGCTCAGTGGCGTTTTGGAGTGCATGGGATTAACTATTTTTTTGTAAATAGCTTTGATGGGAATTTGATTTTTAGTAATGGAGTTTATTATGAAAATCCATTAAATGTTTGGGAAGCTGAGGGTGAAAACATTGGATATATTTCAAAACAAAATAGTTTGATTGCTCAAAATGAGAAAGAGGGTGGATTTAATATCTATTCATGGGAAAATTTAGACAATAAAAGTGTAGAAAAAATATCTTTTATCAAAAAGATTCCAAATGAAGAGATGTTTATTGGTGCTGGTATTGACATGAACATAGTTAAAAAATCAGCATTAAAGCAGAGTAATATTTTAAAAAATATGATAGAAAAAAGAATATATTGGCTTATTTCGCTTTTTACTATAGCTGCAATTCTTACCTATATTTTCATGTTTATCCTAGCTGGTAGAATTAAAAAAACATTAAATGTATTCATAAAAGTGTTTGAAAAAGCCGCGACAGAGCAGGTTAACATAGATGAAAAGAGCGTAATTTATAGCGAATTTAAGCCTTTAGCAATAAGTGTTA
>Ga0265293_10006624_pt1 | contig 18388 bp, 15 predicted proteins | sample Munlanlewell138R_FD_192505 | JGI IMG/M metagenome (GOLD analysis project Ga0265293, IMG submission 192505) | Leachate microbial communities from a municipal landfill in Southern Ontario, Canada - Leachate well 138R | ecosystem: Engineered > Solid waste > Landfill > Unclassified | place: Canada...
TCAGGCGCAACTAAACCCACACTTTGTGTTCAACTGCCTTGAATTAATTAAATGGTACATTCTCCTCGGAGAAGTTGAAAATGCGTCACAAACTGTGGTTGAGCTCGGCCTACTCCTACGCAGCACTTTGGATCTTGGTGAGGGTTTAATTACCCTTGGCGAAGAACTTGAGATTATCGGCCATTATCTCGCATTGCAAAAGCGGAGAATGGGAGCTCGCTTATCGATTTCCATCGAGGTAGAACAGCAACTCAACAGTCTTATGATTCCACGTTTTCTCTTGCAGCCATTAGTCGAAAATGCATTAATGCATGGGCTAGAGAAGAAGAGAGGGAATGGAGTTCTGAAAATCAAAGCGGAGAAGAAGGAAGGGACAGTGACCTTTATAATCTCTGATAACGGAATAGGTATGAATAGTGAGTTGGCTCAAGAGATAATACGATACCGAGAGATTGTCGATTCCATGCAAGAGGGTACTGGTGTACAGAATGTACTGAGGCGACTCTTACTCTATTATGGGGATGAATGCACTATTGGTGTTACATCTGCACAAGGAGAAGGTATGCGCATTACAATCGTAATCAAGGAAGAAGGACTACAATGGAAGAGCGGCTAAAAGTACTGGTCATTGAAGATGAAGATATCCTTCGTAAAGGCCTGATCCTAACAACCGACTGGAAAACGCTGGGATTGGTAGTAATTGGAGAAGCAGATAACGGCATCGATGGTGAGGAACTTGCAAGAAAACTCCGTCCTGATATCATTGTTACCGATATAGCAATGCCAGGTCAGGATGGTTTAGCCTTGATCGGCAATTTGATTGAAGAGCTGTTGGATAGCGAATTCATCATCATTAGTGGACACGCTCAATTTTCATACGCCCAGCAGGCTCTCAACTATGGAGTGAAGGGGTATATTCTTAAACCCATCGATCCTAGAGAGTTTGTGGCAGTTTTGCATAAGAGTGCAGAAGAAATTCGCTCACAGATCCAAAAACGGAGCGATGATGAGTTTTTAAAGCTCAGGGAACTCTCTTCTTCCTTTCTGCAGCCAAGAGGTGACTATCGTGATCAGTATATCCAAAATGCCGTCAAAACAATTGAAGATCACTATGCTGAAAGCTTGAATATCGCAGATTTGTCTGAACATATGGGTATTAGTGAACGTACCTTATCAACTCTATTTAAGGAAAAAACAGGCTACACCTTCCTTGAATATCTAACCCTTTATCGGATGCATAATGCCACACGTCTCTTACAACAGAAGGAGATTCAAGTACAGGAGGTAGCTCTCTTGGTGGGTTATAAAGATTACCGTTATTTTTGTAGGGTCTTCAAAGGTTGTTTTGGAATGACGCCGTTACAGTATAAGCGAGGGGAAACGCCACAATCATAGATTTTCTATCTAGATAAATTCTTGATCGCATTAGGGAAGCATCCCTTGAATCACTCAACGAAAAGGATCTAAAGAATATTTCTGCCTTGTTGCGCACCCATCTGGCAGAGTATTATCAAGAGCTCGGAGGCCTTGCCGATGAACTACTATGACAAACACGCTGACGCGTATGTCACCGATACATTGTCGGTGAACATGGCAGAGCAATACGATCTCTTTCTCCCACATTTGCCAAAGGGGGCATCTATTCTTGATGCGGGGTGTGGTAGTGGGCGAGACAGCAAGGCATTTTTGAATTTGGGATATACAGTTCAAGCCTTCGACTCCAGCCTTGAGATGGTTCGAGTAGCAAACCAAGTCACCGGACTTGCTGTACGTCATCTGTGTTTTCAAGAGATGGATTGGGACCAAGAGTTTGACGGTATCTGGGCTTCAGCGTCTTTGCTACACGTTCGGCGAGAGGAGCTCATTGCAGTCTTCTCTCTTCTTCATCGAGCGTTAAAGCCCAACGGAGTCCTCTACGCCTCATTCAAAGAACGTAGGGATGACTTCATTAAAGGGGAGCGACTCTTCACATGCTTTACCGCCGACACGTTCTCCTCCTTCCTAGAAAAATTGGATCTCTTTCATATTATCTCCCTCAGTCAGAGTGAAGACCTTCGCCCCGATCGCAAAGGGGAGGGCTGGCTGAATATTGTGATGAGAAAAGAATAGCTGTTGCATTACACTTCTATAATACTTTCGAAAAACTATTGAATTTCTCCCATCGGGATAAAAACTATGTAAAATGGTAGGCGATACCATTGCATGTGTTGCTGATTGGGAGGGTCTATGGGTGACTCAGATCGCTATATCTATTTTGCACCTCGTTTCCATGTGAACTTCTACCACTCCTATCGGGGTGATACCCCTGACGAAAAGGGCTTTGGTAAAGACATCAGGATCATCCGTGGTATCTTGGATGATCTTGACTGTTTGAGCGCTGATGGGATTGTTGTTCACTGTGCCTGGGACTTTGACAACGTCTTCTCATTAGGGGAAATGATACCCCAATATGCCCCTGATATCATATCCAGAATCCAAAAACGAGTCTCCGATGGCATCGATGAGATCCATCACATGTCATGGAACAACGGCCTTTTGAGTGTTCACACCACCGAAGAGGCTCGACAGTCGATCCGATGGACACTCACCAATGAGGATCGATCAGGTAACTGCGATCTCTTTGAAAATTGTGCTCCTATCGTTCGGCCACAGGAGTGTATGATTACCCCATCTCATCCACCTCTTTATCTGGAGGCGGGAATCGAGGTACTGTCAGTTTACTACAGCGCTATCCCATTCAATGGTATCGGCTCCTTTATGCCGAGGCTCTCGGTAGCCGAACGCTACAATCCCTTGCGTTGGGTGAATATGGAAGGGGAACATCAGATGCGCCTATTGCCTGCCATCAACCAAGGAGATTTGGTTGAATGGGGCCTCAGTGCGCGAAGAATGCTCAAGAGTATCCGTAAGGGGCAGAGTGAGGGGGATTTGATTGTTCTCTTGGATATGGATGCCGATGACACCTTCTGGGCAGGTATGGTGCCAAGCGGACTGAAATCATTGGTTCCCTCGTTTGCCGGTCTTGAGCGTCTCATACGCTCCATTGCCGATCTTCCGTACGTACGTTTCATCCGCCCCAACGACTATCTTAAGACCCACGATGATGTAGGAACGGTTACCTTTGGCCAAGATTTGGCCGATGGCGCCTTCGATGGGTTTGCCTCCTGGGCAGAGAAGCATGATAACCACCTATTATGGGAAAAAATCAATGAGGCACGCACTCATTGGGAGCGTGCAAAAGGACGAGTTCTTGGAGCTTTAGCATTGGATGAAGAGGAAGGAGATGACTTTGATAGATGGACAGCCTCTCTCTCCTCTGAAGTTCGTTCTCTAGCGCAAGAAGCACTGACAACCCGGCTTCGGGTGCTCAGTACCACCCACTTTGGACTCTCGGCCCCAGTGATGAACACCCATCGCCTAGAAGCTGCTTATACCCTCGTCGACCGTGCTATAGAATTAGCTCAATTGCTCGATGAAGCGGTAGCTGAACTGTATGAAGAGAGGGCGCACTCACCTGAAGCAATCGATTGGTCAGGACCATCGCTTTCTCTCACAGAGGGAGAGGATGGAACGCTTACTCTTCATCGTGATGACCATCAGATAACCATTAAAACTCCTTGGGTTGAGTACGCTTCTCAAATACGCAAAAGCGAACAAGGCCAACCCATCTCATTAGGTGATGAGAATTCGATCCAATGGCAGCGACAAGCAAGCCTTGATGAGATTACCCAAACGGTAATCATTGATTGTAAGGTCTCCTATCCAGAAACTCAGCATCGTCGTTATAACAAGAACAAGGCCCAACATCTCTTACGCACCTGGGATGGGCGATGGCAGCAACTTGCTCCTTGTGAGGTCCTAGTCTTTGAGACTGAGCGTGATACCGTTCTTTCGGTTTGGAAAGCTGACTTTGGAGGAGTGGTAAGTTCTTACCGATTGGAGTATTGGCAGTGGGGTAAGAACCAGACGCTTCCTTCGATTAATAACCATGTCACACCAAGTTGGATTGCAGTCAGCGATGGTAAAAAAGGTGTTTTGATAGCCCAAAATCGTACTCTACTACATGGATGGGCCTTCTGTCCGCTTCGGCAGGTCATCAAAGGAGAAAGACAACAGCTTTTGATGAATCCTTTGGGAACCTATTGGGGAGAGCAATATCACTATCCGAATGCGACTACTGGTTGGGGAAGGATTGCAGCCCAACTAACCGCAGAGCATCTGTATAGCAGTGCTCCCTCTTGGACAGGAAGGGAGGTACATTTTTCCTTGATGGTTGGTCCTTACGAAGGCGATAGTCCTCCTTCCTCACTACAGGCTCTAGCAGAGCATTTTTCACAAAGTGGAAGAGTACACTAATGCCAAGGATACAGAGAAACGGATTTACTGATGGGCATAAGGATTCACTTCTTTAGCCGCGGCTCTTATGGTGAGAGCATATGCACAGTAGACATTCTGCATCCTGGTTATAAGGTTGGACCAAAAAAGATCGCGATGGATTGTAAAAGAGAGGAGAGATGGCAATGAAAGAGACAAAGCGAACGGTTACGTTCAAGACTTTGGTAGCCTACGGTCTAGGGGATATGTACGGTGGAGGGGCTTTCATGATCGTAGGAATGCTCTTTCTCTTTTATCTCACCGAAGTCGTTGGACTCTCTCCAGCTCTTGCTGGCCTTGTTTTCGGAATTGGGAAAGTTTGGGATGCTGTCAGTGACCCCTTGATGGGATACCTTTCTGACCGCACCAAATCTCGATTTGGGCGCAGGCGAGTGTACTTCTTGGCTGGAATCGTGCCAATTGCCATCTCCTTTATCATTCTCTGGATTCCCTTAACCACCGACAGTCAGGTGATTCTCTTTCTCTACTACAGCTTCGCATACGTAGTCTTCGCAACGGTCTTCACTATGGTGATGATCCCTTACTCAGCCTTGGCTGCCGAGCTCTCCGGTGACTATAAGGTGCGTAACCAACTCTCCGGCTCTCGCCTCTTCTTCTCAGGTTTCTCCTCTCTCTTGGCAGCAACTATTCCTAAGATCATTATCGATTCGGCAACCAACCCTCCCTCCCGCGGCTATGTGATCATGTCGGTGGTCTTTGGTATCTTCTTCGCCGTGCCGTGGATAATTACATACCTAGGAACCTGGGAGGAGAGTGAAGCCAGTGAGGAGATCATTGCTCAAAATTTCATGGCAGAGTTCTTCAGCATCTTTAAAAATCGGTCGTTTAGGATTCACATCATGATGTATGTCTGCGCTTATAGCGCGATGGATCTCTTGATGGCTCTCTTTACCTATTATCTTACTTACTATCTGCGCCGCGATGGACTCTACTCAATCTCCATGGGTACATTGATGATCGTGCAACTGGCGATGATCATTGTCTATGTGCGGATTGCCAACGGAAAGGGTAAACGGTTTGCTTATCAAATGGGTATGCTCATCTGGCTCTTGGGCATGATGCTCACCCCCGTCCTCGCCCCAACTTCTCCCGTGTGGCTAGTAGCATTAGTATGTGCAGTCATCGGATCGGGGACAGCTGCGGCAGTCTATATTCCCTATGCAATTTTACCGAACGTCATCGACGTGGATGAGCTAATGACCGGCTCGCAACGCTCGGGAGTTTACTCGGGATCACTGACCTTGATGCGTAAGCTTGTCCAAGGCGCAATTGTCATGCCTTTGATCGGCTTCTTCTTACAGTTGGTGGGCTTCGTCTCCCATGCAGAACAGAGCCCTGAGGTCCTTACTCGGTTCTTCATCTTCTTCCTTGGTGGACCGACTCTATTAATCGGAGCCGGGGTTATCATTGCCTTCTGGTTCCACCTCAACCCCATCAACAGTACTCTTTTGGTGGAAGAGCTGGCACGCCTACGTGCAGGTGGAGCACTAGATGATGCAAGTGCAGAGATGAAGGAAATCGGAGAGAAGGTGAGCGGGCAGAGTTGGAGTCTCAATCACTGGCCGTAATCGAGAAGAAATTCACTATAATTCGAAGAATCGATAGTGGCAAACGAAGCATTCGGGTAGAGAGCTGAGAATGCAGTGGGGACAGGGATTGATTTCTTATGGTTCCATTTGAACTCCCAGGCACGCATTTTGCCTTGGTGTACCTCAAGGTAATCAATCTCCACTTGATTGGTATTTCGCCAGAAATATTGTTTGGGTCCGAAGCTTTGATTGACTAAGAGTTTCTTTCGCTCTGCAATGAGATAATTCTCCCAAAGCCCTCCGATGTCTTTTCCGCTTCGCATTGAAAGGGGAGTAACATCCTCTCTGATAGCATTGAGGATCCCGGTATCATAAAAATAGGCTTTCTTACGCTTTTTGATCTCGGTTCTCTCGTTGGAGCTATATGCACCAATGATGAAAATAATGAATGCCTGTTCGAGTATTGAGAGGTATTTATCTACGGTCTGTCGGCTAGTTTTCAGCGATTGTGCCAGTTCAGCAGTGGAAAATTCAGATCCTACCTGTAAAGCGAGCAGGAGTAGTAAATTTTTCAAAATCGTGGGTTTATGAACTCCTTCAAGAGTGAGGATATCTTTGAAAAGATAGCTTTCAGAGAGTTCTTCTAAAATCCGTTCCCGGTCAGTCAAATCGGTCACTAATGCTGGATAGCTACCCCATATGAGACGATCATCGAGGGCACGCATTTCCTCTAGTGACCCATAATGGGCAGCCAACTCTTGGTAAGAGAGAGGAAGCAGTGTGTAAACGAATTTACGTCCAGTGAGTGGTTCGTTGGCTCTATTGCCAAGTTCAAAGGATGAGGATCCGGTAAGGATAATTTGTACATCTTTGAGAGAGTCCACTACAAGTTTGGCCTTCAAGCCAATATCTGCGATCTTCTGTGCCTCATCGATGACAATGAGGCGATTGTTACCGATCAAATGTTGCCAAGCTGCTGTAGAGTCAAGTTGTTCTAAGATTTTCTGATCTCGGCGATCGTCACCATTGAGAGAGATGGATGGCTCTGCCAGTTTCTTGACCACTTGATTGACTAAGGTAGTCTTTCCAGCCTGCCTTGGTCCGTATATGATAGCCGCTTTTTGCTTGAAAAGATCAGCTTCTATGGTGCGTTCAAGGAATCTTGGAATATACATGAGCGTACTCCTTTCTAAGGAGATTCTACCTCATTTTATGTAGAATGCAAAGTCACTTTACAAAATATCTATGTATTTTGTAAAGTCGCCTTGCATTCCACATAAAAATTATAACCAACGCAGGAAGAATGCTACGCTTGTCTTTTGCTTTTGGTCTGTATATCCGTGTCCGTCATCGGTTACTTCTGTAATCAGGGCATCAAGATGATCGACCTGGGTATAGGCTTTTTTAGCCCGCTCGCACAACAGTAAAGATCCTTCCGAGGGAAAGATGGGGTCATGGGCTCCAAAAGTCAGATAAAGGGGTGTTGGAGAGATGAGGTCAAACAGTTCTTCAATATCTCCGTGGTTGAGGAAGCCTGGCAGGTACATACTGAGATTGTGGTTTATGCGTCGCTCTTGAAGCAGGGCCAAAGGTCCGATGCCACAGCTGGATGCAACGGCCTTGATGCGCTTGTCATAGAGCGCGTACCAAAAAGACATCATACCGCCCAGTGAGTGCCCTGCGATACCGATGCGTTCAGTATCAACGTACGGTAGTTGAATCATCACCTCAAAAAGACAGTACAGGTCTTCTAAAGCTTTGCCCAACAGAGTACGTCCAATAAGCAGCTCCTGGATAAAGAGCCACCGCTCCCCATCCCGGCCAGCCATAGCCACACCATCCCTATAAACACGGCGTCTACCAAAGCCAATGTGCTCGGGGCAAATGACTACAAAGCCTGCTTCCAAAAGTGGTAGGGCAAAGGTATTGTCCGTGTTTCCGCACAGACCAGCTGGCTCACCCATCCCGATTTCATACTGATTAGCATGCTGATGGCATGCGATAATAGTAGGGTGTTTCTTCTCCAGGTCAAGATTAGTCGGTATCAGGATCGTAGCTTCGATCGAGGTTCCGTCACAATCGGCGTATGAAATTTCCTGAGCCACAAATGAGCTATGGCACGTTCTTTGTAAGAGTGTGTAAGGGTACTCTTCTCGTCTGGTAAAATTTCCCAATAAGGGGAGTAAAGTTTCTCGTTTCATGGCAAAAAAAGGGGGACGAAAGAACTCGTCCCCAGTTAATTAGTACTCGTCTCGAATACCGAATTCGGCATCCTCGACCCAGCGATGTGGACGAGAGACCAGTCTGATGATCTCCTCGATCACTCGATAGTGGCGTCTCTCTTCGTCGATAACCTTCTTCACCGCATCTTTCTCTTCTTCGGATTTCAGATCAGCGATAATCTTCTCATAGAGGTCAATGGAGCGTTGTTCTGCTGCAAGAGCCTCTTGGTAGAGAGGAATCTGGTCATCTGCGGGATTTAGATGCTCTACATCAACTTCTTTGAAGACACCCTTGGCAAGCTCAATGATGGTGGAATCAACCGCAACGACAGGGCTATGATCCTTCAAAGCCGTGAAGTAAGCTTCATGCTTTTTCTCATCTTCCGCCAGAGTTTTGAAAATATTGGCAATTCCCTCATTAGGGGCTTTCTCTACAAGGTTTAGGTAGAATGCTGCACCGTCTTGTTCCAATTTGATAGCAAGGTCAAATAAATCCATACCATTTTCCTCCTATATTGTAGGTACAGTATAGGAAGCGTAGTGTTGGTTGGCAAGGAAATAAATTAGAGTAGCATTTTAGGAGATCAAGCTTTTTAGCTCAGTCTCGATACAGGGGGCAAAATCGAAGACGTACGTGTCATGGTATTCTAAGTAGCGCTCTGTTCCAGAGGGAACGGATATAAGTTTTTTAGTGTCGTCAATTCCAAGTCGATCAAAGTCGTTGGCACTGAGTTGCGTAGAGAGTTTTATGTTTCCATTTGAGCTATTAAAAGTAATCATCCCTAGGTCAAAAAGTTTGTCATACACTGGTGAAAGAATGAGAGAATTTTTTGCATCAATTCGCTCAAACGAGTTAGAGACTCGCCATGGCTTAATATGGCTTGCGATTAAGATTTTTGGCTGCTCTATGCCCAATACTGCGCATCGATTGTTCCATAGTTGCAAGGACTGTCTTCGGTATTGTTGTTGGACTTTACGTTGTTCGACGGAAGCGATCCGAGTGGTGGGTTGTGCCTCTTCATTAGTGATGTTGGGGTCGAAAATATCAATACCAGAAAAGGCATCTCGAAAAGCAACGGTCTGGGCATACTCATAGAGACTAAACTTGGTCTTACAAGGGGTGCCTGGTGGGTTATATATGCTGGCAATGGGCAATGCTCGACCGTAATATTTGTAGCTTCTCTCTGAAAGAGTATGCCGAATGAACACGAATATTTCATACTCCCCACTATTCATATTCTTTTCTACAAAGCGATTTTTGAGCTGGCCTTCCCAATACAGAACATCGTTGTCGATATGATCAACATAAGGAGTTGCATCCTTACGTTTTTCGAGGTTAATTAACAATACAATGACATTCTCTTCGGATCGGTTGAGCACCCCTTTTCGAAGCGCAGCGCTATACTCTATCTCGAGCAAACGAGCGATATCTTCGATGGTGTACTGTTCGTCGATCAAGAGAGTGTTTATGAGTTTGTTGCTTATGCGTGTAGACAACCTGCTCATAGATCTAGGATCCGCTGCTTTGAACGATTCGTCAATATACAAACCGGAGAGAACGTCTTTTCTCTCTTTATGATGAGAGTCGTGGGTGATATACTCACCGTATGGACCCATATGAACGGCTCAAACGAGCCCAAGAGATACTCGGCCTCTCAGAGAGTGAAATGGCATTACGGCTATATCGAGATGAGCAAGAGTTTGCAATGCTTGCCAGCAACCCTAGTGATGAGTTTTGTGAAGAACTTCAGAAGGTTTTAGGGATCGCTAAGCTCTTCATCCTAGAAGGAAAAGGGCCAATGTTCTCGTGGCGGCCGCTTCCTATCAAGGAAGTTGTCGATTTTGTTGAAGAGCGAAACTGGAACCAATTCCATAATCCGAAGGATCTGGCGATCTCCATAAACCTAGAAGCCTCTGAGCTTTTGGAGTGCTTTCAGTGGTCAGGAGAGGATCTTCGAGCCAATGAACATCAGCAGGGGATGAAGGAAGAGCTTGCCGATATCCTGATCTACTGCATTCAGTTTGCCCAAGCCTACGGCTTCGATATTCCCACTATTATCGCTGATAAGATTGCAGCAAATGGGAAGAAGTATCCGGTGGAGCAAGCATGGGGTAATGCTCGCAAATACACAGAGTTTGAGGAGTAGCGATGCTTGTCTATCGAGGGTCTGCAGAGCAATTTATTCAAGATGTTGATGAAAATCGCATTGAACAGAAGATTGAAGACCAAATGATGCGTGTCCTGCATAAAAGGCCAAGCAGCAGCGAGCGTTCATCGTGGATGAACTCTCTGCCATATATGGGCAGGGTACTCAGAAATGGCCAGATTCCCCTCGATAGCGGAGTTGCTATTGAGTATGGCATCCCCAATAGCGGCAAACGTGTGGACTTCATTGTCAGTGGCTTCGACGATGATGATAATCATAATGCAGTCATTGTCGAGCTGAAACAATGGAGTGAGGTTCATCCCATTGATGCAGTTGAGCAACTGTTACTGTATAACCCAGAAACTGAGATAACCAAGATAAAGACAGCATTGGGAAGAGGACTTCAAGAGACAGCCCATCCTTCCTACCAGGTGACCAGTTATCGTACCTTTATCAGCGACTACAATGTCAACGTCCAAGAGATTCCTATTACCCTTGCAAGTTGTGCGTACCTGCACAACTACCGTAGAACTGATGGTGATGATCCGTTGTTCAGACATTACTTTGCTGAGATCCTTGAAGAGTCGCCTCTCTTCTTACGTGACGATCAGTTAAAGCTACAAAACTTCATCAAGCGATACATCAAGAAAGGTGATCAATCAGAGGTTCTGTACAGGATTGAAGACAGTGAGATTAAACCCTCTAAGAGTTTACAGGATTCGTTGACTTTGATGCTCAAGGGCAAGCAGGAGTTCATGCTCATCGATGAGCAGAAGATCGTCTATGAGAAGATCCTCTCAATGAGTCGCCGCTCCCACAAAGACGGAAAGAAACGAGTTTTCATTGTTGAGGGAGGGCCAGGTACTGGTAAAACCGTAGTTGCCATCAACCTTTTGGTACAGTTGACAAGTGAGGACCAGCTCGTTTCCTATGTAACTAAGAACAGTGCTCCTCGCAATGTCTTTGAAGCAAAACTTAAGAGTGGAAAATTCAAGAAGAAGAATATCTCCAATCTCTTTAAGAGTTCGGTTGCCTTTACGCAATCCGATGAGAATGATTTTGGTACTCTCATTGTTGATGAGGCACATCGTTTGAATAAACGTGGCCAACTTGGTCCAAGAATAGTAGGGGAAGATCAAGTAAAAGAGCTGATTTATTCAGCCAAGAGCACTGTCTTCTTCCTTGATGAAGATCAACGGGTTACTGCCCAAGACTATGGAAGTAGACAGACCATCAAGCATTGGGCAAACCATTTTGGGGCAGAGGTGATCGAAGGAAAACTTATTTCCCAGTTTCGCTGTGGAGGCTCTGATGGATATCTTGCATGGCTTGATGGAGTACTAGGTCTACAAGATGAGACTGCCCATCCTACGCTAGAGGGAGTGCCGTACGAGTTCAAAGTGCTTGATGATCCTGTTGAACTACAACGTTTGATCGAAGAGAAGAACGAGGAAGACAACAAAAGTCGTTTAGTGGCTGGCTATTGCTGGGAGTGGGCATCCAAAAGAGATGGATTGATCAATGATATCGAAATTGGGGACTTCTCCATGCAATGGAACCTCTCCAGTGATGCTACGTATGCAATCAGCGAGGGGTCGATCAATCAAGTTGGGTGTATCCATACCACCCAAGGCTTGGAGTTCAGCTATGTTGGAGTGATCATCGGCGACGATCTTCGCTTCGAAAATGGAGAAGTAATTACTGACTTCAACAAGCGAGCAAAGAGTGATAAGTCCCTACACGGACTTATCGGGCCTGCTCGGAAGGGCGACCAACAAGCTCTCTCGGACATTGATATCATTATTCGTAATACATACCGCACGTTGATGAGTCGTGGCATGAAGGGGTGTTTTGTTTACTGTACCAATAAAGCCCTTGCTCAGTTCTTGAAGAACCGGATAGGAGGCTATAAGGTCGAGTCTCCCTATTGGGAGGTTGCAGAGAGAGAGTAATGAGAGCCTATGTAGGAGTTACAGATAACCGATGGTTCAATTTTCTCGCCAGACAGAAGTTCGATGAAGTAAACTTCTGGAGGCCCGGAGGACGTGGTTCTTTCAGAGTGCTTGAGCCAGGAGAGCTCTTTCTCTTTAAGCTTCACTCGCCGCTCAATTACATCGTTGGCGGCGGCTGGTTTGTCAGGTTCTCACACCTACCTACCTTCTTGGCGTGGGAGGCGTTTGGGCAGAAGAATGGAACTGAAACCTTCGTAGAATTTGAACAACGTATTACAAGATACCGTGGAGCATCTCTCGATGCTCAGGCTCAGATTGGCTGTATCATACTGGCAAGTCCCTTCTTCTTCAGCCAAGATGAGTGGATTCCTGTGCCTGAAGATTGGAAGCCCAATATTGTTCAAGGGAAAACCTATGATGACAGCACCTCCGAAGGACGAACATTGCTTGATCAGGTGTTACGTCAGATTTCAAAGGGCAGCTATGCGGAAGAGGTCGGTGAGACAGCGCCATATGAGCGAGGAAGAGTAGGAATTCTGCGCCCGGGCCAAGGGGCATTTCGTATCATGGTCACCGATGCATATAATCGTCGCTGCGCTATCAGCGGAGAGAGAACCCTACCAGTACTTGATGCTGCTCACATCATCCCCTTCAGCGAACGCGGAAGCAACTCAGTGACCAATGGGCTGTTACTCAGAAAAGATATCCACACCCTCTATGATACTGGCTACATTACCGTTACCGATGACTACCACGTTGAGGTGAGTCGGAACTTGGAAGGCGACTATGGCAATGGAAGGATCTATTATGCCTACCATGGTCTTTTATTGCCAAATATCCCCCACAAAACAGCAGAGCGCCCCGATATAGAGGCGCTACGCTGGCATAACGAACAAGTCTATCGCGGATAGCTTTACTTAGCGAACATCCTCCCTGTATTGAGCATGAACGGAAAGTAAGCACCGTTGAAGTTGGAGAGGGGTAGGAGGCTGTCGTCAATTTGGATTCCCAACAGCTCTCGCATCTTCTGCTGACGACGTACGATTCGACGGTACAGGTCCGGGTACTCGGTCTTAATCTGCTTACGTAGCTTTTCATCAGCGACGATAACCGTGTCTTCACAGATAGCACTCATGATCGGGTCACTGTTGGTGGCGATCATGTCACACTGGAAGTGACTGCCACTAGGAATAGTCAATGGAGAGTCCGGATAGAAGGGAGAGTTGACCCACTCATCGGTTGCCGTATTGTGTCCTGGGTTGAGGAAGACATTGAAGCGCTCGTCCCCAATGATGCCCATGATGTTGTCATAGACCTCCTTGGCTTTAGCGTCCACCTTCACACTCTCATACCAGGTGGCAATGGCTCTCCAATATTCACCGTAGAAGGAGAAGAGGTGCGGCTTTAGGTGTTCGGCGTACGAGGCTTCATCGTAGGCAGCCACACCGTTTCGTGAACAGAGGCTACCACGAATGGCGTAGCAGGTGCCGATGACTTCCCCGACCTGCAAGACGGTATCGTCTCCACTGCGCAGCCCTATCTTTACATTCTTGGGTCCAAAGTTTGTCAGACCAAACATCGAGACTGGGGTAAAGTCGATCTTTCCTGAGCGAGCTAGGTCAACTTCGGTGATTCCCTCTTTTAGGCCTTTGAGCATGTTCTGAAGCACTCGGGCTACCTTTACAGCCCTCGCTTCAACCCATGCGACCTCTGTTGCGCTGTAGAGACGCATCCTGATTCCATCAGGAAGGCCAGTCAGGGCAGTGGTATAGTTCTGAATCTTCTTCTCATCACCCAACTCAAAGAGTAGCTGCATCAGGTAATGTGGCACATCATAGGTGTGAAGGGGATCGGGACATTCACCTTCGAGGAAGTACTTATAGCCCACCACACCAATGCTGCTCTCCTTGGTAATACCTAACGAAGTGAGAATTTCAGTTAAGGTGTCGATGGTGGTGCGCACCTGTCCTTGGAGGCTAAAGCCACGATAGAGGCGTCGATCGATCTCATAGGGAATCTGCAGAGTGTAATCCCATCCCTCGTTACCTACGATGATTGCGCGCCCTCCATCCTTATTGATAACCAATAACCCCTCTTCGAAGCGACAGTCGTAGGTAGAAAAGTACTCGATATTGGCAAAGTGCTCACGGTCTCCCCAGATAAGGACTTGGTCGATATTGTCTTTGCGCATGCGTTCGACAAGGCGATCGATTCGATCCAAATAGATTTCCTTAGGAAGGGTAACCATGGGTACGTGTTGCTCTTCAAAGAAGAAGGGATCGGTTTTGATAATCTTAATCGGTGTCATTCAGGCTCCTTATATTACCCATAGAGGACGAGATAGACCTCCATCGAATGCTCTTCTAGGAAGCGCTCGATGGTAGATATTGCAATAGCTTTGGCTTCATCGACAGGGTATCCGTAGATACCGCTGGCGATCAGGGGAAAAGAGATGCTCCCTAGGTTATGTTCTTTTGCCAGGTTGAGACTGTTGCGGTAGCAGGCTGCAAGCAATTCAGCCTCTCCACTCTTACCGTCCTTATACACTGGCCCTGCAGTGTGGATGATATGGCGAGCTTTTAAGCCAAAACCCGGGGTGATGACTGCCTCTCCCACTTTGATCGGAGAGAGGGGAGTGCAGGCAGCAGTAAGTTCGTCGATGCCTGCGGCTTTGAAGATAGCACCGCACACACCACCGCCCATCTTCAGGCCGGTATTGGCGGCGTTGACGATAGCATCACTCTTCATCCGTGTGATGTCATCATGAACAATGTAGAATGGCATGCTGTCCACCTCCTTCTGTTCGTCGGTATGGACAGTGTACCACACTATAGGTGGTAGAGCTCCTTTTCGAGGAAGAGGTCGACCAACTCAGGGTCAAATTGGGTGCCGCTACCGGCCTTTAATTCCTCAATGGCAAACTCTACGGGAAGAGCATCACGGTAAGGACGTTTAGCGGTCATCGCTTCAAAGGCATCTGCTAGGCTGATGATCCGCACCTCAAGCGGGATCATCGGTCCTTTCAGCCCTTCCGGGTAGCCGCTGCCGTCCAGTCGTTCATGGTGACTGAGGATGATAGGTAAAAAGGGTTTGAGCATCTTTAGGTGGCTTGCAATCCGTACCCCAGCGCGGGGGTGTGATTTTACAATTTCATACTCTTCTCGGGTCAGGGAACTGGGCTTATTAAGGATCTCCTCTGGGATGCCGATCTTTCCGATATCATGCAGCAGTGCTCCACCGGCAAGAATATCCAAAATTTCTTGACTGAGGTTCATCTCCCTTCCAATAGCTGTGGCGATGATTCGAACCCTAGATGAGTGCTCTTTGGTGTAGTTGTCCTTTTGCGCGATTGTCTCAGTAAATGCCTCTAGCGTCGCCATGCGAACATCGGCAAGAGTGACCAGCGCTTCGGCAAGCTTCTCCTCAGTCTCACTGATGGTTGGGTTCTCTTTTCGTCTGAGTACCTCATCGATCGTCTTCAGCAGTTGGTGTTGTCCAACTGGTTTTGCCAGATAGTCGGCAGCACCGGCACGCATCGCTTTGATACCCGTCTCCAGATCTCCAAAAGCGGTGACCATAACTACCGGGATTGTGGGATAATCGATCTTGATACGGCTCAGTAGATCGATGCCGCTTATCCCTGGCATTTTTATGTCCAACAGGATAAGGTCGACCGAACTCTTTTGGAGCAAGGCCAAGAGTTCATTACCGTTGGAGCAAGTGCTCACTACGTACCCAGCACGCTTGAGCATGATGGTCATTACTTTGCGGATCGCCGCCTCGTCATCTGTTGCAACAATATGATAGCTCATCTGTGACCTCGAATTTTTGGCAATATAAAGCCAGTAGTTTGTTTATAGGTGGGGTAGTCTGGAAAAAGCTGTGGAAAAAGGAACACGTCCTCAATGGCAACCAAGACTAGGTTGCAGAGAACAAAAAAGATGCACAGGAGAGTGATCGCCGCAGTATAACAGTACAGGGAGAAAAAGAGATTGAAGACTAGGTGGGCTAAGAAGCCAGGATGGCGAATTCGTTTGTAAGTACCACGGTTATAGACAGTGCCAGGGGTTTTGTGCCTAAGAGGGATCTCCACTGTGGCGACGTAGATGGTCGCCACAGCAGAGATAATGACCAATGCCAACAAAAGGCGTGAGAGCGGGGGAGAATGGGGACTTGGAAAGCGAGAAATAAGGATTGGATAGGGGAGGGCAGCGAGGGCAAAGCCCACAGAAAAAAGGTAGGATAGCACTCGACTTTTTCGAATTTGTGCGAAGTCGAAGAATCCTGCCAGCAAATATCCCATCGCTCCAAGTAGAAATAGTTTGATTAAGTCCATATTTCCCCTCTATACTAATACAAAGTATCCAAAAGTGAAAGAAAAAAGAGGAATCTCATGTACTTTGACATCTCTACGCTCATTCCAGCTGTAGCATTTGTACTTTATGTGACATTTGCTGTATTTGGATTCCTCCAGTATCGAAAAGACCGTTTTTATTGGTCTTTTCAGTTGTATATGATCTTCGTAGCCATCTGGTCGTTTGGCTCGATGATGATGCACCTCAACAGTCCTCTGATGACACCGCTGTTTTGGAACCGGATTATGCTCATAGGCCTGCTCTCGGTTCCTTACGGGTTATGTAGTTTTGTTGTTGACCTGCTGGCGATCAAGAACAAGGTAGTCAGATGGATGATCAACCTCAGCTACTTGTTGATTATCCCGCTGATGCACCTCAACTTCACCGGCTCGATTGTCAGTGACGCAGGCTTCACCGATGCAGGCGTCTTCTACTACCATCTCGCCGATGGTGCGATGAGTGCTTACTCGCTTAGTTACATCTACCTGATCATCACCATCTTCCTCCTGCTCTTCGGTGCTGACTGGAAGAACGACAAACTGGTACGAAGAAATTTGACGTTACCGCTGGTGGGGGTATTGGTGATGCTCATCGGTATCTTCATGAACGTCTTCCCCTCCTTGGGTAAGTATCCGATCGATATCTTCGCCGCTGCCATCAATGCAGTGCTTCTCTTCTACTCAATCTATAAATACAAATTGGTAAACTACTCGAAGATGGGGCTCTCCTTCCTCTACGCAACGGTCATGGTGGCTATCGCTTCGCTGACCTACTTGATAGTTCTTCTGATTATCCAGGCCTCCTCTTCTCGATTTAGGATCGACAATATCGTCCAACTCTCCCTCATCCTGGGAGTCTCTACGCTTATCATTGTCCACCCGTTAAGGAATTTATTGCATTATCTCATCGACTCGGTGATCATCCCCCAGCGCCACCCCTATCAAAAGACAATCCGGGAGCTGAGCCGCCGCCTCACCACTATTGTGAATCTCCATGAGCTTGGCAGCGAGGTGGTCAAAAGTCTTGCCACAGGCATGAAGAGTGACTGGGTCCTCTTTGTTGCCCGGAAAAGTGATGCAGATCCCAACTTCTACCTGATCGCAAGTGCCAACTGTGATGTGTGTGAGCCTGAGGGAAGTATTGTCAGTTTCAGTTTTCCCAGGGAGGTGCGTAAACACCTACCCAGTGTTTTCAGTGTCAAAAGCGATGAAGAGCCGTATATGATCAGCGCTACGCTGCCGCCAGTGGATGTGGTCATCCCCTTGGTGTGTCGGCAGGAGACCTTCGGCTACATCTTCATGGGCTACGACCATGCCAAGATGATGATCAGTGAGATCGAGCGAGAAGCGCTTGAGATCCTCGCCTCCCATTGTAGCCTCAGCCTTGAAAACGCTCTCACCTTTGAACGCTTACGGGTTCAAGGAGAGGAGCTGGTGATGAGCAAGAACAAGTTGGAGGCAATTTTCAATGGCATAGCAAGCCCCGTGTGCATGATCGATATTGGCTACACCATCATGGAGGCTAATACCGCAGCGCTGCTCTTCATCGGCCAAGAACGCACCTCGATCATTGGCACCAAGTGTTACGCCTCGCTCTTCGGGCGAACCCGCCCCTGTACCCATTGTCTTGGCCTCGATTGTATTCACACCGGTGCGATGCAATCTGAGGAAGCGGAGATGGGCGATAAGTACCTCTCCTTCCAATTTCACTCGGTTCCTGGCCAAAAGGTTTTCATTGAGGTCATCAGCGATATCACCGAGCATCGATTGATGCAGCAGGAGTTGGTGC
>Ga0265293_10006625_pt1 | contig 18384 bp, 26 predicted proteins | sample Munlanlewell138R_FD_192505 | JGI IMG/M metagenome (GOLD analysis project Ga0265293, IMG submission 192505) | Leachate microbial communities from a municipal landfill in Southern Ontario, Canada - Leachate well 138R | ecosystem: Engineered > Solid waste > Landfill > Unclassified | place: Canada...
TAATTCAAGAAAAATAGCCCCGGTTAAGGGGCTATTTTAGTGGTTATATAGGGGGTGTTTCTGTTTCTATTCCTACTCATACCAATGGGAAAGCCTGTAATCAAGGGCAATCGTTTTGCATGTCAAATTTCCTTTCGCGGCAGGGTGCAAAGGGTTGCATAATCTTTATTGACAATGTCACGCGCTAAGGCGTGTTTGTATAATAATGTGCCGAGGGTTTTCATCGCTTCTTTCGTTCGCCTGCCTTTAGGGCATTGGTTAATGCATCTTTGCAGGTGTTCGGTTTTTATTACGCTCATTTTTAAAAACCATATGTCTTTATAATAATTATAGGCGGCTTTGTAAACATCCGCCGTTGATTTTGCCACATTTTCGTAGTGCTGGGCGGACCAATCGTCATACAGCTGAGTAAAAGTTACATTAAGCTGCTCCGTTCCGTTTTTTAAGATGTCTAAATATGCGAGGGCATCTTTTCTGCGCTTAAAGCCGGATTTGGTTTTGTATATCCTTTTTTTCTTTTCAATGCCGTTTTCGATGTGTTTTTGATAGCCAAGGGTAACCTCTGCCCGATACTTTCCGCTTGGCAGTTTATATACGCTGCCTTCGCCGTTGCCTCTTGATTTTGGCTTTTTTGCCATAATAAGCACCTTCTTTCTTTGGTATGGAATTTGCGTACATTGACAAAATGCGCAATATGTGGTATAATGTGGTAAATAAAACACGGGGGGGATTGCCGGTGAAGATGCGTTTGATTTTTTTAATTATTTTGAGTTTTATTATAGGTTGGAATATCGAGCATATTTTTACTATATTCCGCAAAATCATAAACACGCTCAAACGCTCCCCAAATCACTAAAACTGAAATGGTTCCAATTATATAACCTAATATTCCCCCCAACGCCGATTGGCGTTATTTTTTATGTATTAAATACGGCATAATGTCTATAACATTATTGCGCTTTTTTCCGCAAGAGATTTCTTCGGCATATTCTTCGGTGTATTTGCTGTTGCCTGCCAAATCGCTTATGTATTCTTCCGCCTTGCGTTTGCCGGCGTGGTTTAGCTTGTTGTACTTTTCAAGGATGGGCGGCTTTGGCGCATCGGTTTGCGGCGGGGTTTCTCTGCCGAGCAGGTAGTCAACAGACACATTCAAAAAGTTTGAAATCTTGGCAACGCCCTCGACAGATGGCATAACATTTTTGTTACTAATGTCATACACAAAACTTTTATTTAACCCGCAAGAAATAAGCATTTGATTAACAGTTGTTCCTTTTTCTTTTACTGCCTTTTTAATATTTTCTACAAACCTCATAGTATCAATATCCATTTTTCTCAACCTCCCTTGACTTTCGGATAATTCTGAATTATAATATACTTAACAAATAAATTTGCATTATGCCGGTTACACATATTGACAAAATATGTAATGTGTGGTATAATGTGGGAAATGAAAGGAGCGTGCTAATATGTATGAATCAGACCCTTTCAAAAAGAGGCATTGGGCGGCGAGGGCACTTAGTGATTTAGGCCTTTATATATTTCTTTTTATATTGGAAGTTTTTTATCATTGGTTCGAATTCGAAAAGAAACATCCTTACAGAGCCGGGCTAATAATCGTGATTGCCGCAGCGTTGGCGGCGACGTTAGGCGGCATAACGCGACGAAATTCCGCATTACGCCGCGGTAATTAATGCGGTAATTAAGGCTGTTATAAACGCAACTATTGCAGGAAGTATTACCCCGTTAAATAAACATTTTGCAATCCCCAATATCACAACTTCCTTGTAGTATTTCCCTTTGGTTTTCACCTTAATGTAATACCCTTTTTTGTGTTCGTTGTCAACAAACGAATACTCTAAACAACCTCTTTCCTTTAATAAATCAAAAATATCAATGTATTCTGTTGAACTACTTAAATCTAAATAATCTAACAAAATATCAGATACGGCAGGATATTCGCGATTGTTTCCGAGGTCTATAAAAACAACGCTTCCGGTGTCTTTTAGTTTGTTCAAAATGTGCATTGTTTTCCACAACTTAAAGGATAACATAGAACCCCCCCAACGCCTTATGGCGTTATTTTTTTATATTTTTTATTCTTTTTAGCAATTATCACTAATTTACCAATTTAAAAACTGGCTGATGTAACAATAATTCTAAAATCGGAGTCTGCTTGTTGACAAATTCCGAAATTGGAATTATACTATACTTAACAAAAGCAAAGCTGCTCCGCGGGAACGGAGTTAAAAATTATCTTGTGGGATAAATATTGGCTTTGCTTTTAGTTTACATTAGATGTCTGATATTGTCAAGAAATTAATTTGAAAGGGGGGAGATGGAGTAGTCAGTTTACAGGTAGGAGTTTGGAGTAGAAGGCTGAGCGGGGTGTAACTTAGAAAGATTAAGTTTGATTTTAGGGTTTTAGTTACTGAAAACTCAAAACTGAAAACTGATAACTTGAGGAACTGGCAACTTTTCGGGGGCGATACCTGCCCCCAAACTCGAAGGTTTGCTCTTTGAAAAACTTATTGCAAGCCCCCCGTGCCACTTTTCACGGGGGAAAAGTAGCCAAAACCCCTTCAACCCCCCCACCCCCCATGCTCGGGGGGAGTAATACAAGTCGCATCGGTCACAAAGCGACCGATGGGCGCTCCTATGTTGGTGCACGCCTGCGGAATTTTGGGGTATATGTAACAAGGATAAATCGCACATTTGGGGGAGCAGATTTAAAGCTACTGGCAACTAATAACTGATTACTGGGAACTCGAAGGGTGGTGCAAAATTGAAAATAGAGGGTACACCTAAAGAAATAGCCGCTCTTGTATTTGAGCTACAAGAACGGCGGGAAACTTCGCCTCTTTATGAGGAACTGGAAAAGTGGTGGCTTGAAGAAAGGGTGAAATGGATAAAAGATTTAGGGTTTTGAAACTACTGAAAACTCAAAACTACTAACTGTTAACTCGAAGGGCGGCTATTTCGGCGGAATGTTTTTCAACAGTTGCTTCAAGTTTGGCGGTACGATTTTCGAGTTGTTGATGGCTTTTAATGTTGGCGTCGTGGGAGTCTAAAAGCATTTGAAGTTTTTGGCCGTGGTCGTGCTCCATGCGGAGTACAATGTTTTCAAGGCTGTCAAAACGGTTTTCAAGGCTGTCAAAACGGTTTTCAAGGTTGTCAAGGCGGTTGTCGGTTTTTAACTGACCTTCAACAAGCGTTTCAAGCATGGTTAAGATTTTATCTTCGTTATTCATAAAGGCAACTCCTTATGGTTTATTGTATGAATAATAATATAACAAAAGAAGGGGAATGTCAATATTTTAAAATGAAGAATGTGTGATTTTACTGGCAACTGGCAACTAATTACTGGTAACTTGAGGGGTGGTGAACAAATGAAAAAAATATATTCAAAGCTTGCGCAGCTTAGGTGGGCGCAAAACTGGACACAAACGGAATTAAAGGAGCGTTCGGGGGTGAGCAGGGATACAATCAGCAGGGTTGAGCGGGGGCGGACAAAGCTGAGGCAGCTGACGCCGCTGACGATTAACAAATTAGCGAAAGCGTTTGGGATGCCTGTTGAGGAATTTTTAAAGAAGGGTGAGGAGGATATGGAACAAAGTTTAAAACCCAATTGGAAAAAAGCAGAAAGTTATTTGAATATGTTAATTGCGGAATATGTATCAATAGGAGTTGTAGGTAGTTTCGGACTAAATCTTACATTATTACCCTTAAAGAAAAGGCTTGATAGTGGCGAAAAAACCCAAAAATTATTTGATGAAATTATGGAGTGCGAATAAGGAGTGTGAAAAAACAATGACTTTAGAAGATTTGAAAAATGTAGAGGGCGATTTTTTGACGGTGGCGGAGGTGGCTAAGTATTTACAAGCGCATCCGCAATGCGTTAGGGAAGGGTTGCGAGCGGGGCTGCCATGGGGGTATGTGATAGGGGAGCGTCGATTTGTTATTCCGAAGGAGCGGTTTATAAAGTATCATGAGGGAAAAAGTGAGATGCTAAGTTCGCAAACGGCTTGAAAGCGGTAAAAGAAAGTTGTTAAACAGAAAAATTTAATGAAAAGAGGGGTGCGAATTGGAATGGAAAGTATTTTCAAACTGCATTGATGGGAAGGCAAACTATATTGCCGGTAGGCGAAAAAGCATGCAGGAGCCGCTGCACGGCGGGAATATAGAATATTCGGGCGGGTATTGTGAAGACAGGGAAACGGTTGAAGGTATTGTTGCCGAATTAAACGACAAGGGAAAGTTTAAATTTTAGCTTAAAACTACTGGAAACTGGCAACTGATTACTGGAAACTCGAAGAACTGGTAACTTTTCGGGGGCGATACCTGCCCCCAAACTCGAAGGTTTGTTCTTTGAAAAACTTATTGCAAGCCCCCCGTGCCACTTTTCACGGGGGAAAAGTAGCCAAAACCCCTTCAACCCCCCCACCCCCCATGCTTGGGGGGAGTAATACAAGTCGCATCGGTCACAAAGCGACCGATAACCGCTCCTATGTTGGTGCACGCCTGCGGAATTTTAGGGGTATATGTAACAAATATAAATCGCACATATAAGGAAGTAGATTTAAAACTACTGAAAACAGCTTGGAGTTAAAAGTTTGCAGTTAGGGGTTGGCAGTAGAGGTTTGGACGGGGTGTAACTTAGAAAGGTTAAAAAAATATTGATATGAGAGGAAAGGGGACAATTATGATACAAAATATTTCGGTTGAGATGCTCCACCCGCATCCGGACAACCCAAGGGTGGATTTGGGGGATTTGACGGAGCTTACGGAAAGTATAAAGGCGCGGGGGGTTATGCAAAATTTGACGGTGGTTCCGTGGTTTTCGTCTATAACGGGGGTGGGGTGCGACGACCCTAAGCAGCAGGAGGAATGCGGATATACCGTTGTTATTGGGCATAGGCGGTTGGCCGCCGCAAAGTTGGCGGGGCTTGCGGAGGTGCCGTGCGTGGTTTCGGACATGCCGAGGCGGGAGCAGGTTGGGGTTATGCTGCTGGAAAACATACAGCGCACCGACCTTACCATCTTGGAGCAGGCGAAGGGCTTTCAAATGATGATTGATTTTGGCGACAGCATTACGGAAGTTTCGGAAAAAACAGGGTTTTCGGAAACTACGGTGCGGCACAGGGTTAAGCTGAACGAATTGGACCCGGGAAAGCTTTCGGAGGCGATGGAGCGGAGCCCGCGTATTGAGGATTATGTTGCTTTGGAAAAAATTAAAGATGTGGAGCTGCGCAACGAGGTGCTTGAAAGCGTTGGCACAGGTAATTTCAATTGGAATTTGCAAGCAGCGGTTGAGAAGGAAGAAATGCCGGAGCGGCGGGAAAGGCTTATAGAGTTTTTGCGTGAGTGGGCGGAGGAGCTTGAAGATGAACCGAAAAACGCTTACAACTATGAAAAGAACTTTTACAAGTATAGCATGGACGGCTTTAAAAAGCCGGATGATTCGGACAGCGGGGATTATGTTTATTATGAATTTGCGAAAACAAACAGCATTTATTTGTATAAGCAATCCAAAATAAAGCCGGAGCAGAGGACAGAGGATAAAAAGGTAAGTGCCGAGGAGTTGGCATATAATGAGCGGTTGGCGCGGGCAAGGGAAATATCGGCGCGGGCGTATGAGCTGAGGCGGGAATTTGTTATAAATTTTACAGGCGGTAAAAAGCATGCAAAGGCGGTTGCAAGGTTTGCGATGGCAGGCATTTTGTACGGTATGGATATATATAACTTTGATGAAGTTTTGGAACTTTTAAAGATTGATTGGAAAAATGAAGTTTCGGAAGAAGATTTGGATGATTTAGACTTTGAAGATAAAGAGGATTTACAAAGGGAGTTAATATTAAAGGAATATGAGGAAAACCCGGAGCGGACAATGCTGCTTACGGTGTGGAATGTTCTTGACAGCAATGAGGCTTATTATAGGGGTTATTTTTACAGCTATGTTTTGGAGCATGAGCCAAATTCGGCTATTGATATGATTTATGACGGGTTGACAGCGTTGGGGTATGAAATGTCGGAGGATGAGCAGGGTATGCGGGATGGAACTCATGAGGTGTTTGAGGGGGAAAAGAGGGCGCTTGGGGGTTGACAGAATACGAACGGAAAATGTTAACCGAATTTTTAAGCGAATATGTGCATGTTGCCCCTGCGGGGCTTGACAAGCTTGGGTTTATGACAGAAAGGTCGATAAGACAAGCATGGCAAATGCTGACGGAAGAAAAGATTTTCACCTCGAAAGAAATAACAAGAAAAATTTTAAAAAAATATAATTACTTATTTCCGGAAAGTCGGCTTATAAAAGAGTTTTAGTTACTGAAAACTCAAAACTGAAAACTGATAACTTGAGGAACTGGGGACTTTTTGGGGGCGATACCTGCCCCCAAACTCGAAGGTTTGTTCTTTGAAAAACTTATTGCAAGCCCCCCGTGCCACTTTTCACGGGGGAAAAGTAGCCAAAACCTTTGGAGTTAGAAGTTTGCAGTTGGGAGTTTGGAGTAGAAGGCTGAGCGGGGTGTAACTTAGGGAAAACAAGGTTAACTTTAGGGGCTTTAATACTGGTAACTGGCAACTGGTAACTCGCAACTCGTGTGTCGCATCGGTCACAAAGCGACCGATGGGCGCTCCTATGTTGGTGCACGCCTGTGGAGTTTTAGGGGTATATGTAACAAATATAAATCGCATAGATTATGTGCAAATTTATTTTAACAGCAATAAGTTTAAATGTTAGATTTGAAAACTACTGGCAACTGGCAACTAATGACTGGGAACTGAAAGGGGGAAAAGAGGATGCTTAGGAGTTTTTTATGTTCGTGGCAAGCGATGGCGGTTGCGCTATTGGGGGTAGTTTATTTAGGGGTTGCCGCTATTCGCGGGAGCGTTAGGGTGGAAAGAAACAATGCGCTGCTTGAGGCGTATGAGGAATTGCGGATGAGGCAGCGGCAATACAACCAATGTGACGGCAGCAATATCGATATTTGCGTTAGGTTGCTGAGCAAGGCGGAAAAAAGAGTTGATAAATTGTTAAAAGATAGGGGGTAGGGCGGAGGTGGAAGGGTTTGTTAACCCCACTTTGGGCAAATGTGTTGTGGAGGCTCGGAAAGATGATGTTTCGCTTATTAAGGTTTTGGGAAACAAATATTTTAAATTTTGTGTGGCATTGGGGCATAAGAAGGGCGATAACGATTGGGTGAATGGGAAGTATTTTAAAAAGCTGAAGGATGCAAAGGAATATTATGAGGGGGTTGTAGAATGAAGAAATATCAAGATATTGATGCGGATAAGGCGGCGGATGATATACTTCGTGAAATAGGGATAGCGCCGCCGGCAGGTAAAAGCAAAAAGCGGGCGAATAAGACAATATGGACGGATGAAATGGTGGCGGAGCTAAAGCGGTGGTACGGCGAGGGGCTGACACCGCTTGAAATAGCGGAAAGGATGGGGTTGGACAGGGTTGCTGTGAATAATAAGCTTAACCGCGCAGGGATTAGAAAGCCCGCGGCTGTGGGCAAGTCCGTGATTACGGACAAGCCTGTGATTATGGACCAGCCCACAGTTATGGATAAGCCCGCCTATGCGAGTTTGGACGGCAAGGTAAGCGGGGAGCTGAACAGGGCAACTACAATTCTTTCTTATACGGATATATTGAAGAATGTTAATTTTAGCGACCTTACGGATGCTGAAAGCGCGGCGGTTGTTATGCAGGCTGTTTACGATGAGGCGGACAAGCTTTTTAAGGGGTTGACGGAGATTAAGTTTGAATTATGGAGAATGAAATAGTGGGCATAAAAAAAAGCCGCTCCGTAAAGGAAGGCGGCAAAAGAAAGTTGTTGAATTAAGTATAACAAAAAATTTGGGAATTGTCAAATGTTTATATTAAAGCGAAGGAAGGAGGAAAATGCTGTGTTAACTGAGTTTGATTATGAGGAATATAAAAGAAAAAAACTGGCGGCGGCTGATGAGCGGCTAAAGAAACGCAGGGATGCGGCAATTGCCAAAAGGAAGGCTCTTGAGGCAAGGGCGCAGCACTGCGCGGACCTCTTTATGTATTTAAGACCGGGTGATGTTATAGCTACCGATGTTGGGCTTGTGAAAGTTGAACGGAAAAACAAAGACAAGATTACAAACCCGTATGGGACGGTTTACACGGTGCGGCAGCTTTTTGGCGCGGAAACGGCAAGGATAGTTAAAGAGAAAATTGCCAAAGAAAGGGTTGAGAAAAGTGGAAGTTAGCGCATAGTGAAAATGAGTTTCTTCTAATATATATAGTATTATTTTTTGGGTGTTGTCGGGGCGCCTATTTCAGCTTGATAATACAATTAGATTTAAGACGAAAGAAAGGGAAATATAAAAATGCCTTATTACCGTAAGTATATATATTCGGGCGAAGTGCTGGAAATGCATGAATATTATTCGATTCGACAGTCGGGAGTGTATCGGCCGCGGGGGAAAAATGAAAATATTTCTACTGAGATGCAAAAGGATATAAATTTGCGGAACACAAAAAAACAGGTTGACCGATTGCTTAACGCTAATTTTGATAAAAAGGATTTTTTTATTACACACACATATGAGCAGGACACGACAGCGGAGGCGGCGGAAAGGGAGCTTGTAAATTATTTTCGCCGTCTTAACTACCGCTGTAAAAAGCTTGGCCATGAGAATGTAAAGTATATTGCGGTGACGGAGAGCAAAGGCAGGCGGCGCCATCATCATATTATTTTAAAATGCGCATTGCCGCTGGATGTGATTATGGATACATGGGGTGCGGGGCGTACTCATGTGGGCAGGCTGGACAATTCAAAAGATTACCAGGGGCTTTCCCGTTACATAACAAAGGATTTGGATATAGAGAGCCCGAAAGGGAAAAAGCGATATAAGGCATCGCGTAATTTAGAAAAGCCGATAGTTGTTAAAAAAACGGTTAAAAAGTTTGTGCGGGATTGGCGGCCGCCAAAGGGGTATGTTTATGTGCAGCATCCGGACTATGTTGCAAGTGATGTGAACGGGTTAATGCGGTATGCGCGGGCGATTAAGATTGGCGGGCATGACATTGCCGGGGGATTTGGAAAAGATGTTTTGCGAGAATGAGGGGGTTGGACATTTCGGAGCCCATTAAAAAAAATATATAAGGAGTTTTTAAAAAAGGGGTGTGCAAAAAGTGAATATTAGTGTGGTAAAGGCGCATAAAATAAGGCTTTCGCTTAAAGAGGCGGCGGCGCTTATTGGTGATGTTTACGGTAAAAATAATAAAATATCAAAATTACTGATTGAAGCGGAGGAGTGCATCGGCGCGCTGGCGCCATCGGGACAGGTATATGAGGAGCCTTTGCAAGGGGTTGTTTGGGATTTGGAGAATACAGAGGATTTGAGCGGGGAGGGCAAAGGGGTTCCGGGAAAGTTTGATTTATTTTGGACGGAATATCCGCGGAAGGTTGGCAAGCAGGCGGCGATTAGGGCATGGAAAAAGATAAAGCCGGATGAGGGGCTTTTTGGTATTATAATTTCGGCGGTGCGTGAACAAAAGAATTGCAAGCAATGGCAGCAGGATGGCGGGCAGTTTATACCTAACCCTGCTACATGGCTGAACCAAGGGCGGTGGGATGATGAGCAGCAGCGGGCGGAAAAGAGGGCAAACCAAGAGCGGGGATATACCGATGAGGATTTTGAACAGTTGGAATTAGAGAGGCTTAGGGCCAGGGTGGGAAATTTGAGATAAGAGGGCATAAAGAGGGGGATTGCGTATGACCGCCGAGCAAAAAAAGATTTATAAGTTATGGCAACAGGGCATGAATCAATACAAAATAGCGGATAAATTGCAGGTGGGAAGGAAACTTGTGCAACAGACCATTGCAAACAGCCCGCGGATGCGGTTTTGCATGCAATGCGGCAAGGAGTTTTTATACGACTGTGCCAATAAAAAGTTTTGTTCAAGAAAATGCACGGTGGAAAACAGGGGTTTATCGGGTAGTAAAAGCAATAATGATTTATCGGCGGTTACGGAGCTTGCCCGCAAGCAGGGGTTATCGTACGGGAAGATGCAAGCCAAAGATGTGTGTTTGGATTTTAGAAAGCGTGATTGTTTTGCTTATGATGATGGGCGGTGCACGGCATTGATATGTTTGTTGTGTGCAAAACGGCGGTGCAGGTTTTATAAGCCGAAAGCGGAATATGAGGCGGATTTGGAAAAATATAAAAGGATTTAAAAGGGCTGATTAGCCCTTTTTTTTGTGAAGTTTTGGTTTAGCCATATTGCCGATATAGAGTGTTTTGCCCAAGGGAGCCAACACTTTTAAAACTGTGTCGATGTTTGGGTTGGTGTTGCCGGATTCCATTCTTGCGATTACAGGCTGCTTGACTCCGCTTAATTCTTCCAGCTTTTTTTGACTGATGCCCTTTTCTTTTCGTGCTTTTATAAGCTCGCCGACAAGAGAAACCCGCAGATTACTTTTTGAAATTTCTTCGGGAGTAAAAACCTCTTTTCTGACATCCTTCCAACTGCTTCCGATTGCGCTATTTTTCATTGTCAAAACTCCTCTCTTAGCATAACTATACTTTAAAATTATCGGAATGTCAATAACCTTAAAGTTATTGTTTTTGTGGTTTGGAAACTAAATCGCCCAAAAACTTGACAAATGCCACACCTGGTGTATTGTTAAATTATAGGGTGTTTTAAAAAAAGGGGTGTCGCATTGCCGGAGATAAGTTGTCGGAAGGTGGTTTAAATGGCGAAAAGCAAGTGGGACATAGTGAAAACAAAGTTGTTTGAAATAGAGATGTGGTGCCGGAACGGTGAGGTGGAGAAAGATATTGCAAAAAAATTGGGGGTGGCGCTTTCCACTTTCAATTTGTACAAGAAAAAGCATCCGGCGCTTGTGGATGCATTGCGTAAGGGCAAGGAAGTTGTTGATTTTGAGGTTGAGGACTCTTTATATAAAAAATGCATTGGATTTTATGTGAAAGAGGAAAAGGCGTTTAAGTGCAAGGAGATATATTACGACAAAGAGGGGCGGCGGTGTGAGCGTGAAAAGGTGAAGGTGGTTGAAGTTGATGTTTATATGCCTCCGGACACATTGGCGATGGCCATGTGGCTGAACAACCGTAAAAGCGACAGATGGAAAAGAAATGCCGGGAAGGAAAATTTGGATGAAAAAAGGTTTGAATTTGAGAAGGAAATAAAGGGGGATGGCGCAAAGTTTGAGCTTGCGCAGCTTATAATCAAAGATGATATCACTTAAAGAGTTGATTGCCCCGGCGTTTTACGGTTTGCATAAGGATATTAAGGCGGACGGTCACACCCATTATTTTATAAAGGGCGGCAGGGGGAGCACAAAATCGTCTTTTGCAAGCATTGAAATTATACTCGGCATTATGAGGGATAAAGAGGCTAACGGGATAGCGTTTCGTAAAGTGGGCGCGGATTTAAAAGACAGCGTTTACAACCAGCTTTTATGGGCGATTGATATTATAGGGGTTTCGGACTTTTGGGAACGGCGTTTGTCGCCTTTGCGCTTGATATATAAGCCTACACGGCAGGAGATAATGTTTCGCGGCGTTGATGACCCGCAAAAGCCGAAATCTATAAAAATGCGCAAAGGATATTTTAAATTTATTTGGTATGAGGAGGCGGACCAATTTGAGGGCGCCGGCGAGATACGGACAATAAATCAGTCGCTGTTGCGGTCGGAGGGAAAAGCTAAGGTATTTTACACCTATAACCCGCCGAAATCGGTGCAAAGCTGGATAAATAAAGAGGTTCAAGTTAAGCAAAAAAACAGGTTTATACACCATAGCACATATTTGGATGTTCCGACGGCTTGGCTGGGCGAAATATTTTTTGCAGAGGCGGGGTATTTAAAAAATTACAACGAAACGGCATACAGGCATGAGTATTTGGGTGAGGTTACCGGCACGGGCGGTACGGTGTTTGACAATGTGGTTGTGCGAGATGTTACAGCTGACGAAATAAAATCCTTTGACAAGGTTTACAGGGGGCTGGACTTCGGTTTTTCCGTAGACCCGTGCGCTTATGCGGAATGCTATTTGCATAACCGCAAGCTGTATATATTTCATGAATATTATGCTATTGGGGCGGGGTATGACACCCTTGCCGACAAGCTGCCGAGCGGGGTTATAATTTATGCGGACAGCGCCGAGCCGAGGAGTATATTTGAATTGCAGCAACGGGATAAAAAGCTTATCCCTGCCATTAAAGGCAAAAGCAGCGTTAAATTTGGAATTAGGAAATTGCAGGATTTGAGGGAAATTGTTATAGACGGCACAAGATGCCCCAATGCGGCGCGGGAATTTACAGAGTATGAGCTGGAGCGGGATAAAAACGATAATTTTAAGGCGGAGTTTCCCGATAAAAACAATCACATGATAGATGCGGTGCGGTATGCGCTTTGCGATTGGATTGTTAAGGACAAGAAGCGGGCGGTGGATATGCGGACTGTGGAAGATAAGTTTTTTAACAAGGAAAGAAAAACAAGTCAGATAGGGGTTGGAGCCAAGCCGAATCCGAAAGATTTTTTATAAGGGGTGAACGTTGTGCAGATGTTATATTTTTTGATTGCGGCGATTGCGGCTGTATTGATATATCGGCAGGGCTTACGGGATGGGCAGCGATTGCAACAAGGCGAGCGGGTGCCGCCGATTAAGGTTATTCCGACAAAGAAACCGAAGGAAACGAGCATTGAACGAGGGCTTAAAAATATAATCAATTACGGCATTGGGGGTATAAACAATGCGAAAAGATAACGACACTATTAAAACTGACGAATGGGTGCTGTATCAGCGGGGAGTGGACTATAAAAACAGGATAGGACTGTATCAGACGGCGCAGGACAATAACAAGTTTTTTCAAGGCGACCAATGGCAGGGGGTTGAAAGCGAGGGCTTGCCCACACCGGTGTTTAATATTATAAAGCCTGTGATACGGTATAAGATATCGACCATTATGCAAAACGATGTTCGGATTGTGTATTCATGCGGCAATGCTTCATCATCGCACTATGCGGAGTTAGAGCATTTTGCGGAAGGGTTGACTAAGTATGCGGCTACGCTGTGGGAACGGCTGAAGATGGATTTTTTAAACGAAAATGTTTTAAAGGACGCTGCAATACAGGGGGATGGCGTGTGTCATTTTTATTGGGATGATGATATCAATGCGGAACTGATAGACAATACCAATTTGTATGTTGCGAACCAAAACTATGCCAATATCGAGGAGCAGGAGTATATTATAATTTCGTATCGCCAAAATGTGTCGCAGGTGCGCAAAGAGGCGGAGCGTTACGGTGTTAAAGATGTTGACATGATAACCGCTGATACAGATACGCAGGAACAGGCGGGGGAATGGGTAGAATTGCAGGATGAAGGAATGTGTATTGTGCTTTTGAAATACTGGAAGGAAAAGGGCACGGTGCATTTTCGAAAGTCTACAAAAAGCGTGGTTTTAGTGGACAATGAGGATACAATGCTTGCAAGGTATCCGATAGCGTTTTTCAATTGGGAAAGCGTTAAAAATTCATTTCATGGCGTATCGGATGTTACGGGGCTTATACCGAACCAAAAATATATCAATACGATAGCGGCGCTTATTCAGTTTTCTACCATGCATACGGCGTTTCCAAAAATGGTGTATAATTCGGCGCTTATTGATAACCCCGACAATGCGATTGGCGTTGCAATAGGGGTGAGCGGCGCGGAAAACGTTAAAAGCATGATAGATTACATACTGCCGCCGCAAATATCTGCTGACGCGTTTAAAATGTTTGATACAACCATAACGCTGACAAAAGACTTGATGGGCGCGAACGATGGGGCTTTGGGGAACATCAACCCCGAACAGGCAAGCGGCAGGGCGATTATGGCGATTATAGAGCAGTCGGCAATACCATTGGAAAGCATCCGCAGACGGTTTTTTAATTTTATTGAGGATGTAGCGCTTGTTTGGGCTGATATGTGGCGGATACACGGGCAGGAGGGCATGAGCGTAGTATATGACGATGATGAGGGCGGACTTGCAGGGGAGTTTATACCGCCGGGGGCGTTTGAGGAAATGATGCTGGAAACAAGGATTGATGTAGGACCCGCCACAAGGTGGACGGAGCTGACACTAATTAAAACGCTTGATAACTTGCTTGCTAATCAGTATATCCCATTTGAGTGGTATGTTGAGTTAATGCCGGAAGGCAGCGGACTGCCAAAGGCGAAGCTGAAAGAGTTGATGGGCGCGGCACAGCAGGGGCAGGGGCAAGTTATGCCGGATATGGGCGAAATAGACGCGCTGCTTGATAGTTTGCCGGAAGAAGTGCGGCAACAGGCGATACAGGACCCTGCAATATTGGAACAAATCATGGCCGAGAGGCTTTAGATACTAAACACCGGTTAAAAGCGATATAAGATTTACGAGGATTTTTCTGTTTAGGCAAGGAAAAGGTTCTCGGAAATAATTGGTTTATTGCCGTTGGTTCTTTGACGCAACCTCAGCGGGAAAAGACCGTAAAGATATAATGGTTTTAATTAGTGTTTAGTATTAATACGCCTAAAGGGCGGAATATACAGCCGACAGGCTTTAAATGGGGGTATTATAAAATGGGTGAATACAAAGATGTAAACCTTGACGATTTAGGGATTGACAACGGTGTTGACAACATTGATGTGACGGATGACGGCATGCAGCCGGATGATAGCGGACAACCCGGGGGAAAGACGCTTACTCAAACAGAGGTTGACGAAATTGTGAAAGACAGATTAGCAAGGGAGCGTAAAAAATACGCCGATTATGATGATGTTAAGGCGGATAAGGAAACATTGACGGAAATATCGTCTATATTGGCAAAGGCGGGAGTATCGGGTACGCCTACCGAGCAGGCAAAGTATTTAAAAGATTTTTACGGTATAGATGCCGGAGCGGCTGACGGTGCGCCGAAAGAACCGGATAGTGAAACAAAAGCTTTTGTTGCGGCTGAACGCTTTTCCCGCAGGGCTAACGATGATGATGTTGTGGATGAGGTGGAGCGGATACTTGCAATCCCTGCACACAAACGCAAGGCGGGGGATAATGTTAAGCTTGAAGTGTTGGAAGGGCGGTATGGCTCAATTAAGTTTAGACAGGACTATTCCGATGCCGAAAAATGGTACAAGGAAACAGGCGGTAGCAATTTTACTGAATTGTTGCAAAACTCTGATTTTAAAGAGTTTGCGGACGGCATAAACGCACCGCTAAAAAGCACGGTACAGAAGTTTTTAAAATTTTCGGGCGGGGTTAAAGAGCCTAAGTCGCCCGGAAGCGCAAAGGACATTGGGGGAACGGCGATAAAGGAATACTACTCGCCGAGTGATGTTGACAAGCTGACGGATGCACAGCTTTCTAACCCAAAGATATGGCAAAAGGTGCGGGAGAGTATGACAAAGTGGAAATGATAATTAGTAGGGAGGAATGAGGAATTAGGAACTATTGTAAAGGGGAACTCGAAGGGATTGGTAACCCTTTGGGGGCGATACCTTCCCCCAAAGCAAAGGTTTATTCCTTGAAAAACTTACTACAAGCCCCCCGTGCCACTTTTCGCGGGGGAAAAGTAGCCAAAACCCTTGGAGTTAGAAGTTTGCAGTTGGGAGTTTGGAGTAGAAGGCTGAGCGGGGTGTAACTTAGGGAAAACAAGGTTAACTTTAGGGGCTTTAATACTGGTAACTGGCAACTGGCAACTGGCAACTCGTGTGTCGCATCGGTCACAAAGCGACCGATAACCGCTCCCACATTGGTGGGCGTTTGGATAGCTTTAGTTGTATATGCAACAAATTAAAACCGCACATGTTATGTACAAATTTATTTTAACAGCAATAAATTTAAGCTTTGGCTTAGGACTGCTGAAAACTAATAACTGATAACTCGAGGAACTGATATCTGATAACTTAAGGAAAGGAATGATTTAATATGGCATATGGGAATTTTAAAGCAACGGTATGGAGTAAATATATACAGCATGAGCTGACACAAAAGGCTATTGCGGCTGATTGGTGCAACAAGAAGTTTGAAGGCGATGCAAAGCATAATGAGCGGGTTAAGATATTGGGGGTGGGCAAGCCCACGATAGGCTCTTATAACGGTTCGAGCATAGGCACGCCCGAAACATTAGAGGATAGCTCGGTTTATTTGGCAATAAACCAAGCGGATTACTTTAACTTCATGGTAGATGATGTTGACAGGGCGCAGGCGCAGCCGGGGCTGATGGAAGCGTTGATGAGCGAAGCGACGGACGCGATGGCGGAAAAGGCTGATAAGTACATTTATGGTTTGGTTAGTGACGCGGGCGGCACAAATTCATCCGCTGCGGCTGTTACATCGGCGGCAACTGCAAGGAGCGCTATTCATTTAGGTATATTGTATTTGCGTGAAAATAACGCCGACCATTCAAGCCAAATTGTGCTTGAACTGCCGTGGTTTGTGTATAACTACTTAAAGCAGGATGTAATCGAACTTGACACAAGCAACAGCGCTTTGATTAAGAAAGGCATCTTGGGTATGTATGACGGCTGTTATGTGCGTGCTACTAATAACCTAAAGACAAGCAGCGCAGGCGCTAATTGGCACGCCGTTATCCGCACTAAAGAGGCGGTTGCGTATGCTGACGGTATAGACAAGGTGGAGGCGTTTAGACCGGAAACATTGTTTAGCGATGCCGTTAAGGGTTTGCATACTTATGGCGCAAAGGTAGTGCGACCTAAAGAAATGTATGAAATGATTGTAAAAAAATCGTAGGAAAGGAATGATTTAATATGGCAGTAACAGCAGTAACACCTATTGCATTAGGGAAATTTAATGCTTTTACACTTAATGCAGTAACCTTTACAGCGGCAACCACGGCGGCAGACGGGTTTACCGTTGATTTGTCGGGATTTGCAGACCAAAAGGCAGTATTTTTGCTTCAAAACACCAATGCAGGGTCGACCTCAAGGACGGCAACCATAAAGGCGGGCAATGGCTTGCAGGGGGTTTCTGACCTTGCAAGCGGTAATGTGGCAGCGGGGAATATAGCCGCCATATCGGTTGAAAGCGGCGCTTTCATGAATGTAAGCGGCGATGATAAGGGCAAAATTAAGGTTATTCCTGCTCACGCGGAATTAAAGCTTGCGGTGGTAGTGTTACCGTAAATAAAGGGGCGGGGAAACCCGCCTTTTATTTTAACAAGGCAGGTGATTTGATTGACATATAAACAGGCGGTTGATACAGCTTTAAAGCTGATTGACAGCGAACGGAGCGAATTTGAAAGCGATTTATTTCCGTTTTTTGCGGATACCGCACAAAAAATGATAGCGATGCACGGCAAGATGATAGAACGCACCTTAACGGTTGAAAAGCCCGATAATATCGAGATTGAAGTTTCAATCCCCGACTTTTATCGGTTTGCATATACACAAATTAGAGGAACGGACAGGCAAGTAAACTACTTTATATACGACAATAACTTTGTTACCGACAGCGTTGGAACGATAGATGTATATTATTACGCCATGCCTAAAACGATTGATGGGGAAACGGCTGACGAATACGAATTTGAAGTTGATGCCGAAACGCATAACGCAATACCGTATTATATGGCATACGAGCTTGCGAAGGATGATGATGTGGCGTTGGCGCAAATTATGCTTGACACATGGAATAAATACATGAGCATATTTAAAAATGAGCCGAAAGCTATTCAAAAGCGGATAAAGAATGTGTATAGGCGGTGGAGTTATGAGTAGAAGGTTTTAAATACTGGCAACTGGTAACTGGTGACTGGCAACTATTTGGGGGCGCGGCTTTAAACCCCTTGCAACTATTTGGGGGCGATACCTGCCCCCAAACTCAAAGGTTTACACTTTACAAAACTTGTTGCAAACCCCCCGTGCCACTTTTCATGGGGGAAAAGTGTCCAAAACCCCTTCAACCCCCCACCCCCCATGCTTGGGGGAGTAATACAAGTCGCATCGGTCACAAAGCGACCGATAACCGCTCCTATGCTGATGTGCGTTTGGAGAGTTTTAGTTGTATATGCAACAAATATAAATCGCACATACCGTGTATAAGTTTATTTTAACAGATATAAGTTTGATTTTTAGCTTAAAAGCTACCGGCAACTGGAAACTAATGACTGGAAACTTGAAGAACTGGAAGGGTGATATAAATGGCAATAGATTATGTGCCGCAGAGGTTACCGAGCGTACAAAAGATACCCTTTAGCGTTAATGCGTGGCAGGGGCTAAACAGGGTAGCGGGCGCTGAAGGTGCGGGGGAAATGGTCCATATGCGCAACATGAGTTCGGATAATATTCCGTTTAGCTCTCCTCGAAAGCCAAGGAAAGTTATAGAAAGCGGGATTGAAAACC
>Ga0265293_10006630_pt1 | contig 18370 bp, 19 predicted proteins | sample Munlanlewell138R_FD_192505 | JGI IMG/M metagenome (GOLD analysis project Ga0265293, IMG submission 192505) | Leachate microbial communities from a municipal landfill in Southern Ontario, Canada - Leachate well 138R | ecosystem: Engineered > Solid waste > Landfill > Unclassified | place: Canada...
TGACCCTAGTACGAGAGGACCGGGTTGGACATGCCACTGGTGCACCAGTTGTTCTGCCAAGAGCATCGCTGGGTAGCTACGCATGGATGAGATAACCGCTGAAAGCATCTAAGCGGGAAGCCAACTCCAAGATGAACGTTCCCTGAAGTACGCTTGAAGACTACAAGCTTGATAGGCTGGATGTGTACGCAGAGTAATCTGTTTAGCTGACCAGTACTAATAGTACGTTTGTCTTTTTTTACCAGTTATTATTGATTAGTCCGTAAAATGAACTAAGTCCATTTTACTCGCTTGCGCCGCTGAGGCGACTAAAGCTAGCTTCTTAGAAGCAGATTAATTAAGAACACAATTCGTTCACTACCTTACTTAGTGTATAGGTGTCCTGATGTAGTTATTTAGAAATGTTGACTTTAATAATGAAAATATTCTCTAATCTTTACAGATTATATATGAGGGCACACAATAAGCTCGGTTTACTGAGCGTGAGCCTGACGCTGAGTCAAACTTAGCGTTAGCGTAGGTAAAGGAATTACTTCCTTTGCCGTGTTTTTATATATGGTCTGTCTAGGTGGCTATAGAGAGAGGGAAACGCCTGGCTCCATTCCGAACCCAGAAGCTAAGCCTCTCATCGCTGATAATACTGATCCTTGCAGGATTGGAAATGTAGGTCGCTGCCTAGTTGATCATTTTTACTTCTTACTCGACTTCTTCTTTTAACTAATTTCATTAACTAAATAATAAAAATACTATAACGCATATGAAATACTAGCTATTTTTCGAGCTTTATAATTTATAATATGGTATTATTTTACATACTATTTTAGGACCTTATATGAAAAACTACATAAAAAATCAAATTAAAAAATCATACGAAACAAAACAAGCTATTTATGAAAATGACCTTTTATTAAATAAAATTGAAGAAGTTTGCAAATTATGTGTAAAACTTTATAAAGGTAAAAATAAGACTATATTAGCAGGAAATGGAGGAAGTGCTGCTGATGCACAACACATAGCTGCTGAACTAGTTGGAAGATATGGATTTGATAGACCTTCTATCCCATCATTGGCTTTAACAACAGATACTTCGAGTTTAACAGCAATCGGAAATGATTACGGATATGACAAAGTATTTTCCCGCCAGCTTGAGGGCATGGGGCAAGAGGGAGATATATTTATCGGTATTTCAACTTCTGGGAATTCTAAAAATATAATCAATGCGTTTGAAGTTGCAAAGAAAAAAGGTATTAAGACAATTGCTTTGGTTGGCAAAGATGGTGGAGAGATGGCAAAAATAGCTGATATTGCTTTAGTAGTGCCATCAGATTCCACTCCTAGAATACAGGAGTCTCACATACTTATAGGGCATATCATTTGTGATATTATAGAAAAAGAGATTTTTGGCGAGGGTGTCAACTGATATCTATGAACAGAGCGCTTTTTTTGGATCGTGATGGTGTTATAAACATCGAAAAGGACTATGTCTATAAGATTGAAGATTTTAAATTTATAGATGGAATCTTTGAATTATGCAGGCATTATCAAAATTTGGGGTATCTTCTTTTTGTGGTAACAAACCAATCAGGCATTGCTCGTGGTTATTATGATGAATCTGATTTTGATAAATTGACCTCATGGATGATTGAGCAATTTTTAAAAGAGGGAATCTCAATAACAAAAGTTTATCACTGTCCTCATCATCCTGATATTTCCGGCGCATGTGAATGCAGAAAACCAAAGTCGGGTATGATATTAGAGGCTCAAAAAGAGTTTGATTTAAATCTGAAAAATTCAATTTTAATCGGCGATAAAGAACACGATATTGAGGCAGCGATAGATGCCGGTATAGAAGAGAGTTATCTTTTTGATGAGACAGAGTCTATTGAAAAATCAAAAGCGACAAAGATAATTTTAAAACTAAAGGATATATATAGTGTTAATACTAAATAGCGGTGGCACATTTAATAAAAAATATAATCCGTTAAATGCAGAGCTTGAAGTTCCGTATAATAACGAAGCAATAGAGAAAATTTTAAAAAGCATGGGTGCTAAATATGATTTAGCAGGTGTTATTTATAAAGATAGCCTAGAGATGACGATGGACGATAGAAAAATACTTGCAAAAGTTATCATGGAGTCTAAAGATAACACCTTTGTAATTGTGCATGGAACGGATACTATGCATTTGAGTGCTGAATTTTTAGCTGAAATATTTGATGATAGAAAGATTGTCTTTGTCGGTGCGATGAAGCCTTTTGAGATAGACAATATAGAAGCAAGTCTCAACCTCGGTATGGCAATCGGTTTTGCAAGAGCTGTGAATGAAAATGGAGTCTATATCTGTATGAGCGGACATGTGCAGCCATGGGATAAAATTCACAAAAATACAAAATTTGGGAAATTTGAAGTTGTCTTATAAAATTCCATGTTCACATTGCCATTTGGAATTTGATCCATCACTTATGATAAAAGATGAGAAGCTTCATTTTTGTTGCAAGGGGTGTCAGGGAGTTTATCATCTTCTACAAGATAAGGGTTTTGAGAGTTTTTATGAAAAAAGTAAAAGTTCTACCTTGGCTCCGCCGACTCAAATAACTGAAGGCTCTTCGAGTTTTGATAGCCAATCTTTTTATGATAAATTTGTAAAGACAAACGATAAAGGTTTTAGTCAAGTCTCCTTGATAATAGAGGGGATTCACTGTTCGGCTTGTGTTTGGTTAAATGAAAAAGCGCTAAATAAAATGGACGGTGTGATAGAAGCCAACATCAATTTTACAAACAATAAGGCAACAATTGTATGGGCTGATGATATTGTGAAGCTTTCAAAAATCATAGATATGATAAGAGCTATAGGCTATGATGCTTTTGCGTATGACGCTATGACACAAGAGCATCATGTCAATAAAGAGAGAAAATCGTACTACCTTAAAATGGCTGTTGCGATATTTGCATCTATGAATATCATGTGGATAGCAGTTGCACAGTATGCAGGATATTTTAGCGGGATAGCGCAGGATGTAAAAACTATACTCAATATAGCGGAGTGGATTCTCTCAACCCCCGTACTTTTTTACAGCGGCTGGGTGTTTTTTAGAGGTGCATACTATGGACTAAAAGAAAAAGTTGTAAATATGGATCTGCTGGTTGCAACTGGAGCATTATTTACATATATTTACTCAATATATATAACAATTATGCAGCATGGCGAAGCATATTTTGATTCTGTTAGCATGATAATTACTTTTGTTTTGATAGGAAAATTTTTAGAAGTTTTAAGTAAAAAAAGTGCAGCTGATGCGCTTGATGTGATTACTAGAAATATTCCTAATGAAGTAAAAATTATAAGAGAGGGCATAATTGCTCAATGCAAACTAGATGATGTTAAAGTCGGCGACAGTGTTGTTGTCTCATCTGGTGAGAAAATTTTATTTGATGGTGAAATCATTAAAGGAAGCGGTTCCTTTGATGAGTCAAATTTAACAGGGGAGAGCAGCCCTGTTTATAAGAGTGTTGGTATGAGTGTTGTAAGCGGTACTACAAGCATAGATGCTGATATATACTTTATGGCAACAAGGGACTTTAAGCACTCCACGCTCTCAAATATAGTGACACTACTAGAATCCGCAATACATAAAAAACCAAAAATTCAGCAGATGGCAAATAGATTGTCTGAACACTTTTCATCACTCATCTTATCGCTGGCTTTTGTTACATTTTTAGGATGGTGGCTCTGGCCACACAGTTTTGAGACCTCCTTTATGGTAGCGATATCAGTTATAATAATTGCATGTCCATGTGCGCTGGCTCTTGCTACTCCTGTTGCTACATTAGTAGGACTTAGCATAAGTGCTTCAAGAGGGATACTCTTTAAAGAAGCCGCGGGTCTTGAGACTATGGCAAAAATAGATACACTTGTTTTAGATAAAACAGGAACTATTACCATCGGAAAACCAGAAGTTGTAAAAGAGCACTTTTTTAAAGATTTTGATAAAAAACTGCTCTATTCATTGGTTAAATCTTCTAAACATCCCATAGCAAATGGGGTTGCTAAATATATAAAAGAGCAGACAAAAGAGATAGAGGAGATAATTTTTGATGAGTATAAACAGTTTCCGGCAAAAGGGATAAAAGCAAAGTATAAAAATGTTGACTTTTTAGGAGGCAATCTGAAATTACTTCAAGAGCATGGCATAGATATGAAGTTTACAACGCAGGAGACGGCATTTTATTTTGTAATTGGAGATGAAATTGCAGCGGTGTATGAACTAAAAGATAAAATCAAAGACGGGATGCCAGAGCTTATCGCAAGTATGAAACAAAAGAGAATCGAGGTTGTGCTTTTAAGCGGAGATCATAAAAATATTACTACAAATATTGCAAAAGAGGTAGGTATAAAAAAGTTTTTTTATGAACAAACCCCACAAGATAAAGCAGAGTATATAAATACTCTTCACAAAGAGGGCAAAAAGGTGGTTATGGCTGGAGACGGTGTGAATGATATTCTAGCATTAGCATCAGCTGATATCGCCATAGCTATGGGTAGTGGTAGTGATATAGCGGTTGAAGTAGGAGATGTTGTGTTGCTTGATGATTCGTTAAAGTCATTAAATGAGGCTTTTAAAATCAGTAAGACAACATTTGGTTTAATTAAACAAAATCTTCTCATATCGCTTGTTTATAATGCCCTAACCATTCCTATTGCTATGGCAGGGTATATCATACCTCTTTTTGCGGCGATTTCTATGTCGCTAAGTTCGCTTTTGGTTGTAGGTAACTCAATGAGAATACGTTATAAATGGAGGAGGTAGTAGATGGATAGTTGGGTAATAGCCATGATGCTCGGGGCTTCTATTTTTTTAGGAGCGGCTGCTCTTTTTGCATTTTTATGGGCGATAAAAAATGGACAGTTTGATGATGAAGAGAAATTTTTAAATGCTGCTAAGTTTGACGGCGAAGATGAGTTAAATGATGCTGCATTGCAGGAGAAAAAAAGAGAAGATTTAGAGAAAAAATATAGACCAGAATAATTTTAATGAAGCTCACAAGAGGTTAAGAACTGTCACTAAGGACAGTTCAAGGTAAATTATTTACCGATAGTTTGAGCGAAAGCGTCTAGCTCTGCATCAGAGTATTTAGTAACTTGACCTTTCATAAGACCTTTCATCGGTCCTCCGTAACTACCATCTTTATAACCTTTAAGTGCAACAGCAATATCAGCGTGAGTCATTTCAGAAACAATTTTAGATTTACCAAGAGCAGCTTTGCTCCAGTCAGTTCCATGACATGCTTCACATGCACCAGCTGCAACAGCAGCAGCCATCAATGTAGTAGTTGCAGTTAAAGCAACAATTGACATAACGATTTTTTTCATATTTTTCCCTTGAATTTATTTCGGACAAATTATAGTAATTTTACTCTTAAATACATGTTAATGATTTATCTGTTAACATTTCATTAAATTTTATAGACTACGGGTGCACATTTTGAGATATATAGACGACAATTTAAAAGATAAAACAATTTTAATAACAGGCGGTGCAGGTTTTATAGGTTCTAACTTGGCATTTTACTTTCAAAACAACCATCCTGACGCAAAAGTAGTTGTTTTAGACAGTTTTAGAAGCGGGGAAAAACTATCTAATGGTAATCTTAAAAGTTTTGGACATTTTAAAAATTTAATAGGCTTTAGAGGCGAGATAATAAGCGGAGATATTAACGACAAAGATTTGTTGCTTGATTTAGAAGTAAACTATAGATTTGATTATATTTTTCATGAAGCTGCTATCTCTGATACAACTGCTCAAGAACAAGATTTGATGATAAGAACAAATGTTAATGCGTATAAAGATTTGTTAGATTTAGCAATAAAGCATAATGCAAATATGATATATGCATCGTCTGCCGCAACATATGGGAATGCAGCTTCCCCACAAAAAGTAGGGGTAGAAGCGCCGCAAAATGTTTATGGATTTTCAAAGCTTTGCATGGATAATTTAAGCCGTGAGTATATAAAAAAAAGTAATATAGGAATTGTCGGGCTCAGATATTTTAATGTTTACGGACCAAGAGAGTATTTTAAAAACAGCACTGCATCTATGGTTTTACAGTTTGGGCTTCAGCTACTCTCAGGTAAAAATCCTCGTCTTTTTGAAAGTAGCGATAAAATTCTTCGTGATTTTATATATATAGAAGATGTTATTGCTGCCAATATAAAAGCAATGAATCCTAAGGAGAGCGGAATCTACAATGTCGGAACAGGCAAAGCGAGAAGTTTTCAAGATATAGTTGATATTTTGCAGCGTGAACTTGAAACAACCTTGTCATGTGAGTATATTGAAAATCCATTTATCGGAAGTTATCAATTTCATACAGAAGCAGATATTGCCTCAACAAAGGAGGCTCTAGGATATGAGCCAAAGTTTGAGATGGAAGATGCAATTAAAGCATACGTAAATGAAATCAGACGAGTATATGAACAAGAAGTTAAGTAATGAAAAATTTTAAAAATTTCACTCCAAATATTTTGGTTATTGGGGATTTGATGATAGACCACTATCTATGGGGAAGTTGTGAGAGAATCTCCCCCGAAGCTCCTGTGCAGGTTGTAGATATATCTAAAGAGACTACAGTTTTAGGCGGAGCGGGAAATGTCATAAACAATCTTAAAGCACTTGGCGCAAATGTAAGTGTAAGCAGTGTGATAGGGGATGATGACAACGGCATAGAGCTGATTGAGATGTTGCAAAAAATCGGGGTAAATACCGATAAGATAATAACCCAAAAAGAGAGAAAAACTTCAAAGAAAAGCCGTGTAATAGCAAGCTCGCAGCAAGTGCTTAGATATGATAAAGAGAGTAAAGATCAGATTCATAAAGCTCAAGCAGATAAAATCTTAAACTCATTATTTGGGATGATTGATAAGTTTGATGCAGTGATACTCTCAGATTATGGCAAAGGCGTTTTAAGCGATTATCTATGTCAAGAAGTGATAGCTCTTTGCAATAAAAACAGGATAAAAGTTTTAGTTGACCCAAAGGGGAGTGACTATGCTAGATACAGCGGTGCGTACCTTCTAACTCCAAATAAAAAAGAGGCGATTCAAGCTACAAAGATAGAGATAAAAGATACAAAAACTCTCCAAGAGGCGCTTAAAAAACTAAAACAAGATTGCAACTTGGCAATTTCTTTGATTACATTATCTGAGGACGGAATCGCCACTTATGAAGATGCGATGAAAGTGTTTCCAACGGTTGCAAAAGAGGTCTTTGACGTAACTGGAGCGGGCGATACTGTTATTGCATCTATCGCATTTGCGCTTAGTGCAGGTAGAAATATAGAAGAAGCAGCGGCGTTTGCAAACCTTGCAGCAGGTGTTGTCGTGGGGAAAATAGGCTCAGCAACGGTCACGCTAGGGGAGATAGAGGAGTATGAAGCGACTCTTCATAAAAGCACTTCAGATGCCCATATTAAAAATTTTGATGAGATAAAAGCGGTTGTAAAGCGCTACCGTGAGAATGGAAAAAAAGTTGTCTTTACAAACGGCTGCTTTGATATCTTGCATGTAGGGCATGTAAAGTATCTGCAGGAGGCAAAAAGCTTTGGAGATGTTTTGATAGTGGGATTGAACTCTGATGCATCTGTTTCTCGCTTAAAAGGTTCCGCGCGTCCTATAAATATAGCGGAGGATAGAGCTTATCTCTTAGCCGCGCTTGAAGCGGTTGATTTTGTTGTGCCGTTTGAGGAAGACACTCCTTATGAGCTTATAAAAATGATAATGCCCGACACGCTTGTAAAAGGCGGAGATTATGAAGGTAAAGATGTTGTCGGAACAGAGTTTGCTAGGGAGTTGAAGCTTGTTGGCTTTGTTGATGGAAAAAGCACAACGATGACAATCAAAAAAATTCAAGGAGATTAGATGTTTAAAAAAGCAACTTTGATAGCACTAAGTGCTGTATCTGTTTTTGCGATGCATAGCGCTGAGGTCAATATTAATAACTCGGATATAGAGCTCTCAGCTAGGCTGGATATGGGGCAGTTTAATGAAAGTGTAGAGCCAAATACAATTTTTTTGGGCGCAAGATATTTACATGCAGATGAGAGACACAGTGATGTAAATAGCATAGATGATTTTCAAGAGATAAATTTTTTGATGCAAAAAAATGTAAATAGTGATTTTAGATTGGGCTTAGGCATTAAAGCAAACTATACGAAAAATTTTGTCTCAATTCCTCTAGGTGTAGAAGCTTCTTACAAACTCCCTTTTAGCTCAAGTGTTCCATTTTACATTGGTGCGAGCATCTACGTTGCTCCCGAGGTTCTCTCCTTTGATAAAGCCGATAATTTTTTAGAGTATCAGGTAAATGTGGAGGCAGAGGCTATAAAAAACGGGTTTATAACTCTTGGATACAGACATATAGACACTAACTATAAAAACTGGGATGTAGAGTATAACGAATCACTCTATTTCGGTTTGAAATTTCTGTTTTAATCCTCGCTATTTAACTCTTTTACGGCTTTGATAACCTCATAAGCCGTAATGCTTTTCATACACTCATGATGACCTAGCGGGCACTCTCTTCTCATGCAAGGAGAACACTCCATCTCATGTCTTACAACCTTGCTTTTTTCATTCATCCACTGTGATGTTTCTGTATGTTTTGTAGGTCCAAAAATAGAGACGCTAGCAACCCCATAAGCAGCCGCTACATGCATAGGTCCGCTGTCGTTTGTGATAAATAGCGAACAACCGCCAATAAGAGAACATAACTCTTTAATATCTGTTTTTCCCGCTAAATTTGTGTAGTTAGTTACATTTGATGCCACAAGATAGGACTCTATCTCGTTAGCCATCTCTACTTCGTTTGGACCGCCAAAGATTATGATGTCGTACTCGCTGCTAAACTCACTTGCAACTTCGGCAAATCTCTCGGGATACCATCTTTTTGCACTTCCGTATGTCGCACCTGCATTGATGCCCATTGTCGGTTTTATAAGCTTTTTAGGTTGGATGTAGAGTTTAAGTTTAGGAGTGATTTTGTCCCATCTATCGGTATTTGTCATGGCCAGTTCAGCGTATTGTCTGCTGAGGTGTTTGTCTGCCTTTATGTTAGGTGTGTGCGAGAGCAATAACATAGAGTGCCATGATTTTTTGGCAATGCACAGAACGCTTCCTGTTAGTTTTAGAAGCAAAGATGAGTGAATTTGGTCTCTAAAGGAGATAGCCATATCAAAGCTGCCTAGTTTTTTGGCAAGACTGTATGTCGCTTTGATTCTGTTAGGGGATTTTTTTGTCTCATCCACTACCGCTTTTTCGCAGCGCGGATGATACTTTAATGCTTCTATAGAGACAAAACTTCCGACAAAAGTAAACTTTGCGTTTGGATAGTAAGAACTTAGTAGCTCAATCGCGGGAGTTGCCATAACAGCATCGCCTAGCCAGTTTGGTAAAATTATCAATATTTTCATAATGCAATTATACCGCGTCTTTTATATAAATATAAATCGGAGAGGAGCCTACATGCAGCGTTTCATTTTTTATGATATCTCCAGAGCTAGAGTATATTATGCTAAAAAAATCCTCATTTTTAAGGGTAATTGGCTTGAGCGACCAGTGTATTTGAAGCAATTTTTCATTAACTAAACATTGAAGTATGTAGTGTTCTCTTTTTATATCAAGTCTTAAAAATTGGGAGTTTTTTAGATTTTGAATCATAAATTTATATACATCAAATGCTTTTCTCTTCTTTATGCCATCTCTGTTATCGATTAGTCCGTATCCGGGGGCTATTAGCTGATGCCAAGATACGCTATCGACCTGTTGAGATGCAAATGCAAGCAGGTAATATCTTAACATGTAGTCCGAATAAAACTCCTCACTTACACACTCATACTCGCTTGTCGGTGCATAAGGTGCGGTGTTGCTTATGGGCCAGTTAGTCTCAGTGATGTGAAGTTCATGTGCACTTTTTGGACTTAGCCAGACCATGGTGCTAAGTAGCGAAATTTTATCAAGAAGATTAAAGCCCATTTGAGTATTTTCAGGCGCACCGCGTCTATCTACATATAAAAGTGCGGATAAACCGTCATAGCGGTACTTAAAAGAGTTAAAAAGAGTATGAGCAGTAAAGTGATACTCAAAATCTATAACCCCGCTTCCAATCAACTTAATATTTGGAAACTTTTCTTTTTTTAAAGCATAGGCTACTTGATAAAAACGATTATACTCATCAACGCTAAAAAACCCCCATTTTGTTCTGTTTATAGTTGAACCTATCTCAAAAATATTTATATGTTTGCCTAGCTTTGTAAAGATAGTGTTTAAATCATTTTCAAGAAGTTTTAAATCCTCTATATGTTCTCTATCTTGAATGATTTTTAGTGTTATTTTTTTCTCTTTTAGTTTTAAGATAAAGCTCTCAAGCTCATTAAAAGTCTGCATCTTGCAGAGTTTAAAACGAACTAAAACTCTACTAACTCCCAACTCCTCTATAAGCTCAAGCGTCATTTCGCTCTGCCTTTGATAATCAACTCCCATACAAAAAAAATCATTTGAATCTATTTTTTTTCTTTTGACAAAAGGTGTCATGATGATTGCAAAGGGGAGCATCACAAGAGATATAAAAAAAGTTTTAAGCAAGGAGCCGACCTGATTTTTTCGCATCTGTTTTTTGTAGTTTTTGTCTTTTAGCGGATACGGTTGATCGGAATAATTATCCCAGTTAAATGGCTGTTTCATAAGGCGAATTATAACGTTTTTAAGATAAAATAAGTTATTAAAATATTAGGAACTCTCTTGAATATACTTGTTGTTCGCACTGACAAATTGGGCGATTTTATAACCGCACTCCCTGCTGTATATGTCTTAAAACAGTATGATTTAAAAAATAGAGTTGTAGTTTGTGTTGCTCCGCTAAACAGGGCTTTGGCTGAGTCTTGTGAGTTTATAGATGAGGTTGTTGTTGATGATGGTAAAAGTTTTTGGGAGCTGGTTTTTAAACTAAGAAAAGCAAAAATAGACGCTTCTGTCACCCTTTTTTCAAATACTCGTGTGGCACTTGCACAGCTCATTGCAGGGATTTCAAAGAGAGTTGCCCCTGCGACAAAAATAGCGCAGATATTTTATAATAAAAGAGTCGCACAAAGAAGAAGCAGAGTCCAGATGGCGGAGTTTGAGTATAATTTAGAGCTTACAAAATCTCTCTTTAGCGATATAAGTTTAGAGTATAAAAAACCGCTCTTAAGCTTTAGCGACAAGGAGCAGATATATAGAGTTTTTCGCGCAAATCATGATATACAAAAAGAGGAGATTGTTGCTTTTCATGTAGGATTTGGCGGTTCAAGTGATGCAAACTGGACTCTTGATGAGTATGAAATTTTGATTCGTGGGGTTGTTAAGCAGGATAAATATCAAGTAGTTTTAACTTTTGGACCTGATGAGAAAGAGCTTTATGAGGAGATGCAAAATAGACTTTATGATATAGATGTTATCTTCTATTTATCTCTTGAGGGGCTTGTCTATTTCGCAAAACTTATAAGCAGTTTCAAGCTTTTTGTCTCTACTTCAACCGGAACATATCATGTGGCTTCTTTGGTAGGAACACCAACTATGACATTTTTTGCTGATAATCTTTTTGCAAGCGCTAAGAGATGGAAGAGTATTGGGGATGAAGAGTTGCAAAAACACTTTATGATTCCCCAGAGCGAACAAAAGAGACAAGAGCTGTTTGAAGAGGTTAAAAGAGAGTTGTTTTGCTATTGATTTAATATATAATTGAATATAATGCAACAATGAGAGAAATTAATAAACAGATAGAAAAAGGTATCTTAATTTATGAATGAGAACGAGTATGATTTTCCCAAAAAGGGAATCAATAAATATATAACAGAATATGTGAAAAATTTACCGGATCTTACAGGTAAGGTAGTCTTAGATATTCCGTGCGGTGATGGAAGAGCTAGTTATGAGTTTAAGAAAAAAGGCGCAGAAGTTAAAGCTTTTGACCTTTTTGTAGATTTTATGAAACTAACAGATGTCAAGTCTAACTATGCCGACTTATCAGAAGATTTGCCAGTAGAGAGCGAGTCAATAGACTATATAATATGTCAAGAGGGAATAGAACATATCCCAAACCAACTAAAGGTTCTTCAAGAGTTTAATAGAGTTCTAAAAAAAGATGCAATTTTGCTGATAACTACACCAAATGATTCGCAAGTTAAAGTTAGATTGTCAAATTTTTTGCTAGAAACAGATTTGTGGAAAAAAATGCCTCCAACAGAGGTTGATAGTATCTGGTTTGCAAAAAATGACACAAATAAGCTCTATTATGGGCATCTTTTTCTGCTTGGAGTGCAACATTTTCAAACCCTGCTTACTCTCTCAGGGTTTAAAACCAAAAAACGAATAAAGACAGATTTTAGTACATCTTCATTAGTTTTGGGAGTTATTTTTTACCCTATTTTACTGCTTATGACATCTGTTGCGTACTTTCTTTATAAAGATAAAAATCAACATGTAGAAGAAAAAGCAAAAAAAAAGATTTTATTTGATAGAGCCATCTTAAATCTTTTACCAACAACACTATTTAATAAACATATATTTTGGGAAATAAAAAAACAGAGTAACAACGAAGAAACAATTTCAAGATTAAGAAAAATGTATAGAAACTAAGATATGTATAGAAGTAATTTTAGTTTAATTGACAGATTTAGAAATAAAATTAGAGTTGATAAGAGCACTGAAGTAGCTATTGGTAAAAATAGTAAAATAGTTAACTGTACTATCGTAGTAAAGGGCAAAAACAATACTCTTAAAATAGGAGCAAACTCTAAACTTAGAGCCAGCACAATAGAGATAATCGGCAACAATTGTGAAATCAGTATAGGTGAAGGCAGCTTAGTCGGTCATAACTCTTACTTAAGTGCCAAAGAAGAAAGTATAAGCTTGATTATTGGAGATAAGACCGCACTCTCTCGTAATATAAAAGTTATGACATCTGATGGGCATCCGATATTTCAAAATAACCAAAGAATAAATCATGCTAAAAATATAATAATTGAAGATGGTGTTTGGATTGCAGACAGTGTAACAATTTTAAAGGGTGTAACAATCAAGAAAGGCTCTGTCGTTGGAATAAACTCTACTGTTACAAAAGATATCCCAAAAGAGAGTATTGCTGTTGGAAACCCGTGTGTAGTGGTAAAAGAAGATATAACTTGGACTTATTAATCTAATTTTTTATTTAACTCATAAAGCTTTATATATTTGTAAAAATTTGTTGCCATGTGTGAAAATGCTATAACCAATCCTGCATAACCGTCTAAAAACCCTTTTTTTAGAAAGTAGGTTTTAAAAAATGAAAATATAGCGTTAAAGAAGGCTTTTGATGGGGAGGAACTTTTTTTACCAATATTATCTTGTGCAAATATAGTAGAGTATCTATCAAGTTTGATTATAAAGTCTGTTATGTTTGAGTATGGATAGTGCAAAATATAACCTTTTATTTGCACAATATAAAACTCTTTTTCTATCACTTTCTCATGTACTTTTTCATTTGTAAAAGATGTCTTTGTCCTGTTATAGAGTCTTGCTATGAGGTCATTACCCCAACAGTGCTTTACATATATCTCTTTGTAGTAGTTTTGCCTAAGAATCGTATATATGTTTTTATCATCTAGTGCTAGATTTGAGATGTTTTTTATAAACTCATCTGATAAAACTTCATCTGCATCAAGAGAGAACACCCAATTATTTTTGGCAAAGGTGGATGCTAGATTTTTTGTAGGACCAAATCCTAAAAATTTACCTTGAACAAGATTTACATTTGAGTAGTTTTTTACAATATCCATTGTTGCATCAGTTGAACCGTTGTCATAAACAACAACATCGCTAAAATCTTTTAATGAATCAAGTGTTTTTGCTATCGTTGATGCCGCGTCTTTTACGATAATTACGCATGAGATATCCTTAATCAACTACCGCTTCTCCCCGCAATCTCTTTTTTGCATTCTTTTTATCTTTATGAGCTTGAGAATATTTGAGCGCTATTTTAGCACAACTCGATTCATCTGATTTTGATAATTTTGCATACTCTTTTACTATAATCTCTAAATCTTCATCTTTTGCCCAAAGTTTAGAGAAGTTTTTTAGCCTCTCATCTAAGGTTAGTGGGTTAAACTCCATTCTGTTGATATCAACTATTTTAAATATGTAATTATCATCTATTTTTTTAATTAATATATTTCCCGGCGAATAATCAAGATGAAAGATATTACTCTCATGAAGTAAGAGCGTAAAGGCTGCAAAGGCTTTGAAAATAGCCTCTTTATCTAAAAAATGGCTATCTTTAAGCGCCTCTCTTATTGTAAAATCATACTTGAAATTTTCACTTACAAAGTAACTCTCATGAATAAGACCACTCTTCTTAAATTCTATATATCCTATTGGTTTTGGTGTAAAATCTGCTATTTTTATACTATTTTTATATGACTTTTTTGCTTTAGAATCTTTAAAAAAGGTATATATGACTTTATTTATAATATTTGGAATTTTAAAAGATTTTACGACAAAATGTTCATCATTAAAATCTATAGTTTTTATCTCATTTCTTGCTTTATGAATTGAGTTAGTTGACTCCTTAAAATACTCTTTTATATTTTTAAGAAAAACTATATATTTGTCGCAAATTGATTCAAACTTCACTCTCTATCCTTTTTTGAGCTATAAAGATGCCGGTAAAAAGGGCAAAAAATGCCGCCGGAAACTGCTCATGAAACATGGTCTCTACTAAGCTTGATATTGAGTATATACCAACAAAAACAACTAAAAGATTAGAGTAAAATTCATCTTTAATGCCAAGTTTTAAAAGATTGTAAAAAACACTCAAATATAAAATAAGTCCTATTAATCCCAAATGAACTGCTGTTTGAACATAAAAGTTGTGATAGCTTGGCATTATCTTTGCACACTCCATATTTGTATGTTTTTTTGTTATGCTCTCATTTAAAGCCTCCATATCGTTGGTTACGCCGATGCCTAAAACGGGATTGTCTATAAAAATCTCGCCTCCTATTTGCCAAACTGCAAGTCTAAGTCCTATTGAGGAGCAGTAGTCATCTTTAGAGAGAACTTTTGCTATATCGGTTATTCCGACATTAACTCTTGCTTTAAAATTGGGGCTTATTGAGTATGAAGCAAAGAAGATAACAAGAAGCATAAAAGACATACCAAAAAAAGCAAAAAATCTGTTTTTGATATGTAAAAAGCCTACTATAAATATGGATGCCGCAAATGCTACCTGACCAGTTCTTCCTGCATTTATAAAAAGATTCGCAGTTGTTGTTAGAAAAAACAGTACATAGAGTATTTTAAGATTTAGGCTTTTTTCGTAAAAGATTTTGCTTAAAAGGAGCAGGGAGGTAAACGCCAAAAACATAGAGTATTGAGGATGATTCATAAAAGGATTTGGAAAGGCAGCCGTAGCCTCTTTAAATTTCCACAGTTCAAAAAATATGCCATAAGAGATAAGTTCGCTAATAAGCATACCTGTTAAAAATGCGGAAATTGCGTAAGTCAGATATTTTTTTTCTATAGCAGTGGCTATGACAATAATAGTTAAAAAGTACCAATATTTTCTTATGTATTGCAGCCCTCCAAAAGGAGCTTGAGACCAAAGCAAAGAGATAATACTAAACCCTACAAAGAGTAATAAAGAGATAATAATTCTATTTGATGTTAAGAACTCTATTTTATTTTTAAAGTTATTGCTAAATAGCCATAAGACAAAGAGCAGTGCCGTTAAAATAGAGATACTGCTCCTTGAGATGGGGAGCAAAAAAGCGTAGATTACAAATAGGTAGTTTATATATTTATTCATTTTTATCGTTAAGCAGCGATTCAAAGCACGCGACATATTTTTTAGCAGTTGTTTTATGAGAGAGTTTACCCTTTATGATATCTTGCGCATGAGCTGTCAATCTCTCTAATGTGTCGGGATTATCATGCAGTTCTCTTATCTTTTTTGCTATTGCTGATGCATCTTTTATAGGAACTATAAAACCGTTAACTCCGTCTTCTATAATTTCAAGAGAACTTTCGTTTGCCGAGGCAATAACTGGAGTACCGCTTGCGAGGGATTCAAGTATAACACGAGGAAGTCCCTCTTTTCTGGTGGAAGCGTGAACAAGAACATCACATGCCGCTATAATTTGCGGTACATCTTTTCTGTGTCCTGTTACATGTATTCTCTCTCTCATGCCACTGTTTTTTATCTCAGATAAGTATGGCTCTTGCGAGATTTTATCGCCTATGAGAAGAATGTGTAGGTTTTTTAAGTCTGAGAGCTCATGTGCTGCTTTTACTACATAAATCAGTCCTTTATGTGGTCTGACATTTGCCACAAAGGCAACACTGAAACTCTCTTTTTTTACTCCAAACTCTTCAAGATTTGATGGAGTTTGTTCATACCAAGAAGTGTCATGCCCTTTGTAAATTGTTATGACTTTTTTCGATTTACAAAAAATCTGCTTTTTCACATGTCTCTCTACCGCTTCTGAAACACAAATCATACCATCGACTCTAGGGTTTAGGGCATTTAAGTATGAGCTCGGATCGTGTCTGTAGAGTCCACCTGTTGTGCCTCTGTATGTAACGAGTTTTACATCTGTAGCGATTGAAGCAAAGATGGCGTTTGAGATTGTTTTTGAGTTTGTTGCATATAGTATCTCTATCTTTTTCTCTTGTATAACTTTTTTTATCTGCTTGATAAGTTTTAAATCTATTTTCTTTTTATAAGTTGCGTTAATGATGTTGATATTATGCTCTATAAGTCTTGGCGCATAGGCGGAATCACTTTCGCTCATAAGCGTGACATTATGTCCTGCTTTTGCCAGAGATATATAGATTTCAAGTTCTGGGCGTACGCTGTTAAAAGAGTCGTTTGATGAGGTTAATACTAGTATGTTCATTATTTTATAATCCTATCAAAAGGTTACTTATAACCATATTTTAATAGCTCTTTGGCCATAGCAACTATCTCATTTGAGCTTATCTCACAGATTGAGAAGTCATTTTTATCTAGTCTGTAGTGATTTACTTCACTGCTTGATTTTATAACCCTATTTATTGGGGTGACATAGACACGATTTGTAGGTGTTGGTCCAAAAATAGTAATCGATGGAACATTTAATCCCCATGCCATGTGTGTGGGTCCGGTATCATTTCCTATAAGCAGGGAGCATTTTGAGATGAGATACTTTAGTTCGTCAAGTGAGCCGCGAGGCAGTAGATGTAAAAACTCTGATTGCTTTTGCATCCAGAGTGCTTTTTGGTGCTCATCTTCGCTTCCCCAGACGATATACGTTTGTGTTTTTAGCGCTTTTGCTATCTCTACAAACTTCTCTTTTGGGTAATTTCTGCTCTGCCATGTTGAGCCTATTACAAAAAGAATAAAAACTTCAGGAAGATTTTCTATATGTGAGGCTGAAAATAGAAACTTCTCTTTGTTTAGGATCTTTTGGCTTGTGACCTCTATGCCCAGAGGCTCGCAGATAACTGTTGCATTTCTATCTATCGTGTTTGCATCATAAGCAATGTGGACTTTTTTGTTATAAAAAAGAGAAGCGATTCCTTCTCGAATTGAATTTTTATCAAAACCTGCAATGATTTTTGCTCCGATAATTCTAGCTACAATGGCGGATTTTAGAAGTCCTTGTGCATCTATAATGATATCGTAGTTGTTTTTTGAGTAGGATTTTAAAAGTTTATACTGCTTAAAAATTTCGCTTTTTTTCTTTTTAAGGGACTTTAAATTTACCTCTAAAATATTGTCAATATGTGGATTATTCTTTAAAACATCTGCAAAGCTGCTCTCAACTACCCAGTCTATGCTAGAGGAGGGAAGCTCTTTTTTTATAAACTCAAGAGCTACCATGGCGTGAATGATATCTCCCATTGCCGAGAGTTTTACTATGCATATTTTCATTAATTATGCCATCTAATATCTGTTTTTAAAATCTTTGCACTATTTCCACCGATTACACTGTGTTTAATGCCACTAAAATTTTTAGTTATTGTCGTATTTGCTGCAATAATGCACCCATCATCAATATTAGTATTTTTAAGTATAAAACATCTAGCGCCAATCCATACATTATTTCCAATAATGATTTCTGTTGGATTATTTATAATATTATTATTTATATCTAAAACAGGATGATGGTCACTATCCATGATTATAGTTTGCCAAGATATTCTAGCATTATCTCCAATGCTTATTTTTTTTGCACATAAAATAGTGGTATCGCCGGTTATGCCAAATCTATCTCCAGCACTAAAAGTAGCTTCTTTATTTATAATAAATTTTGAGCCTAAACC
>Ga0265293_10006632_pt1 | contig 18369 bp, 9 predicted proteins | sample Munlanlewell138R_FD_192505 | JGI IMG/M metagenome (GOLD analysis project Ga0265293, IMG submission 192505) | Leachate microbial communities from a municipal landfill in Southern Ontario, Canada - Leachate well 138R | ecosystem: Engineered > Solid waste > Landfill > Unclassified | place: Canada...
AAGTTGGGCAGATAACTCTTACAAACTTTATAAACCCAGCAGGACTTCACTCAAGAGGAGATAACCTCTATATGGAAACAGATAGTTCAGGTCAACCAGTTGAGGGAACTCCAGGGCTTGATGGGCTAGGTGTGCTTAGACAAAACTTTGTTGAGCTTAGTAACGTTCAGTTAGTCGTTGAACTAACAGACCTAATCACTGGCCAAAGAGCCTATGACTCTAACTCAAAAGTTATCACAACAAGTGATGAAATGCTACAAACTACTAACAATCTTAAGAGATAAATAATTGAACCTTCTGATTAATATATAAACTAGATTCCGCGTCATCCTGAACTTGATTCAGGATATAACTTAATAATTCTTCAGAGCATACAACTCTAAAAGTCAAAAGTATTAGCTTTAATATTAAAGCTAATACTGCACCTAACTAATAGAACAAACCAAAAATTAATCTTAAAAATGATAAAATAGAGACATTTGAGAGAACTATGCTTTAGTTTTATCAAACCCTTACAAGAAGAGGAGAGTACTATGTCATTAGATTTAAATAGTTCAAGTGTTGAGTACAAAGGTAACAAAGTTGTCATAAAGAGTATCCCTAAAGAGGGTGAGAACTTATCTGTTTTTATGAGACCTGGTGATGAAGTAGTCTTTGAGATAGAGGGCTTTGATCCTGAAACATTGGAGTATATCTTAGTAGGCGGGGATATTGTTGTCTCATTTACTGGCGAGGGACTGCTTACTTTTCCATCTCTTGGGCTTATGGGTTTTAGTAGCAATCCTCCGCTCTTTAGTTTTGGTGGCAACAAGTCTATCTCAGTTGACAATATTTTATCTAAGATAGAAGAAGTAAATGAATTACCTATCACTTCAGTAGATGCTAGCTTTAAAGTTACTACAAGCAATAAAAACGAAGATGAAGTACCTTTTGGCAGTAAAATAGATGAAGCAGCGCAAACTCAAGTTATTGTAGTTCCACAGACTCAATCTTTTTCAGATACACAATCAAAAAGAGAAGACTTTAGCAAAACTGAGCAAAATAGTGCTACTTCTAACTTTAATTCGAATTCCGAACCTATCTCAAATAGCACACTAGTATCAAGTACATACACGAACCCTTACAGTCAGTACACAAAGCCAAATGATTTTGATGCATATAAACCAGATGTAGAGATGATTCCAAAACCAGATTATGAGTTCATTCCAAAGCCAGATGTAGAGATGATTCCAAAGCCTGATGAGGAGATGATTCCTGAAAATGACTTTACAGACTATTTCCCTGAAAATGATTTTGATGGTTATGGAGATGGCGATGGCGATGGCGATGGTGATGGCCCTGGAGAAGGAGTCCCAAGTTTTGGGTTTAAAGCTACAGCGCACCAAGTCAGATTTAGCGAGACAACAAATGACGAAGGGATGGTTGAGATTTTAGGTGGTGGCGGAAGCATAAATGGATACAAATTTGACTCCATCACGAATCAGTTTGAGCCAGAAACCATAGATATGAGTACGAGAAGTGAAAATATGGTCATAAGAGCAGAAAACTCGACCTATTTTAATGACAAACCCTCAAGTGTTACAGGTATAAACACTATAGCGTTTAAAGATTTAATAGCTGGACAATCAATCACTGTTGATGGATTGACACTAACTGCAAGTGATGTAATTAATGCAGCTGATGTTGCAACTGCTTTTGCTTCTTTGAGTGCTGGAGCAACTGCTGGAAATAGTGTTACTGGTGTTGGCTCATGGAGTGGAACCTTGTCTACTGGATGGAGTTCCGCTGCTGCAAGTGCAACGAGTGTTACTTTTAAAAGTACAGAAGAAAATAGTGATATTTCTGTTTTTGAAACAAGTTCAGCGATGGTAGCTCCAGCTGCTCTTGTTGTAGCATCTACCGATGGTGATGCAAGTACAACAGAGAGTAATGTCATTACATTTCAAGATTTACTAGCTGGTCAATCAGTAACTGTTGATGGATTAAAATTAGCTGCAACTCAGAGTATGACAGGTGCAGAAGTTGCTGCTGTTTTTGCTAGTATTATTTCTTCATCAACAGTAGATGCCATAAATACCGCCACAACTAAAGGAGATGTTACTGGTACTGTACCTACTTTATGGGTTTCAGGTGTAGCTACTGGAGCAGATGTAACTTTTGCAAGTACAACTCCAACCAGTAATGTTACTAACATAGTTACATCTTCATCAGGCTCAAGCATTGATGTAGAACTTGCATCTTCACAAGATAAAGAAGATGCTTATCTCTCAAGAGTGTTGCGTTTTGAGCCTAATATGCCTGAGGGTTTTTATGTTGATAGTTTTGTTATTGATGGGCTTCCAGCAGGTGTTGTGATCTTAGATAGAGATGCTAATGTGATAACAGACTCTACTATCAGAAAAGAGAGTATGATTTTTAAAGATGAGCTAGGTAAAGTTATCGAGTATGGTAGCCCAGATTTTTTGACTAGCTTTAAAAGTTTAGAGTTTACTATGAAGTATCAAAGCGACATAGTAAATCCATTTAATCTCTCTATAACTGCAAACTATAAAATAGATGCGGCTTACGCTGATAGCGTAACAGAGCCTGAGCAATCTTTCACAAATGAGTACACTTTTGCACTAAAAGATATAACATCTGCATCTGACTATACTTACAATAAGGGTGAATTTTCAGGTGGTTTAGATGATGGATTTATCTTAGCAAAAGAGCCAAACTATAACATCATAAAAGATGGTAGTGGGGATAGTATTATATATGGCGGTACTGTAAAAGATATTATCTATGATGGTGCTGGGGATGACAAAATCTATCTTAGTGCAGGAGATGACCTTGTATATGGCGGAAGTGGTACAAACTATATTTATGGTGATACAGATAATGACTCTCTTGATGCAAAAAAATATACAGGTGAAGATACTGTTAGCTATGAAGAGGTACAAAGTTTTGGAACTAGCGAGGTTGAACTACTTCGTACAGAAGGAGTTCTCCCCCCAGAGGATGGTCAAAAGCTAAGTGGTAGTTATGAAGTTATAGATCCTGATGATGATACTAAAACTATACCAAACTCTCTAGATGTAGAGATGTTGGCTTCTCATAAAGGCGTCTATGTTGATTTGGATGGTGTACATGTAGCTGAACTCAATATCGATGTAAATAGAGATGGTTTATTTGATGCAAATGACAAGATAAATGCAATCTCAAAATTTGCAAATAGAGAGGGAAGGTTTACTTATGATGATGATGGGTATGCAGTTAGTACTACATTAGGTAAAACTATAACCTTTACAAGCGTAACTCCAAATGCAGAGGTTGCGGATATTGCTGTTGTTTTATCTCCTGCACTTAATATTGTATCTACTCAAGGTGCTGAGGATGTTCAAGAAAAACATGAGCTTACATTTCAAGATTTAAGTGATGGAGAGTCAGTAACTGTTGATGGATTGATACTAACCGCAAATGGTGGTGGTATTAGTGCTGCTGATGTAGCTGCTGGATTTGCAAACTTATATAACAGTGCTTTAACAGCTGGTTCAACTGTGACTCATGGAGAATGGAGTGGTGTAAAAACCACAGAATGGACTTCAGGCGTTGCATCTGGCGCTGTTGTAACTTTTACAAGTGAAACTCTAGCAGGAGATGTAGGTGATATCGTTGTAAGTTCTATTGAAACTGCCGTTGTTGCTGCTCCTACTCAAGGTGTTGAAGCTCAAACAGAAACACATGCACTTACATTTAAAGCTCTAGAAGCTGGACAATTAATAACTGTTGATGGATTGACCCTTACTGCAAGTGGTGATATTAGTGCTGCTGATGTAGCTGCTGGATTTGCTGACCTTGCTGCATCTTCTAATGGTTCAACAAAGTCTGATGGTACTACTGAAAATAGAGTAACAAATGGTTCATGGAGCGGTGCGTTGACTGCCGATTGGGCTTCAGGTGCTGTAACTACAATAGCAACCGTAACTTTTACAAGCCAAACAGAAAAAACTGATGTTGAGGATATAGTTGTACAATCAGCTGGTGCTGATGTTACTATCGCTCAAGGAAGTAGCGATATTGATACAAAACAGAGCGAAAAAGCAACTATTGTTTTTAAAGATCTCATAGATGGGCAGTCACTTAGTGTTGGTGGACTAACACTAACTGCAACTGGTGGTGATATTAGTGCGGCTAGTGTTGCGGCAGGTTTTGCTGACCTTGCTGCTTTGTCTGATGGTTCAACAAAGTCTGATGGTACAACTGCAAATACAGTAGCTAATGGCATTTGGAGTGGAACACTAGACTCTTTCTCATCAGGAAAACTAGAGAGTGGTTTATCTAGCATCCAATCAGCTGGTTATGATATTTATGAAGATATAGAAAACATAACTGGGAGCCAATATAATGATACTATTTATGGAAATTTAACTAAAGATAATACTCTTAAGGGACTTGGCGGAAGCGATACGATAGATGGTAGAGGTGGAGATAACAAACTATATGGCGGAGATGGTTTTGACACTCTTATCTCAGGAACTGGAAAAGACTTCATAGATGGTGGAGCCGATACTGATGTTGTAAGTTATGTCAATATGGATGATGGTAAAGCTGTTACTATTAGGCTTGATAGACCAAATGGTGAAGAAGAAGACTACGCTGGATACTATGTTGATGCCAATGGAGATTACGTTGCAAAACCCGTTGATGATGGTAGTTTTGTTATAAAAGATAAGATTATAAATATAGAGGATGTCACAGGTTCTAAATATAATGATACTATCTATGGTAGTTCAAGCACAAACTTCATAAATGGTGGAGCTGGAGATGACCGCATCTTTGCAGGTGGAGGATATGACTTCATAGATGGTGGAGAGGGGAGTGACTGGATAACATACAAACCATCAGACTATGATGCAAATGTAGCCAACCCTAACTTTATGCAAACTCTCCAAGGTATCACTGTTGATCTAAATGCTTCTGATTTTGTTATGGTAAAAGAGACAGCAACAGGTGCTTTGATAGACTTAGTAAAGAATGTAGAGAAGATAAGTGCAACTGATGGGGCTGATGTAATATATGGTTCAAATAGTGCTGATGAAGAGTTTTGGGGCTGGGGTGGTGATGATACGCTATATGGTAGAAATGGAAATGACATACTTCATGGTGGGAGCGGAGATGATTATATCAGACCTGGTATGGGAGTAGATTATAGTGATGGTGGTTCAGGAGTTGACTTTTTGCATCTTTATGACGATGCGCTAAGAAGTAAAAGTGTACAGCAGATTAGGCTTGATGAGTCTGGAACTGTTCAATACTCTACAGATAACGGAACTAGCTGGAGTGATGGATATTTAACTCCTGAGAGTCATAATAATAATACTGCATATAATAGTGCTATATTTGATATTACTAAATTAAGTAAGGCTGACAACATAGAAGGAATTTACGGTTCGTCAGGAGCTGACCATATTATAGGTAATTCTAAAGATAATCGTTTTGAAGGTCATAATGGAGAGGATGATATTTATGGAATGGCTGGAGATGATTTTATAAGAGGTGGAAATGGAAAGGACATTATTTACGGTGGAGATGGAAATGATATTCTCTATGGAGATGGAGATAATGATTTTATCTATGGTGAAGCTGGTAATGATACTATTTATGGTCACTCTGTTCATAATAAAAATGCTATAAACAATGACACTATTGATGGAGGGACTGGTAACAATACTTTAAACTATAACTCATCTTCTTATGGTTTTGTTTTAGATATGAATACCATCGTCGATGGTTATGCTACTGTTGATTTCTCTACATCACTTCCAACATCACACGCACAAAATAATACTGGAAATAATCATGCTTTTGATGATAAAATCAAAGATATTCAAAACATACACGGAAGTAGAGGTGGAGACACTATTACTGGCGATTTAGGTGCAAATATCATAAATGGTTGGTGGGGTGCAGATACTATAAATGGTGGCGGTGGAAATGATATCTTATATGGTGGAGTTCATGTAGATAAGATATATGGTGGAGCTGGAGATGACTACATAAATCTTGACCAATACTCAGATACAGACACTAGGGTTCATTCTCAAAATGGAGAATATGCTTATGGCGGAGAAGGAAATGATACAATAGTCTCTCAAGGTGGAAGGGACTATCTTTATGGGGATGCTACAGATGCTACAGATGCTTTGGCTCGTGCAGATCTTGTAGGTGATGGAGATGATAAGTTTATAGTTAGTACTACTCCTTATGCTTTACATGGTGGTGGTGGATATGACATAGTAACGATGACAGGAAATAGTGATTTTAGATCTATTGTAATAACAGGGATTGAAGAGTTAGACATAGGTTCAAAGTACACTCGTTTTAATTTTAATCAATTTTTTAACACAACTATCAATGAATTTTCAAAAATAAAAGGCGATGATAATTCTCAGTTGTTTGTTTATGGTGATGGGACAAGTGAAAATTTTGATATAAGTGCTATGGATTTTAGTGAATTTAGTGGAAATGTAATTTTTACTGCTGGAGGTGGTACTGATACTTTAAAAATGGGAGGAGGTGTAGCAGACGTTCAAAGCATAAAAATGACTGAAAACTACTTTAGTACCTTTGAAAAGTTTGATATTGCTGCTGGCTCCACACTCAATGTTCATGCATACAATAATAACAGTGACACATTTAGTGGACACAATAAAAACTTTGATAATGTTGCTGGAGAGATAAACTTTATAGGTAGTAACGCAAATGATACCTTTCTTGCTAACTTTGAAGCTCTTTTAGATGGAAAGTTAACTATTGATGGTGGAAGTGGTAGTGACATGGTTGATGTTAGAACAACTAAAATTAATGAAACATTGATATTTGACAAGGTCGATATGTTTAAAAATATAGAAAGATTAGAGTTTGACAATATTTCAAATACCAATAGTATAGAGTTAGATGCAAGCTTAATGAAAGATTGGCTAAGTACTGGCACTGATACTTTAGTTTTAGATTTATCAAGTAATGCACAAGCAAGCAAAGTTACAATCAAAGAGACTAAAGGCGATGATATGACAGGCTTTGAAATAGGTAAAACTTATGATATTACATTAGATGATAACAGTCATTTTTCTATGCAAGTAGTTTAACTAAGCTAAGGGGCTTGTTTTTGCAAGCTCAAAGCTTATATAAAGTAGTATTTCAAAAACAAAAATAAAATAGGAATTTTAAAAAATGAACGACCATATATTAGCCGAAATAGATTCTCTTCCACCTTTGCCACAAACAGTTATACATATAGAAGAGTATAAAAACAAAGCAGACAAATCCCCAAAAGAGTTAGCAGAGATTATAGGCAAAGACCCTCTAATCCTCACAACACTTCTAAAAGTTTCAAATTCTGCTATGTTTGGCTTTAAAAAGAGAATAGAGACTTCACAGATGGCAGTCAGCCTTTTGGGTGTGAACTTTACTATATCTTTAGCACTTGGAAGTGCTATAAAAAATCTTGTGGAGACTTCACTAGAGCCTTATGGTGCGGATTCAGAGAAGTTTTTAGAGACTGCAGGTCAGGCTATCATTATGGCATCTAAACTTGCTAATGAGGTTGACCCAGAACTTAAAGAGAGACTCCTTCTTCCTACTTTCTTGCTTGAGACTGGAAAATTTATTATCTCAAGGGTCATAAAAGAGAGAGATCAAATGACTGAGTTTTATGAAGAGGTAAAAGTAAGTACAAATATTGCAGAAGTTGAAAAAAAATATATAGGGGTATCTACATCTATAGTAACTGCCGCTATGTTTGAGAAGTGGGGACTCTCACAAACTCTTATAGATGATATAAGATATGTAGATGAGCCATTAAATCCTGAAAATAAAAGTTTATTAGTCTCTCAAATCATCCATATTGCAAATAAAATTTGCAACATCGTTCATCCTTTTAAAGAGGAGTCTATAAAAGAGGCAATAGAGTATGCTAGTGCAAACAACTTAAAGCCAGATGAGCTAGAGAAGATCATAAATGATATGAAAGCAAAACTAGAAGAGTAGGAGTTTAAAAGCCGATTGCCCGAATAAATTCGGGATTCCGAATTGTGCAGAAACCCCGAATTTATTCATGGTTTTAGGCTTTAATATTTTCTTGGAACCCCGAATTCATTCGGGGCTGTTAGGCTTTAATATTTTCTTGGAACCCCGAATTTATTCGGGGCTGTTAGGCTTTAAAGTAATACCAACCCCAAAACATCATTTGGTTAGTATTCCTAAAGTTCGAGGTTCCGATTGGCTTTAATATTTTCTTGGAACCCCGAATTTATTCGGGGCTGTTAGGCTTTAGAGTAGTTTATTCTCAACTAAAATAGAGAGTTTCTCTGCATAAAACTTGTAGCATCCTCGTAGTCTTGGCTATGAGCTTTTTCTAGCCACTCTTTTGCTGCTAATTTGTCAATATCTACTCCATGGCCATAAAAGTAAAAAACACCAACTTGATATATAGCTCTTAAAAAGCCATCATTTGCAGCTCTTTTATACCACTCAAATGCAGTTTTGAGGTTTTTTGTAACAATAATCCCCTCAGCATACAAATCGCCAAGTTTACTCTGAGCATGATGACTTCCCCCCTTAGCACTTCTCTCAAGCCAAAACAGTGTCTTTTCTGAGTCATAAGATACATATTCAGCTTTGTAGTACATCATAGCGATGTTATACTGCGCTAAGGCATCGTCATTCCATGCAGCTTCTTGAAACCAAAAAAAAGCTTTTTGCAGGTTTTCTTCTACTCCATTGCCAAAGTAGTAGAGTTTCGCTAAGTTATTTTGGGCTACTTTATCTCCATTATTTGCTGCTTTTTCGTACCAATAGTAGGCTTTTTTCATATTGGATGGAGTAGGGCTGTTCTCGTAAAAAAGTCCTAGATTTAACTGCGCTTCTACAAGTCCAGCTCTTGCAGCTCTCTCATAATGCTCCTTTGCTAAGGAGTCATCTCTTTGGACTCCAAGTCCATGTTCATACATATAGGCTAAGTTATTTAGCGCTTTTAAATCACCTGCATCTGAAGCTTTTTTGTACCAGTTAAAGGCCTTTACATAATTTTGCTCTACTTCATCTCCACTAAAATAAAGTAGTCCCAAATTAAACATCGCACTAGCATTGTTTTCCTTAGCCTCTTTTTTGTATAGCTCCACTGTAGTTCTTGTAGAGCTTAACGGAAGTGGAACTTTAGTCTCACTAGTAGGCGAGGATAAAACCTCACTTGCAGAGTTTTGCGAGGACTCTGTTGTAGTTAAAGAGTCTGCTAAAAGAGTAAGAAAAATTAGAGTAGATGCAAAGATGAATTTCATTGGGTCTCTTTGTCTTGGTTGTGTTCTATTTCTACTTCTTTAGCTCTTGCTTTATCTCTATCTGCATTACAAAGTATATGATTAGGATAAGCAATAGTCTCTAGTCTAAAGTTACAATTTATCCACTCATCTTTCATACCTAAGATGTACTCCAATCTATTCCAAAAGAGTTTATGTAAGAAACTATCTGGTTTAAAGTAAGTTACTTCATCATTTTGTGTTGTAAATATCTTTAAACTGAGCTCTTTAGTGCCATTTTCATCAAGATTTTTGCTACTAAGGATTACGCTTTGAACTTCTACATCTATATCTACAAAACCAGTTGTGACTCTTTTACTCATCTCAAGTGATGTCCAGTTAGTATCTAGGATATGTTCATGTTTTGCAGAGTAAAAAACTCTTTTTATGGAGTTAAATAGTTCTTGATCATTATCTATACTAAATGTTTTTATAGAGATATTATTATCTTGCTCTATCTCATCTCCTGCTAATAGTTGCAGGGTAAGTAAAAAAGCGCTTATAAAAAAGATTGAAAAAAGTTTCATAATATTAATCCTAGCTTGAAGTTCCATAGACACCTAGCATCTCAAATGCAAGATAGTCCTGTCTACTCTTTAGTGAGTCGCCTATAACTTTGATGTTATGCTCATGAGAGAACTCTATTATCTGTTTTACCACACTGTGTTTTATGCTATCTTTTTTGAAATCCTGACAAAAACTTCTATCTAGTTTTAAGTATGTCGGCCTCAACTCTTTTAAGCTATCAAGGCTTAAGTCTGTTGGATCGTACTTCTTTATCATAGATTCTATGTTCAACTCTCTTAGTATGCCATAGAAACTACTAAACTCTTCAAAATTACTAGCCACGCTATAGCTAGGTGAGGTAAAGATGATTTTTCGCATAAACTCATTCTCTTTGGATGTAGTACTTAGCCATGACATAAAGAGTTTGTTTGTTACAGTTGAGACCGATAGGACTATACAAATCTGATGTTCAATCTCTCCTAACTCTATCTGCTCTAATGCTTTTATGATAAGTGCCTTGTCAAAATCAGCCACAACGCCCAGTCTCTCAGCGACAGATATAAACTTTCCTGTTGGGATATTTTCAAATGTAAAACTATCTATGATAAGAGGTGAGATCTCTTGAATAAGAGTCTTTGGCTCATCTCCAAACTCAACTGTATCGTGAAGATACTGTAGTACAAAGTCATTTCGTTTTATGATATCTTTGATACTTCCCTCTAATTTTTTCATAGACTCAACTTGTTGTTGAAAGTCAGCAATATGATAAAACTTACTCTTTTGCGCAAGTGCGCTCTCATAAGCCTCTTGAGCATTTTCTATGTTTGACTCTATAGTCCCATACTGATCAAACGGAACAGCTCCAAAGTAGATTGAACGGTCAAAGAAGTAGTATTTATCTACTAGTTTATCAATAAGCTTTAGGATATCTTCTAAAAAACTCTCCACTTTTTGTGTCTCTTTTTCATATAAAAGCATAGAAAATTCTCCACCAAAGAACCTATATATGGAGCCATCTCTATCTCTTGAGATATTAAAGTAGTGTTGTACGGCCTTTGCAAAATCCTCTATAAGAGAGTTTACAATCTCAGGCCCATGATTTTTTGTAAAGATACCAATTTTGTCAATCTTTAAGTAGATAACATAGCCACCTCTATTTGAGATAAACATATATTTTAAGTCATTTTCAAATGATTTTTTATTTGGAAGTCCAGTTAGTTCATCACTTCTCTCTTTTTGGTAGATGATATCTCTACTAACTGTTAGGTCGTTTGTTGTGTTTATAAACTTCTTACTAAGGGCTATGGTGTTCTCGCCTAAGATATCAAGTTCACTAAAGTTAGTTTTTTGCCCTTTGAAGTCAAGCATCTTACCTTTTAGTATATTAGTAAGATAAGCATTTAAGCTGTCCATCGAGGCCTTTAAGCTCTTATAAACAACAAATCTATACAACAAAAAAGCAAAAAGAGTTATAATTAAAAGAAGGATGCTAAGAGCTAGCATAAACTCTTTTAACTGCACATCTAGAAACTCTTTATCAAAACTACTTTTGTAAGATATCCAAAGAGAAAACTTCTCTTCATCTACTCTTAGGAGTTTTGTCGTTGCATCTGTACTTGCGCTTTGTAAAAAGTCAGTTTTTATCTCAAGAGGAACTAGAAAATCTCTTATAATGCTATCTTTAATGGCTTGAAACTTTATATTTACGCTTTGTAACTCTTTTTTGTCTTTAGCTAGAGTTAGTTTATAAAGTCCAGTCTCAGATGTCTCTATATCTGCTATATTTGCATCTATGGTTACATCACTAACAAACCACTCACTCTCTTTAAGATAAACCTTCTCAAGAAGTATTTTGTCGCTAAAAGTGTAGTTTTTTAGTTCTAGTTTTGCATCTACTAAAGGTGAACTCTCTCTTAAGAGATATATAGCATTTTTAAATAGCACAAGATTGTTTTGCTCTATAGAGTCTTTAGTGATTTGTAGTAAATTTGACTTAAGTTTATCCTCATCAAGGGATACTCTTGTTAGCTCTTTTGTCTCTATATGTTTGTTGTATAAACTAGAAGATATAACAAATGTAGCAATCAAAAAAGCGATGATATATATCAAAATCTTCATTGTTCGTTAAACTTCCTATAGAGTTTTTGTTTTGAAGATATTTTCTCTATAACTGGCATATACTCTATCTTTAGCTTTCCAAGTCCTTCCAAGGCAAAGCTCGCCTCTTCATAGCTAGAATATACTCCCATCATTAACTTTACCCATTTTTTATCTTGACCAAAATAAAAGGCAAAACTATCATCTGTTATGTTTGCATCTTCTATGATTTTTCCAGCTACCTCCATAGAAGGAAGGGTGGTTATATTGATAGTAAATTTATCTTCTGAAGCTGTAAGAAACCTCTCTTTAAAGCTTATGTCTGTTTGAAACTTTAACTCTTTTTGAGCCAATAACTCTTTGTATTTTTCTAATTCGCTTGCATCTACAAACATAAGGTTTGCAAACTCTTTAAAGTTCTTTTGGACTCCTCTGATTAGTTCTACTTTAGTTTTTTTATCACTATCTAGTTTACTTTGCGCAGCGGCAGCATCTGACTCTGTTTCAAAGATGCCATAAGCTATATTTGTTTGAATCTTTTTATCGTTATGAGACTGATATATAAACGCACTATCTTCAATTTTTAACTTATCTATCATCTTAAGTGCATCTATAGAGTTGTCAAACTTAGATATAACTATGGTGTAACTTTGTGGGTCTTGTAGTAAAAAATTTTCATGAAAAGACAAGATGCTATCGAGTGAAGGTTTCATACTTAGAGGGAGTTGCTCTATTTCATCCAAGATAACCACTTCAACTGGTTTAGTACTTGTGTTTTTATCTACTATATCTAAAGTGTTATCTAAAACTACATACTCTGTCTCTTCTTTTTGCAGAGTCTCTTTATGTTGTTCTCTATATGCCGTCTTTGCCATATCTAGAAAGCTTTCATTTTCTATATCTATCTGGAAATATTCAAGCAGCTCACCAGAGAGAAGAAGTATCTCAAAGTAGTCTTTCATGCTATCTTGTTGGTTTTGTATAAGATTTAACTCAGCTGTATTTAACTGTCTTTGGGCTTCTAGGAGTACATAAAGGTCTTGTTCTCCATTTCTAAAACTCTCCCAGTAAGACTCAACCATTTTCGAAGATGCATCTACTTCTTTTTGAGCATTGTCCATATTGTCTTGAAGTGAAGTCAGAGATGTGTGAAACTTCTCTAAACCCCATTTTATTCTTCTAATCTCTGCTTTTTTATCAAACATCTTCTCTTTGATTTTAGAAAAGGCTTTTAGATACTGCTTCTCATCTCTTCCACCATTATAAAGATTGTAGTTTAAGATTATTTTTGCATAAAATTTATCTTCATTATGCTCAAAATCTTCTTTATCCATTATTTTTTCAGCACCTGCTATAAAATCAATTTTTGGTCTAAAAGCAGATTTTAGTTTTTTAAGATTGTACTTATTACTTAACACTTGGTAGTCAAGTGCTTGCAACTCAGAGTTGTTTACTAAAGAGCTCTCAAGTAAACTGTCAAAATCTTTAAGTTCAACTTTTGTTATTTTTTCGTGCGGATATGCATCATGAAATACTTCACCAACTATAAACTCAAAGTACTCAAGAGAGTTTATATACTTTGAGTTTGTTCTCGAGTATTGGGATTTTGCATTTGAGATGCTCGCTTCAATATTGCTAAGTTCTCCTACTGAAAGGGCTCCAGCATCGTATTTTGTTTTTACTATATCAAAAATTTTCTCAAGCTCTTTGATGTTTTTATCACTCACTTCAAGAGACTCTTTTGAAAACAAAACATCAACATAAGAAGTAACTGCTTTTTGAACCTCTGTCTCTAATAGTTTTTTAAACTCCACTTTAGATAGCTGATAAAGAGATTTAAGTCTTTGTATATCATTTTGTGTCTCTCCACCTGCATAGATGTTTTGAGATAGTTTTAGAGCTAAAACTTCATCGCCATAGTATTTAGAATCACTTAGGGTTTTATCTGGCTTTTTATCGCCTGGCTTGAGCTGAGTTTTTGTTAAAGAGTAGGAAGCATCCACAGATGGATAGTAGTTCGCATAAGCTATATCTACATCTTCTTTAGCCTGTATCATTTTTTCTCTTGTAGATTTAACTTTATGGCTCGCTAGGAGTGTTTGAAGCACTACATCAATGAGATCGACCTTTTGTAACTCTACAGAGCTAGGTTGAAGTGCAGAGGAGTCTTTAAAGTCTTTATCACTCTCTATTTTGATATTTTTATAGCTTTGTGTAATGTCCTCTTTTTCAACTACAACTTCATTGGCATAAGAGCTTAAAGAAAATATGAAAAATATTAAAACCACTATTTTTTGCACTTTAAATTATCCTTTTAAAAACTCTTCTATTTTTTTCTATTTATGAGAATGACTGCGTAACCAGACTCGTGTTCAACAAGATTGTTTTGTGGAATTGTATCTTTTAGTCTAACTACTACATCATCATTCTTGTAATCTAGTTTGCGAATCAAATTTCTTATATTTATAATTCTAGATAGTGCTAGCTGCTTTGCTACAGATGCACTCACTTGGTTTTGCGGCTCTTTTATATAGATAGATACAAAGTGCCCAAAAAACTTCTCTTTAGCACTAAGCAAAAATTCTTCGATCTCTTTTATAGAGTTTGGATCTAAAATAACTTCACTATTTAGATATTTTATTACCATCCAATCTTCATAGATAAGATTGTCCTGTCTTGTGTTGTTGTTTTCTACATTGCTATAATCCAAGCCAGCACTTTTGACTTGTTTTTCTTTCTCTTTTGCTTTTTTAAACTCAACCCCAGATATAGCTGTTTTTATAATATCTTCACGCTTAACATTTGTTTCTCCTTTGATGGGAACTGTTCCAGTGTAAGATACTTTATATTTAAACTGAGAGTAGTAGGTGATGTTTACTAGAAGAACTAACATAAACATCAAAATAACCATAATAACCGAAGCAAAAAGATCCACAAATCCTGGCCATGGGTTAAATGCCTCTACTCTTTTTTTTGCCATTTACTAAACCTTGCCATCTAACTTGCTAAGGAGTTCTTTTAACATTTCATTGTTTTTCTCTTGAAGCTCTAACATAGCTTTTATGCTTCTTCCAGAGTTTACAGTAGCTGCGGAGAGGTCTTCTATGGAGCTAACTAAGGATGATGAACTTTGGTAGCTACTTATGTTTAAGTCTTTGATACCAGCAGATATATTCTCAAGTGCAAGCATCTCATTTTTTGCAGCTTGAGACTCTCCATCTATACTTTGTGAGAGTACTTTTAAGATATTTTCGTTTGCTTTGTTTGACTCTTGCATACCGCTTGTAAAAACACTTATCTTATCTGTGAAAATCTCCATAATTTGAGACATAGAGGAGCCGCCACTACTTACAACACTACCGCTAGATGAGCTCACGGGAGACTCTATAATTAAAGAGCTTATCCAGTCTTGTATATCTTCTATAAAAATAGCTTGATTTTTTTCTAATATATAGCCTTTAACACTAAGTATGATAGCAGATGCAACTCCAAACAGAGATGACCCAAAACCTACAGACATACCGCTAATAGGGCCATTTAACCTCTTCATAACTTCGCCGAGATTTACATCACCTTGAAGCGAGAGGACTATTGTTCCCATCTCGTTTAGTGATATGAGTAGTCCTGAGAAAGTTCCTAAAAGCCCTATCATCAAACTCATACTAACAAAAAAAGATATAAAACTTTTTTGGTTTATAAACTTCTCTTCAAGCCAATCCGTTACATCAGATGCCTCGGTATGTGTGAAGTATATATTTTGATGAGATGCTCTTTGTGCAAACATTTTAGCAACATTTTCTGGAAATATTTTGTCTATGCCATTTAGATAAAATTCTAAAGAACCACCTTTTTTATAGCGAACAACGGCAAATGTTCCTGTTAGCATGACAAGTTCCATAGTGGCTTTTAAAATAACTACAATTCCAATAGAGAGAGTTGTAAGAACTGCTATGTTAAATGTTAAAGTAGTGAGGAAAAATTCATAGATAGTTGATAGGTTTGAATATACTATAAAAAATATAAATAGCCACAAAATTCCATAAACTTTAAGTATCCGTAATCTTCGCATCAGTTAGCATCTCCTTAAAGTAAAAATAGTAATAATGAGACAATAAGTCCAAGAGTTATCATAACTACTTGATTTGCCATCTTTTCAACCATGTTGATAAAGCCACTCTCTTGACTAATACTCTCACCTAAAACTATAAGTCCAATATCTACACCATTTACATCTCTAATAATTGTTGAGTTTAAAAAATACTCTTTATCAGAGATATAGTCTTCCTTAGCTAAATCCTCTATAATCTTACCATCTAGGTTAGCTATATATGAAACTATTTTGTTATTGTGTATTTTTATATTTACTAAGTGATTTTTACCGATATCACTATAGATACCATCCCTGTTTTTAAGCGATAAAAATGGTAACATCTTCTTGTCTAGCAAAAATGTAAACTCCTTAGACCTTCTATCAAAACTATCTTTTATGGAGTAGATGCTCTCTCTTACTTCAGCAACACCTATAACAATATTTTCTTTTATGATAGGTAGTAGATAGACATAAAAAACACCATCAAAGAGAACCTCTATACCAAAGATACTGTTTTTAGTTTGCAAGGCTGACACTACAGAACTACGAAGTTTTTCTGTAGTGTTTTGCGTAGGATAGAATGTAACGCTTAGTGTATTTTGATTTTTTTGATTTAGTTTTGTATTGATATCTTTTTGTATTTTTTTAATACTCTCTAAGTTGTTATTTCCTAAGGCTTGAATGAGGGTTTCATCGTAAGAAATAAGCAAAGATATATCGTGAAGTTTTATCTCTTGTACTTTCACTAAGTCTTTGTATGTCTCAACAAAATTCTTAGATTGACTGACGTATACCTCTTTAGAGATACTCTCTGTTGTACTTATTAGCATGAGTAGAGCTAAACTTATCCCAGCACAAGCTACGACAAAAATCGATGTAAACCACAATCTTTTGTTTTGTTTCAATTTAGTCATTAAATTGTTAAGCATCTTTATAAAACCAAACACTACCTTAATCCTTTGTCGAAGTTGCTAATTTTACACTCTTCATATAGTTTCCTCGTATAATTCATCTTGTTAAAAAAAAATGCCATATATTTATTTTTGATAAATATGGCAAAAATAGTCAATATTGTACTCAAAAAATACTTGCTAATAAATATAAACGTTCAAAAAATGCTCTAATGTTCAGTTAAAGCTCTATATTTTATATCTTTCATGGGTTTTAACAGGTAGTGAAGTATAGTTCTTTTTCCTGTTAGAATATTAACATTTGCTGTCATTCCTATTAGTATTGGAGAATTGTCATCAAACTTATAGTTATTTGCTCTTACCTTTATAGTGTAGTAATTGCCACCCTTATCATCAGTTGAGCTATCGGGTGAGATGCCGATTAGCTTTCCTTTAACTAGCCCGTATTTAGAAGACTCATAAGCTGTTATCTCTATAGAGACATCTTGGCCTGGATAGATATACGCTCTATCTGCTGTGTTTATCTTAGCTTCTATCATTAACTCTTCATCAAGAGGTGAGATTTCAGCTATTGTTTCACCAGATTTTACAATACCACCGATGGTGTTATAATTGATTTTATTTACTATTCCTTTTGCAGGACTTGTAACTGCTATCCTCGCATCTCTATCAACATCTGTCTGCATAAGCTCTTGTAGTTTTTTTATCTCAATTTGCACTTCACTATTTTCTTGAAGTAGGTTAGACCTGATATCAAGCTTTTTAGAATCAATCTTGTTAAAAAATTCTTTAATCTCCGTCTTTAAAACAGGCATTGTGTATCTTGTTTCTTGCAATTGAGTGTATAGTTTTTGCTTTACAGATAGATTTTGTAGATACTTTTCTTTGGATATTGCACCTTTTTTGCTAAGTTCTTCTTGGATTTTCATATTTTGTTCTGATAAATTATATTCTATAGAAAGATTTTCAAGTCTTACCTCAAGCTCTTTTAATTGAGCCTTTTTTTGATTGAGTTGTTCTTGTAGTATTGAGAGTTCAGAGCTATCTCTTCTCTTTTGAGACTCAAATAAAGCAATCTCATTCTCTATAATAATTGGGATACTTTCATAAGTATCTTTATCAAAAATTAACTCTTTTTCCTCTTTTAGTAGGGCGGTTATTCTCTTTAGTTTGGCTTGATAAGCTGTAAGTTTTATGATGTTTTCTCTCTGCTCGGAGATAAAGTACTGATTTTTGATTCTAAACAATACTTGACCCTTCTCAATCACATCTCCCTCGGCAACTAAGATATCACTTATGATCCCACCCTCTAAGTGCTGCAAAAGTCTAGTCTGACCTGATGGTATAACCTTCCCAACTCCCTTAACACTCTCATCAATCTGGGCAAAATAGGCCCAGACTAAAAAAACAGTTATAAAAACAATGA
>Ga0265293_10006633_pt1 | contig 18367 bp, 19 predicted proteins | sample Munlanlewell138R_FD_192505 | JGI IMG/M metagenome (GOLD analysis project Ga0265293, IMG submission 192505) | Leachate microbial communities from a municipal landfill in Southern Ontario, Canada - Leachate well 138R | ecosystem: Engineered > Solid waste > Landfill > Unclassified | place: Canada...
TTCGACCTGGCCATCCTGGCGCAGTTCGGCGTGTCGCCACAACTTGCCGCTCAATATGCGGGGGCTGGCTGGCTTGTGCGTTTGGCGCAGGGGGTTTATGCCTTCCCGAACGACAACTTTGATGTCTACGGTGCCCTGAAGCTCCTGCAGCAACGGGTGCCCGGCCTGCATATCGGCGGCAAGACTGCGCTTGCCCTGCAGGGCGTTCGACACAACCTCGGCAGTCGCGAGACTTGGGTACTGTGGGGCGACAAGCGTTATGCATTACCGGTATGGTTCACCGACCGCTTTCCAGCGCGCTATTGCCATGCTCGCCTGTTCGACTGGCCAGACGCGGCACTGGCGACCAGAACCCTGACCACACCACCGGGCATGCCAGACCCTATCGAGATGGCTTGCCCTGAACGAGCCGTGCTGGAACTGCTGTACGAAGTCGGCGTGAAACAAAGCCTGGAAGAAGCGCGCAACCTCTTCGACGGCCTGCGCTCACCTCGCAAGGATGTTGTCGGCGAGCTGTTGTCCTGTTGCACCAGTGTAAAGGCCGTGCGCCTTTTCCTTACCTGGGCGCGTGAGACCAGCCTGGTGGACGTCGATGCCTTATTGTCACAATATCCGGTCCGCACAGGCGGCGCCTCACGCTGGATGAGCCGCCTTGACGACGGCACTCTGCTGAGTCTGCGCCCCCATGGATAGGAGTGATCATGGATAAAAACTCTCATGGATAAAAGTTATGCCGATACCGTTCGACTGTTGCTGGCTATCGCCCCCGACGTGTTTGCCAATGACATTTTTGCCATGAAGGGCGATACAGCCATCAATCTCTTTGTGCAGGATATGCCACGTTTGTCAGTGGACATCGACGTGGTATACCTGCCCTGGCAAACGCCCCGCGATGAGGCACTGAAAACCATCAACCAGGAACTGGCCGCTATCGCCTCACGTATTGCGGCATTGGGTGTACAGACACGCCTGATTCCCGCCAGGGATCTTGGAGACACCAAGTTGATCGTCGAGAACGAGACCAGCCAGGTCAAAGTCGAGGTCAACGTTGTGTTCCGCGGCAGCGTGCTTCCTGCTGAAAGACGCGGATTGAGCGCCCGTACCAGCGACCTGTTCAGCGTCGAACTCGACCTGCCGACCCTGACACCTGACGAATTGTATGCGAGCAAGCTGGTGGCCGCCCTGGACAGGCAGCACCCTCGCGATCTGTTTGACGTGTGGCAACTGTATGAGTCGGGCGGTATCAGCGACGGTATGGTCGAGTGCTTTGTGATCTACCTGGCCGGGCACAACAGGCCGCCCCATGAAGTGCTGTTCAGCAATGACAAGGACATTGCCAACGAGTACGAAAGGGCCTTCGTCGGTATGACTGAAGTGGAATGCTCCCTGGAAACACTTCTGGAGGCTCGCGCTCGGTTGCAGCGCGCACTGCCGCAGCGGCTGACCACAACACACCGGCAGTTTCTGAGCGGGCTGGTTCGTGCCGAACCAGACTGGTCGCTATTGCAATGCCCCCACGCTGCGGAACTGCCAGCGCTGCGCTGGAAGCTCAGCAACCTTGAAACCTTCCGCAAGCGGCGTCCCGCAGACTTTGCTGCCCAGGCCGATGCGCTTGATGCCGGATTGAACCAAACCTGACCGTCCTGGCATGTATCGGAGCCACCGCATTCCGTATTACCCATGGATGCCGCTTGGCAATTGCCCTATACCGGAGCCTTGAAACGGCCAAAGGGCTGGGGAAAGGAGCAAGGGAATGGCGCCAAGGGGAAAGGCTCTACCCGAAAAGGCCAAAAGGCTCCCTCCCCAGCCCGACACCTGGGGATAACCATGCTCTCATTGTTTCATTACAAAGGGTTTCACCGCAAAAAGCGCGCACCCATCGCGAACTCTCGCATCAACTCGGCAGCGCTACTTTTGCCGCAATCCGCCTCCTCGTTACTGGCCACACCGCGCCGACAGCGGCTGCTCGATCATATTTGGGAGCGAACGTCACTCTCGCGGACCCAGTTCTCTTTGCTTTACCTGACCCCGCTCGAGCGCTACGCCGAACTTGTGCAGCAATTCCCCGCATCCGAAAGTCACCACCATGCCTACCCCGGCGGCATGCTGGATCATGGCCTGGAGATTGTTGCCTACGCCCTGAAGCTGCGGCAGTCACACCTGCTTCCCGTTGGGATGAAGCCTGAAGAGCAGGCAGCGCAGGCTGAGGCATGGACTGCCGGAACGGCCTATGCCGCACTTATGCACGACGTTGGCAAGATCGCCGTTGACCTGTACGTGGAATATGCCGACGGCTCACCATGGCACCCTTGGCACGGCACACTACAGCAACCCTATCGGTTTCGCTACCGCGAGAATCGGGAGTACCGCCTGCATAGCGCCGCCACAGGGCTCATATACAATCAGCTACTCGACCGCGTGATTCTGGACTGGCTCAGCCAGTATGCCAATCTGTGGGCATCCTTGCTGTACGTGCTGGCAGGGCAATATGAGCATGCCGGCATCCTGGGTGAACTGGTTATCCGGGCCGATCAGGCTTCCGTAGCACAGGAACTCGGTGGAGATCCTGGCAAGGCAATCGCGGCTCCCCGCCATACCTTACAGCGCAAGCTGCTGGATGGTTTGCGCTACCTGCTCAAGGAAGAGTTCAAGATCAACCAGCCCCAGGCCTCCGATGGCTGGCTGACCCAGGACGCGCTCTGGCTGGTGAGCAAGACTGTTTCCGACAAACTGCGTGCCTATTTGCTGGCTCAGGGCATTGACGGCATTCCATCCAATAACACCGCGCTGTTCAACATTCTTCAGGAATACGGTATCGCTCTGCCTACCACCGATGGCAAGGCGATCTGGAAGGCAACCGTGACCAGTGACTCCGGCTGGCAGCATAGCTTCACGTTTCTGAAACTTTCCCCGGCAGCCATTTGGGAGGGAAACGAACGTCCGGAGGCCTTCTCTGGCACAGTCCAGCCTGAAGCCGGCACAGTTGAGAACGCTGATTCTGCTGCACTGACAGATGTCTCAGCCAACAACACGCCCACGCCAATTGAAGACGACAAGCCCGAACCGTCCACCCCCCAAGAGAGCAGCAACGGCCTGGATGATCTGCTTGATCTGCTGGGGGAGGCCAGTCTTCAAGACAGTCCGGCAGCCAAAGGGTCACCGGAAGCTCAAAATTCAACCGTGATTACCGATTCAACCAGTTCAACAGAGACTTCTGATTCTCCGTCAGGGGAGCATTTCATGACTTGGTTACGCACCGGCATTCGATCGCGTAAGCTGATCATCAATGACGCCAAAGCACTGGTGCATACCGTGAGCGGCACCGCATATCTGATCAGTCCCGGCGTATTCCAGCGCTATACCCAGGAGTACCCACAGGTGGCCGCACTGGCCAAGGAAGTACATCTACCCGCCTGGCAGTGGATTCAGAAGCGCTTCGAGAAGCTGGGCCTGCACCGCAAGCAGGCGGATGGGTTGAATATCTGGACCTGCGAAGTCAAAGGCCCCCGCAAAACCCGGCGCGTGTATGGCTACCTGTTGACCGACATGCAGGCGCTGTTTGACGAAGCGCTGCCGGACAATCCCTACCTGAACATCGTCCGTGACTGAAAACATCGTCTTGCGATAGCTCGGGTTATCCCCGGACGTTGGGGATCGATTATCTGGCAGGTGATTCGCGAGTATTCATTACACCTCAACGCTATCGAAACGCGGTTGACCACCGTTTGACAAAGATATATGGTTATCGGCATATATCAATGTATACCGAAGCATCGATGGTCAAGATATGAAAAGTCGCGTTTTGTTTATCTGTACGGGTAATTCCGCCCGCTCGCAAATGGCGGAAGGCCTGTTACGCCACATGGCGAGCGAGTTGTTCGATGTCTATAGCGCCGACACGCAACCCCGCGACCTGCGCCCCCTGGCGATAGACGTAATGGCATCGCAGGGCATCGACATTTCACATCAGGAAAGTACGCCTCTGCAGGCCTACCACAATGACACGTTTGACTATGTGATCACACTTTGCCATCGAGCCCATGAGAACTGCCCCAACCTGAGAGGCCAGTTCGACACCATTAATTGGGCCGTGGACGACCCCGCTGCCGACAATCGCTACCGGGATTTTCAGGCTGCGCTCAAGCACCTCAAGACCCGCCTCGCGTACCTGGTCATCATTGAGGAAAAACGCCGCAAATCCGCAAATGGCAACAAACTGTGAAGGGCGACAAATTCTACAAGTGTCTGGGCAACGAGACCCGGTTGCGCTGCCTGATGCTATTGCTGGCACGTGAAGAGCTCTGTGTCTGTGATCTTGCGGATTCGCTGGGTGTTTCCCAGCCCATGATTTCCCGCCACTTGTCACAGCTGCGAGCCTGCGATCTGGTGAGCGATCACCGGGAGGGGCAGTGGGTGTACTACCGATTGCACACTAGTCTTGCCGCCTGGCAGTGCAACGTCCTGGCTGCAACCCGTGAAGGGCTAGAAGCCGAGACGCCCTACAGCGAAGATCTGTCGCGCCTTCTGGCTATCGAACAGCATAAACAGGACAGCGACTGCCGCTAGGCCTGGCTGAATACTGACTGCGTGCAAGGCACCGCAGCCAAGAGTTTCAATCAATCTTTCTCATTGTCACTTTGTTCCGGAGTAGGTTATGAGTATCAAAATTGGCATCAATGGTTTTGGCCGCATGGGCCGTTTGGCGTTGCGCGCGGCGTGGGACTGGCCCGATGTAGAGTTCGTGCATATCAACGATCCCGCCGGGGATGCGGCCACTCTTGCGCATCTGTTGACTTTCGATTCCGTTCACGGCCGCTGGAACTATGAGGCCATCGCTGATGGCGAGTCCATTCTGGTTGACGGGCGGCGCATCACCTCCAGCTGTAACAGCCGCATCGAGGACACTGACTGGTCGGGCTGTGATGTGGTCATCGAGGCCAGCGGCAAGATGAAAAAGGTGGATATCCTCAACGCCTACCTTGCCCAGGGTGTCAAGCGGGTGGTGGTTACCGCGCCGGTTAAAGAGCCGGGGGTGCTGAACGTGGTGATGGGCGTCAACGACCATCTGTACGATCCGCAAAGCCACAGGATTGTCACCGCCGCCTCCTGCACCACCAATTGCCTGGCGCCGGTGGTCAAGGTGATCCATGAAAACCTCGGCATCCGCCACGGCAGCATGACCACCATCCACGACCTGACCAACACCCAGACCATCCTCGACGCGCCCCACAAGGACCTGCGCCGCGCCCGGGCCTGCGGCATGAGTCTGATTCCCACCACCACAGGTTCTGCCACCGCGATTACCGAAATCTTCCCCGATCTGAAAGGGCGGCTCAATGGCCATGCAGTGCGGGTGCCTTTGGCCAACGCCTCGTTGACAGATTGTGTGTTCGAGGTGGGGACGCCGACTACGGCTGAAGCCGTCAACCGGTTGCTCAAGACGGCAGCCGGGTCAGGCTCGCTTGTGGATATTCTGGGTTACGAGGAGCGCCCGCTGGTGTCCATCGACTACAAGACCGATCCGCGCTCGAGCATTATCGATGCCCTGTCGACCCTGGTAGTCAATGGCACCCAGGTGAAAATCTACGCCTGGTACGACAACGAGTGGGGCTATGCCAACCGTACCGCCGAACTGGCGCTGAAAGTCGGGCGTTCAAACCAAAGTGCATAGAAAAACGGACATGGAAACAGGTGCATTACCATGCTGAGCCAACTCTCCCCGGCAATCCGTCAGTACCTGGTAGTCACCGGTAACTACTGGGCCTTCACCCTCACTGACGGCGCCCTGCGCATGCTGGTAGTCCTGCATTTTCATGGGCTGGGTTATGCGCCGCTGGAGATCGCGCTGCTGTTTTTGTTCTACGAAATTTTCGGGGTCATCACCAACCTGGTGGGGGGCTGGCTGGGCGCTCATCTTGGCTTGAATCGCACCATGAATATCGGGCTGGCGCTGCAGGTCATCGCCCTGTCCATGCTGCTGGTGCCGACGGTGTTGCTGACGGTGCCCTGGGTGATGGCGGCCCAGGCGTTGTCCGGTATCGCCAAGGATCTCAACAAGATGAGCGCCAAGAGCTCCATCAAACTGCTGGTGCCCGCCGATGCCCAGGGCACCCTCTACAAGTGGGTGGCGATCCTCACCGGATCGAAAAACGCCCTCAAGGGTGCGGGGTTCTTCCTCGGTGGGGTGCTGCTGATGGGACTGGGCTTTGCCGGAGCCGTGGGGGCGATGGCGGCAGCCCTGGCGCTGGTCTGGCTGGCCAGCCTGGTGCTGCTGAAGAAGGATCTCGGCAAGGCCAAAAACAAGCCGAAGTTCCGCGATATTTTTTCCAAAAGTCGCGCTATCAACATTCTCTCCGCCGCCCGCATGCTGCTGTTCGGCGCCCGGGATGTTTGGTTCGTGGTGGCCCTGCCGGTGTTCCTGTCGCAAACCCTGGGCTGGAATCACAGCCAGACCGGGGGCTTTCTTGCTCTCTGGGTGATTGGCTACGGTGCGGTGCAAGCCATGGCGCCGCGCATTACCGGCAGGGGCAGCGGGTCAGTACCGGATGGGCGGTCTGCCACAACCTGGGCAGCGAGCCTGGCTCTGCTGCCTGCGCTGATCGCCCTGGGGTTGGGGGCGGGAGTGAACCCCGCCACAATCCTGATCGGCGGCCTGCTGCTGTTCGGCGCGCTGTTCGCGATCAACTCCTCGCTGCACAGCTACCTCATCGTCAGCTATGCCGGAAGTGATGGCGTGTCACTGGATGTTGGCTTCTACTATATGGCCAACGCCATGGGGCGACTGATCGGCACCCTGCTCTCAGGCTGGGTATTCCAGCTAGCCGGCCAGGGCACAACAGGGCTGGCGGCCTGTCTGTGGATCTCCGCCGCCATGCTGGTCGCCACCGTCTTTATTTCGTTCGGCTTACCAACCCGGGCGCGCCTCGACAACCAGGGAACACAGCAATGACAGAGATTTCATCCAGCCAGCGTGCAGCTTCACCGCTCAGCCTGTTTGAGCGCTACCTTTCCCTGTGGGTTTTACTCTGCATCCTTGCCGGTCTCACCCTGGGTACCCTGATGCCGGATACCGTACAGCTGCTGGCAAGCCTGGAGTACGGCTCGGTGAACTTTATCGTGGCGGTACTGATCTGGTTTATGGTCTATCCGATGATGGTGTCGGTGGATTTCACCAGTCTAAGACGCATTCACGAACGGCCCAAAGGCCTGGTGATCACCCTGGTGGTCAACTGGCTGATCAAGCCCTTCACCATGGCCGCGCTTGGCGTCCTCTTTTTTGAATTCTTCTTTGCCAAGTGGATCGACCCGGCCAGTGCTAGCGAATACATCGCAGGTATGATTCTGTTGGGGGCGGCGCCCTGCACCGCCATGGTGTTTGTGTGGTCGCAACTGACCCGGGGCGATGCCGCCTATACCCTGGTGCAGGTGTCCCTCAACGATGTGATCATGATCTTCGCCTTCGCGCCCCTTGTTGCGCTACTGCTGGGCGTTACCGACATCAGCGTGCCATGGGAAACATTGTTTCTGTCAGTTGTTCTCTATGTGATTCTACCCCTGATAGCCGGCGCCTTGACCCGGATGCGACTGACCCGCAACGCCGGTCCAGGCCCTCGCGGGGAAGCTGAGGTATCCCGGTTTACCTCCCGCATTAAGCCCCTGTCGGTGTTGGGGCTGCTGGCCACGGTGGTATTGCTGTTCGGCTTTCAGGGGCAGATCATCCTCGATCAACCTCTGCTGATTGCACTGATTGCCGTGCCGCTGCTGATCCAGTCCTACGGGATTTTCATCATTGCCTACGCGGCGGCCTACTTCTGGCGCGTGCCCTACAACGTGGCGGCTCCCTGTGCCTTGATCGGCACCTCCAACTTTTTCGAATTGGCGGTGGCAGTGGCCATCGGCCTGTTCGGACTCCATTCCGGTGCGGCGCTGGTGACGGTGGTTGGCGTGCTGGTGGAGGTGCCGGTGATGCTTTCCCTGGTGGCCTTTGCCAACCGCACGCAACACTGGTTCCCCACATCTGAAACGCCTCGTAGCCCAAGAGCCGCTTCACCCACAGAGGAGAAGGTCTGATGTTTACTTCCGCGCTTGTTGCCCTGGATCTTGCACCGGCCGAAGAGCCGATTCTCGATTGCCTGCCCGATCTGATCACCTGGGGGGTCAAACGGATCACCCTCACGCATGTCATCCAGGTGGGCTACAACCAGTTTGCCGGTTACGGTCACGAGGATGATTACCGCAACTGGTTACAGAAACGCGTTACACCCCTCCGCGATGCCGGCATTGAGGTCGATATTGCGGTGCGAACCTCCGGCGCGGTGGCAGAGGAAATTCTGAACACCGCTGCTGAAGTCAAAGCAGATCTGGTGGTCATCGGCTCGCGAGGTCAAAGTCGGATTCGTGGCCTGTTCCTCGGCAGTGTTGCCCGGGAGGTCATTCGCAAAACGTCACTGCCGGTTCTGCTGGAATGGGTCGAACCCAGTGCCGATGAGACGCGCGAGCGCTGTGAAGCAGTCTGCAAGCACACCCTTGATCATATTCTGCTGGCCACCGATCACTCCAGACACGCTGGTGGCGCCGAGAAGGCCGCCGTCACACTCGCCGCCCAGGCGAAACAGACGGACCTGCTAACAGTGATCACTCCCGATGCCCTGGGAAAAACACCACGGCTCCCCATCATGGTCGCGGCTGCACTGGGAGATATTCAGAGCGATTTAACCCCGGAAGCGCGACAAGGGCGTTTGTTGACCGAAACCGGCAAGCCTTGCGAGGTTATTGCGAAAATCGCTACTGCACAGGATTGCTCGCTGATCATCGTCGGCAAGCACGGTCAGGATTGGCTGGAAAGCAAGGTCATCGGCAGCACCGCCGCCAAGTTGTGTGAAACCGCCAAGCGTCCGGTGCTCATGGTACCGCTGAGGAATGAGAACCAATGATCTCTGCCAGAGAAAGATCCACCAACATCAAGTGCATTCTGTTTTTGTGCGTCGCCAATTCCGCCCGCAGCCAGATGGCCGAGGGGCTGGCCCGCCAGATTCTGGGGACGGCTGTCGACGTTGCCAGCGCTGGCTCCGAGCCGTCTCAGCTCAACCCGCAAGCCGTGGCGGCCATGGCCGATATCGGCATCGATATCCGTCACCACCATTCGAAGTCCATCGACGATATCGACACCGATAATGTCGACCTGGTGGTGACGCTCTGCGCCGACGAAGTCTGCCCGGTACTGCCTGGCCGCGTTAAACGACTGCATTGGCCCATCGCCGATCCATCCGGCGGCCAGACGGATAGCGATATCGCGGCCCACTTCGCGACCGCGCGGGATCAGATCCGCATGCGCGTCGAGATTCTGGCCGGTCTGCTGGACCTGCCCAGCGCACCGGTCTCCGAGGAGTTCCACGGCAGTGTGCGGGTCAACGACCTGCCAGCCAGCACGCGCTTTTACGCCTGGCTGCTGGATACCTGGCCCAGGGAATGGACCCATCGCTACGCCACATTTATCAGGCCCGACCTGAATCTGAATTTTGTGCTGCTGGTGTCCGATGGCAAAACTCTGCACCACGATACGCTCTACCACTTGGGTATTGGAGTGGCAGACCGGCAGGCGGTGATCGATGCCTATCACAAGGCGCTGGCGGTTGGCGTCCACATAGAGAAACCGCCACGCACCACCTGGAAAGGCACGCCGCTGCACGAACTGTGGCTAAAAGATCCGGGCGGTAACCTGATTGAAATCTACGCCCGCCTGACGGACGCGGAACTGGCGGAAAAGCCCGCCGATGAATTGCCGGTGTTTCTGGTGCCAGGCACCAAGCCGGGCGGCTAATGCTATGACATCCCATTCTTTTCCGTATCACCCCTGTGCGACGCCCGAAGGCTTGACGGCCTTCAACCGCGAATGCCTGTGTTTGAGTCTCGATGAAGGCGCACTGAGCCGGGCGCTGGAAATGGAATTGGGAGAGCGGGGACTCTACCAGCTGACCCGGGAGCGCTGCCCCTACCTTTTTTCAGCCCAGCCAGTTTTTGTCGCTAATAGTCACATCCAGCGGATGCAGGCCGTGATTGGTGCAATTGAAACCGTGGTGAACTCCAACTCCTGGAGGGAAAGGGTGCTCAATGCCGCACCGCCTATCGCCCGCCACGACCCCGGCGGCGCAAAAGGCGTGTTTATGGGTTACGACTTTCATATCGGCGCCGAATCGGTCGGATTGATTGAAATCAACACCAACGCCGGCGGTGCACTGCTCAACGCCGTATTGGCCCGCGCCCAGCGCGCTTGTTGCCCGGAAGTGGAAAATCTGGTCCCTACCGCAGCGACCGCCCACCAGCTGGAACAGGCCATCGTAGCCATGTTTCAGCGGGAGTGGCAGCTGTCAGGCCGTAACCGGCCACTTCAATCCATCGCCATTGTCGATGAGAAGCCGACAGAGCAATACCTGTATCCCGAATTCGTGCTGTTTCGGGAGCTGTTTCAACGTCACGGACTCGAGGCCGTTATCGTGGCGCCGGAGCAACTGCATTTCAGGGGTGGGAGGCTGTGGGCTGACAATCTGGCCATCGACCTGGTCTATAACCGTCTGACGGATTTTCTGCTGGAGCAATCCGGCGTCAGGGCTATTCGCGAAGCCTATCTGGCCCGCTCGGTGGTACTGACACCCCACCCGCAGGCTCACGCCCTCTATGCGGACAAGCGCAATCTGGCGCTGCTGACCGACCCTGCTGAACTGAATGCCATGAATGTGCCCGACGGCATTCAGCAAGTGCTTCTGGCAGGTATTCCCCGCACCGAAGTGGTCGACCCCGCCCAGGCCGATCACCTCTGGGCCGAGCGCAGGCGGCTGTTCTTCAAGCCTGCATCGGGTTATGGCAGCAAGGCCGCCTGGCGCGGCGACAAGATCACCAAACGGGTGTGGAGTGAAATACTGGCTGGCGATTACGTAGCCCAGGCACTTATGCCTCCGGCGGAGCGCTTCGCCCTGGGCGAATCCACGCCGATGGTCTTCAAGTACGACCTGCGCAACTACGTTTACGACGGCGCAGTGCAGTGGGTGGCGGCAAGGCTGTATCAGGGCCAGACCACCAATTTCCGCTCACCGGGTGGGGGTTTCGCGCCGGTGTACCACTGTCAGCCCGGGCGTGCGGAGAACGGAGGCTGATGTCCCGTGTGTGAACTGCTGGCCATGTCCTGCCGCCACCCCGCCAGATTGACATTTTCCCTGGCGGCCCTGGCTCACCGTGCCAGACTGCCCAGCAGGAATCAGGATGGCTGGGGGCTCGCCTATTATCAGGGGCCGGATGTCGCCCTCTACCGGGATACGACGTCCGCCGATCACCATCCACTGGTGGACTGGCTCATGCAGCACGGGCCGGCCACTCAAACAGCCATTGGCTACATCCGTCACAGTACCCAGGGCGAAATCTCCCTCGCCAATACCGGCCCTTTTATACGGGAACTGAACGGCCGCATCCACACATTCGTTCATAACGGCAATTTGCGGCACCCGGACAAGGTCCGGACACTCAGAGATGGTCGCTTTCAACCCATAGGTGAAACCGATTCCGAGCGCGCTTTTTGCGAACTGTTGGAGAACATGGCTGCACTGCCCAAGGGGGAAGGAGAGCTGGCATCCCTGGAGGCGCGGATGGTCGTACTGTCCGATATGGCGCGCCAATTCAGAGACTGTGGCCCCAGCAACTTTCTGTACGGTGATGGCGATGCGTTGTTTGTCCATGCAGATCAGCGTTATCAGGACGCTGTCGGCGTGATCTCGCCGCCGGCACTTCACATGTTTGAATGCAGCGCCGATGAAATACCCGGCCTGGTCTGCGATGCCGAGCCGCCTCTCACTGGGGACGTGCAGCGCGTGATTTTGCTGGCTACCGTGCCGCTGTCCGACCACCCCTGGCAGGCAATGGATAGGGGGCAGCTACTGGCCTTGCGGGATGGAGTCGTCGTGGCCCAAGCAAGCCAGTGAACTGGCTATTGTGTTCGGTGAGGCGAGCGGCAAGGTTGCGATACTGACTGTTACGGCGATTTATCCAACTTTTTGAGAGAGCGGTGCCTATGAAAATCGAATCTGTTGAAGCGCTTATAGAGTGGACCAAGTCCGTGCATGGAAATCTTGCCCTGTGTCTACGGGACGCTGCGCCGACCGAGCCGGAGGAGCGTGCCCGGCAACTCCTGGACTACTTGGCCGGTCACGAGCAACGGCTGGAAAACATCATTGCCGGCTTCGAGGCGCAAGGCGATCCCAGGGCGCTTCACACCTTGGTGTACGACTACGACATGCACCCACCCATCGTAGCCGGAGAGCTGTGCGACAAACCCTGGCACAGTATGACCTTTGATCAGATTTCAGAGCAGGTCTTTGCCGTTCACAACCAGGTGATTGAACTCTACCGTTACCTGATCGGGCGTTCCGCGATCCCCGAAGAACTGGAGCTACTGGAAGCCCTGCTGGACGCAGAACAAAACGAAACCCGGCAAATGGCTCAGCAGTTAAATCGCGGTAGAGATATGTAATCAGTGTCTGCCGCCACGGCGAATTATAGGAAGGCTCGGGGTATCAACCTGATAATGAAAATCTCGAAGCGATAAGGAATTAATGCAATGGAAAAAGCCACACACCCCCTATGCGATCTGTTCGAGCAACTGGGCCTGCCGTGCTCCGCTGCCGACGTCGATGCATTTATCGACTCGCACCGTCCTCTGGCAGCGCAAACAGCGCTTGTCGATGCGCCTTTCTGGAACCCGTCACAGCGGCAATTTCTGAGCCAACAGCTGAGTGCCGATGCCGACTGGGCGGAGCTGGTTGACCAACTGAATGTGCGACTGCGGTGAACGGCGAGCATCACCATCACGCGCCGGCCAGCTTCGGCCGCGCCTTTGCCATCGGGATTAGCCTGAATCTTGGCTTCGTGTTGGTGGAGGCGTTCTACGGCTGGCGTGCCGGATCGCTGGCGCTGCTGGCTGACGCCGCCCATAACCTCAGTGATGTGGCGGGCCTGTTGCTCGCCTGGGTGGCTTTAGGTGCGGCACAGCTCAAGCCCAACCGGCGGCACACCTATGGCTGGCGACGCGGTTCCATTCTGGCCAGTTTCATCAACGCCATCGTGCTGCTGGTGGCCATGGGTTCACTGTTGTGGGAAGCCATCCAGCGTCTGCAGCAGCCGGCGGCAGCGATTGATGCGCCGACGGTGATGTTGGTGGCGGGCATTGGAGTGCTGATCAACAGTATTACCGCCTGGCTGTTTGTGGCGGGCAGCCGGCACGATCTCAATATACGTGGCGCATTCCTGCACATGACTGCGGACGCGCTGGTCTCGGCCGGCGTGGTGGTAGCGGGTGCTTTATACCTCTGGCGTGAGTGGTCATGGATCGACCCCGCCGTCAGTATCGGGATTGCGGTGGCAATTATTGTTGGCACCTGGTCATTGTTTCGCCGCTCACTGCATTTGTTATTTGACGGGGTGCCGGAGGGTATAGACATTGATCGGATCCACGACCGTCTGTTGGCGCTGCCCAATGTGCTGGCTGTACACGATCTGCACGTCTGGGCCATGAGTACCACAGAAAACGCGCTGACGGCGCATCTGATCTGTGAAGAGCTTGCTGCCAACCAGACTGCATTGTTGCGTGAGGCCGGGGCAATGCTCCGGGATGACTATGGTATTCAACATGCGACGCTGCAGTGCGAGTCCCGGGATTTGGCGGATGACTGTACGATTAACCGGGAGTACTGCCATGGTGACGACAATCAGGAGAGCCGTTGATGGGAAGCAAAGTGTTCGATGTGATTGTTATTGGGGGAGGTCAGGCGGCGCTCGCCGTGGGTTATTTCCTCAAGAAGGCGGGGGTCGACTTTATTATTCTCGACAATCAACAGCAGGCAGGAGGCGCCTGGCGCCATACTTGGGAGTCTTTGCGGCTTTTTTCCCCTGCCGCCTACAGTTCGTTGCCGGGCATCATGATGGAGCAGGTCGACGATGGAGGTTATCCCCATCGTGACGATGTGCTGGCCTACCTGCGCCGCTATGAAGAGCGCTATCAATTACCGCTCTATCGGTCCCACCACGTCAACAAAGTAATGCGGGATACGGATCATGATTGCCTGCTGGTATCTGACGGCAAGTACCAGTGGCGAACCCGCACCGTCGCCAGCGCTACCGGCACCTGGAGTCACCCCTTCATTCCCGATTATCCCGGACGGGAACGCTTCCAGGGCAAGCAGCTTCACTCTGCGCACTATCAAACCCCCGATGAATTCAAGGGCCAACGGGTACTGGTTGTCGGCGGCGGCAACTCCGGAGCGCAAATCCTGGCGGAAGTGGCTGAAGTAGCGGATGCCTCCTGGGTGACCCTGTCGGAGCCCGTATTTCTGCCCGATGATGTGGATGGCCGCGTATTGTTCGAACGGGCAACCGCCCGGCTCAAGGGAGATGCGGCGGGTGCCAATGTGGGTGGTATCGGCGATATTGTGATGGTGCCGCCGGTCAGAAGGGCACGTGACAAGGGTATTCTCACCAGCAAACGGCCGTTCGAGGGCTTCACCCCATCGGGCGTGGTGTGGAGTGAGGGTCACGAAGAGGCCGTTGATGCCGTCATCTGGTGTACCGGATTCAAGCCTGCACTGGATCACCTCAGATCGCTGAACCTGGTCGAGGACAATGGAAAGGTTATGGTAAAGGATGGGCAGTCCATCAAGGAGCCCAAGCTTTGGCTGTTCGGCTATGGTGACTGGGCCAGCCCCGGCTCTGCCACGCTGATTGGAGCCGCCCGCAGTGCGAAGGAGGTCGTGCCAAGACTTATGGATTATGTGCACTCTGTGAAATGAGTCTCGCACTCGAGTCAGACCTGGATTACAGCTTCCCGACAATAGATCGGCGGATTTGTACACAAGTCGAATTTGGGCTTCCCGTCGGTTTCTGGGATCATCAACGCCCCCGGTACTCAGGGTATTTCAACAGCATCCGGCTCAGTCCGGGCGCTACCCCGTCGAGGTCGCTTTTGTAGCAGACAAACGCTCCCTCTAAAGTCGACAATCAAAAATGAGAGACGTTATGACTGAAAATACGCAATTCCCACCCAACACGTTATTTATTGAGATCACCGGAGCCGGCCTGCCCGAAGTGGACGGCCTTTATATACCCTCGAAGGCGCCACCGCAGAAATCGGAATCCGGCACCTTATCCAGCCCGGGTTACTGGAATGACAGGATGGCCTGGGATCGCGCCGATGGCAAAGCAGCCAGGAGCCCCGCCCTTTCCTACTCCAACAGTTACAAGTCCTGGCGCATTAGTCGGCTCGATGGCCACCTGGCCTACGAGATCACCTGCGATGATGAATTGCCGCCCACCGACACAAACAGGAGGGAACCGCCAAAGCGGTCCACCAGGGGTCCTGCGGCGACCAGACCTACCATATGTCCAAGCGCAAACAGCACCATACCCGATGCGACCAGTTCGGTGCTCCAGCCTTTGGCTTCAGCCAGCGGGATTTGATGGAAAAAGGCTATGGTCACCACAAAGGCCGGTGCCACCATGGACGGAATGAGCAGCGTAAAACGCCAGTCGCGCACAACCTCCCGCCGGGTAAAGTCACGGACAGGCTGCCGAAACACCTCTTGCACCGAATCTGCTACTTCGCGCTTGCCACCGACTAGCCAGATCAGCACAGGCAGAAATCCCAGCAGCAATGTCGCACCTCCCAGCCAAATATGACGCCACTCCAGCCAAGCCATCAGCGCAATCACAATGGCCGGGAATACCGCCTCGGCCAAAGGCAGGCCCATGGCAGCAACAGACACGGCTTTGCCCCGTCCGGCGTGAAAGCGCTGAGCCATCGTCGTCATAGCAATATGGGTCATCAGCCCCTGGCCGCCCAGACGCAACAGAAAAAGTGCCACAAACAGCGTGGCCGCGCTCCAGGCAAGCCCCAGCATCAGGCAGCCGAGAGCCAACAGCAATGCGGTACCGGTCAAGAACAACCGCTGATCACTGCGGTCGTAGCGTCCGCCGAGCCAGGGTAACAGAACGGCGCTGGTCAAAGTGGCGAAGCCATAGATCAGCCCCAGCTCGCTGTGCGCCAAGTCGAAGGTTTCCCGTATCTGGGGATTGAACAAACCGATATAAAACGTCTGGCCGAACACCGACAGCAAGGCCGTTAACACACCAAAGGCGAGCAACCGACGGTTTTCAAACAAAAAGCAAAAATAGCCCTGACCCATGGCGGTCAAGTGTGGCATAGCTCACGCCTCAGATGACCGCTATTAATGCACAATACTGTCATTATTCGCGCTCGACCACTTTCAATAACGTTGTTCGCCGCTCCGACAGCGGCCCAAAGGCTCCCATCACTTTATCCATGGAATCACCTCGAGCCAGGGCATCGAGAATATCAGCCCAGTCCTGCATGATGATTTTTCGGGACGAGATGTATTTGGTGTGGTCGTACGGCGCCCTGGATGAATCCTTTTTACGTTTGGAGTGAGCCAGCTGGAGGTCGACCCGGTTCTCTGGATAACTCAGGAGACCAAGTAGCGTCGTGGCCGTGGAGCGGAATCCGTGAGAGGAGAAACGTCCGAGGTAGCCCATACGCTCCAAGGCCTTGTTCAGGGTGGTAGCAGACATCACTTGGCCGGGCTTGCGGTAGCTCGGGAACAGGTGGTCGCCTCCCCCTGTGAGCTTATGCAGCTCCTCGAGAGCCGTCATGGCTTGTTTCGAAAGCGGCACGATATGGGGCTGGCGCATCTTCATCCGTTCCGCCGGAATCGTCCAAACTGCATTCTCCAGATCAAACTCTGTCCAGGTCGCTTTGCGCAGCTCCACTGTGCGCACAAAAGTCAGCGCGATCAGACGCAGCGCCAGTACCGTGGTTCGATAACCACCATCAGCATCCAGACGATTGAGAAAGTCACCCAGCTCATTCCAGGCCAGAGGTGGGTTATGCCTGACCCGCGGCCGCTTTACTGACCGTTTCAGCAGTGCAGTAGGGTCAGTCTCGCAAAGCCCCTCCGCCGAGGCGTAAGCAAAGACCTGCCCACACCACTGCCGAATCAGAATAGCGACGGTAGGCGCGCCACGATTGACGACTGCCTGCAGAATGGGCCTCAGGTGCGAGGTCTTGATGGCCGCCAAAGGCAGCTTGCCTATTTTGGGAAAGACATCCTTCTCCAGATACCCCTTGACCTGACTGGCATAGTAGTCACTCCATTGGATATTGGTATCCATCCAGCGGCGCGCAACGGTTTCAAAGGTGTGTTCATTCTGGTCGATTTGCTCCGCTACCTTGACCCGCTTTTCCAACATGGGGTCACGCCCCTCCCGGACCATGCTGCGAGCCCAGTCCCGCTCCTTTCGAGCCGCTTCCAGGGATACATTCGGGAAGACGCCAATGGAGAAGTTCTGCTGAGACTGGCCAAGCCGATAACGATACCACCACAACTTGCTTCCATTGGGTTGGACACGCAGAAACAGGCTACCCCCATCCCGCAGCATGTAGGGCTTGGGTTCAGGTTTAGCCGTTTCTATCTTGCGAACGGTGAGTAGATTGCGAGCCATGTGTATAACGCCCTCCAGCAGTGCCGTTATACACTTTGTTATACACTTTTGCTGTGGCTTGGTCTAGTAGGCTTTAGACCATAGCGGAACATGGAGCCTTATAAATCAAACAGTTATGACAACTCTATGGACAATAGTAGAAACCAGTGGACGCTTTTCGTAGTTATCGATCATCTGAACGATAACGACCTGGTTTTTCTGTTCAACAACAACCAGCAAGGCAATGATGAAAACAATTGGTTGCAGGTCTGGGCTCAAGCCCGATTGTATAACGCCGCCGGTATCGAACAAGCGTGCTTCGAGTTTAACAACACCACCAACCCAGGCTGCATAGACGGCGAACCGCCGCTGCCCACCAGTGCTTTCGACACCAACTCGCGCTACGTCACTGTATTCACCAATTTCTGCGTAGACAAAATTACCGGCAATACATTTGATCTGGGCATCGCCCCGAACAGCAATTACTGCGAAACACGTGGCGGCTGGTATGTGAGCGGCAATCTCGGCAATGAGGCAGACAATGCTGTGTACGGCAAAGGTCTCAATGATGCCATTTACGCAGCCAGCTCAGATTGGATCCTGTCGATTGATGTGCTCATCGCCAACAACACCAACGGCAGGGAAGCGCTCTGGATCGACAATACCACCCGTGTTATTCCTCCGCCACCCGTGCCGGTTCCCTTACCTGGTTCACTGGGATTGCTAGGATTGGGATTGCTGGTGGTGGGTATCGCCCGTCGCAACCGACAATAAGACTTGATTGACACGCGCGCCACAAGCCCTATCTTTGCAGGGCTTGCTTTTGGCCGCTTAC
>Ga0265293_10006634_pt1 | contig 18365 bp, 19 predicted proteins | sample Munlanlewell138R_FD_192505 | JGI IMG/M metagenome (GOLD analysis project Ga0265293, IMG submission 192505) | Leachate microbial communities from a municipal landfill in Southern Ontario, Canada - Leachate well 138R | ecosystem: Engineered > Solid waste > Landfill > Unclassified | place: Canada...
ATTTGGCGATGATGGTGCCGTTGATGGCCGGCGACACCACCATCATCAGCAGCGCGCAACCCGAGGCCGACATCTCCTCCATCACCAGCGACAGCTCGTACATGCCGGCCCCGCCGCCGCCGTACTCCTCCGGCAGATTCACCCCGATGAAGCCGAGCTTGCCTGCCTCGGCCCATAATTCGCTGGTGTGCTCGCCGGCGCGGGCCTTCTCCAGGTAGTACTCGGGCCCGTAGTTGGCGGCCATCGCGGCGACCGCCGAACGCAGCGCTTGGCGCTCGGGACTTTCGATGAAACCGGTGTCCGTCATCGTGAGCTTTCCTCTTCTGTGGTGGGGTCGGCGACCAGTGCCAGCACGGCGCCCATCTCGACCTGCTGACCGGCCGTGACGTGAAGTTCGGTGAGGATGCCGTCCCCGGGGGCGGCCAAGCTGTGTTCCATCTTCATGGCCTCCAACCAGACCAGGGGCTGCCCCGCGGTCACGGCCTGCCCGACCTCGGCGCCCGTGCGGGTCACCACGCCGGGCATCGGCGCCACCAGCGAGCCCTCCGCCACTGCGGTCCCGGGCTCGATGAACCGGGGCACCACGGTGAACTCGACCCCGCCGCGGGGCGAATCCACGCAGAAGGTGTCGCCGTATCGGCTTATTTCGTAGGCAGTTTCGACGCCGGACGGATCGGCCAGGACGACGCGAGTCGGCGACGACGACACCAAGCGCACGCCGTCGTCGTCGGGCAGGATCAGGCCGGTGCGGCCGAACCGGTACGCGACGCGGTGCTCGTCGCCGGCGCCGTCCCGGTAGGTCTTGGTGAGATCGGCCGACGGCACGTTGCGCCACCCGATCGGGGCGCCGAGCGCCACCGGTGCGGTGGCGCGGTTGTGTTCCGCGTCGGCCACCGCCGCGGCCACGGCCGACAGGCGAAGGCCCGCCGCGCCCACCCGCGGTGCCGCCAGCGCGGCCAGGCCGTGGGTGTCGAAGAACGCGGTATCGGTGTCGCCGGCCAGAAACGCCGGGTGCTCGAGGACGTTGATCAACAGGTCGCGGTTGGTGCGCAGGCCGTGCAGGCGGCTTCGGGTCAGCGCATCGGCCAGCATGGCGGCGGCCTGGCGGCGGGTCGGCGCGAAGGAGATCACCTTGGCCAGCATCGGGTCGTAGTGGATCGACACCGTCGTCCGATCGACGACGCTGGAGTCCAACCGGATCTCGGCGCGGCCCGAACTTTCGAACTCGCTGCGGGCGGTGGGCACGGCGAAGTGCCGCACGGTGCCGGCCTGCGGCTGCCAGTTCTTCGCCGGATCCTCGGCGTAGAGGCGGGCCTCGATCGAATGGCCCTGCGCCATCGGGGGTTCGGGGGACAGACGCTCGCCCTCGGCCACCCGCACTTGCAGTTCCACCAGGTCCAGCCCCGTGGTCGCCTCGGTGACCGGGTGCTCGACCTGCAGTCGGGTGTTCATCTCCAGGAAGTAGAACGCGCCGGCATCGTCAGCGAGGAACTCCACCGTCCCGGCCCCGGTGTAGCCGATCGCCTCGGCCGCCAGGCGGGCCGCGTCGAAGAGCCTGCCGCGCATGCCGTCGACCCGTTCCACGAGCGGGGACGGGGCCTCCTCGATGATCTTCTGGTGCCGGCGCTGGATCGAGCACTCCCGCTCGCCCACCGCCCAGACCGCGCCGTGGGTGTCGGCGAGGATCTGCACCTCGACGTGGTGGCCGGTGGGCAGATAACGCTCGCAGAACACGGTGGGGTCACCGAAGGCCGACTCGGCCTCGCGGCGCGCCGAGGCGATGGCGTCCGGCAGCGCGGCCAGGTCGCTGACCACGCGCATGCCGCGCCCGCCACCACCGGCCGAGGCCTTCACCAGGACCGGTAACTGCTCGGCGGTCAGGCCGTGCGGGTCGAGTTCGACGAGGATCGGGACCCCGGCGGCGGCCATCGTCTTCTTGGCCTCGACCTTGGACCCCATCGCTGCGATCGCCGCGGCGGGCGGCCCGACCCAGATCAGGCCGGCGGCCGTCACCGCCTCCGCGAAGGCCGCGTTCTCCGAGAGGAATCCGTAGCCGGGATGGACCGCGTCCGCCCCGGCCGCGCGGGCCGCGGCCACCAGCGCCTGGGCATCCAGATAGCTGTCCACCCGGATCCGGGTGTCGGCCTCTCCTGCGTGCGGGGCATCGGCGTCGGGGTCGGTGTAGACGGCGACGGTACCGATGCCCAGACGCCGGCAGGTGGCGAACACCCGGCGGCTGATCTCGCCGCGGTTGGCAACCAGAACCTTGGTGATCATCTCCCGCCTACAGCCGGAAGACGCCGAAGTTCGACGTCCCCTCGATCGGGCCACTGGCGATGGCGGACAGGCACATTCCCAGCACCGTGCGGGTGTCGCGGGGGTCGATGACGCCGTCGTCATACAGTCGACCGGACAGGAACATCGGCAGCGATTCCGCCTCGATCTGGGCCTCGACGGCCGCGCGCAAGGCCGCGTCGGCGTCCTCATCGACCTGCTGTCCGCGCGCCTGTGCGGCGGCGCGGCTGACGATCGACAGCACCCCGGCCAGCTGGGTGCCGCCCATCACGGCCGACTTCGCCGAGGGCCAGGCGAACAGGAACCGCGGATCGTAGGCGCGCCCGCACATGCCGTAGTGCCCGGCGCCGTAGGACGCCCCGATCAGCAGCGAGATGTGCGGGACGGTCGAATTGGACACCGCGTTGATCATCATCGAGCCGTGCTTGATCATGCCGCCGGCCTCGTAGTCCTTGCCCACCATGTAGCCGGTGGTGTTGTGCAGGAACAACAGTGGCGTGTCGGAGCGGTTGGCCAGCTGGATGAACTGGGTGGCCTTCTGCGATTCGGCGCTGAACAGCACGCCGCGCGCGTTGGCCAGGATGCCCAGCGGGTATCCGCAGACGCTGGCCCACCCCGTGACCAGCGAACTGCCGTAGAGGGGCTTGAACTCGTCGAAGTCGGAGTCGTCGACGACGCGGGCGATCACCTCGCGCGGGTCGAACGGGATGCGCAGGTCCGCCGGCACGATCCCGATGAGTTCCTCGGCGGGCAGTCGCGGCTCGACGAATGCCCGCGGCGGCGGGCCCTTCTTGGTCCAGTTCAGTCGGGTGACGATGCGCCGACCGATCCGCAGGGCGTCGAGTTCGTCGACCGCGAAGTAGTCGGCCAGACCCGAGGTGCGGGCGTGCATCTCGGCGCCGCCGAGTTCTTCGTCGTCGGATTCCTCCCCGGTGGCCATCTTCACCAGCGGCGGTCCGGCCAGGAACACCTTGGAGCGGTCCTTGATCATCACCACGTGGTCGGACATGCCCGGGATGTAGGCCCCGCCCGCGGTCGAATTGCCGAACACCAGCGCGATGGTCGGGATACCGGCCGCCGACAGTCGGGTCAGGTCGCGGAACAGTCGACCGCCCGGGATGAAGATCTCCTTCTGGGTGGGCAGGTCCGCGCCGCCGGATTCCACCAGGGAGATCACCGGCAGCCGGTTCTCGAGCGCGATCTGGTTGGCCCGCAGTGTTTTCCGCAGTGTCCACGGGTTGCTGGTGCCGCCCTTCACCGTGGGATCGTTGGCCACGATCATGCACTCGACGCCCTCGACCACGCCGATGCCGGTGACCACGCTCGCGCCGACCTGGAAATCACTGCCGTAGGCCGCGAGCGCGCACAGTTCCAGGAACGGCGAATCCGGGTCCACCAGGGCCTCGACCCGCTCCCGTGCCGTGAGCTTGCCGCGCGCCCGGTGCCGCTCGACGTACTTGGTCCCGCCGCCGGCGACAGCCTGGGCCAACTGGGTCTCGAGCTCCGCGAGCTTGGCGGTCAGCGCCGCGGCGGCCTCCGAGTACGCCGCCGAGTCGGTGTCCAGGGTGGACGACAGCACGGTCATGGGAGATATCCAAGCGTCTTGGCGGCTAGCCCGGTCAGGATTTCGGTGGTCTTGCCGCCGATTCCCAGGATCCGCATGTCCCGGTATTGGCGTTCGACCTCGGATTCGGCCATGTAGCCCATCCCGCCGAACAACTGGACGGACTGGTGGGCCACCCATTCGCCGGCCTCCACGGCGGTGTTCTTGGCAAAGCACACCTCGGCGATGAGGTTCGCGGCGTCGGGTCCGCCGGCGAGTTGGCGTTCCACGACGTGCCGGGAGTACACCCGCGCCACGTCGACGCGGCGTGCCATCTCCGCCAGGGTGTTCTGTACGGCCTGTCGGGAGATCAGGGGCCGACCGAAGGTCGCCCGGTCCCGGCACCAGGCGACCGTGAGGTCGAGGCAGCGCTGTGCGCTCGAATACGCCTGGGCGGCAAGGCCGATCCGTTCGGACACGAAGGCCGCGGCGATCTGCAGGAAGCCGCTGTTCTCGGCGCCGATCAAGTTGGCGGCCGGGACCCGGACATCGGTGTAGGACAGTTCGGCGGTGTCGCTGGAACGCCAGCCCATCTTGTCGAGCCGCCGGGTCACTTGAAAACCAGGTGTGCCCTTCTCCACCACCAGCAGCGAGACACCGGCGGCCCCCGGCCCGCCGGTGCGCACCGCGGTCACCACGTAGTCCGCGCGCACCCCGGAGGTGATGTAGGTCTTGGCGCCGTTGACGACCAACTGGTCCCCGTCCCGTTCCGCGCGCGTGGTCAGGTGCCCGACGTCGGATCCGCCGCCCGGTTCGGTGATGGCCAGCGCGCCGATCTTCGCGCCGCGCAGCGTCGGCCGGACGAAATCGTCGATCAGCCGCGCATCTCCGGAGGCCGCCATGTGCGGCACCGCGATGCCGCTGGTGAACAACGACGCGAAAACCCCGCCCGGACAGCCCGATTCGTGCAGCTCCTCGCAGATCACGAGTGCGTCGGCGGCGTCGCCGCCCTCCCCGCCGACCGATTCCGGGAAGCCGGCGCCGAGCAGGCCGGTCTCGGCGGCCTTGCGGTGCAGATCGCGGGGGAGTTCACCGGCGCGTTCCCAGTCGTCGACATGGGGCAGGATCTCGCGCTCGGCAAACCCGCGCACCGTCTTGCGCAACTGATCGCGCTCCGGGGTGGTCCAGATGCTCACGGCAGCAGCCTTTCGGGGATGTCGAGGTGGCGGGCCCGCAACCATTCACCGAGGCCCTTGGCCTGCGGGTCGAACCGTGCCCCGTAGGCCACCCCTTCGCCGAGAATGCCCTCGATCACGAAGTTCACCGCATACAGGTTGGGCAGCAGGTGCCGGGTGACGGTGAACTCCGCGGTCTCCGGCAGCAACTGCCGCAGCGCGGGCACCGTCAGGGTGTGGGCCAACCAGCGCCATTGCTCCTCGGTGCGCACCCAGACCCCGATGTTGGCGTTGCCGCCCTTGTCGCCGCTGCGCGCGCCCGCGATGGTGCCCAGCGGCACCCGTCGAGTCCGTCCGTCGGGCAGGGCCTCGGGTAACGGCGGGTCATCGACGGGCCGCAGTTCGCGGGTGTCGTCGGCCGCGGGAATGTCGGTGCGGGTGCCGTCGGCATGGACCGCGACGTGGGGCACCTCGCCGGCGCCGACGTAGCCGGGGCGGAACACCCCGTAGACCTGACCGTCTCCGGGCGGTGCGGTGACGTGGAAGCCCGGGTAGCTGGCCAACGCGAGTTCGATGCCGGCGCTGGTGAATTGTCGTCCCACCTTGGCCGGGTCCGGATCGCGGACGGTGCAGTGCAGCAGCGCGCTCGCGGTTTCCTCGGTGTCAGCGTCGGGATGGTCGGTGCGCGCCAGATTCCACTGCAGCTCCGTGGGCCGCACCGGCAACGCCGCCTCCAGTTGGTGACGGACCAACTCGGCCTTGGCCTCGATGTCCAGCCCGGTCAGGACGAAGGTCACGGTGTTGCGGAAACCGCCGATGCTGTTGAGCGACACCTTGAGGGTGGGCGGGGGTGGCTCGCCGACCGCGCCGTTGATCGCGACCCGGTCCGGTCCCTCCTCGGTGAGCCGCACGCTGTCCATCCGCGCGGTCACGTCCGGGTTGGCGTAGCGGCCGTCGGTGATCTCGTAGAGCAGTTGGCTGGTGACGGTGCCGACGCTGACCTGTCCACCGGTGCCGGGATGCTTGGTGATCACCGCGGAGCCGTCGTCGTGCACCTCCGCCAGCGGGAAACCGGGGTGGGTGAGATCGGCCACCTCGGTGAAGAACGCGTAGTTGCCACCGGTGGCCTGGATGCCGCACTCGATGACGTGCCCGGCGATCACCGCGCCGGCGAGTCTGTCGTAGTCGGTGCGGCGCCAGCCGAAGTGCGCCGCGGCGGGCGCGACGATCACCGAGGCGTCGGTGACGCGCCCCGTCACCACGACGTCCGCGCCGGAGTCGAGACAATCCACGATGCCCCAGGCGCCCAGATAGGCGTTGGCGGTGAGCACGTTGCCGAAGCCGAGGTCGGCGGCGCGGCCCAGCAGGTCGTCGCCCTCGACATGCGCGACGCGGACGCCGAGGCCGAGTTTGTCGGACAGCGTGCGCACTGCGTCGGCCAGGCCGGCCGGGTTCAGGCCACCCGCGTTGGTGACGATGCGCACGCCCTTGTCCTGCGCGAGCCCCAGGCAGTCCTCGAGTTGGCGCAGGAAGGTCTTGGCGTAGCCGCCCGCGGGGTTCTTCATCCGGTCGCGCCCGAGGATGAGCATGGTCAGCTCGGCCAGATAGTCGCCGGTCAGGTAGTCCAGCTCACCGCCCTCGAGCATCTCCCGCATGGCCGCGAGGCGGTCGCCGTAGAAGCCCGAGCAGTTGCCGATGCGCACCGCACCCGTCATGCGCACTCCTCACCTTGCCGGCCACCCCGGCACGTTACCCGGTACCGCCGGTCTCGGGTCAAGGGGTGGGGCATCTTGATTTGGGGCGCGCGCAGGTCACCCGCTATCCTGATCAACAACTGTCGTCGCTGGGTTTGCGCGACTGACCTTCGGGTCCCCAAAAGCTAAGGAGATGCACGTCATGGCCGTGCCCAAACGGAGAATGTCGCGCTCGAACACCCGCAGCCGTCGCGCGCAGTGGAAGGCCGAGGCCACCGGCCTGGTCAACGTCACTGTCGCAGGTCAGCAGCACAAGGTGCCGCGTCGCCTGCTCAAGGCCGCCCGCCTGGGTCTGGTCGATCTCGACAAGCGCTGACCTGAACCCGCCGCGGCGCGCCTCTCAGCCTGGTCTCAGGCGTTGGGATAACACTGGTTGCTGTGCGGATTCTTGTCGTTGATGATGATCGCGCCGTCCGCGAGTCGCTGCGCAGGTCCCTAACTTTCAACGGGTACTCCGTCAGCCTGGCTGAGGACGGCGTCGAGGCGCTGAACGCCATTGCCGAGGATCGCCCTGATGCGGTGATCCTCGATGTCATGATGCCCAGGCTCGACGGCCTGGAGGTCTGTCGGCAACTGCGCAGCTCGGGCGACGATCTGCCGATCCTGGTGCTGACGGCCCGCGACTCGGTGTCCGAACGCGTGGCTGGGCTCGACGCCGGTGCCGACGACTATTTGCCCAAACCCTTCGCGCTGGAGGAACTGCTCGCGCGCATGCGGGCGCTGCTGCGCCGCACCACCGGCGACGACCAAGGCGACTCGATGGCGATGACGTTCGCCGATCTGACCCTGGACCCGGCCACCCGCGACGTCACCCGCGGTGATCGACACATCAGTCTGACCCGCACCGAGTTCGCGCTGCTGGAGATGTTGATCGCGAACCCGAGGCGGGTGCTGACCCGCAGCCGCATCCTCGAGGAGGTCTGGGGGTTCGACTTCCCGACCTCGGGCAACGCCCTCGAGGTGTATGTCGGCTACCTGCGACGCAAGACCGAGGCAGAAGGTGAGCCGCGGCTGATCCACACCGTGCGCGGGGTGGGTTACGTGCTGCGCGAGACGCCGCCGTGACGCTGAGGTCCTGATGGCACTGTTACAACCCCAACCGCTCAAGCGGCCGCCGCTGAGGGCCACGACCTCACTGTCGCTGCGGTGGCGGGTGATGCTGCTGGCGATGTCCATGGTGGCGATGGTCGTGGTGCTGATGGCGGTCGCGGTCTACGCGGTGGTCGCCGCGGCGCTGTACGACGACATCGACAACCAGTTACAGAGCCGGGCCCAATTGTTGATCGCCAGCGGCTCATTGGCCGCCGACCCCGGAAAGGCCATCGAGGGCACGGCGTATTCCGACGTCAACGCGATGCTGATCAACCCGGGCCGCTCGATCTACACCGCGAACCAGGAAGGGCAGACGCTGCCGATCGGTGCCACCGAGAAGGCCGTCATCCGCGGTGAGCTGTTCATGTCCCGTCGCACGGCGGCCGACCAGCGGATCCTAGCGGTGCATCTGCCCAACGGCAGCACGCTGCTGATCTCCAAGAGTTTGGCGCCCACCGACGCGGTGATGAGCAAGCTGCGATGGGTCCTGCTCGTGGTCGGCGGCATCGGCGTTGCGGTGGCGGCGATTTCGGGCGGCATCGTCATTCGCACCGGATTGCGGCCGGTCGCCCGGCTCACCGAGGCCGCCGAACGCGTGGCGCGCACCGATGACCTGCGGCCCATCCCGGTGTTCGGCAGCGATGAACTGGCACGCCTGACCGAGGCGTTCAACACGATGCTGCGTGCACTCACCGAATCCCGCGAGCGACAGGGCCGACTGGTGGCCGACGCCGGTCACGAACTGCGGACGCCGCTGACCTCGCTGCGTACCAATGTCGAGTTGCTCATCGCGGCGCAGAAGCCCGGCGCCCCGCCGCTACCGGAGTCGGAGATGGCCGATCTGCGCACGGACGTGATCGGTCAGATCGAGGAATTGTCGACCCTGGTGGGCGATCTTGTGGACCTCACCCGCGATGACGCCGGCGGTGTGGTCCACGAGGCGGTCGACATGACCGAGGTGGTGGATCGGTGCCTCGAGCGGGTTCGTCGGCGCCGCAACGATATCGAGTTCGACGTGGATGTCGCGCCGTGGCAGGTCTACGGCGACGCGGCGGGACTGTCCCGCGCGGTACTCAACCTGCTCGACAACGCCGCCAAGTGGAGCCCGTCAGGCGGTCGGGTGGGACTGAAGCTCACCCAGTTGGACCCCGCGCACGCTGAACTGGTGGTGTCCGACCGGGGCCCGGGCATTCCGCTGGCCGATCGGCATCTGGTGTTCGAGCGGTTCTACCGGTCCCCGGAGGCGCGCGCGATGCCCGGCTCCGGCCTGGGCCTGGCGATCGTGAAACACGTTGTGCTCAAACACGGCGGTGCGCTGCGAGTCGAGGACACGGTCCCGGGTGGCGATCCGCCGGGTACCTCGATCTATGTGCTGCTCCCCGGCGCCCCGTTGCCGCCCGTGTCGCACCTCGATCTGCACGGTGGTGGCGAGCACAATGGGGACGAATCACCAGCGCAACAGAGTGTTATCTCAGTGGATTCTCAGTCGACACGGGCAAAGTAGGGGACAGCCGGTCATTGTGACCGCGCTTTGACTTGAAGGACAAGCACAGGACACATGACGAACGACCCGAGGTACTCGCCGCACCAGCACGGCCAGCACGGACCGCGTGCCGGCGGGGAACCGCATGCGCCGCAACCATATCCGGGCGCGTACCAGCAGGGCTACGACTGGCGCTACGCCACGCAGCAGAGCGCGCAGCAGCCGCGCCCGCAGTACGGTCCCTACCGGCCCGGTCCGCAGGCGCCGGTACCACCCCAGGCAAAGCCTCGGAGTGGTTCGCGCACAGCGGCTTTGACCGTCGGCGCGTTGGCCATCGCGGCGGTCTCGGCGGGAATCGGTGGCGGCGTGGCACTTCTGGCCCAACCCGATGAGCAGACGTCGTCCACCATGACTACGGTGACCGGCGCCGCCCCGAGTGTGCCGGCGGCCAACGTGCCCGCGGGCTCCATCGAGCAGGTGGCCATGAAGGTCGTCCCCAGCGTCGTGAAGCTCGAGACCAGCCTGGGGCGGGCGAACGAGGAGGGCTCGGGGGTCATCCTGACCTCGGACGGCTTGATCCTCACCAACAATCACGTGGTCTCGGCCGCGGCGAACAGCCCGGTGCCCGGTCCGGGCGCGGCGCCGCTGGACCCCGATCGCCCGCAGATCCCGCGCAATCGCGGAAACGCCAAGCCCACCACCACCGTCACGTTCGCCGACGGCAGCACCGCACCCTTCACGGTCGTCGGTACCGATCCGCTCAGCGACATCGCGGTGGTGCGCGCCGAGGGCGTGTCCGACCTGACGCCGATCACCATCGGGTCCTCGGCCGCCCTCAAGGTGGGGCAGAACGTCGTTGCGATCGGCTCCCCGCTGGGCCTGGAGGGCACCGTCACCACGGGCATTGTCAGTGCGCTGAACCGCCCGGTCTCGACCGCCGGCGACACGAACAACCAGAACACCGTGCTGGACGCCATCCAGACCGACGCGGCCATCAACCCGGGCAACTCCGGGGGTGCGCTGGTCAACATGAACGGCGAGCTGGTGGGCATCAACTCGGCGATCGCGACGCTGGGTGGCGACGCCGTCGGCGGCCCCAAGGGCGGCTCCATCGGACTCGGCTTCGCCATCCCGGTGGACCAGGCCAAACGGATCGCCGACGAGCTGATCAGCTCCGGTAAGGCCTCACGTGCCTCGCTGGGGGTCCAGGTCAGCAACGACACCACCTCCAATGGCGCCAAGATCGTCGAGGTCACCGAGGGTGGCGCGGCGGCGGCCGCGGGGCTGCCCAGCGGCGCCGTGGTGATCAAGGTGGACGACCGCGTCATCGCCAGCGCGGATGCGCTGGTGGCGGCCGTTCGGTCCAAGGCGCCCGGCGACACCATCACGGTGAACTATCTGGACGAGGGCGGTAAACCGGGATCGGTGCAGGTCACCCTGGGCGAGGCGGGCCAGTGACGAGGCAGCTTCCGCCGCTGATGACCGATCCCGTCATTCCGCTGTCCGCCGCCGGATATACGGTGACAGCTATGGAACAGCCTGTGGAGCTGGTGGGTAGGGCGCTGGTGGTGGTCGTGGACGACCGGACCGCGCATGGCGAGGAGGACCACAGCGGACCGTTGGTCACCGAGTTGCTCAACGAGGCCGGGTTCGTCGTCGACGGCGTCGTGGTGGTCGCCGCCGACGAGGTGGAGATCCGGAACGCCCTGAACACGGCCGTGATCGGCGGTGTCGACCTGGTGGTCTCCGTGGGCGGCACGGGGGTCACCCCGCGTGACGTCACGCCCGAGGCCACCCTGGACATCCTGGACCGCGAACTGCTCGGGATCGCCGAAGCGCTACGCGGATCGGGGCTCTCGGCGGGCATCTCGGATGCCGGGGTGTCGCGCGGCCTGGCCGGGATCTCGGGCAGCACCCTGGTGGTCAACCTGCCGGGTTCGCGCGCGGCGGTGCGCGACGGCATGGCGACGTTGAACCCGCTGGCCGCCCACGTCATCGGGCAGCTGTCGAGTCTGGAAATCTGAGCGCGTTTCTCGAGAGCAAACGCGATTCGTTCGGCCGACACGCCGGGGGTGTTCTCACCCCCGGCGTTTGCTTTTCTTGTAACGGTTGTGGTCGTCTGTGCATGTATTGCGTTACATGCACGTGAACAGGGAAAATGGACGACATGTGATCTTCGTCACGCCACGGGAGGAACTGTGTCAGGTTCGTCACCCCGAGACCGGAATACAGTTAACAAGATCTTCGGTACTGAAATTCCACAGGAGTCCTCGGATGAGCGGGATCCGGACGCCGCGCGCGACGAAGGTGGCCGTGATCAGTGGCTCCGCGACAACGTCCCGCCCCATCATTCCTGACCGCTTTTACCTGCTTCACTAGGCGCTAAGGGTCGCCTAAGTCGACTCTTCGCCGAGATACTCCTGGCGTACTGCCCGTTACCACGACTGTGCCGTATATGCAGGTCGAGACATGTGTTGTCAACACGAGAAAATCGCCAGCAAACTTTGGGCATCCGGTGCCATGCCCTGATCAACGGTCGCTTCGCGTTGCCGGGTAGTGCCCACCCTGTTATGTTCCTCCTGTCGCAAACGATGAGCGAAACGTAAGAGTGGCCTGTGGGACATCTCATTGACCCTCTCTTATGTGGCGGCTGGTGACACGATGTGCCATCGGCTGCGAACACCCCTTCGGTGAGCCCCCCGGATCACCGCTGACACAGCTAGGGAGAACATGAAGGTATTCAGTCGGGTGCTGGTGGCGATCCTCGCCGCATTTGCCACGATGTTCGTGAGCACGGGCACCTCACATGCTGGCTTGGACAATGAGCTGAGCGTCGTGGACGGTCAGGGTCGCACCCTGACGATCCAGCAGTGGGACACCTTCCTCAACGGTGTGTTCCCCCTCGACCGCAACCGGCTGACTCGCGAGTGGTTCCACTCCGGCAAGGCCACCTACAACGTCGCCGGCGAGGGCGCCGACGAGTTCGAGGGCGTTCTGGAACTCGGCTACCAGGTCGGCTTCCCCTGGTCGCTGGGTGTGGGCATCAACTTCAGCTACACCACCCCGAACATCGCCTTCGACGGCCTCGAGGGCATCGGCGCGCTCGGTGGCACAGAGTTCGGTGGCATCGTGACCCCGCCGCTGTTCCCCGGCGTGTCGATCTCCGCTGACCTGGGCAATGGCCCCGGTATCCAGGAAGTCGCCACCTTCTCGGTGGATGTCGAGGGTGAGGGCGGCTCGGTGGTCGTCTCCAACGCGCACGGCACCGTCACCGGTGCTGCCGGCGGTGTGCTGCTGCGCCCGTTCGCCCGGTTGATCTCCTCGACCGGTGACAGCGTCACCACCTACGGCGAGCCCTGGAACATGAACTGACATTCGCTCACAGAAATCGCCCCCCGGCATCCGTGCCGGGGGGCGATTTCCGTCAGGAGGTTGTTACTGCGGGGCGCCGGGCCGCGGCGGCACACCGTGCCGACCGGACGCGGAGCCATTGGCGTTCTGCTGCAACAGGTCTCGGATCTCGGTGAGCAGGGTGAGCTCAGTGGCTTCGTCTTCGACCTTGGTGTCGCGTTCCTTGAGTTTCTTGTACGGCACCACGATGACGAAGTAGAGCACCAGTGCCACCAGCAGGAAGTTGATGGTTGCCGAGAGCACCGCGTTCAGATCGACGAACTGCTCACCCCCGAGCGGGATGCGCAGGATGCCGTACTCCTGGTCCGGGCCGGCTCCGATCCGGTCGATGAGCGGCTGGACCACGCTGTCGGTGAACGCGGTCACCAACCCGGTGAACGCCGCGCCGATCACGACGGCGACCGCGAGGTCGATCACGTTGCCGCGCGATATGAACTCCTTGAACCCCTTCAACATAGGGACAGCCCTTTCTCCGAGATGACGTGCTTGGCATCGCCAAAAGTAGTCTGGTTTGCCATGGGAAGTGCGCCATCGGCGTAGAACGGCGTCAGTGCAGGGTCAGCGTCAGCGCCTGGGTCAACGCCGCGCCCGCCACATTGTTTGCCGCGGGCGCGGGCAGTGCGACCAGGACCACGCGGTCGTTGGCCCCCGTCGCTGCCTTCGGCCGAGCCGAGACCAGCACCACCACGGCGTCGGTGGCGACCACGCGTGGCTGGGCGTCCGGCTCGGAATCCGGGGCCGCCAGGATGTCGACGACGTCGCCGCCGCGGATCACGTCGAGCACCGCGTTGTCGGCCAACTGCACCGGCACGATCCGGGCGTCGGCGCCCGCCGTCGTCTCCGCCAGGCGCGAACCCAACAACCGGACATCGGTCAGCACCTCGCCCCGACGCACCGGGCCGGCCACCGTCGCGCCCTCGACGATGGCGAGATCGGACTGCGCACCGTCGGGAAGGGCGGCGGCCAGTTGATGGTCGACGCGGACGTCGGTGGCCGTCAGCGCGACCCCGGGGGCCAGGTCGTGCGCGGCCACCAGCACGGCCGCCCGGTCGCCATCGGGATGGGCGCGCAGGGCCGAGGCCCCGGCGAGCAGGACCAGGACGCCCGCGGCGATGCGACGGGTCCGCACGGTGTGGACCCAGTCCGGCTGCAGGGCCTGCCGCAACCGGCTCAGCGCGGTCGGATTCAGCGACGAACCACCCGAGGCCATGACCGCACACTAAGCGGCTTCGAGGCGGGTGTTGTGCGCGCGAACGCCGGGCTGTGGATAAGCCGCGAGGTTGCGTACAGAGCGCTTGCCAGGAGAGCGGATCGCCCGTGCCGCTCTTAAGTTCGGATGTGCAAGCCGTTGAAAGTCGACCACTCAGGAGCGATCAGATGCGAACAATCGGTGTTGTCGGGCTGGTGGCGTTGGCGGCGGCCGCGACGCTGTCCGGCTTGGGCGGTGTGGCACACGCCGACACGGCCCACCCCAAGAAACATCAGTCCGAGATCATGTCGACGCAGGGGATCGTGCGCGGCTCATTCAAGGCGGTCCCGCGCGACTTGGCGCTCGATCACGTGGGTGGCGTCAACGCCGGCGATGAGTGCACCAACGACTCAGTGTGCTGAGCCGCCCCGGTCAGCTGGCGGCGGAGGCCGGCGTCGACGACGAACTCTTGTCGCTCGAACCGCTCGAGGACTTTTCCGACGACGAGGATGACGAGGACGACGAGTCCGACGACTTCTCGCTCTTGACCGAGGAGTTCTTGCCGGATTCGCGGCTGTCGGTGCGGTAGAAACCGCTGCCCTTGAACACCACGCCGACGGAGTTGAACAACTTCCGCAGCCGACCGTCGCACTTAATGCAGCTGGTCAGGGCGTCGTCCGTGAAGGCCTGCACCGCGTCGAAACGATCACCGCAGTCGGTACACGCGTAGCTGTAGGTGGGCACCAAAACCTCCAGGAAATGATAAGGACCGTTAGCACTCTACCGTCTCAAGTGCTAGAACCGCTATGTGGCGTTCCCCATTCCCGCGGGGCTGCCGCGCTCAGAGCGGCCGCACACCGTGCGCCGGCGTGAGGACGTGGGTCATCGGCACGTCGTGCGGGTGGGCGGGTAACTCGTCGACGAACTCGTCGTCGCGCACGATGGCCAACAATGCCGCGGATGCCCCGCGCAGCGGCAGGGAGCGGTCGTAGAAGCCGGCGCCGCGGCCCAGCCGTGTCCCGCGCCGATCCACCGCCAGCGCCGGCACGATCACCACGTCGGCCTCGCTGATCGCCTCGGCCGGCAGCTTCGCCCCGGTGGGTTCCCGCAGTCCGAAGTCGGCTTTGGCCAGTTCGCCCGGGACGTAGCGCGCCCACCGCAGCGGCAGCGCGGTGCGCTCCGGTCCCGCGGTGATCGTCAGCGGCAACAACACCCGCAGGCCCGCGCCGTCCAGCGCGTCGAGCATGGCCGGCGACCCGGGTTCGGTGCCCACCGGAACGTAGGCGCAGACCGTCTGGGCGCGCGCGGACACCCAGCCGAGCAGCGCCGACGTCACGGCCTCGGCCTCGGCGGCCCGCTGCTGGGCGGGCAGCGCCCTGCGGGCGGCGAGCAGCCGGGTGCGCAGTTCTGCCTTCGCGTCGGGGGTCACAGCGTCCACAATGACAGGTAGTCAAAACGGGGGACGAGCAGCGCCATACTGAGCGGCGAACGTGTATCTAGTTAGGGTGATGACCATGTCTGAGGGGCCTGACGTACCGATCCCGCACACGGCGATCGTGCCTGCGGCGGGGTTGGGCACCCGTTTCCTGCCTGCCACCAAGACCGTGCCCAAGGAACTGTTGCCGGTGGTCGATACCCCGGGGATCGAGTTGGTGGCCGCCGAGGCCGCCTCCGCCGGTGCCGAACGGTTGGTGATCGTCACCTCCGAGGGCAAGGACAGTGTGGTCGCGCACTTCGTGGAGGACCTGGTCCTGGAGGGCACCCTCGAGGCCCGCGGTAAGCAGGTGATGCTCGAGAAGGTGCGTCGCGCGCCCGCGTTGATCAAGGTCGAATCGGTGGTCCAGGCCGAACCCCTGGGGCTCGGACACGCCGTGGCCTGCGTCGAGAAGGTGCTGCTGCCCGACGAGGACGCCGTCGCGGTGCTGCTGCCCGACGACCTGGTGCTGCCCACCGGGGTGCTGGAGACCATGTCCAAGGTGCGGGCCAAGCGCGGCGGCTCGGTGCTGTGCGCCATCGAGGTGCCCCCCGACGAGATCAGCGCCTACGGCGTCTTCGACGTCGAGGCCGTCCCGGACGCGGCCAACCCCAACGTCCTGCGCGTCAGGGGCATGGTGGAAAAGCCCGACGCCGCCGATGCCCCGTCGCCCTACGCCGCGGCCGGCCGCTACGTCCTGGACCGCGCGATCTTCGACGCGCTGCGCCGCATCGACCGCGGTGTGGGCGGCGAGCTTCAGCTCACCGACGCGATCTCGATGCTCATCGACGAGGGCCACCCGGTGCATGTGGTCGTGCACCGTGGGTCGAGACACGACTTGGGAAATCCCGGCGGCTACCTCAAGGCTGCGGTTGACTTTGCCTTGGATCGTGACGACTACGGCCCGGAACTGCGTAGCTGGTTGGTTGAGCGGTTGGGCCTGACCGAGCAGTAGTTGGCCGGCGGCTCGGGAAGAATCCGGGCCGGACGGCGGAAAGGCGCATAGTGCGTTCGGTTGAAGAGCAGCAGGCCAGAGTGCAGGCCGCAGCTGTGGCACCCCGTCCTGTCCGAGTGGCGATCGCCGAGGCGCAGGGGTTGATGTGTGCCGAGGAGGTGGTGACCGAACGGCCGCTGCCCGGCTTCGACCAGGCCGCCATCGACGGTTACGCGGTGCGCAGCGTCGATGTGTTGGGTATCGGCGACGAGTCCGGCCACGGGCAGCTGAGCCTGCCGGTGATGGGCGTGATCGAGGCCGGGACGCGAACCCCGAGCCGGCTGCAGCCGCGGCAGGCCGCCCGGGTGCAGACCGGCGCTCCGATGCCGACGCTGGCCGATGCGGTGCTGCCGTTGCGGTGGACCGACGGCGGGCAGGCCAAGGTGCGGGTGTTGCGCGGCGTGCGTTCGGGCGCCTACGTCCGCCGGACCGGCGACGACGTGCAGCCCGGCGACGTCGCGGTGCGCGCCGGCACGATCATCGGCGCGGCGCAGGTCGGACTGCTGGCGGCGGTGGGCCGCGAACGAGTTCTGGTGCATCCGCGTCCGCGGCTGTCGGTGCTCTCGGTGGGGGGCGAGCTGGTGGACATCTCCCGCACCCCGGGCAACGGGCAGGTCTACGACGTCAACTCGTATGCCCTGGCCGCGGCCGGTCGCGATGCGGGCGCCGAGGTCAACCGCGTCGGCATCGTCGACAGCCACCCGGAGAAGCTGCGCGAGGTGGTCGAGGGGCAGCTGAGCCGCTCGGAGATCGTGGTGATCGCGGGCGCGGTCGGCGGCGCGGCGGCCGAGGGGGTGCGGGCGGTGCTGTCGGAACTGGGGGAGATGGAGGTGTCGCGCATCGCGATGCATCCCGGTTCCGTGCAGGGCTTCGGTCAGCTGGGCAACGAGGGCGTCCCGGTGTTCCTGCTGCCGGCGAATCCGGTGTCCGCGCTGGTGGTCTTCGAGGTCATGGTGCGTCCGCTGATCCGGTTGTCGCTGGGTAAGCGGCAACCGATGCGGCGCGTGGTGCAGGCCCGCACCCTCGCGCCGATCTCGTCGGTGCCGGGGCGCAAGGGCTTCCTGCGCGGGCAACTGATGCGCGATCAGGACACCGGCGAGTATCTGGTGCAGGCGCTCGGCGGGGCCCCCGGGGTGTCGTCGCACCTGCTGGCCACCCTCGCCGAGGCGAACTGCCTGGTGCAGGTTCCCAGCGAGGCCGAGGAGATCCGCACCGGCGAAGTGGTCGACGTCGCATTCCTCGCCCAGCGCGGTTGAGTTGTCCCGCTTCTTCTTCGGGCCCAGCACCATCCATCCCGGATGGCCGATGACGGTGGGGCCGCTGCGGGTGGCGGCCGGGGTGGTGCGGCTGCGCCCGATCCGGATGCGAGACGCCGCAACCTGGAGTCGGCTGCGGATCTCCGACCGACCCTTCCTCGAGCCGTGGGAGCCGTCCGCGGAGGTCGATTGGGTTGCCCGGCACGCGCTTTCGGCCTGGCCCTCGGTGTGTTCGGCGCTGCGGTCCGAGGCGCGTCGGGGCCGCATCCTGCCGTACGTCATCGAACTCGACGGGCGTTTCGTCGGGCAGTTGACCATCGGCAACGTCACGCACGGCGCGCTGCGCTCGGCCTGGATCGGCTACTGGGTGCACAGCGAGGTCACGGGTCGCGGGGTGGCGACAGCCGCGCTGGCGTTGGGGGTCGACCACTGCTTCGGCCCGGTGCGGCTGCATCGCGTCGAGGCGACGGTGCGACCCGAGAACGTCGCGAGTCGGTCGGTGCTGGGCAAGGTCGGCTTCCGCGAGGAGGGCCTGCTGCGGCGTTATCTCGACGTCGACGGGGGTTGGCGCGATCATCTGCTGGTGGCGATCACGGTCGAGGAGGTGGCCGGTTCGCTGGCCGCGTCGCTGGTGCGGGCCGGGCGAGCGCACTGGGCCTAGGGGCTGCTCTTTCCGTCGAGAATGGCGTGAGGGCTGTT
>Ga0265293_10006635_pt1 | contig 18364 bp, 16 predicted proteins | sample Munlanlewell138R_FD_192505 | JGI IMG/M metagenome (GOLD analysis project Ga0265293, IMG submission 192505) | Leachate microbial communities from a municipal landfill in Southern Ontario, Canada - Leachate well 138R | ecosystem: Engineered > Solid waste > Landfill > Unclassified | place: Canada...
CCAACAGTTGACTATTTTTCCCGTGATATGACTGTTATGGCTAAATATGGCTATTATGAGGCTTGTGTGGCTCGTGATAAGGAGTTGCGACAAGTATTTGAATCTTTTGAGGGCGGTCAAAGTGGTGTTTTATTAGTTGGGCATCCTGGTTGTGGTAAGAAATCAATAGTTGAGGGATTGGCTCAATTAATGGTTAAAGAAGAGGTTCCTAGTTTTTTAAAAGATAAGAGATTAGTAGAATTGGATATTTCTCGCTTAGTTAGTGGTGCTTCTCCTATTCAAGCTCAGGAAAGGATGTTAACAATTATTAATGAAATTCAAAGATCTAAAAATATTATTTTGTATATTGAAAATATTGAAAATATTATGGGAATTTCAGCTGGAAATGAAGAAAGCTTAGAGTTATCTGAGGTTTTAGCTGAGACCTTAAGTCGTCAAGGTATTTATTGCTTAGCCTCAATTAGTATTGAAAATTATTCTAAGTATTTAGAGGGCAAAGCTCTTTCTCAAGTGATGAATACTATTAATGTTGTAGAACCAGAACTTAATGATGCTGTTTATATGTTAGAGAGTAAAATTTCTTGGCTGGAAAATAAATATGGAGTTTATTTTGATTATAATTCTATTGAGGAGACTGTTCGTTTATCGATAAAATATATTAATGATAAATTTTTACCAGAAAAAGCGGTTAATATTATTAAGGCTGTGGCGGTTAAAAATTCCAAAGCTTCTCAATCAGACCCTAGTAAAAAGGTTTGTACTAAAAATGATGTCGCCGAGGTTATTAGTGATATAACTGGAATTTTAGTTTCTAAAGTAACTGAATCTGAAAGTGAGAAATTGATGAATTTAGAAGAAAAAATTCATGAAAGAATGATTGGACAAGAAGAGGCTGTTTCGGCGGTTTCTGGAAGCTTGCGTCGAGCTAGAGCTGAGCTTAGGGAGGGCAATAGACCAATTGCTAGTTTCTTATTTTTAGGGCCTACTGGAGTTGGAAAAACTGAATTAGCTAAATCTGTTTCTGAAGTTTATTTTGGTGATGAAGATTATATGATTCGACTTGATATGAGTGAATATCAATTAGCCGATAGTGTCAAAAAAATGATTGGTGATGCCGATGGGACTTTAGGATATTTAACCGAAGCTGTTAGAAAAAAACCTTTTTCCTTGGTATTATTTGATGAAATTGAAAAAGCTCATCCTGATATCTTAAATTTATTTTTACAAATTTTAGATGATGGGCGCTTAACTGACGGACAAGGCCGAACTATTAATTTTACTAATTCAATTATTATTACTACTTCTAATGCTGGAGCCTTGTTTATTCAAGAATCAGTTAAACAAAATATTGAAATGGAAGTGATTAAGCAAGCTTTAATTGATGAACACTTGAATAAAGTGATGCGGCCAGAATTGATAAATCGTTTTGATGGTATTATCGTTTTTAAACCTTTGAGTTTAGAAAATGTTTTAGCCATCGCCAAGTTGATGATTAAAAAAATTGCTAAATCTTTAGAAATTAAGGGCATTGGATTAGTTTATGATGATGATGGATTATTGAAATTAGCTCAGGCTGGATATGATCCTAAATTTGGAGCTCGTCCTTTACGTCGATTATTACAAGACAGAATTGAAAATGAAATTGCCAATTTAATTTTAAGTAAAAAATTAAATAGAAGAGATTCTGTTTTTATTAATGAATTTGGTGAAATTGAGGTAGAAAAAGGTAAAACTTTATAATTAGTTCTTTTATATAAAAAAAATTGCCACTTTTGTGACAATTTTGTTGTTAATTTTTTGCAAGATTTTAAGATTTTATGGCTACAAAATTTGTTTTTTGTTTTGTCGGCTTAAGCTTTTTATAAAATTTTTAGCTTTTGCGTATTTAGCCATATCTTCTTCTTTAATTTCCTCAAGTAATCTTAAGGCGGCATTTTTAGCAATAGTTTCATTTTCATCAGCATAAAATTTTTCAATTTCTTGCTTCCTGTAGCTATAGACTTTTTCATAAAGACCATTTTCTACCCTTTCAATTGTCTTTAGTGCCTCTCTTTTCACTTTCTTGAGTAATTTCTCTGCATTAACCGGTCGATTCTTCTCTTGCATTTTTTAAAATTTAATATTAATACTATGTTAAATAACTAGAGATAGTATATATTAATTGATTTATTTTGTCAATCACTTTTATGAATTATATAATTATAACAATTTTTTCTCTCATTATATCTGCTTTTTTTACTTTTTTAGTAAAAAAATTAGCCTTTAAATTAAATATAGTTGATAAGCCCAATGTTGATAGAAAAATTCATAAAAAGCCGATTCCTTTAATGGGCGGATTAGCTATATTTTTAGCTTATTTCTTGCTTTTGTTTATTTTTAGAGATTTTTTACTAGTAGGAGATTTAAATTATCGCCATTGGTTAGGTTTTTTTATCGGAGCTATTTTCTTAATGATAGGCGGCCTCTTGGACGACAAATACAATCTTTCTCCTAAATGGCAGATTATTTGGCCAGTTTTAGCAGCTATAGCTGTTATTTGGGGTGGAGTGGGCATTGAAAAGATTAGCAACCCAATGGGTGGATTTATTTTTTTTCCTTTTTGGTTGAGCTCAGCCATTATATTTATTTGGATAATGGGCATGACCTATACCACAAAATTATTAGATGGATTAGATGGATTGGCTTCTGGAGTTTCAGCTATTGGAGGTTTAATAATTTTTTTATTTACTATTAGCTCTAAATATAATCAACCTGATATCGCTATAGCTTCTCTGATTTTTTTTGGAGTTCTATTGGGTTTTTTGATATTTAATTTTAATCCCGCTAAGATTTTTTTGGGAGAAAGCGGTTCTTTGTTGATTGGTTATATTTTAGGAGTTTTAGCAATTATTTCTGGCGGGAAAATAGCTATTGCTTTGTTAGTAATTGGCCTTCCAGCCTTGGATGTTTTATGGACAATTATTCGTCGAATTTTTTCTGGTAAAAATCCTTTTAAATATTCGGATCGGAAACACTTGCATCATCGTTTAATAGATATGGGTTTTAGTCAGAAAAAAGCAGTTTTGTTTTTTTATAGCGTTTCCACTTTTTTTGGTTTGGGTGGTCTATTCTTGCAAAGCCAGGGGAAATTTCTGGCTTTGTTTGGCTTAGTTTTGTTGATGCTTGTTATTATAATATTTTTTTATTTTATAGATAGAAAAAAATTATTATTACATATTTGTTGTGCTCCCTGTGGAGCTTATTTAATTTCCGATATTTTATTAAAAAAATATAGTATAACTTTATATTTTTGTAATTCTAATATTAATACCTTGGAGGAATATGAAAAAAGGTTGTTTTGGGTTAAGGAATTAGCCAGGGAGTATAATTTAAAGATAGAAATTGAGCCATATAATCATAGTAAATGGCTTAAAGACGTTAGGGGCCTAGAAAACGAACCAGAAAGGGGAGCTCGTTGTCATGTCTGTTATTTTGATCGTTTAAAGAAAACAGCCGAAAAAGCCAAGAAACTAGGAATAAAAAATTTTTATACCACCTTAACTACCAGTCCCTATAAGGATCTAAAAAGAATTAATAGTATTGGTGAAAAATTAGCTAATGATAATGATTTAAAATTTTTAAATTTAAACTTAGATAGGACAGAATTGTCCAGAAAATCAATTGAATTATCCAAGAAAAAGGGCTATTATCGACAAAAATATTGTGGTTGTGAGTTTCCGTTATCTCTATCACGTTAAAATATCTTGTTTTTATTGACTAAAAATGAAAAATGAGATAATATGAAATGAATATAAATTGATAATAAATTAATAAAAAATAAATGAATATTACCGAATTAGCTAGAATTTTAAGAGTTTCTCCTTTTGAATTGCGTCAACTTTTGCCACAAATGGGCTTTAATATTGGTAATAAGGCAATTAAGGTTGATAAAATGATTGCCAAAAAAATTATTAAGAATTGGCCTGTTTTTATAGCTCAAATTGAAAGACAGAGGCAGGCTGAGGAGGCTTTAAAGAGGGAGCAGGAGGATTTAACTGAAAAAGAAATTAAAAAAGTTGAAATTGGTAAATTTGTTATTGTTAAGGAGTTGGCGGCATTAGCAGATCTTCCAGTTAATACAGTTTTAAAAGAGTTAATGAAAAATGGGGTTTTTGTTTCTATGAACGAAAGAATCGATTTTGATTCAGCTGTAATTGTCGGGGCAGGATTGGGATTGGATGTTGTTTTAAAAGAAAATAATGAAGATAAAATTAAGGATAGCGGTAAGGAGATTTTAGCCGAAGCTATTAAAAATGAAAAAAAGGCTGATTTAGAAATTCGTCCCCCGGTTATTGTGGTGATGGGTCACGTTGACCATGGTAAAACTAAATTATTAGATGCTGTTAGAAAAACTAATGTTGTGGCTGGAGAATCAGGTGGCATAACTCAACATATCGGTGCTTATCAAGTTGTTAGAAAAGATCAAAAAATTACTTTTATTGATACTCCTGGCCATGAAGCTTTTACTGCTATGCGTTCTCGTGGTGCTAAAGTAGCCGATATTGCTATATTAGTAGTAGCAGCTGATGACGGGGTTAAACCTCAAACAATTGAAGCTTTTAGAATCATTGAGGCCTCTAAAATTCCTTTTATTGTGGCTATTAATAAAATTGATAAAGAAGGGGCTGATATAAATAAAACTAAACAAGAATTATCATCTAAATTAAATATTATTCCAGAGGATTGGGGTGGAAAAACAGTTTGTGTGTCAATTTCAGCTTTAGCTGAGCAGGGAATTGATGAATTATTAGATATGGTTTTATTAACTATGGAAATGGAAATTGAAAATTTAAGAGCTAATCCTTCAGCTAGCGCTATTGGAACAATTGTAGAATCAAATATTGACAAGGGGGCTGGTCCAGTGGCTACCATCTTAGTGCAAAATGGATCATTAAAAATTGGTGATCAACTATGTTTTAACGGAGTTATTTACGGCAAGGTTAAAGCTTTACAGAACTATAAAGGAGAAAGCATTGAAATTGCCTGCCCGTCTGACCCAGCTAGAGTTTTAGGATTAAAAATATTACCGGAAGTGGGAGATATTTTAGAGGTTGGAGAGGGAGAGAAAATTAAGATTAAAAAGATTGCTTCCAAGGCTCATTCTGAGAAAATGTTTTCTGGCGGAGAAATTGAAGACGATTCTTTAAAAATAAATTTAATAATTAAAGCTGATTTTTTAGGTTCAGCTGAGGCCATTGAAGAGTCTTTGATGAAAATTAATACTAAAAAAATAAAGGTAAAAATAATTCAAAAAGGATTGGGGAATATTGGTGAGGGCGATATTAAAAGAGCGGAGGATTCTAATGCTCAGATTGTTGGTTTTAATGTAAAATTGCAACCTCAAGTAGAAGATTTGATTAGAGAAAAGGGTACTAAAATAAATATCTTTAATATTATTTATGATTTAATTAAATATGTAAAAGCTGAGATGAAAAATATTTATAAACCAGAAATAGTTAGAAAAGATTTAGGAAAATTGGAAGTTTTGGCTATTTTTAGAACTGAAAATAATTCTCAGATTATTGGAGGCAAAGTTATCGATGGTCAGGTTGAAATTGATTCTTTGTTGGAAATTTGGCGTGGAGAAAACTTTATCGATAAAGGTAAAATAGATAAATTACAGGCCGGCAAGCAAGATGTTAACTCTGTAGAGGCTGGCCAAGAATGCGGTATTAGATACGAAGGACGTCCAGTGATTGAGGTTGGAGATGTTCTGTCTTTTTATAAAGAGGAGGAAATAGAAGGTGAATTTTAATATTATGTCTAATTTACAAACAAATGAAACAGTTAAGCATTATTTAGCCGAGGCAATAATTGGGGAGGTAGAGTCCCCCAATTTTTTAATAACTATTACTAGGGCAGAATGCTCCCCTGATTTTTCAGTAGCTAATATTTTTGTCTCTATTTTACCAGAAAATTTTTCTGGCACAGCTTTAAAAAATTTGAGAAAAAAATCAAGTTTATTATCAAAAGTTTTAAAAAATAGACTTAAATTAATAAAAGGGCCTTATTTAAATTGGGAAATTGATGAAGATTTAAAAAGAGCTATTAAAATTGAGGAAACTTTAGAGGAGATCAAAAAAGAACAGGAATAAAAGATATGTTTTTAGATAAAAATATAAAAAAATCAGAATTAGCTTGGGAGAAAATATTGCAATCTAAAAATGTTTTATTAATTTCTCATTTAAATCCTGACGTTGACGCCTTATCTTCTTTGAGTGTTTTAATAGAAATACTAAAAGATCTTAATAAAGATTATATTGCTTTTGCTGATGGAAAAAAGGAAGATGAGTATTCCTTTTTGCCTAATGAGGAGGAAATTATTGGAGATAAGAAAAATTTATTAAAAATAATTAGTCATCGCTTTAATTCTGGGAAAGAAGTTGGCGATGACTTTTTTAAATTTTTTGATTTAGCTATAATTGTTGATTGTGGTTCGATGAGTAGAACTTCTTTAAAGGATAATATTGTCAATGTTAGAGATTTAATGCTGGATACTGTTATTATTGAATTTGATCATCATGTTCCAGTAGATAATTATGCTGATATTGAAATTAGAATTCCTTTATCCTCTACTACTGAAGTTCTTTATAATTTTATCAAAATTAATAATATTAAAATCAATCGATCGATGGCTAATTGTTTATTAGCTGGGATTTTAACAGATACGGGCAATCTTTTGTATCCTTCAGTTAGTAGCGATACTTTAGATATCTCTTCGGAGTTAATGAGCTTGGGAGCTCAATTTCCTAAATTACTAGACAATACTTGGCGTAATAAAAGCTTTATAGAAATGAAATTATGGGGTCTGGCCTTAGCCAATTTAAAGGTTAATAAAAAATATAATTTAGCTTTTTCGGTTTTGCCCTGGGAAGATTTAGAAAATTTTAGAAATGAACTTGGTCAATGGAACAGTGAAATATTTGGTGATATTGTTGGATTTATAAGTAATCTATCGGAGGCTGACATGGTTTTATTAATAAGAGAAGACGAAACTGGTAAAATTAAGGGTAGTTTAAGGGTGGGTTTTTCTGAAAAAGATATTGATTGCACAAAATTAGCCAGTATTTTTGGTGGTGGTGGACACAAAAAAGCTTCTGGATTTATGATTGAGGGTCATATTAAAAAAATTGATGGTAATAATTTTAAGATTATCTAAAATTATTTATAAAATTGAATATAGAAAATAAAAAAACCTTTCTTGTGAAAGGTTTTTGAATATTGTTTTTGGAATGGTTAGATGTTTTTAACCAGTTCCAAGGTAGTTCCTTCGTAGTACATGCTTTGGCTCATCTCTATAAGAGAAGGAATAAAGCTTGAACCAGTTCCGGTTCCAAATTGAAAACGCATTTCTCCTGTAGTTCCTGCTGGAATCTCAACTTGGAAATATTCTGAATTTGTTGGACAGACGGTTGCTGTCAAAAACTCATAATCTCCAGTTGATCCGATACGATAACGGAAAGTCGGATCACTTATTTCCGTTTTAAAGAAATGAGTGTAGCCTGACCACCTGATAGTGTAATCATTCGCTGGGCCATCTCCATTATTACCGGGGATGGTGATTTCTACTTCGTCTTCAGTGGAAAGGAGAAGAATTCCGTCGTAGGTACGTAGTTCAGCCGAGCTTCCGTTTATATTCAGTCTCATTCCAAAGAATGATCCAGAATTATTGTAGGGGGTGTTTGTAGCACCTGAGTACAATATTGATGGATTTTGTCCGGCCGATGGTGTTAGCCACATTCCGCCAGTGCTTCCATCATGAAAGGCTGCATTAAATTCTACATAGGTCTGATTTGTAGCCGGGAATGAAAGTGTAAATCGAACACTATCCTCTTCACTAACAACAGCGTTGTTAGTTGACCAATCAGTTCCATTCACCCTTTTAACGTGAAACCAGTTAGCGCTTGATTGGGCCTGATACTCAGACTTGCTTATCACCACATTTACATAGGCGGTATTACCGTCGATGTGAAAATTGTGGAGACGAACAGGTGATGTAGCCGGAATCTCATCGGGATCATCCGGAATAACTCCAGACTCTAAAACATTGATTTCAATGTTATTAAAGTTGAAAGATGTTCCTCCCAGATTTCCATTTACAATCAAGGTATAGACACCAGGTTCCGAAAATTTATGATCGATTCCATTTTCGGCGGTAGCCGATATGTAAACGATCACATCATCTTCGTTCCTTATTTCAAAAATTCCCAAGGCAATTGGGTCACCGGTTGCTGGTGTTAACCAGAAAGAAAAATAATAATTTACTGATCCGGAGATTTCTGCCCCGCTAACGATGGCGTTTTTTTCTACGGCTGACTTTTCAGGTCCGTGGACCGAATAATTTAGCTCTACACGGTTGATAATATCCCCATCGTTATCAGATGATCCGGGATAAAAATTTAAATCTTTTTCACAGGCTGTCATTAAAGCCATTAATACAAGTGCAAATAGCACTACGATACTTCTTGTTTTCATTATATACAGTTTTTAGTTAATATTAAGTTTTAATTGCTATTAAAATCTCATTATTATCAGATCTTAATAGCAACTAAAACTTTTTAACCGTAATTTGTTAACGAACTTCTAACTGAGTATTATATCATAGATATCAAAATATGTCAAGACCTTTGAATATGCTTATTTTTCCATTCTTCTATTAATTTGTGATTTCCAGACATTAATACCTCGGGAACGGCTAATTTCTTGTTTCCAGCCTTAAAAACAGCTGGCTTGGTGTATTGAGGATATTCTAATAGTCCATCTTGGTTGTGGGACTCGTCTTTTAGGCTATCAGAGTTTCCTAATACTTTGGGCAATAATCTAGAAACGGAGTCTATTATGACCAGGGCTCCTAATTCTCCTCCAGTTAAAACATAGTCTCCAATAGAGACTTCCTCATCAATAAAGCCCTTAATTCGTTCGTCAACTCCTTCGTATCGACCACAGACAAAAGTTATTTCTTTTAATTTAGAATATTTTTTAGCCAGGGATTGATTCCAGGTTTTTCCTTGAGCTGACAATAGTATAATCTTTTTACCAGCAGTTTTTTTTCTTCTAGCTATTTTTTTAATAGCCTTATAAAGTGGCTCTATTTTTAAAAGCATTCCAGCGCCCCCTCCATAAACAGTGTCATCGACAGTTTTGTGCTTGTCGGTGGTAAAATCTCTAAGATTATGAGATTTTATTTTTATAGCTTTTTTATCAATGGCTCTCTTAATCATGCCTTCTTCTAAGTATGAGTTTAAGATAGCAGGGAATATGGTTATAATATTAAATTTCATATATTTAAGGTTGTTTATAAAAATAAAAAACCACGGTTGTGGTTTTTTATTAGTGTATCGAAATTTTTAAAGATTAAATTTTTAAATCATCGATAGCTGAGGTGTCAAGAGAACTATCTATAGAGTTATCCATAGAATCATCTCTTCTCATTGGACGATTTCCATTGTTTGGATCGTAGATTTTTAGGTTTACGCGAGAATTGTTTCTAGCTCCAACTACTTTTAATAAAGTTCTGATAGCTTGAGCTGTTTGTCCGCGACGACCAATTACGAATCCCATATCACTTTGATCGATTTTTAAAGTCAAAAGAACTCCACGTTCGTCAACTGTTCTTTCTACTGTTACAGCGTCTGGGACGCTAACAATAGATTTTACAACAGTTTCTAAAAATTGCTTGTCTAGATTTTCTGACATAGTCATAGACTTAATTCTTGCAAATTGCCCTTAATTTCTTTAATTTTAAACAAATTTGTAAGAACTTTTTAATTATTATCACCAAATTGGTGCGGTTGATTTCTCAACCCTGTCTATATTTTAGCTTTCCTGTCTTTAAAAGTCAAGAAAGATAAATTTTGTTATTTAGCTGGAGTTTCTTCGGTAGCTGTAACTTCTTCAGCTGGAGTTTCTTCGGTAGCTGTAACTTCTTTAGCCGGAGCTTCTTCGGTAGTTGGGGTTTCGTCAGTAGCCTTAGTTTCTTCAGTAGCTTTTTTAGCCTCTTCTTCTTTTTGTTTTGTTTTTTCAACTTTCTCAGCTTTTCTTTTATTGGGGGTACCTGGTTTAGAATTTTTAGCTTTTTTCCCTTCAATAATTTTATTGTCAACAAAAAGATTATTAATAGAAGCAGTCATAGTTGACCCCTTGCTAATCCAGTATTTAACTCTATCAGCTTTAACTTTCAATTCCTTGCTATAAGGATTATAAGAACCTAATATTTCTAAAGCTTTTCCGTACGGATCTCGAGCTTTTTCCGAAATAACTATTCGAAATACTTTTTTGTTTGTTTTACCAACCTTGGCTAGTTTAATTGTAAGCATAATTTTATTTCTTTATCATTTATATTATTAATTTCCTTTAAATATTATATCAATATTATTAAAAAGTCAATAATTATAATAGATTAGTATTTTTTATTAAAATTTGGTTTTCTAAAAGAATCGTTCTTGCCATTATTATTCCTATTGTATCCGCCACCACCAAAATTGTCTCTTTTGGACTCTCCTTGGCGATCTTTCCAAAGGTGTTCATTCTCTGGCAAATTTTTCATAGTTAGGTTTATTCTTCCTTGAGAGTCAATCTCTTTTATTTTAACCTGAACTATATCTCCAACATTAATTAAGTCAGTTGGTTTTTCTACCCTATAAGGGGCTAATTCACTAACGTGAACCATACCATCCTGGTTTCCGGCTAATTGAACAAAAGCTCCGAAATCCATCATTCTAACAACTTTTCCAGCGAAGACCTCGCCAACTTCAAACTCCCTGACAATATCTTTAACCATTTTTTCGGCTATTTTACCTTTTTCTGAATTAGTAGAGCAAATCATCACTAATCCATCGTCATCGATATCAATAGATACTTCGGTTTCTTCAATTATTTTATTAATAATTTTTCCACCTGGACCAATAATAGCTCCAATTTTTTCTGGGTCAACATGAAAGCTAATTATTCTTGGAGCATAGGGTGATAAGTCGGTTCGAGCAGCGGGAATTTCATTGTTTAAAACTTCTAAAACTTGATTTAGAGCTTCGCGTCCTTGAGATAGTGTTTTAGTGATTATTTCTTTAGTTAATCCATCTGTTTTGGTGTCTAATTGAATAGCTGTTAAGCCCTCTTTGGTTCCGGTTATTTTAAAGTCCATTCCGCCTTTGCCATCTTCTAGGTCTTGGATATCAGTTAGAACCTCCCAGCGACTCATATCGTCGTTAGAGGCTAATCCCATAGCAATTCCAACTACATGGCTTTTAATTGGTACACCAGCATCCATTAAGGCTAGAGACGATCCGCAAGTGGCCCCCATAGAAGAGGATCCATTTGATCCCAGGGTTTCACTCACTACTCTAACGGTATAAGGGAAATCTTCTTTTTTTGGTAAAACTGGAATAATGGCTTTTTCAGCTAGGGCTCCGTGACCAATTTCTCGACGACCAGTTCCTCTAAGGGGGCTAACTTCTCCTACGCTATATGGAGGGAAATTATAATGATGCATGTATCTTTTTTTGCTTTGCCCCTCAATTCCTTCCAAAGATTGTTCCATCCCGGGAGCACCTAAGGTAACAATAGAAAGAACTTGAGTTTCTCCACGAGAGAATAATCCAATTCCATGATTTCTTGGCAATATTCCAGTATCAGCTGAAAGAGTTCTAATTTCGTTTAAAGATCGACCATCAACTCTTTTTTTCTCATCTAAAATAGCTTTAGTTACTTCAGCTTCAACCATTTTTTCAACTAATGATTTTATAACATAATCCCGAGAGCTTTTTTCTATTTCTTGAGAAAATAAATATTCGTCTAATTTTTCCTTAATTATTTTAACGGCTAATTTTCTTTCATTTTTAGTATAATGTGTTTGATTAAATAAATTTTCTTTAATATTTTGGTTTAGCCATTCTTTTCCAATCTCTAATAATTTTTCTTTCTCTTCTTTAGCTTTTATTTCTTCTTGACTAATTAATTTTTTCTTAGCAATTTTTTCGGCTATGTTAATCTGGTTTTTTAATTCCTTAATGATATTAATAGCTTCTTGCATTTTTTCTTGTCCTTGATTGATAGCCTCTAAGATTATATCCTCCTTTATTTCTTGAGCTCCAGCTTCAAGCATAATAGTTTTTTGTTCTGTTCCAGCTACAATTAGGTCTAGGGAGCTTTGGGATTGTTGCTCATAGGTTGGGTTAAAAACAAATTGATCTTCAATTAAACCAACTCTAATACCACCAATTGGCCCTTTCCATTCAATTCCAGAGATGCTTAAGGCTGTTGAGGCAGCAATTAATGAAACAACATCATAGTCGTTTTCTCCGTCGACTGATAAAACCGTTACAATTAATTGAATATCTTTTCTGTCATCTTCGTTAAATAGTGGGCGGATAGATCTATCAATCATTCTGCCAGTTAAAACTGATTGATCGCTGGGGCGACCCTCTCTTTTAACCCAACGAGATCCTTTGATTATCCCGGCGGCATATAATTTTTCTTCAAATTCCACCATTAAAGGGAAGTAATCGATTCCTTCTCTTTCATTTTTTGATTGAACCACGGTAGCCATTACTACAGTGTCTCCATATTGAGCTAAAACACAAGCATCAGCTTGTTTAGCCAGCTTTCCGGTTTTAAGGGTTAGGGTTTTACCTAACCAATTTCCAGAAACAATTTTTTCTTCATTCATAAGATTTTTTTTGACCATCAAATTAAAGCCCTGTATATCAATACAGTTCTCGATATTTGATGATCAAAATTAATTAATTATAAAAACATAAAAATTATGTTTTTTTTCTTTTATAATTGTTGATTAAAAAATTTTTATTTTTCCCAAGGTCTATAAAATCATCAGCTTCCTCTATTAATCTAGAAGAGGTTGTTTTGCCAAAAGACATAATTTCAACTAAACATCCTTTGTTATTTTGTAGGTATGAAACTAATGGTAAAAAATCACCATCACCAGAGACTATAATAATAACGTCTAGTTTAGCAGCTAATTTAATAGCATCAATGGCTAATCCTACATCCCAATCAGCTTTTTTAGCTCCTCCAGCAAAGATTTGCAAATCTTTCATTTTAATTTCAAATCCTTGTTGGCTCAAAGCTTCAAAAAAAGGAGTCTCTTCTTCTGTCTCTGTCCTAATAGCATAAGCAGTCGCCCGAATAAGTTTTCGACCAGCGACTGCTTGTTTTAATATTTCTTGGAAGTTTACTTTTTTACCAAATAGATTTTTAGCAGAATGATACATATTAGACACATCCACTAAAATTCCTACCCTTTGTTCTTTGTGTTTTATCATAGTTTTATTCGATATCTTCTTCTTCTTGAATCATTTTTTCTAATTCTTGTTCTTTTAATTTTTTTTCTTCCTCATCTCGAACCATTTTATTGGCTATTTTAAGTTTTAGTTTTTTAGCTAATTCAATAAAAGCTTGTTCGTCTTCTTTTTGCAGATATTTTAACAAACGTCGTCTTTCAGACACTTTTCTAAGTAATCCACGTCGAGAAGAGAAGTCATGTTTATGTTTTTTTAAATGTTCAGTTAATTCCTCTATTTCAGCAGTTAAAATAGCAATTTGAACCTGAGAAGATCCAGTATCATTAGGATGAGTTTGAAACTTCTTGATAATTTTTTCTTTAATCTTTTTTTCTAACATTGTTTTTTCCTAGATCTGAGAGAAAGTTTTTAATAAAAAACTAGAATCCAAGATCAGGTCTGATTTATTTTTTGATATTATTTATTTTTTTTTGTAATCTAGATTTTTTTCGAGACGCAGTGTTCTTTTTAATTATTCCTTTTTTAGCCATTTTATCAATAGCTTGAATAACATTATTAAAATCTTTTTCGGCCGTTTTATCCTTAGCCTCAATTTGTTTTTTTGTTTTTTTGATAAGATCTTTAGCCTTTGATTTTACTAAATTATTATCTTTCTGTCTTTTAGCAGCCTTTCTTAATTCTTTCTTAGCTGATTTTTTATTTGGCATATTTTTTATTAATTATTTAAAATTATAATAACATTTAATTATATTATTGGTCGGGGTGGCGGGACTCGAACCCACGATCTTCTGGTCCCAAACCAGACGCCTTAGCCAACTGGGCCACACCCCGCAAAATTTTGTGCCCCGGGTCAGAATTGAACTGACGACACAAGGATTTTCAGTCCTTTGCTCTACCACTGAGCTACCGAGGCTTTTGTTGCGGGAGTAGGACTCGAACCTACGGCCTCCAGGTTATGGGCCTGGCGAGCTGCCAACTGCTCTATCCCGCGATATTTATTTTAAAAGTGGGCAATGGAGGATTTGAACCTCCGACCTCAACATTATCAGTGTTGCGCTCTAACCAACTGAGCTAATTGCCCATTTATATACAAAAAAAACAGTAAAATAGAGCAATATTCTATTTGAAGTAAATATATCAAATATTTTTAAAAAAGGCAAGGGTTTTGTTAGTGTTAAATAAAAATAAGGTCTTGTGACCTTATTTTATTATCAAGATTATACTTTTTTTCCTTGGAAATTCATCGTAATAAATGAATTCATCTTCCCATTCTTGAGAATCTTGATAAAACTTTTTGGCTCGGTAGGCCTTAAATCCACCATCATCATAATAGCAGTCTGCTAAGATGATAAAATAATTTTTCCAACTATCCATAACAAAACAAAAATTAAAAAGCTTAAAATTTTTGAAATTATTTTTTTCATTTTTTCATTTTTTAATTGTTAATGAGCTTTGTTGTAAATATTGTCAGAAATCTTTAATAAAGTCAAGCATTTTTAAAATATTTGGATAGATTTTTTTATTTATTTTTTTAAAATATATATTTAATATTTATTTATTTTATTTATTAATAAATTAATATTAATTTTTATATCAATTTGGCTTTGTCTATTTATTTTTTCAATTCTAGCTAATTCATTAATAATTTTTTTTATTTTTTTTGCTTTAAAATTTTTAGCTTGATTAATTCCTTTGTTTACGACAAAGGGATGTAGTTTTAGGTTAGCTAAAATTCTTTGGGAATTGAAATTTAAATCTAATAATTCTCTAATTTGTAATAGGATTTTAAATTGTCGAAGCAGCATAGAAACAATATAATCAGGTTCTGATCCGGCTGAGTATTGCTCCTCCAGAATTTTAAGAGCTAGCTTAATGTTCTTAGCTGAAACAGCATCGGTAAAATTAAAGATATTTTCTGTAAAAATACCTGACCCCATTTTTTCAATATCCTGAGAATTAATCTTGTTGTCTGGTTTTTGTGATAATTTAAAGTGAGCAATTTTTTTTATTTCGGTGTAGATATTCCAGGTATCATTTCCTAAGAGGGCTAAAATTAATTGGATTTCTTTGTTGTCAATTTTTAAGTTATAATTATTAAATTCATTTTTTATAAAACTTACCAATTCGATTTGATTAAAGTTTTTAAATTCTTGTGAGAATTTTTGTTTTGTTAAAAAATTATAAAAATCCTTTTCCTCTTTGTTTAAAGGGTTTTCTCTTTCTCCAACCATCTTTAAAAGACCTTTGGCTCCTTTAGTTTTAATATTTTTTTCAATAAATATAAAAATGTCGTTAGATTCTTCAATTTTATTTTTTTTAAGATAATCAGAGATATTATTTAAGATATTTTTTTGTTTATTTCTTATCAAGTTAGAAATAATAATCATTTTTTTATTACAAAAAAGAGAACCACTACCAATTTGGCCAGAAATTTCTTCTAATTTTATTTTTTCTCCTTCAAGTTTAAAAATATTATTTCCACTATTATCTACTTCTCTAATAAATTTATCTTGAAGTTCTTGAGTTTTTTGATTTATCTTAAAATCATTTTCTCCATAAAAAAATATAATCATAATTTCATTATTTTAACTTCTTTTTGGAATAAATCTCCTCTTTCTTTATAATTCTTAAAAGAGCCAAAGCTGGCACAGGCGGTCGAAAGTAAAACGATATCTCCTTTTTCTTTATATTTATTTACTATTTTGATAGCTTCTTTCATAGTCGAGGTTTCAAATATTTTTTCTTTAGGATAATTTATCTTTAGTAATTCCTGTTTTATTCTTTGGCTGCCCAAGCCTTCAAAAAGAGTAATAATTTTTACGCTTTTTTTTATTTCTTTGGCTAGATTTTTAAAATTAGCTTTTTTATCAGCTCCACCGGCTAGTAAAATAATATTTTTTTTAAATGATTTTAAGTCAAGTTCAGTGCTTTCCGGTGTGGTAGAAAAACTATTATCATAATATTTAACTCCATTTATTTCTCTGACAAACTCTAGGCGATGATTAAGGTTGGAAAAATTATTTATAGTTTTAATATATTTATTTTTTTTTATTTTTAATATTTTAGCGACTTCTTCAGCTGCCCCAATATTTTCTTGATTAAAATCACCAACCAAGTTACTTTTTGTTTTAGAGGCTGAAAAGTATATTATCTTGCTTTCTATTTGATAGGGTTTTATTTTTTTTTCTAATTTTTTATTAACTATAAAATAATCATTTTTGTTTTGATTTAAAACTAAATTTAATTTAGCGGTTAAATACAAATACATATTTTTATGAAAATTGGGGTTATTGGGATCGGCTGGAGAAAGATGTTCTTTAAATATATTAGTTAAAACAGCTATTTTAGGGCTATGTTTTAAATCTTCTAATTGAAAGCTAGATAATTCTAAAACTATCCAGTCGTTTTTTTTGATTTGATTAATAAATGATAGCGGGGCTATTCCAATATTTCCCCCCAAAAAACATTTTTTACCAGAATCTATTATTATTTTATATATTAATGAAGCAGTAGTTCCTTTTCCCTTAGTTCCGCTGATTCCAATAATATTTTTACTAGGGCAGAATTGAAAAAAAATATTCATAGGACTAGACATTTTTACCCCTCTTTCTAGAGCCTTTTGTACTCCGGGACAACTTATTGGCCATCCAGGTGATCGAAATAATAAGGTAAATTTTTCTAATTCAACGTTAAATTTATTTTCGGTTTGCCATTTTAATTTAGGAATTTTTTTTAAAAATGGCAAAGTTTTTTTTATATTTTTTTCTGATCGAGCGTCGCAAATGGTTATATCCAAATTTTTATATTTTTTATTCAGAAATAATAATAAGGCTTGATTTTCTAAGCCAAGGCCTAATAAGGCAATTCTTTCTGATTTAATGTTTTTTAACATATTTTTAATTTTTAATATTTTTCATCTCACCCCAATTCTTTCCAATCTTAGCTTCTATTAATAAAGGAACTTTTAATTTTATAATATTTTCCATTATTTCTTTTATTTTTTGATAATAATAATTAACTTTATCATTTTCGACTTCAAAAATTAATTCATCGTGAACTTGTAAGAGCATTTTTATGTCAGTCTTATTTTTTATTTCAGAGGATATTTTTATCATAGCCATTTTTATTATGTCGGCTGCACTGCCTTGAATGGGGCTATTAATAGCCATTCTTTCGGCTGCCTTTTTTTTTATTATTTCGCTAGAGTTTATTTCTGGTATAGGACGAATTCTATCAAACATAGTTGTGGTGTGCCCTTGTTTTGAGGCTATAGAGATTGTTTTATCAATAAATTTTTTGACTTGCGGGTATGATAAAAAATATTGATTAATAAAATCTCGAGCTTGTTGATAGGTAATTCCAGCGTTTTGACTTAACCCATGAGGTCCTTGTCCGTATAAAATTCCGAAATTAGTAGCTTTGGCTTGTTGGCGAAGTTGTTGAGAAACTTCTTCTAGTTTTATTTTATTAATATTGGCAGCTGTTGATTTATGAATGTCTAATTTATTTTGAAAAGCAGAGATTAAATTTTTATCTTCCGATAGATGGGCCATGACCCGTAATTCAATTTGCGAATAATCTAAACTTAAAAGAGTCTTAGAGGGCGAGGCTATAAAAGCTTGTCTAATTTTGTTTCCTATCTCTGTTCTGGTGGGAATATTTTGTAGATTTGGATTAGAAGATGACAATCTTCCGGTGGCAGTAATTGTTTGATTAAAGTTAGTATGAATTCTTTTATCAATGGGGCTTATTAATTTAGGTAGGGATTCTATATAGGTTGAGCTGAGTTTTTTTAGTTCTCGATATTCTTGTATTAATTTTATTATAGGATGAAGATGTTTTATTTTATCCAATTCATCTCCGGCCGTAGAGAAACCAGTTTTAGTTTTTTTAATTCCAGTTGGACTAATATTTAATTTTTCATATAGAATTTCTTTTAGTTGTTTAGTGGAATTAATATTAAATTTTTCATTAGCTAAATTATGAATTTTTTCTGTTAAATTATTGATTTCTTGATTTATTTTTTGACCAAGATCTTTCAAAAATTTTATATCTAACATAATTCCATT
>Ga0265293_10006637_pt1 | contig 18360 bp, 13 predicted proteins | sample Munlanlewell138R_FD_192505 | JGI IMG/M metagenome (GOLD analysis project Ga0265293, IMG submission 192505) | Leachate microbial communities from a municipal landfill in Southern Ontario, Canada - Leachate well 138R | ecosystem: Engineered > Solid waste > Landfill > Unclassified | place: Canada...
CCGTAAAGATTTTGCCCCATCATTATTTTTTGAGCAGGAATTTGGCTTTCTGCAAAGCGCAGCACTTGTTCCACAGGCCCGATAGGAGATACCGGCATAGGCGGCCCTCCCGAGTAACCCCATTCGTAAGTCATAATTATTACAAAGTCAACTATTTGACCGTGCGCCTTGTAATCGTGCGCTTCATACCATTGCCCTATTTGAGTGGCGCTAGTTTTTGGCGCAAGTGCGGAGGATACCATATAGCCTAAGGGATGCAGTCTATCTACAGCCATTTGCAAGAAATTGTTGTAAGAGTCTTTGAGTTCGGCAGGCAAAAACTCAAAATCAAAATGCACATCAGAAAAAACGCCGACTCGCTCTAGCTCCTTCACAATATTGTCAAGCAATAAGTTTTGCACAGCGGAACTTTGCAGTATATCTTTTGCCAAGTCATCGCTAAAAGCACCGTCTTCCAGGTTGGTGACTACAAGCATTAGCGAAGTGTTTTCTGAGCGTGCTATTTGCGGCAGTTCGCCTAGTGCTAAAGGCGAAAGCGTGCCGTCTCTGCGTGCTTGATAAGAAAATGGGGCAAGATATGTAAGCAGCGGCGCAACTCTGCCGGCTTCTTGTTCTAAAGAGGGGCTTATAGCATCTTGTCCGGATTGGATATAAGCATTGCTTTCTATGCTTCTTTTAGGCAGCGGCGGGATATACAGCCTTGTGCCGATTCGCAATGGGCTTGTAGTGCTAATATTATTGATAGCGGCCAGCTCATTATAAGTCATACCGAACCTTCTTGCTATAGAAAACAAGCTATCCCCTTGCCTTACAAAATAATAAGAACCGTCTATCGGGATAACTAGCGCTTGCCCTACCACTAGCCTGTCAGGGTCGGGCAGTTCATTTGCTCTAACGATAACATCAGGGGCAACGCCAAAAGTATTGGCTATACCCCAAACAGAATCCCCTCTGTTAACTACATAAATTTGCATAATTCCACCCTTTAGCAACCTTTACTTTAATAATTAATACATTTTATGAACAATGCCGCCCTAATGTGATAAAGGGGGGATAATTTTTTGCGCCGCTTTAGTATTACGCTTTTTTGCATAATTGGTGTATAATAGCCTTATGAAAATACTTTATTACGGAATAGCCTCTAAGTTTACCCATTCTATGCCGTCCGGCTGGTTTCTTTGTGAGTATTTGGCTAGCAAAGGGATACAAGCACAAGAAGTTTATCGCAATATTAACGAAAGCTACTCTGACCTTTTAGCGGACATTTTAGAAAGAAAGCCAGATATTTTGCTTTTTTCTATATATATTTTTAATGTAACTGTAATAGCAGAGCTTATAAGAGATATTCGCACGCATCTTGATTGCAAGATTGTTATAGGTGGACCTGAAGCAGATAATACGCTGGGAGCGGATTGCGTTATTTTAGGCGAAGGGGAACTAGCGCTTTACAATTATATAATAGGCAAGGAATGTAGCGTTTCGCTTATAGAGCCTTTGGACTTGATACCCTCACCGTATACAGGCGCAAGATTGGCAGATGCCAAAAATAAGCTAATATATTATGAGTCCTCAAGAGGTTGTCCTTTTAGCTGTACTTATTGTACAGCTCCTTCGGGCAAGGTAAGATACTTTTCCATTGCAAGGGTTAAGCAGGACCTAATAAATATAGTAAACAGCCAAGCGCAAACGGTTAAGTTTACAGACAGAACTTTTAACTTGCATCCTGAAAGAGCCAATGAAATATTGCTTTTTATAAAAGATAATTTTTCTGCTAGCGGTATAACTTTTCACTTTGAAATAATGGGCGATATATTAACCCCCGACACTGTAGAAATACTGCGCTCTATGCCTAAAGGATTGGTGCAGTTAGAAATAGGAGTTCAAAGCCTAAATATAGACAGCCTTAGAGCGGTGCGCCGCAAGCTAAATCTGGAAAAACTTACAGCATATATCTTGCCAATTATTAAAGCGGGCAATATTCATATTCATTTGGATACCATAGCGGGATTGCCTTATGAAAAGCTAGGTACATTTATAAGCGGCTTTGATACACTTTTTGCTTTTCGTCCTCAAGTGCTGCAATTGGGCTTCCTAAAGATGCTAAAAGGGACACCAATTAAGGAAAATTATTTAGGAGTAACTTATTTGCCAGCTCCGCCTTATGAGATTATTTCCACTCCGTTTATGTCTTGCGAGGATTTAGATTATTTAAGAGATGCGGAGTTTGCTTTGGACAAATTATATAATAGCGGAGCTTTTTTATGCTCGCTAGAATACTTGCTTGCCAACGCCTGCTCACCTTGCAAAATGTTTGCTTCTTTAGGAGCGTATCTAAAAGAAAAAGGTTTGCATGCACGCTCTCAACGCCCGGAGTTTTTTCGAGCGCTTTTAGATTTCCCCGTACCTTGTAAAGAGCGGCTAAAGGAATTGTTGCGCCTAGACTTTTTATGTTCTGATGCGGGTAAAAAAATCCCTAGATTTTTAAGAGGTACAAGGGATACCGCCTTTTATAATTATGTAGACGAGCAGCAAAAAGGCAGTTTGTTTTATGAGCAATTCCTATATATCCCCAATAAAAAAAATCAAGGCAATTATATTTTGCAGTTTGATTACAGCAGCAAAGACCCTGTATGCAAAAGGTATGCTTATAAGGTTGTTAAAACTTTATAAATATATTTTTGTTCGCTTTTCATATATTTATATATGCTAAGAAAAGCATAGGGATATTTCTTGCTAGTATAGTATGTTTATGGTATAATATCGTATATTTGCTTGTAAGCAGAGGAGGCGCGTTATGAAGATTGCCTTAGGTTGTGACCATGCAGGTTTTGAGGTCAAAGACAGCGTAATAAAAGCTATAAAAAACGCAGGTTACGAATATATTGATTTTGGCACATATGATACCAATAGTTGTGATTATCCTGATTTTGCCGCAAAAGCGGCGTGCTCTGTAGCCAGCGGACAAACAGATTTAGGTATTTTAATTTGCGGCACAGGCATTGGCATAAGCATTGCCGCCAATAAGGTGGCAGGGATTAGATGCGCACATGTTACTGATGAGTTTAGCGCAAAAGCGGCAAGAGAACATAACAATGCCAATATGTTGGCAGTAGGGGCAAGGATAACTCCTGCCGAGCTGATTGAGCGTATTGTAGACATTTTCCTGCATACTCCTTTTGCAGGGGGCAGGCATGCCAATAGAGTAAATAAAATTACTCAAATAGAGAAAAGCTATATATGCGGAGGCAAGGATGCTTAAAGAGATTATGCAAGAGATTCTTAGCGCAGAAGATAAAGCAAGGCGTCAAATAGATGCAGCTATGGAGCAAGCCAAGCAAATGATAGAGGATGCCGAGGCTGCCGCCGCTAAAATTATCGAAGATGCCAAAGAGGATGCTTATAAAGACGAAAAAGCTACAATTGCCAAAGCAAAAGAAGATGCAGCGGCAATTTATAAAGAATTGATATCAAAAGGCAAAGCGGAAGCGGAAAAGATAAAGGGAGACACTCTTGCCGCTTCTGCATTTATTGCAAAGAAGCTAATGGAGAAATATGGCTCTAATTGAAATGTGCAAACTTAGCCTAATCGCACATTCTGCGGATAGGAGTAAGATATTACGCCAATTAGTTAAGCTGGGGGTGGTAGAAACTGTACGCAGCAAGCGTTTAGAGCGAACCAGCTATCATGACAATCCCACGGGCGAAGCTAAGTATAACAGCTTACTTTCCAAGCTGAGTTTTGTATTTACTTTTTTTAAAGAGCGCAATCAATATGCCCTAAAGAAGCAAATTGAAATACCCGTACCCCTTAATTTAACAAGAATTAATCGCCTTCTTGACCCTGAGGAGTTGGAGCTGGCAGGGAAAAATGAGTATGATTTATTGCAAAATGTTGCGGAAATCGAAGAGCTTAACTCACAGCTTGTAGATAATATTGCAAGGGCGTCCAGACTGGCAAGCAGAAAAGAGCAATTGCTTTTTTACAAGGATTTGGATATTAAGTTCAGCGAAATAAAAGACAATAAATACTCTTGTTTAAGGGTGGGCTCGCTATCTGCTCAGGGAGCGGAGAAATTAGCTGAAAAGAGCAGTTTCCCCGGCATTCTTATTACAAGGGGCACTAGCGGCAGAGCTTTGCTTACAGCCGCAATTTTTCATAAGGACAATGAGCAAGCGGCGGTTAACGCTTTGGCGCAAGCGGACTTTATGCCTTGCCCTTTTGCGGAAGATATTTTTGCCGCTGAGGAAATTGCAAAGATAGATGCTAGGCTGCAAGAATGTGAGCAGGTAACTAATGAAATCACGCAAAAAGCAGTATCTATGTTTTTTCTTGCCGAAAAGTTTAAGATTCTTTACGATTACTATCTTATTGCGAAAAAGAAAGTAGAGGTTATGGCAAATGCCGCAGGCTCAGGCAGTACCTTTTTGCTAGAAGGGTGGGTACCTTTGCCGGATAAAGAAAAGGTAGAAAAAGGGCTGCTTTCTGTTACCAAGAATATTTATATAGACTTTCGTCCTCCGCAAGAAGGCGAAGCTCCGCCCGTATATGTTAAGAATAATAAGGCAATAGAGCCTTTTCAAAGTATCACTAATATGTATGGTCACCCTGACCCCAAAGCAGACAGCGACCCTAATTTTTTTGTTGCCATTTTCTACTTTTTATTCTTTGGAATAATGATGGGGGATGCGGGATACGGTATTATTATTGCTCTTGCTTGTTTTGCTTTTTACCTTATTAAGAAGCCTAAAAAAAGCACAGGTCATATGATATTGGTATTTGGTTTTTGCGGTATTTCTACTTTTATTTGGGGAGTGATTTTTGGAGGCTGGTTTGGCATAGATGCGGAGGTGCTGCGAAGTAGCGGTTTTGGCAGATTTTTGCTAAAACTCTCTTGGTTTAATCCGTTAGACGAGCCTCTTATGATGTTTGGGCTGGCGCTGGCGCTAGGCGGGCTGCAAATAGCGGTAGGTTTTGCTATCAATGCTTATAATAGGTGGAAAGAAAACAAAGCTGATGCCATTCTTAATAGTATTAGCTGGGTAATTATTTTGCTGGGGATAGGTATTGTTGCCATTGCAGCTTTAGTAAACAAGCCCATTGTCAACACCATAGGTTTAATCAGCACAGGTATTGGGGCGGGCTTGCTGGTGCTAGGCGGCACAGTCGGCAAAAAAGGTATAATAAAAAAAGTTAGCGGCTCATTTGGAAATGTGTATGGCGGAGTAAATGTTTTTGCAGATATATTATCCTATTCCCGCCTTTTTGGGCTGGGTCTTACCACCGGCGTTATAGCTATGGTAATCAATTATCTTGCCAATATCATTATTCAATTAATTCCTAATTTTATAGGTTATTTTGCGGCATTTTTCATTCTTATTATAGGACATACTTTTAACTTAGGGATTAACTTGCTGGGCACTTATGTGCATAACAGCAGGTTGCAATATATAGAGTTCTTTTCCAAATTCTATCAAGGAACGGGCAAGCCGTTTACGCCTTTAGGCAGTCAAACAAAGTACATTTTTTTAGATAATTAGGAGGTTATTATATGACAATTGGTTCAGTTATAGCGCTTATTGGCGCAGGAGTGGCTATCGTGCTTTCGGGTATAGGCTCTAGCATAGGCGTGTCCAGAGCAGGTCAAGCCGCCGCAGGCGTCATTGCAGAAGACCCGGACAAGTTTATGAAGTGCCTTATCTTGCAGTTGCTTCCTGCCACTCAAGGGCTATATGGCTTTATAATCAGCTTTTTGGTGCTAATTAAAATTGGCGCGTTAGGCACAATTGTAAACTTATCCGCTACTGCGGGCTGGGGCATATTTGCAGGATGCTTGCCTATTGCGGTGGGCGGTCTGATGTCAGCTGTATATCAAGGCAATGTAGCTGTGTCCGGTATTGCGCTGGTAGGCAAGGACGGTGACCAATCTACCAAAGCAATGCTACTTACCGCAATGGTAGAAACTTATGCTCTGCTGGCATTTCTATTGTCCTTTATGATAGTTTTCTTACCCGCTTGGGCTTAAAGGTATACTATGACTCAAGGCAAAGATGAGATAATTAAAAAGATAAAAAAAGATGCGGAAAAGATAGTAAAGTCTACGCTGGAAGAAGCAGGTGCAAAATCCAAGGAGATTATATCTCTTGCGCATAATGACGCCAATATTTTTAAGCAAAACTATATGGAAAAATCTTTTGCACAAAGAGATGAAATTATTTTGCGGGAGCAAGGTGCGGCTAAGCTGGAAATAAATAAAATACTGCTGGCAAAAAAACAAGCAATGGTTAGTGCCGCCTATAAGGACAGCATTAACTTAATTAAGAAAGACAGCAAAAGCTATCTAAAGCTGTTGGAAGCAATGCTGCACTCTGCAAAAGGTGGCACGGTAACTTTTTCAAAAGCAGATAAAGATATTGCCGAAGGATTCCTGCAAGATTTTAATAGTAAGCATAAGACAGACTTTAAGCTATCCAAAGGATATGGCTCTTTTCTGGGCGGGGTAAGGATAGAGGGCAAAGATATAGATATAGATATGACCTTAGAAGCAGAAATTGCCCTTATCAGAGAGGATACCGAGCCGGAGGCGGCAGCAATTATTTTTGGAGAGCGCAATGGCTGATAAGCTAATTTATGCCAATACCCGTGCTATCACCAAAGAGGTTGGGCTGTTTTCTAAAGAGCGGCTGGCACGAATGATAGAGTCCGAAAGTTTGCCTTTAGCTGTAAAAATCTTATATGAGGTAGGCTATGGCGGCGGATTGGTACTTTCTGCTCCCGACTTATTTGAAGAAATATTAGCGGAGGAGGAAAGTAGGGTAAATACATTTTTTAGTGAAGTTAACCAAGAGGGTTTTGGGCTGGAATGCTTTATATTAAAAAGAGATTACCATAATGCCAAAGCCTTGCTAAAGGCAAAATATATGGATATAGCTGAGGGCTTTATGCTTTTGCCCAAAGGGATTTATCCTATTGAGATACTAAAAGCAATAGTGTTGGAGGGAAAAAAAGATATCAATCCTTATATGCAAGAAGCGGTAGCCAAGCTAACTAGCCTAGAAAGTGCTCCGCCTGCCAGAAGTATAGATATATCTTTAGATAAAGCACTTTTTAAGGATATTAATAACAGGCTGGCAAAGGTAAAAGATGCGGCAGTATTGCAGTATTTTACTATGCTTGCCGATTATACCAATATCCTGTCTTTTTTAAGGACAAAAAAGATAGGCGAAAGAGCGGCATTTTTAGAGGATTGCTTTGTAGTAGGGGGCAAGGTTGGCTTGCAAGGCCTGGTAAAGCTGTTAGATGAGGATATTGCCGATATAAAAAAAGCAATAAAGTACTTTGGTTATCCCGAATTAGAAAAGTTTACAGAAGCAGAAAACTTTAGCGCAATGGAAGCGGCTATAGATAATAATTTAATAAGGATATTCAAAGAAAAGGCTAATGATATTTATTCTGCCGCACCTTTACTAAATTATTATTTGCAAAAGCTCAATGAAATTAAAATGATAAGGATAGTATTAGTTTGCTTAAAGAATAATACAGATTTAGAGGAAATCTATAAAAGAATGAGGGTAATTTATGCTTAAAAGGGCAAAAGTTGCCATAGTGGGCGATAGAGAAAGCATAACAGCATTTAAGGCGGTGGGGATAGATGTTTATCCCGAACAAGAGGGCAAAGACTCCGGCGAAATCATTAAGAGTTTGGCTCGTACCTATGCTGTTATTTTGGTAACGGAGGAGATTGCCCAAAGGACAGAAGATATAATTAACAGATATAAGGCAAGAGCATATCCCATTGTTACGGTTATCCCTAGCGCAAAGGGCGCAACCGGCTATGCGCTTTCTAATATCAGCAAAGATGTGGAAAAAGCGGTAGGTTCGGATATGCTCTTTAAGCACGACAATAAAAACTAACGGGGCATATACATCACAATACATTGTTAGGCTACGTTTTCCTAGGTCATGTATATGGGGAAGGCGCTTCCGTCTGAAAGCTTCGCCTGCCTCGTCTTGCTTGCATCTGCACCGTTATTTCAACAAGTTTTTGTGCTTACAATGGCACATTGGAGGAGTGAGTATAAAAATGGCTATTAAAGGTACTATTTTAAAAGTTTCCGGCCCGCTTATAATTGCAGAGGGTATGCGTGATGCCAAGATGCACGATGTGGTATTGGTTAGCGAGCAAGGGCTGATAGGCGAAATTATAGAGCTTAGGGGGGACAGGGCTTCCATACAAGTTTATGAAGAAACGGGCGGAATTGGTCCCGGTGAACAAGTATTATCTACCGAAATGCCTCTTAGCGTGGATTTAGCACCCGGCCTGATAGAAGGTATATTTGACGGTATTCAAAGGCCGCTTTCTCTACTGTACGAAAAAACAGGGGCGCGCATTGCTAGAGGGATAAGGGCTCAAGCATTAGATACAGATAAAAAATGGGCTTTTAAGGCCACCAAAAAAGCGGGCGATACGGCAACTGCTGGCGATATAATAGGCATAGTGCAAGAAACTCCGGTAATAGAACATAGGATTATGATACCTTTTGGAACAGAAGGCAAAATAGTAAAAATTGCGGATGGTGACTTTACAATTACCGATACCGTTGCAGAAATAAAGGGCAAGGACAAGACTTATAAAGTTGCTATGCTGCAAAAGTCAGCGGTTAGAAAAGGCAGACCTTATAAAGAAAAGATAGCTCCGAACACTCCGCTTAACACCGGGCAAAGGGTAATTGATACATTCTTTCCTATAGCCAAAGGCGGCACAGCCGCTATCCCCGGCCCTTTCGGTTCGGGAAAAACGGTAGTTCAGCATCAGCTTGCCAAGTGGTCGGACGCAGATATAATAGTTTATGTAGGCTGCGGCGAACGGGGCAATGAAATGACCGATGTGCTAAACGAGTTTCCTCAATTGCTAGATACTCGCTCAGGGTATCCGCTTATGAAAAGGACTATCCTTATAGCCAATACTTCGGATATGCCGGTTGCGGCAAGAGAAGCAAGCATTTATACCGGTATTACCATAGCCGAATATTTTAGGGATATGGGCTACAATGTAGCCATAATTGCAGACAGCACTTCTCGTTGGGCGGAAGCACTTAGAGAAATGAGTGGCAGACTTGAAGAAATGCCGGGCGAGGAGGGTTACCCCGCTTATTTGTCAAGCAGGCTGGCAGAGTTTTATGAGCGGGCAGGCGTAGTGCGTACGCTAGGCGGACAAGAGCAAAAGGGCTCAATTTCTGCAGTTGGCGCAGTATCGCCTCCGGGCGGCGACCTAAGCGAGCCCGTTTCGCAAGCTACCTTGCGGATAGTTAAAGTCTTTTGGGGGCTTAGCGACAGGCTGGCTTTTCGCAGACATTTTCCGGCTATTGATTGGCTGTCCAGCTATTCTCTTTACAGCGACAGCTTAGAGGATTGGTATGCTGACAACATAGACAAAGGTTGGAAAGAGCTTACCGGACGGGCTATGGCTATTTTGCAAAAAGAAAATGAGCTAAACGAAATTGTGCGCCTTATCGGCATGGATGCGCTTAGCCCCAGAGATAGGCTGATTATGGAAACTGCTAAATCAATTAGAGAGGACTATTTGCACCAAAACGCTTTTGATGATGTAGATGCTTATACCCCTATGCAAAAGCAATTGACTATGCTTAGGCTGGTGCTGGATTTTCATGAGCATGCAACTAGCGCACTGGACAAAGGTGTAGATATAGAGGACATTGTGGAGTTGCCCGTTAGGGAGCGTATCGGCAGAGCAAAATATATTCCAAGTGCAGAGGCAGAAAAGTTTGCAGAAATAGCAGAGCGCATTAAGGCAGAGTTGTCCGCATTGGCTGATTAGGAGAAAGATATGCTAAAAGAGTATAAGACTATAAGCGAAGTAATAGGGCCTTTAATTATGGTGGAGGGTGTTGAAGGCGTAAAGTTTGACGAACTGGTACAAATTCGCCAAAATGAGGAAATCAGGCATGGCAGAGTGCTGGAGGTTAGCAGTGATAAGGCTTTAGTGCAACTTTTTGAAGGTTCAGGCGGGCTGCAAGCCAGTTCTGCAAGAGCACGCTTTATGGGGCGCAGTTTAGAGCTGGGAGTCAGCGAGGATATGTTAGGCAGAGTTTTTGACGGTATGGGCAGACCCAGAGATAACGGAGCCGCTATTATTGCGGAGCAAAAGGTCAATATCAATGGTGTGCCCCTCAATCCCGTAGCCCGAGATTATCCGGATGAGTTTATTCAAACAGGAGTTAGCGCCATAGACGGACTTAATACTTTAGTTCGCGGGCAAAAGTTGCCTGTGTTTTCAGCTTCTGGACTGCCGCACGCAAGACTTGCCGCTCAAATAGCCCGACAAGCAAAAGTGCTTACAGACGGTGAAAAGTTTGCTGTGGTATTTGCCGCCATAGGTATTACTTTTGAGGAAGCGGATTACTTTATCAATGACTTTAAGCGCACAGGCGCAATAGGGCGCACGGTGCTTTTTGTCAACCTTGCGGACGATCCTGCAATAGAGCGTATAGCCACACCCAGAATGGCACTTTCTACCGCTGAGTTTTTAGCGTTCGAAAAAGGTATGCATGTGCTGGTCATCCTTACCGATATTACCAACTATGCAGAAGCGTTAAGAGAAGTTTCTTCTGCACGAAAAGAAGTGCCGGGCAGACGAGGTTACCCCGGTTACCTTTATACAGACCTAGCGTCTATGTATGAAAGAGCAGGGAAAGTAAAAGGGCATGCTGGCTCTATAACGCTACTGCCTATACTTTCTATGCCTGAGGACGATAAGACCCACCCTATACCCGACTTAACGGGCTATATTACCGAAGGGCAAATTATCCTATCCCGACAATTGTTAAAAAAAGGTCTTACCCCTCCCATTGATGTACTGCCTTCTTTATCCAGACTTAAAAATAAGGGCATAGGGGAAGGGCGCACCCGCAAAGACCATGCAGATACAATGAATCAATTGTTTTCTGCTTATGCCAGAGGGATAGAGGCAAAAGAGCTTGCTTCCATACTGGGCGATGCCGCTCTTACCGATATTGATAAAAAGTACGCTCTTTTTGCAGAGGAGTTTGAAAAGCAATATATTTCTCAAGGATTCTATACTAACAGAAGTATAGAAGAAACTTTGGATTTAGGCTGGCGGCTGCTAAAAATCTTGCCTAGGGCGGAGCTTAAAAGAATTAAAGACTCGCTTATTGATGAGTATTTGGGAAAAGCAGAGGAGCACAATGGCTAAACTTAATGTAAACCCAACACGCATGGAGTTGCAAAGATTAAAAGCCAGGCTTACTACTGCGCAAAAAGGGCATAAGCTGTTAAAAGATAAAACAGACGAAATGGTGCGGCGATTTTTGGCGCTTATTAAAGAAAACCATAAATTGCGCAAACAAGTAGAAGCGGAGTTTTCTATTGCGCTAAAAGGTTTTATGCTTTGCTCTGCTGTTAGCTCCCCCGCTATTATAGAAGAAGCTGTTGCTATGCCCTCAACCTCAATCACTTTGCAAACTTCATACAGCAATATTATGGGAGTCAAAGTTCCTAAGCTGGAAATAGGACAATCAAAGGGCAGCATTTATCCCTATTCTTTTGTGCAGGTCAGCGCAGAGCTGGATGACGCTCTTGCCCGTTTAACAGAGTTTTTGCCTAAACTTTTTTACCTTTCAGAAGTAGAAAAAGCATGTAATATGCTGGCGGATGAAATACAAAAGACCCGCCGCAGAGTCAATGCCTTAGAGTATGTAGTTATCCCGGAAATTGAAGAGACAATTAGATTTATTAAAATGAAGCTGGACGAAAATGAGCGGGCGGCTACGATTAGGCTGATAAAGGTAAAGAATATGATACAAAGTCAAGAACAGTAATTTTTTGCACACTTGCAAAATAATAAAAATATTATATAATTAATACCATAAGGAGGACACCTATGGTTCGAAAAAGCAAAATAGAAGCTAAGAGTTTGATTAATGGTAAAGTTTTTAGCTTATTTTTTACAGTATTAGTAATGCAATTTCTGATTTCTATACTTATTTCTCTTTTTGCAAGTATTCCGTTATTTATTAATAAAGGTTTTGCCAGCATTAATATAATGGGCAATCCCGCAGGATTTGATGCTTTTTTAGAAGCTGTTTCCACAGATCCGTCGCTTACTATCTTAATTTTGCTCTTTAGTACGGTAGCCAGCCTGTTGGCTTATCCTTTGGCAATAGGCCAAACGCTATATTTTCTTAATGTTGGACAAGAACGCAAAGAAAAAGCTACTGATTTTATAAGGCCTTACGCTAGAACAATTAAGATAGCCATAGTAATGATTGGATTTACTTTCTTAGTTACTATTGGGATGATGTTGCTAATAATACCGGGGATTTATTTTGCGCTAAAATATGCTCTTTTGCCTCAAGTGCTTGCAGACAGGCCTGAATTGTCAATAAAAGAGACTTTTGCAGAAGCGGCAAGGCTATCTAAAGGGAATAAAGGTAAAATCTTTTGGCTGCCTTTGTCTTTCTTCTTTTGGATTCCTCTTATTATTATTACATTTGGGCTGGCTGTGATATATCTTATGCCTTACTATGAGACAGCCGGCGCAAGGCTATATCTAAATATAAAAGAAGAAATGAGCGCAAAGCCTGCCGAGCTACCTCAAAATGCAACGAGCGGTATGTATTCTAGCTATTTAGAAGGATAGTACTTGAATAGATTTTGATACACCTTAATTATAGTTACTTGTATATATCGAATATCGGAAAGAAAGGTCAAGCAAGAAGGGCTGCTTGCCAAAAGCGAATCCAAACTGCCCATTATTATTTCCAATTGCAAAAGTATAAAGTCCTTATCGCTTTGTGCTAGCGTATTATTATAAAGCTTTTGCTTTAGCAATATAAGCGGCGCTCTTATTTGCCCTACTTTTACCTGACTGTCAAAATAGTTAATTTCTTGTTTTTCTACAGCAATGCCAAGTTCATACAGCTCTTCTATTATCCCTTCGCACACCAGCCCGACTTCTTCTAGCTTTTCGCTTAAAGATTTTTCAAAATTTTTATAATCAATTTTCTTAATATCCAGCTGTTTTAAGTTAGTGCTGGGATTCTTTTTTTGCACCGCTTCAGCATTGTCTTTGTCAAGATAAACATTGTAAACTACAAAAAAATGTCCTTCTTCTTCCAATATATAGCTTGCTCCTCCGCCTTGGCGTGCCAAAATTGCTTCCGGCAATGCCTTGCCTCTTTCCGAATATGCGCTGCTGACTATTGCCCAATAGCTTTTTCTGATATTTGCCCGCTGAAAAGCAAAAAGCTCTTTGGATAAAAAGTTGCCCGACAGTAAATCTGCGCTAAGCGCGGTAATTGCAAAGCATAATAAGATTGCTATAGTGATAAAGATACCATTTTTTTGTCCCTTAAAGCCTTCCTTTTTTTTCTTTGCTTTTTTGTTATGTTCTTTTAGCTTTGGAGCTTGCTCCTCTAAGGCGGTTGAGTTTTTTTGTAATGTGGTGTTTTCTAAGGGCGTTGTTTCTTTATATGCAAAATAATTCTTTAAATAATAGCGGCTGTAGTCCACCTTGGGCTTATTAAAAAAAGGGTTATTATTCATAAGGAGTACTCAATTTTCTATTTTTATGTTATGCAACAAATGTGTATATAATTAATATTATTTATTAGAAAGGGGCGGCACGCTATACCCCTTGATAAAATTTTAGTTAAATTACTGGTTTTTTGGAATTATGGCATATTGACACCAACTAGTAATTATTGTATTATATATATAGCTAAGATTATATTTAAACTTAAATATATCTTGCATATTATTTATATTGAAATAACAAACACTCATTGGATATGTTACCGGAGGTGACAAGATATGAAAGGTAATCTAAAAAAGACGCATTCTCTTAAAAGGGCAAGATTTAATAAGAAGATAGTTGTTCTTATGATATTTATTTTTGCGTCTTTGCTTGCAGCATTTGGCGGAGTAGGTAGCAACTTCAATAGCGGCGGTCAACCTTTGGCTTATGCAGTAGAAGAAGGTACCGGAAAGACTGACTTAGGAACAGGAGGGCTTACTGTAGGCACTAATAATGTCAGGGCTTCTCAAGCTGATTTTACCCATGGCTCTACACCGGGAAGCCGGAGCGATTATAGAGTTAAAGGCAACACGCAGTCGGGGGTGCTTTCAATTACCGGCTCTTCAACAACAATGGGCTTCTTTGCTCCGGGTGTGAAATCTAGCGGCATGCATTTCACTTCAAAAATCAGGCCAAGCACAACTTTAAGAAGTTATATAAGCGACCCTGCTATAAAGGTTACTGCAAGGGCATTAGTGGATATATATTTACAAGATTATGTGAGCCATGATGCTGATAGCTCAGACTTTTGTAACATTTCTCTAGTTTGGCATCCAAGCAATTCTGTTACCAGCACTAGCACAACAGTTAGTAAGGCAGACTCTAGCGGAGGGATTAATCCTAATGTAGCCATAGGCAGTCTCAATACTTTTGAGCTTACTGCCTCAGGGCTAAATGCTGATGCATACTTAGAATTAACATTTAACGCTTTTGGTGCTAATACAGTAGTAACTCATCAAGAAGGCGGACTTTGGGGTATAGGCGAGACTACTGTATATGACTCAGGAGTAGGGCTTAAATTGGCCAATATTAGGATAGAAATACAGGTAAACCTTGTTTCTCCTTCAATGACACCCAATTCTACTTATGAAATTATAGGCGACCAATACAGGATGCCTGATTGCGAATATATAAAGACAAATGACTATATTATTATCCATAACAATCTTCGCGCCTCTAACAATCCTTTAACTGATACTAGTTTGGCTAATGTTAGACAAATCTACGGTATACCTTCCAATGAAGGCGTTGTTGCTTGGAAAGAGGGTAAGCCCACTGGCGAGGGACCATATCCGGATATACAAGGCTATTTTGAGTCGGGCGTCAGTTATCTAATTAGAGAAAATCCGCCTGGCACTCCGGGCAATTCAACTGACTACAATAATGGTAAGACCGCCAAGTTTTTAGTAAGGGCAGGAGTGCCTACCGGCGATGATGTACTGATTATGTCATATCTGCCTGTTGCCGGCTTTAATGTCCATTCTAGCCCCTTAACCATTAAGGTTGACAATGCTCTGCCTAACGCTCCTGAACTAGCGCCCAGCACAACCTTTATGCAGACAGTTAATGCCAATAAATATTTTAATAGCGACCTTATATTTAGTACTGATGAGAATTTTTTTACAGCCGATGCTCTGGCGCAGCAAGGAGGAGCTAAGGAATATATTTATTATACTACCAATGGAACAGACCCATTGCCCGGCACAGAATATACTCATATTTTAAGAGGCTATGATGCTAATGGGCAATTAGAGTATCACCCTTTAGATTTTTCCGGCTTTACTACTATGCCTCAAGATAATATCCCTTTAAAGATTCGCACTTTTGACGGAGTCGGCAATAGAAGCTCAATAGTGCAATATACAGTTCGGCTTGATACCAATGATTATCTTATCACCACTAGGTTTGGGCTTGGAGATTATCTGGCATACACCTCCGAGCAAAAAGTTCAGGCATTTTCTAAGCTGCAATTTTCTGAATCTTATGACCCTGTATCAGGCGCTCCTATCTTTGCACCTTCAGGTGCTACCAACCTTGACAATTATACTTATAAAAGGGAAGATAAGGTCACTATAAGGATAGAGCAAAATGCTATCCAACATAACAACTATAAGATTAATTACATAGTAGGCGGCGATTGGGCAACTGCAAATTATAATATAACAATGACGCAATCGGGAAGTGTTTACAGATACGATATGGTCTTTTATATTGCAAGTGCCACTCGAACTGATATTCGTATTTATTTTAAGAAAAAGGCAGAAGTTGTCGTTAATACAAGATCTAGAGAATATACGGGCAGCCCTCTTTTAGCTTCAGGAGTTGTAATTACCGCATTCAATCAAGATGGGGATAGGGATTATAATGTAAACTTTAATATTAAAGTTAAACAGGAAGATGAGCCTTCAAGCGCATACTCATCAGAGGGTTTTGTCAATGCGGGCACTTATAATTATTTGTGCGAAATAGAAAGCAATAAATATTTTGGCTCAACGGAGGGCACTTATACTATTACTAAAAAGTCTTCTGATGTTCGTGGCATAACAATGACCAATCTTATTTATGGCGCAGGCATGGATCAAGCTAGTATTATGTCGTTAGGACCTGACAGCAAGTTATCCGAAACTATTTCTTTCGGCGGTGTAGAAGGCACTTTTACTATTGAAAGCCCTTCGCCTTTTTCAGAAATTTTTCAACTGCCTGGAGTTGGTGACCATAATGTGCTGGTCAAATTTACTCCTAAAGACGCCGAAAATGCAGACCCTTATGACCCAAGATATAATTACGGTGCTTGCAAACTCAACTATAAAGAACATACCGAGTATGTAAGGATAACAGTATCGCATCAAGTGGTGGATGTAACTTTTGATGAGTCCACTTTTAATGCAGTTTTTTGCGGCGAGCCTTTAAGCGTAGTTGCAAACACTCCGCAAACGCCTGAGCCTCAACCGTTAGCTATAGAATATAAGTTAGTTGGGCAACCTGATGCTTCTTATACGGTACAGCCACCTACCAATGCAGGCACTTATGAGGTAAGAGCTACTATTATGCAGCATGCCAGCAATTACAAAGGTGAGATTTGTACTGAGGGGACAGAGCTAAAGTTCTTTATTGACAAGCGGGATATTGATGTAGTAATAGGACAAAACGGGCAACAAATAGCCGGACTGGAATGCTATTATGGCCACTTTTCTAAACCTAGTCAAGCTATGGGCCTAAAAGCAGGGCTTTATTTGGACGAATTAGATATTTTTGATGAAGGCATTCAAGAGATAGTGCCTGTATTATTTGATTTTGAGATTAGTTTAGCAGAAGCTAATGAGTTTGCGCCTCTCCCTACAGAATATCAAATGATTAGCTCCGGGAGTTATGACTTAAAAATCATTGTCAACAGCAATAATAACAGAGGCAGCGTGACTTATCCGCTGCTAATCAGAAAGGGTACAGAATCTTACGGACTACCCGGCAGTAATTTTACAATTAATTTCCCCGGTATTGAAGTAGATTTCTTTACAGGCGGCAATATAATATATGGTCAAAGACTGTCAGATTTGCGCTTTTCTAAAGGCGATGCTTATCGTGCCAGCTATAAAGTTTTCAATCGCACTATTATATTATCAGGCAGATTCGAAGTTTTTGAAAACATAGCCGACCCTGTGTTACCGGCCGGAGTATATTCGGATAGGCAGTTGCAATTTATACCCGACGACAGCACCAACTTTGGCATTGTTGCTGTAACTGTGCAAATTATAGTGGCAAAGGCTACTCCTAACTATAGCGAAATTACTATGTTGCCCATAGTATTTGGACAGAAAGTAGGAGAAAGTGAGCATCAAGGAGACGCTTACTTTATGTCTCAGGGTGTAAAAACAATAGTAGAAGGGACATTGGAAGTAATAGGCGAAGAAGTTGTTCCAAATGCAGGTACAATGAATATTCTGCATTCTTTTGTGCCCGAAGATACTGACAATTTTTGTTCTACTGAGAGCTTGTATATTCCCTTAACAATTAATAAAGCGGATGCAATTATCACTTTTGCAAAGGCTGTGGAAGAAGACGAGGACGGCAATTTAATAATTAAGGATATAAGGACTTATGGAGACAACTTTTCTTCTCCTGTTGTTACCACCGAGCCGGAAGGGCTAAATGTAGAGTTTACTTATATCTATGAGGGCAATGTAGTGAATATTACAGCCCAAAGTCCTGTAGGCATCTATTATGTGCATGCAGAAATTGTAGATAATAATTACAAAGGCACATTTGAAAACATTTTAGAAATAAAGCCTGCGGAATTGGCTCTTGCAGTCAACCCTGTCAACTCCTTATTGAGATATGGAATGTACTTAAATGAAGTTACTTTAACAGGAGGCTCTTGTACTGCTAAAGAAAGAAGCATAACAGGCACCTTTACCTTTGATTATCCTGACACATTGGCTGCTGATGTTGGTCCGACCAAATTTTTAGCTACATTTATAGCAGACCCTAATTTGTATGGCAGCAATTATCTTCCTCTTGAGGTTAACTTAACAATTAATGTGCAAAAGGCAGAGACACAGATTGTAATAGTAGAAGACAGCTTTGCTTCAGTATATAATGAGCAGGAACAAGCTCCGCAAGCAAGTGCAGAAGATGCAGAAGGAAATTCGCTGCAAATAGTTTACACTTTTACTAAGAATGGCGAAACATTTAATAATACCGTAACAGAAGCGGGCGACTATCAGGTAACTGTAACAGTAAATGACGAATA
>Ga0265293_10006638_pt1 | contig 18358 bp, 14 predicted proteins | sample Munlanlewell138R_FD_192505 | JGI IMG/M metagenome (GOLD analysis project Ga0265293, IMG submission 192505) | Leachate microbial communities from a municipal landfill in Southern Ontario, Canada - Leachate well 138R | ecosystem: Engineered > Solid waste > Landfill > Unclassified | place: Canada...
ATCCAGGAGCCGCGCCGTATGTGGAAGCGGTATTTGGTCACCAACTGCCAGTTCGCCTGGCTGTTGGTTAAGGCGTGGGTAGGTTGTCGCCTGCGGGGAGCTGGGCGGGGCCATTCTTGATGGTTAATAGCGAGAGAGGCCAAGCGAGGCAGCGGGCCGAAGCAATCTCAGGCCCCGGTATTGCCACGGCGCTGCGCGCCTCGCAATGACAGGGTTCTGCACTGTCGTTACCAGGGTTCTGATCACCTGTTATTGCAACCAGCCGTTTGCCAAAGGCATAGCGCGGCAGTTCGCGACGACGGAATCTCACGGCCAGGTACGTTCAATGGATGGCAAGATTGACAAGTAATCAAGTGTTCGTCGTTTCCGAGTCTGGGGCGTTGGCCCGAAGGTCGCCCACCCAAACCCCCTCCTGGGCCAAGCTCCACAACCTTGCGCAACCCGGCGCGGTGCCCCCAATGCCCGCGCTGTTTGCCGCCGATGCCAGCCGGGCGGAGCGCTATTCTCTGCAGGTTGGTGAGTTGTTTCTCGACTATTCAAAAAACCGGGTGGATGGCCGGGTGTTTGCGGCGTTGCTGGCCCTGGCGGAGGAGATGGATCTGGCGGGGCGGCGGGATGCCATGTTTGCCGGTGATAATGTGAATGTGTCGGAGTCTCGCCCCGCGCTGCATGTGGCGCTGCGGGGGGGTTCCGGGGTTGATGGGGGCGGGCCCGGTTCGCTGGGGGCGGGTATTCAGGCGCAGCTGGCGCGGGTGCGCGAATTCAGCGAAGCGGTGCGCGGTGGTGGCTACCGGGGTGTGACGGGGCGGCCAGTTACCGATGTGGTCAATATCGGCATCGGCGGTTCCGACATGGGGCCGAGGATGGTGTGCTCGGCACTCAGGGAGTATGGCCAGCCGGGTATTCGCTGCCATTTTGTCGCCAATGTGGATGGCGCGGAGATCAACCGCCTGCTTGAGGGGCTAGACCCTCACGGCACCCTGGTGATTGTTTCGAGCAAGTCGTTCACCACCCACGAAACCCTGTTGAATGCCGGCACGGTGCTGGCGTGGCTGGCGCGCTCCCTCGGGGTACCCAGGGAGCAGGCACTGGGTCAATTTGTGGGGATTACCGCCAACACAGCCGCTGCCCGCCAGTTTGGCATCGCGGCGGGGCGTATTTTCGACATATGGGATTGGGTGGGGGGGCGTTATTCCCTGTGGTCCGCCATTGGCTTGCCGATTGCCATTTATGTGGGGTTCGAGGGCTTTGCCGCGCTTCTCGCCGGTGCCCGGGAGATGGACAGGCACTTTGTCGAGGCGCCGATGGCGGCCAACATGCCGGTGATTCTTGCCTTGCTGGGCATTTGGTACCGGAATTTTCTCGGTGCCAGCAGCCAGGCGGTGGTGCCCTATTGCGAGCGCTTGGGCAATCTGGTGGGGCATTTGCAGCAACTGGATATGGAGAGCTGCGGGAAGTCCGTGTCGATCAGCGGCGAGCCGCTCGATTATCCAACCGGTTCTGTGATCTGGGGGCAGACGGGCACCAATGGCCAGCACTCCTTTTTCCAGTTGATTCACCAGGGCACCGATCTGATACCAGTGGACTTTATCGCTGCCATCAACGATCCGGCGAGTGATCCTAGGCATCATGATGCGCTGTTGGCCCATATGCTGGCACAGGGCGCGGCGCTGATGCACGGGCGCAGCGGTGAGCAGGTGCCGGCTTCAAGGCGGCACCCGGGTAATCGCCCTTCCAATACATTGTTGCTCAGCGAGCTCAGCCCCCATAACCTCGGGGCGTTGATTGCCCTGTATGAGCACAAGGTGTTCTGCCAGGCGAGCCTTTGGAACATCAACCCCTTCGATCAGTGGGGTGTCGAGCTGGGCAAGGTCATCGCCGGTCACCTGCTCGATGGCACCGGCGCACAAGCCCCAATCGACCCGTCCACCCATCGTTTGCGTCAAATTCTCCGCCACGGCCGCCCTTGGGCGTTGGAGGGCTGAAGCTGGCCTGGCAAGTTAAGGATGGGCGTGAGGCGTTTTTGTGGCAGCGGATGCGGCGGCTTGAAAGGCTTTTATAGACTTGGTTGACATGAGATTGCGTCGGGCCACGCAATGGTGCCCGCAGCCCTGTCATTGCGAGGGCGATCAGCCCCAGGCAATCTCAGGCACTATGTATTCACAAGGGCTATGTATTCACAAGGGCTATGTGTTCACAAGGGCTATGCGTTCACAGGGTCAAAGTACAGTCCCTGACGGCTGACGGTTACTTGCCATGGCAGTACACCCTGTAGCGCTGAAACCATTCACTGATCAAGAAGAAGCAAGTAGTTGTCCGCAAAGCGAATCAGATCCGAGGCGTTTGTGATGGCGAGCTTTTCCATCAGGTTGACCTTGTGGGTGCTCACCGTTTTCTCGCTGATGTGGAGTTTGCGGGCAATCTGGGTGTTGCTGAGGCCGGCGGCGATGTGGGTCAGCACTTCCTTCTCGCGGCGGCTGAGTTCTGGCTGGGCCTTGCGCTGAGCGTCGAGCAGGGATTGGATCATTCCCGCCGGCAGGTAGGTGCCGCCCCGTGCGACTTCCCTTATTGCCTCAATCAGTTCGCTCGGCTCACAGGTTTTGGAAATATAGCCGTTCGCGCCCGCCTGGAGCACCGCGCTGACGATGGCTACGCCTTCGTGCATCGTCACCACAAGGATTGGAAGGGTGGGGTGGCTTTCTCGCACCAACTTGATCAACGTCTGCCCGTTGGGGGGCGGCATCGACAGGTCGAGCAATAGCAGTTCGCAGGATTTTTCCGCCAGCGCGATGAGGGTTTCCTCGCCATTGGCGGCTTCGCAGCACACGCTGCAGTCTTCGCTGTGGTTGATCAGCTGGGCAAGGCCATTGCGTACCAGGCTGTGGTCGTCGGCAATCAAAACCTTGATCGGCTTTGAGTCGGCGGTTGACGGTGCGGTATCCCTATCTGGCACGGCGGGTTTCCAGTAATTCTGAATACAATGGATTGCGGCCTGGGCCAGGGCAACACCGGGGGATTTGTCACGGCTTGCAGTGCGAGACGCCTCTGGGGCCTTGGTCAACTGAAGCCAATCACCTTTCCATTGGAATTGTCGGTAACGGGCGAGGGCTTGGGTATCGGAAAATTCTGAATTTTGCCCCGGGGCACAAGGGGCTTTTGCGAACGATAATTTATCGTGGTTGACGGCGGATTACTTGCTCTGGTGGAGGTCTGCGTAGCGCAGCAGATCGGCGAAAGTCTTGAGCTGAAGCTTTTCCATGATATTGCTTTTGTGGGTGCTCACGGTCTTTTCGCTGATAAATAGCACCCTGGCAATCTCGTTGTTGCTAAGCCCTGCGGCGATCTGGGCGAGAATCTCCTTCTCGCGTTTTGACAGCGCAGGAGAGGGTTTGCGGCCAAGGCCAAGACTGCCAACGGATTTCAGGATGTCGGGGGAAAGATAGTTTTTTCCAGCGGCCACCTGGCGTATTGCCCTGAGCAGAATATCGGGCTCGCTGTCCTTGGTAATGTAGCCGTTGGCTCCCGACTCCATGCTCAGTTTCGCCATGGCCGGGTTGTCCTGCATGGTCACTACCAGGATGGGTAGCTCGGGTTTTATTTCGCGTATCGCTTCGATGAGGGCGGGGCCGCTGGGGGAGGGCATGGATAGATCGAGCAGCAGCAGCGAATAGTCGTTGCTGGCGATCAATGACAGCACCGAGGCACCGTCCGCCGCCTCGGATTTTACTGCCATATCGGCTTCATTGTTGATCAGTCGGCAAAGTCCATTGCGCACCAGGCTGTGGTCGTCCGCGACCAGTAGATCAATCATTGGTTGCGGTGTTTCGTGATCGAATTCTGTGCCAGACATTGCTTCAGGCTTCCTCGTCGGCGTGTTGATCGGAGGCGATGTCGACCGCGGCGCCTTGATCGATCCCCAGCCAGGCCAGCACCCGTGTGCCCTGCTCGGGCGTGGAGTGGATTTCGAGCTTGCCTCCGCAGGCCGCGGCCCGTTCATGCATACCCTGTATGCCATAACCCTGACGGATATCGGGCGGCTTCGCGCCGATCTCCATGGCTATCGGCGCGCCGCCAATGCCATTGTCGCGAATGTCGATGAGCAAGTGCCCGTCGACCTGATCGAGCAGGATAGCGACTTCGCTGGCGCGGGCGTGGCGTACGATGTTGGTCAGGCTCTCCTGCACGATCCGATAGGCATTGATGGTGACGTTTTCAGGAAGCACAAGGGATTTTGGTAGCCGGTTGTCAAATGTACAGCGGCTGGCGAACGCCTCACCGAAATCGTTGACGAGACCCTCGATGGCGGCGGCGAGACTGATTTCAAGGGCAGGTTCACGGATGCCGTGGGCCAGCTTTCGCATGCTCTCGATGCAGTTGTCGATACCTGCCTTGAGGTTGTCGAGGGCGCTGTCTGTTTCGGGGGAGTTGTCGCCTAGCCCTGAGCGGCGGAGCATTGCCAGTTGCATTCGGGTGGCGCTGAGCTGCTGACCCAGATCGTCGTGGATGTCGCGGGCGATGCGCTTGCGTTCTTTCTCGCGCTGGCTTTCCTGGTGGTGCGCGAGAGCCTGCAATGCCCTCCGCGCGGTTTCCGTTTCCTCCCGGCTGGCATTGATCTGCGCGATCTGGCGCTGCTGCTGGCGGTGGGCCTTGAACAAAGCCAGCTTCCATTGGTGGTGCCAGTAGTTGATCAGAACCCAGAAAAACGCCACCAGCAATGTGCCCCACCAATGGCTGGCGTATGGGCTGGAACTCCGCAGGGCTTTCTCTTCTTCGGTACTTACCAGCAGGGTGAATGGGTAGGGCGTCAGATCGCGCCAGGCGAGCAGGCTTGGGTTGCCGGATGGCGTTCCCGGTAGAACGGCACGGGTCGGCTGCTTTTCGATAAGACCCTTGATGACTGCCACATTGTGATCCTGACGGAACACGGCGACGCTGGAGGCGTCAGCGGAGGCAACGGCGCGGCCATCCTTTCTGAACAGGATCACGTTGCCGCCGACGCTGTGCCTGAGGCCGAGAATTCCAGCGAATTTCTGGTCTGGGTCCATGGCGACCACGATGGCCCCCGGCGCGGCATCCGCCCCGTCCAGCTCAAACCTGCGACCAATATAGGCATAGCGTTGTTGGTCGGTAGAGTTGCTGGTGGTTTCGCTGATTTGCAGCGGGTCATTGTTTTTGCCTCGCAGGTAATTGTGCAACCGTTGCCAGTTGAGGCTGCTCCAGGCCGGGGAGTTCTCGTGGGTGACAAATCGTATCCGCCCCTTGCTGTCGACGATCATCACCTCGAAAACGCTGGAGGCGTTGAGCTTTTCCATCATGGCAAGTGTTTCGGTGAATGCCTGTGGCGACCTGACGTAATTGCGGATCAGCTCAGTGATCAGCAGCTCGTTTCTTTTCAGCAACGACATGGTGGTAGTGGCCCCCACGTCAGCGAGCTGTTCCAACTTTCTCTGGCTGAGATCAATCAGGTGGGTTTCGTTGTGGTATTCATGGAGCAGGGCGGAGACGCCAATCAATGCTATCCCCGCGAGGGTCTGGCCCACCGCTTTGACTCTGCTTGGCTGATCCATCGATGGGGGGTTATCAGGTCGATTTGTCACGGATTGTAGTGGTGTCTGCCCGTGGGGGTCGTCCGGCTGCCGTGCCTTGGCAGGCTGGCCAGTGCTCCGAAGGTGAGCCATCAGCTGGTAGCCGAGGTGGCGAAGGCGCTGGCTGACAGTCAGCTTGGTGGATCGGGGCACGGGTTTTCCTGATAGATAACAAGTTCCACGGCAGCCTTGGGGCGCCGCCAGGTTGTTGAGTTTGGGTGATTTTGGCCCGACCTGCCATTTTGGGAGGTAAGGCCTGCCTGAAACCTGTCTTTCTCGACGCTATTCCGTTGGCATCGATGAGACGGTTCGCTTGTGATGGCTGCAAAAGCGCCTGGTGTTGGTGTATTCCCATTAGTTGGGAATGCGGCTTGCCCTCCGCGATACGCCATTGGCTGTATCATTCTGGCTCCGCTGGTGCCGGCCCGGGTTCTTCCGGCGGGTCGACGGGGCGCGAATTATCTTGCCAATGGGCAATAAAGGCAACAGGCCAATGTTGCCATTGGTCGGCTTTTCGGTCAGTTGTCCATCCAGGGTCTGAAAAGACGGATGGATGGTTGGGATCGGCGACCGGAATGACTTGTTGCCGCCTCTATTCCTTTCAATAATCAATCTAGCAAGAAGCGCTAAGTGTCAGAATTTTCTGATTTTTTGCGCCTTCTCTTGCCAAGGAATCTCTGGCTGTCTACTACTGCTGGAGAACCGCTGATCAGTTGGTTTTTGCGATGGCCTAATGCCGAGCTACGCGCTCAGCCAAGGGCTCCTCGCAGTGACAAATAATCAGAGATCCCCCCGCTTTCCAGAGATGGCAGTGGGCATTCAATCAAGGACAATCTGTGGTGAGCGAAGGGGCAGTGATCGATTTCCAGGATATTTTCGAGTACGCGCCGGATCCCCTCATCGTCATTGCCGTGGAAAGTGGTGGTGCTTTCAGATTTGTGAAGGCCAATCTGGCGGTGGAGCGTTTGAGCGGCATCAGCCGGGATAAGCTTTTGGGGGCAGTGCTCGAGGATATCTGTCCACCCGACCAGGCTGTGATTTTGGCCGATCACTATCGCCGTTGCCTTGCGCTCGGGGAGCTGGTGGAGTTTCAGCAGGTGGTCGATACGCCTGCCGGCCGCCTGGCTTGGCAGGTGAGGGCACGTCCGTACTGTTCCGCCGGTGAGACATCCCATGTCATTCTGGTGGCCCGGGATGTGACGATCATTCGCGATATTGCCCAGCAGTTGAATGGCCTCGACGGTCAGCTTCCCGGTGTTCTTTATCAACTGAGCTATTCGCCGCAAGAGGGGTGGCGATGCCGGTTCCTCAGTGCCAATTCGGTCAGCCTGCTTGGCCTGACCCCTGATCAGGCCGTGGCGGATGTGGGCGCTTTACTGGGCCGTATTCATCCCGATGATTACGATCGCGTCATCGAGGAGAGCATGGAATGCGCCGCCACGCTCAAGAGTTGGTATAGCGAGTTTCGGATAAGGTGCCAGGATGACCGTATTCTGTGGGTCGCCGCCCATGACATTCCGCAAAAACTGGGTGATGGCACTGTCTTGTTTACCGGCTACCTCAACGATGTCACCGAACGGAAATTGTTGGAAGAATCCTTGCGTCTGAGTGAGCTGCGCTATCGGCAGTTGGTGGAAAATGCCAGTGATATCATCGCCACGGTGGACGCTGAGGGGCGGCTCAGCTACGTGTCGCCAAACTGGCAGGCTTATCTCGGTCACGAGCCCGGCGAGGTGATGAACAGCAATATCAGCGAGTATATCCACCCCGAGGATTTGCCCCGCTATCGCCAGTTCTTGCTGCGATTTTTCCAGGTGCCCGGTACCAATGACGGCGTGGAATATCGCGTCCGCCATAAGGATGGGCGGTGGTTTTGGTACTCCGCCAAGGTGTCGCCGCTCTTTGATGGGTCCGGTACGCTCGAGAATCTTATGTTCATCGCCCGTGATACCAGTAAGCAGAAGGCCCTGGAGCAGGAAATTCGCCGCTTGGCCGAGCACGATGCCGTTACCGGCCTTGTGAATCGCGTTGCGTTCATGGCGCGCCTCGGGCAGGCCTTGGAGGAGGCGGCACGGACCGGTGTCGGCTTTGCCCTGCTTTACCTCGATCTCGACCGTTTCAAGCAGGTCAACGACAGCCATGGCCACGGAGTGGGCGACAGGTTGCTAAGGCTGGTGGGGGAGAGGATCTGCCACGCGATACGCAGCACTGATCTGGTGGGCAGGATTGGCGGCGATGAGTTCATGATATTGCTTAACGGTTCGGTCACGGCGCAACTGGCGCATTCCATTGGACAAAAGGTGTGCGATGCCCTGGCGTCACCGTTTTACATCGACGATGTTTGCCTGGTTATTGGCGCGAGCGTGGGTGTGGCCTTATACCCTCTGAATGGTGTCGAGCAGGACGCCCTGTCCCGGGCGGCGGATGTCGCCATGTATCGCGCCAAGGCGTTGGGGGGTGGGAAAGCGTTGCTCGCCTAGGAATCTCCGGCTGATTTGGCTTTTTCGTTCCTGAAACCGAATTCCCATCACGGGGCAGCACATTACAAAAAAGGGTTACCTTTCGGTAACCCTTTGATGTTTTTACAATTTGGCTCCGCCTGCTGGACTCGAACCAGCGACCCAATGATTAACAGTCATTTGCTCTACCGACTGAGCTAAGGCGGAATGGTCTGTGCTGAGGCCGCGTATATTAGTGATGGGGTCCTGCCCCGTCAACCCTGGATTCGGGAAAATTTTGGGGTAACTGGCGCTTGGTGGTTTTTTGGCCAGCGGCCGCATCCCCGGGGTGAATTTCCCTATAATCCCCGTTGTTTTCGAACCCTCGGTGATCCATGAAGCCCTTTCGCATCGTCAGTGACTACCGGCCCGCCGGGGATCAACCCCAGGCCATCGACGCCCTGGTGGCGGGGCTGGAGGCGGGGCTTGCCGCCCAGACCCTCTTGGGTGTGACCGGGTCCGGCAAGACCTTCACCATCGCCAATGTGATCGAGCGCCTGCAGCGGCCGGCCATCGTCCTCGCCCACAACAAGACCCTGGCGGCGCAGCTGTACGGGGAGTTTCGCGAGTTTTTCCCGGATAACGCGGTGGAGTATTTCGTCTCCTACTACGACTATTACCAGCCCGAGGCCTATGTGCCGTCCTCCGATACCTATATCGAGAAGGACGCCTCCATCAACCAGCATATCGAGCAGATGCGGTTGTCCGCCACCAAGGCGCTGATGGAGCGGCGGGATGTGGTGGTGGTGGCCACGGTGTCGTCCATCTACGGTCTCGGCGATCCGGCGTCGTACCTGAAGATGGTGCTGCACCTGGTGAAGGGGGATCGGGTCGATCAGCGGGACATCCTGCGCCGCCTGGCGGAGTTGCAGTATGCCCGCAACGACCTCGACTTTCGCCGCGCCACCTACCGGGTGCGGGGGGATGTGATCGATGTGTTCCCCGCGGATGCCGAGGATCAGGCTCTGCGCATCGAACTGTTCGACGAGGAGATCGAGGCCCTCAGCCTGTTCGATCCTCTCACCGGGGAAGTGCTCGGCAAGGTGCCGCGCTTCACCGTCTACCCCAAGACCCACTACGTGACGCCGCGCCAGACCATCCTCGACGCCGTGGAGCGCATCGCCGACGAACTGCGGGAGCGCCTAGAGCAGCTGCGCGCCATGGATAAGCTGGTGGAGGCCCAGCGCCTCGGCGAGCGCACCCGCTACGACCTGGAGATGATGCGCGAACTGGGCTACTGCAACGGCATTGAGAATTACTCCCGCTACCTCTCCGGTCGCCCCCCGGGAGCGCCGCCGCCGACCCTGTTCGATTACCTGCCCCCCGACGCATTGATGGTGATCGACGAGTCCCACGTCACCATTCCCCAGCTGGGGGCCATGTACCGGGGCGACCGCTCCCGCAAGGAAACTCTGGTGGAATTCGGCTTTCGCCTGCCCTCGGCCCTCGACAACAGGCCCATGCGCTTCGACGAGTGGGAGCGCATCGCCCCCCAGGCCATCTATGTGTCCGCCACGCCGGGCAAGTACGAGGAGGCCCACGCCGGCCAGGTGGTGGAGCAGGTGGCGCGGCCCACGGGTCTGGTCGACCCGGAAATCGAGGTGCGCCCGGCCACCACCCAGGTGGACGACGTGCTCGGCGAGATCCGCCGCTGCGTGGCGGCGGGGGACAGGGTGTTGATCACCACCCTCACCAAGCGCATGGCGGAGGATCTCACCGAGTACCTGGACGAGCACGGGGTGAAGGTGCGTTACCTGCACTCGGATATCGAGACCGTGGAGCGGGTGGAGATCATCCGCGACCTGCGCCTCGGCGAGTTCGACGTGCTGGTGGGCATCAACCTGCTGCGGGAAGGGCTCGATATGCCCGAGGTGGCCCTGGTGGCGGTGCTGGATGCGGACAAGGAAGGCTTTTTGCGCTCCGAGCAATCACTGATCCAGACCATCGGCCGCGCCGCCCGCAACCTCAACGGCCGCGCCATCCTCTACGCCGATCGCGTGACCGGATCGATGCAGCGGGCCATGGATGAAACGGAACGGCGCCGCACCAAGCAGCTGGCCTTCAACGCCGAGCACGGCCTGACCCCCAAGGGGATTCACAAGTCCGTGGCGGATATCATGGAAGGTGCGGTGCTGTACGGGCCCGCCAAGGGCAAGAAGCGCAAGGCGGCGGAGGGCAGGAACCGCCACGACGACGGGGTGCCCGGCGTCGATACCCTGAAAAGCCTCGCCAGCCAGATCGCCGCCCTGGAGGAGCAGATGTACAAGCACGCCCGCAACCTGGAATTCGAGGAGGCCGCCGCCCTTCGGGATCGCATCCACGCCCTGCAGCAGCGGGAGCTAAAGGCGGTGTGATACTGCGCGCGGCAGCCTTGCCCGAACACAGCGCCGCACCCAAGCTCTTGCGTCAGACGTCAGACGTCAGACGTCAGACGTCAGACGTCAGACGTCAGACGTCAGACGTGACGCGTGAGAACGCCCCTCAAATAAAATCCAGATCCGGATTGCCGTCGAGAATTTCCCGCAGCTCGTCCCTGTCATCGGTCTTCTGATCGAGGATTTCCTTCACGAACCTCAGGTAGACGGTGTACACCAGGGGCGGCTTGCCGGGCTCCTCCACCACAAAGAACGGCGCCCGGTCGACCCCCAGTTCCCCGGCCAGCAGCATGCCGGGTGAGGCGAGGTCGCGCTCGTCGGCGATGAGGATTTCGTCGATCCGGTCGAGTTGTCCGGCCTGCCGCATCTTGTGTTCCACCTCGCCGCATTTCTGGCAGGGGGAGCCGTCGGCGAGGATCTTCTTGACCATGGTGATCTTCATGGGGGTGTTCCCAGGCTATTTGCTGTCGCTCACATTGACGGCGTGGAGGCCGCATTCCTTCATGGTGGCTTCCTCCCACCACCAGCGGCCCTCCCGCTCGTGCTGGCCGGGGCCCACGGGGCGGGTGCAGGGCTCGCAGCCGATGCTGATGAAACCCCGGTCGTGGAGGGGGTTGTAGGGCACCTGGTTGGCGCGGATGTAGTGCCATACCTGGGCGGAGGTCCAGTTGGCGAGGGGGTTGTACTTGGTGAGGCCCGCGCCCTTGCGGGCAAAGGCGCGGTCCTCCTGGATCACCGGGATGGCGGCGCGGGTGCCGGGGCTCTGGTCGCGGCGCTGGCCGGTGATCCAGGCGTCCAGGGTCAGCAGCTTGGTGCGCAGGGGGCCGATCTTGCGGATGCCGCAGCATTCCTTGTGATCGTCCCGGTAGAAGCTGAACAGGCCCTTTTCCCGCACCAGGGTCTGAACCTGGGCGGCGTCGGGGAAGAGGGTTTCGATGGGGATACCGTAGTGGTCCCGCACCCGCTCGATGAACTGGTAGGTCTCCGGGTGCAGGCGGCCGGTGTCCAGGGAGAAGACCTGGATGTCCTGGCGGATGCGGAAGGCCATGTCCACCAATACCACGTCCTCCGCGCCGCTGAAGGAGATGGCGATATTGTCGTGGTGCGCCAGGGCGTGGGCGAGGATCTGTTGCGGGGATTGCGCCGATAGCCGGGCGTCCAGGTCCACCACGTTCAGGCGTTGGTCGTTCATCGGGGTTTCTCGTGCGGTCATGGCTGGCTTCCTGCGAGGGGTGGCGACAGTGCCGGGCGTGGACTATAGCCCAGCTACCCGGTGCCCTAAAAATACCGGAGAGGCATAGGGTTATAACAGCTGGTTTGCTTGCGGTGTGGATCCACGGTAGAGTTGCCGCCCTGATTCCGGGGTCGCTGCGGCCCCTGTTTGCCACTCTTCAAAGCCCCGGGGACCGCTGTGGAAATTGCCTGTCTTGATCTCGAAGGTGTACTCATTCCTGAAATCTGGATTGCCTTTGCCGAAAAAACCGGCATCGAGGCGCTCAGGGCCACCACCCGGGACATTCCCGATTACGACGTGCTGATGAAGCAGCGCCTGCGCATCCTCGACGAGCACGGCCTCGGCCTCAACGAGATTCAGGAAGTGATCGCCACCCTGGAGCCCCTCCCGGGCGCCAGCGAATTCACCGGCTGGCTGCGGGAGCGGTTCCAGCTGATCATCCTGTCGGACACCTTCTACGAATTCTCCCAGCCCCTGATGCGCCAGTTGGGCTTTCCCACCCTGCTGTGCCACAAGCTGGAGGTGGACGGCAACGGCCGGGTGGTGGATTACCGCCTGCGCCAGGCCAACCCCAAGCGCCAGGCGGTGGTTGCCCTGAAGAGCCTGTATTACCGGGTGATCGCCTGTGGCGATTCCTACAACGACACCACCATGCTGGCGGAGGCCGACGCCGGCATTCTCTTCCACGCCCCGGACAACGTGATCCGCGAATTCCCCCAGTTCCCCGCCGTGCACAGCTACGGGGATCTCAAAAAGGAATTCATCAAGGCCAGCAACCGGCCGCTGAGTCTTGGCTAATACGGGCTACCCGTAGCGGGTAGCAGGCCCCTGCATCACGGCAGTGATACCCTTCCCTGCACCCTGCACCCTGCACCCTGCACCCTGCAACGTATCACCCGTCACGTGAAACGTCCCCTTCCAGCGCCCGCATCAACACCGCCACCTTCTGCACCGACTCCTCGTACTCCCGCTCCGCCACCGAGTCGGCGACGATACCGCCGCCGCCAAAGCAGTGGATGCACCCATCCCTGGCGGTGAGGGTGCGGATGGCGATGTTGGTGTCGAGGCGGCCATTGGCGCTCATGTAGCCGATGCTGCCGCAGTAGATGCCCCGGGGGCTGGGCTCCAGTTCGGCGATGATTTCCATGGCGCGCTTTTTCGGGGCCCCGGTGATGGAGCCGCCGGGAAAGGCGTCCCGCAGCAGGTCAAGCGGTGTGCTGTCCGGCGCTAGGGTGCCGGTGACGGTGCTCACCAGGTGGTGGACATTGGCGAAGCTCTCCAGGGCAAAAAGCTTCGGCACCCGGATGGAGCCCGGCCGGCAGTGCTTGCCGAGATCGTTGCGCAACAGGTCGACGATCATCAGGTTCTCCGCCCGGTCCTTGGTGCTGTTCATCAGGGCGATGGCGTTGTCCTCGTCCTCCGCCAGGGTGCGCCCCCGGGGGATGGTGCCCTTGATGGGCTTGGTCTCCACCTGGCCGAGGGAGACCTTGAGAAACCGCTCGGGGGAACAGCTGAGCAGCGCTTCCCCGTCCCAGTTCAGATAGGCGCCGTAGGGCGAGGGCAGGGCGCGGCGCAGCACCTGATAGGCGGCCCAGGGGTCCCCTTCGCAGGGCGCGGCAAAACCCTGGGCGAAATTCACCTGGTAGCAGTCGCCGGCGGCAATGTACTGCGCGATGGCGGCGATGGCGGCCAGGTACTGTGCCCGGGGAATCGTCGGGGAGAACGGCGCGGTGAGGCGAAAGGGTGCGGGTGGCGGAGATTCGGCGCCGTTGAGACAGGCGAGGATGCGCTCCCGGGCGGTTGGCTGGCAGGCCGGGTGAAACACCAGCCAGCCGCGCCGCGCCTGGTGATTGATGATCAGCCCCCAGCCATACCAGCCGAGCTTCATGCCGGGCAAGGGTGGTTCGCCACCGGGGGCGGGGGGCAGCCCGAGCAGCGACGATCCGAGGTCGTAACGCCAGTACCCCATAAGGCCACCCACGAAGGGCAGGTGGGCATGGCTTTCCCCCACGAGGCCCTGGGTGGCGAGCAGTTCGTCGGCGGCGCGGAAGGGATCGGCGGCGCAGGGCTCGAGGGTGCCGTCGGCGCGGCTCAGCCGAGTGCCGTCGCGTCCAGCCTGCAGCCACCACTGGGGCAGGGCGGTGATGATATCGAAGCGCCCCTGCAGCGAGCGGGGCTTGCCGCTGTCGAGCCAGATTGCGCCATCCAGGTGGCGCAGGCGGGCGAACAGGGGCGCCACCTCGGCCTGGTAGGGGAAGTCGATGATCTCGGGCGCGGCTGCCATGGCGCGGGTTCTCTCGGGTGTCGGCGCGGGTTTGCGGACGGCTATACTGGCTGTGCCACCATCCGTCACGCACCGGGTTATTATGCCTTTCATTCCCCTCGAAAAGCGCGAACGCCTCGAAAATGGCTATTGCCGGCGATTCGCGGCGGGCAAGCACCGCGTCCTGTTGATCCACAGCGATGGCGAGACCGTTGTCATCGACGAACGCTGCCCCCACGACGGCGCGTCCCTGGCCAAGGGGCGAATTGCAGCGGGCTGCATCCGCTGCCCCAAACACGGTATTCACTTCAGTCTCGCCAGTGGCGCGGCCCAGGGGGGCGAGGCGGTGGCGGCGGTGCCGCCCCTTCGTCGGCTGCCCGTGGTCGAGCAGGGCGGCTGGGTGGGGACGGTGGTCGATTAAGCGCCACGGGTGACGACCTGTCGTTGGATAGGTAGCTTCCATCGTCAAGATGCATAGAGTGGCGGCTTTTGACGCTGCCAGCCGGCATTGATACGAGGGTTTCACCATGACTGTACGATTCGACGGCCGCGTGGCAATTGTCACCGGTGCGGGCCAGGGACTTGGTCGCGCCCATGCCTTGGGCCTGGCTGCCCGCGGCGCCAGGGTGGTGGTCAACGATCTGGGTGTCGACGGCGCGCCGAGCGATGCGGCCCTCGATACTGTGGCCCAGATCATCTGCGTGACCCCCATCGCCAGAACGGCGATGACCGAGGGAATGATGGACGAGCGCGCCCTCGACCTGTTCGACCCCGCCGATGTCACGGTGGCGGTGCTGGCGCTATGTGCGGAGAATGCCCCCAACAAGACCATTTTGTCCGCCGGCGCCGGCTGCTTTGGCGCCAGTCTGATCCGCGAAACCCCCGGGATCTATCTGGACCCTGCGGAGCGCACGCCGGAGAGGGTACTCACAGCACTCGCCGACATCACCGATGCCGAGGCCGCCGAGGCGATAGCCACGAGCCCCGCCCATACGTTGAAATTTGTCCGCCAGGCGGCAGCGGCGCGGGGCATCGATCTGTCGGACGCGAGCTGGGGGCCCAAGGGATAATCGCCTTCTTTCTCGGACACCCACAAAAATGCCCCGCGATGCGGGGCATTTTGGTTAGTGCAGGGCGTGGGCCGCCCGCGGGTTGCTGTCAACGGGTGGGCAAGGCCATCAACCGAACTGGTTCATGGTGTTGTCCTTGCCCCCGGCCTTGAGGGCGGCTTCCCCGGAGAAGTACTCCTTGTGGTCGTCGCCGATATTGGAGCCGGACATGTCCTGGTGCTTGACGGTGGCGATGCCCTCGCGAATTTCCCGGCGCTGGACACCGGCCACGTAGGCGAGCATGCCCTCGTCGCCGAAGTAACCCTTGGCCAGGTTGTCGGTGGACAGGGCCACGGTGTGGTAGGTGGGCAGGGTGATGAGGTGGTGGAACACACCCGCCTCCCGTGCCGCATCCGCCTGGAAGGTGCGCACCCGCTCGTCCGCCTCGCGGGCCAGTTCGGAGTCGTCGTACTCGGCGCTCATCAGGCGGGCACGGTCGTAGCCGGCGAGGTCGCGGCCCGCCTCCTGCCAGGCATCGAACACCTGCTGGCGGAAATTCAGCGTCCAGTTGAAGGACGGGCTGTTGTTGTAGACCAGCTTGGCGTCCGGCACCACGGCGCGGATGCGGTTGACCATGCGGGCGATCTGGCCGACGTGGGGCTTTTCGGTCTCGATCCACAGCAGGTCGGCGCCGTTTTGCAGTGAGGTGATGCAGTCGAGCACCACCCGGTCCTCGCCGCTGCCGGCGCGGAACTGGAACAGGCCGCTGGCCAGGCGCTTGGGGCGCAGCAGCTTGCCGTTGCGGTTGAGCACCACGTCGCCGTTGTTCATGGCTTCGGGGGTGATTTCCTCGCAATCCAGGAAGCTGTTGTACTGATCGCCGAGGTCCCCGGGGGCATGGGTGACGGCGATCTGCTTGGTGAGCCCGGCGCCCAGGGAGTCGGTGCGGGCGACGATCACGCCGTTATCCACGCCGAGTTCCAGAAAGGCGTAGCGCACCGCGCGGATCTTGGCGAGAAAATCCTCGTGGGGGACGGTGACCTTGCCGTCCTGGTGGCCGCACTGCTTCTCGTCGGATACCTGGTTTTCCAGCTGGATGCAGCAGGCGCCGGCCTCGATCATCTTCTTGGCCAGCAGGTAGGTGGCCTCGGCGTTGCCAAAACCGGCATCGATGTCGGCGATGATCGGCACCACGTGGGTCTCGAAGTTTTCGATCCTGTTGAGGGCGGCTTTCTCCGCAATCTGGTTGCCGGCGTCGCGGGCGGCGTCGAGCTCCCGGAAGAGGTGGTTCAATTCCCAGGCGTCCGCCTGACGCAGGAACGTGTAGAGCTCCTCGATCAGTGCCGGCACGGCGGTTTTCTCGTGCATGGATTGATCCGGCAGGGGGCCGAACTCGGAACGCAGGGCGGCGATCATCCAGCCGGAGAGGTACAGGTAGCGCTTGTCGGTGGTGCCGAAGTGCTTCTTGATGGAAATCAGCTTCTGCTGGCCGATGAACCCGTGCCAGCAACCCAGGGATTGGGTGTAGGCGCCGCAGTCGGCATCGTAGGCGGCCATGTCGCGGCGCATGATGTCGGCGGTGTAGCGGGCGATGTCGAGACCGGTGCGGAATTGGTTCTGTACCCGCATGCGGGCAGCGGATTCGGGATTGATGGCATCCCAGCCGCTGCCGCGCAGCTGTCGCAGCTTGGTGAGAATGGCGATTTCATTGGCATAGCTGGTCATGGTGGTGCTCCCCTGATGGTTGGTGATCGGTGACCCCGAAAGGTTGCGCGCAGTTTGCGAACCGTGACATGATTTACCTAGTTTATTTTTTTTATTTAAGGTATTCATGATATGAATATAAACAGGATCGACCTCAATCTGCTGGTCTACCTCGACGTATTGCTGCGGGAGGGCAACGTGACCCGTGCCGCCGAGCAGCTGGGCCTCAGCCAGCCGGCCATGAGCAATGGCCTCAAGCGCCTCAGGGATTTGTTCAACGATCCGCTCCTGGTGCGCACCAGCGACGGCATGGCCCCCACCGATCGCGCCCGGGAATTGCAGCCCCTGGTGCGGGAGGCGCTGCTGTCCATCGAGAAGGCCATCGAACCGAAATCAGGGTTTGATGCCGCCAATGCCCAGCGGGTGTTCCGCCTGATGGTCAGTGATTACACCGAGTCCACATTGATCCCGGCCCTGCTCGATCGCCTGCAGGCGGAGGCCCCGGGCATCGTGCTCGACGTGCTCGCCCCGGGTGACATGAGCTATGACGATGTGGAAAAGGGCCGGGTGGATATGGCCATCAACCGCTTCGATACCCTGCCGCCGGCGTTTCACCAGGTGAGCCTTTGGAAGGACCACTACGTGTGCATGCTCAACGTCAACAATCCGGTGCTGGAGGACTTCACCCTCGACAATTACCTGGCGGCGCCCCACGTGTGGGTGAGCAAGACCGGCATGGGGGCATCGAAGGGCATCAATCTCGATGACTCCCGGCGCCTCGGCTGGGTCGACACGGCGCTTCGCCAGCTCGGCAAGCAGCGCCAGATCCGCATTTACACCCGCCACTACCTGGCGGCGATGCTGCTGGCCCAGCAGAAAAACGTCATCGTCACGCTGCCCAGCAAGGCGGCGCGTATTTTCAAGGGCTACGAGGCGGTGGCCATTCACAAGCCACCGTTTCGCGTGCCGCCCATTCACCTCACCATGGCCTGGTCGCCACTGCTGCAGCACAACCCTGCCCACCAGTGGATGCGCCGCCTGGTGACGGAGGTGGCCAAGGGGATCGACGACCTGGACCGCCGCGACCCCTTGTGGAAGTGAGGGCCAAGCCCTCGGCTATGGTACATTCACAAAACTTATAGTTGTTATCAACAAAATAACCTGGATCAATCGCTGACCCGCTACCTAGAATGCCGGCCAATTGCCGTGGGGCAATATCCGTCACGCCAGGGGAGCCAGCCGATGACCAGCCAATTCGCCAACACCGCCGCCATTTCGGACCATGTCGACATCGCGGGTCTGCGTGTCCACCGTGCACTGTTGAGCCTCGTGAACGACGAGGTGCTGCCGGGCACCGGTGTGGACGAAGCGCTGTTCTGGCGGGGATTTGCCGCACTGGTGGCGGAATTCTCCCCGGCCAATCGCCAGTTGCTGGCGCGCCGGGAGGTGCTTCAGGCGCAGCTCGATGCCTGGCACCGCGCCCGCCGCGAGCGACCGTTCGATGCCGGCGATTACCGGGAGTTTCTCCTGCGCATCGGCTATCTGGCGGACGACGAGGCCCCCTGCGCTATTGCCACCACCGGGGTCGACGACGAGATCGCCCGCATGGCCGGCCCCCAGCTGGTGGTTCCGGTAAGCAATGCGCGCTTT
>Ga0265293_10006639_pt1 | contig 18358 bp, 16 predicted proteins | sample Munlanlewell138R_FD_192505 | JGI IMG/M metagenome (GOLD analysis project Ga0265293, IMG submission 192505) | Leachate microbial communities from a municipal landfill in Southern Ontario, Canada - Leachate well 138R | ecosystem: Engineered > Solid waste > Landfill > Unclassified | place: Canada...
GGCAGGTGTTCAAAAAGGGATAGAAAAATATTCTAAAATACTCATGCCCCTGTTGGTGGTGTTGTTAATTATTTTGGTTATCCGTTCATTAACCTTACCTGGTGCCGCTGGTGGAGTTCAATTTTTATTCAAACCTGATTTCAGTAAAATAACCACCAAGACCATATTGGAAGCTTTAGGTCAGGCCTTTTTTTCACTCAGTATCGGCATGGGAACGTTAATTACTTATGGCTCTTATATTCAGAAAAAAGACAGGCTGGAATCCACTGCTGTTTCCGTGGCTGTTGCTGATACTTTAGTTGCTGTTTTAGCCGGGTTGGCTATTTTCCCGGCTGTGTTTGCCTTTCAGATAGAACCCAATTCGGGTGAAGGATTGGTTTATATCACCATCCCCAATATTTTCCAGCAAATGCACGGGGGATATTTTTTCTCGATCCTGTTTTTTGTTCTGTTGGGTGTGGCTGCCCTAACTTCTACTATTTCTGTGCTGGAAGTAATTGTGGCATTTTTTGTGGAAGAATTGCGAATTAAAAGATCAGCTGCTACCTGGCTGGCTACTGTATCTGTATCAATATTGGGAGTGATGTGTGTGCTTTCAACCAGTAGTATGTCCTTTTTTCGTATATTCAACTTCACCGTTTTTGACCTGATGAATTTTGGTTCAGCAAATATTTTTTTGCCACTGGGGGGATTTTTCATTGTCATTTTTGTGGCTTGGTTTCTGGGTCGTGAACAGGTAGGAAAGGAATTGAGTCACAACAGCAAACACAAATCAGGCTTTATTCCTTTTTTTATGTTTGTCATTAAATTTTTGGCTCCTGTTGCTATTGCGTTTATTTTTCTTCAGGGAGTGGGTTTAATCAAATTTTCCTGAGAGACATCGATCTGTTTTTTTACTCCTGCCGCTCATGAGGAGTACTTTGATATCTTTTTGGAGAAACCATTCTGGATATAAAAGGGAAACAAATTTTGAATATTGTGCCCCGAAAATTACCTTTGTGAATTGTTAACACCCAATAACGCCATGATCAGGAATAATTTCACATTTCGGGCAATCAAAAGTTACTTTCATTTTCAGAAACAAGACAGGAATGCGATTATCTTATTAGTCGGGATAATTGTTATTGTATTGTTGGGGCATATGTTGGTAGATCAAGTGAGAATTAGATCAAACCATGATTTTTCGGCCATTGAGAAAGTGTTGGAGGAGTGGGAGAGTGCAACTGATACGCTGGTTCAGCGGTATATGTTTCCCTTTGATCCCAATAAAATTACAAAGGAGGAATTAAAGGTTCTCGATATTCCTCTATTTATTCAGGAGAATATTATCCGTTATCGAAATGCGGGAGGAAAATTTCACAGACCGTTTGATCTCCGGAAGATATACGGGATGAATGACAGCATCTATTCCGCCATTGAGTCCTATCTGTTCATTCCTCAGGCCGATCGGTTCAGAGAAGGCGGAGGTCGGGATACAACGAAAAAAATCAAGCAGAAAGGTCAGCATCCGGTATTGGGAGGAGCCGGGACAGGAGGTCAGGATCGATATGTAGAGCTGAATCAGGCTGATTCACTTCAGCTTACTGGGTTGAGGGGGATTGGTCCAGTTTTTGCTGTCCGCATTATGAAATACAGACATTTATTGGGAGGATTTTATTCCTGTCGTCAGTTGCTTGAAGTTTATGGATTTCCGGAGGACACCTATTTCTCTCTTCGTGAACAAATACAGGTTGACACCACCCGGGTAAGAAAAATCAGGTTGAATTTTGCAGACTTTGCTGAATTGATCAGGCATCCCTACCTGGAAGAAGCGTCAGTCAGGAAAATTCTCAGACATCGGAGCGAGAATGGTGCGTTTACCTCAACGCATCAACTTCTTGAATATGGATTGCTCGATTCTGCAGATTTCAGAAGAGCAGCTCCCTATTTTACCTGTCGTTAAAAATTATTAAAAGCCAAATTGTCTTTAGGAAATATTATTTTTTTCGATTAAATTTGATTTGCTATGAATAATTTCTAAATTTGCGCCTCAATTTTTAAAGGAGAAAAGAAATGATTGTGATTCCGGTAAAAGAGGGTGAAAACATTGAAAGGGCTCTCAAGCGGTTTAAGAGGAAGTTTGAAAAGACTGGCGTAATAAAGGAATTACGTGAAAGACAAAAGTTTACAAAGCCTTCGATAAAAAGAAGGGAAGAAGTAAAAAAGGCGGCATATATACAAAAGTTACAGCGCCAGGAAGACTAGAGGACGATTTTGGTTCCTGGTATTATTAAATCAGATAAATGGATTATCAGGAATCTTTTATCAGCTATTTGAGGTATGAGAGGAGGAATTCTTCTCATACGGTTATAGCCTATAAAAAAGACCTCGACCAATTCGTTACATTTTGTACTGAAATGGCCGGGGAATTTGATATTAAGGGGGTTGATGGGAAATTGGTTCGCAGCTGGATTGTGAGTTTGATGGAAGGGGGGTATACTCCCCAGTCGGTAAATCGGAAAGTATCAACGATCAAGGCATTTTTCAGGTTTATCATGAAGTATTATGCAGATGAGGGAGTGGAGAGCAATCCGGCTGTAAACATTCCACTACCCAGAATTCGAAAACGTCTTCCGGGTTTTGTGGAAGAGAACAGTTTGCATCATTTATTTGATGACGGATTTTTTTCTGATGATTTTGAAGGGAAACGCGACAAGTTGATTCTCAATCTGCTTTATGGGACTGGTATCAGGCTGGCTGAGTTATTGAATTTAAAGGACAAGGATTTCAATACGGCTGAATTTCTCATCAAGGTGTTGGGGAAGAGAAATAAGGAGCGAATTATTCCTTATCCTCGCAGTATTCATCCGGTTTTGGAGCAATACTTAGAGGTCAGGGACAGGGAGATCGTTCCCATGGAGGAAAGCAAGGGTGTACTGTTGGTGACGGGAAAGGGGGTCCCTGTTTATGAAAAACTGATTTACCGGGTAGTCAGGCTGTACCTCGGGAAGGTAACAATGCTTGAGAAAAAAAGTCCACACATATTACGTCACACGTATGCCACACATTTATTGAATAAGGGTGCCGATCTGAATGCTGTCAAAGAGTTGCTGGGTCATGCGAATTTATCTGCCACGCAGATTTATACGCATACAACTTTTGAAAAATTGCATCATATATATAAACAAGCCCATCCAAGAGGTTAAATTAAAAAGTGTTATTATGGAAATCATGATTAATTCAGTACATTTCACTACAGATAAAAAGCTGGTGGAATTTGTGAACAAAAAGGTTAGTAAGCTCGACACCTTTTATGATGGTATTCTTAATGCTGAGGTAACATTAAAAGTGCTGAAACCAGAAACTGCCCGGAACAAAATTTCGGAGATAAAAATTTCAATTCCTGGTAACAGTTATTTATTTGCCAAGAAGCAAGCTGACACTTTTGAGGAAGCCACTGACCTGGCTATTGATGCGCTAAAGAAACAGCTTACAAAGGTTAAAGAAAAACTCAGGAGTAAATAAATATTAATTTTTACCTGCATAGGTTAGATTTTTAAAATAATATTTTTACATTTGCACACCATTTTTTGGAGGCGTTTCAGAAACACTTGAATTTGAAGTTGTTTCAGGCATTTCGCCAGTATTTCAGGCTTTTAGAGAACTTTAGGCTTGATGATTGGAAAGGATTATTTTATTCCAATGCCTTAAAGATTGTTTTATGATCAGGTGTTTCTGATAAAATTTTGTAATTTTGCAGCGCATTGTGTATGTAAAATATTGCGGGAGTAGCTCAGTCGATAGAGCATTAGCCTTCCAAGCTAAGGGTCGCGGGTTTGAATCCCGTCTCCCGCTCAAAAAGACTGGAGTTTGAAGTAGATTCTTTTGACTCCTGTCTTTTTCTGTGTTTAAGGCCGGAGTAGCTCAGGGGTAGAGCGCATCCTTGGTAAGGATGAGGTCACGAGTTCAATTCTCGTCTTCGGCTCAATGAATTTAGATAATAATTAAAAATGTGAAGTTATGGCTAAGCAAACATTCGTAAGGGATAAAGACCATGTCAATATTGGTACAATTGGCCATGTTGACCACGGCAAAACTACCCTGACAGCAGCAATTACTATGGTATTGGCCAAGAAAGGCCTTTCCGAAATTAAATCTTTTGATTCAATTGATAATGCTCCTGAAGAAAAGGAGAGGGGTATTACCATTAACACCTCGCACGTTGAGTATCAAACAGCCACCCGGCATTATGCTCACGTTGACTGTCCCGGTCACGCCGACTATGTTAAGAACATGGTTACAGGTGCTGCCCAGATGGACGGTGCAATCATTGTGGTAGCGGCAACCGATGGTCCGATGCCTCAAACCCGTGAACATATTCTTCTGGCCCGCCAGGTTAATGTTCCCAGGCTGGTTGTGTTTATGAACAAGGTAGACATGGTTGACGACGAAGAAATTCTTGAGTTGGTAGAGATGGAAATTCGCGAACTGCTTGAATTTTACGAGTTTGATGGAGATAACACACCGATAATTCGTGGTTCTGCTTTGGGAGCAATGAATGGTGAAGCTCAGTGGGAAGATAAAGTTATGGAGCTGATGGAAGCAGTTGATACATGGATTCCGCTTCCTCCCCGTGAAGTTGACAAACCTTTCCTGATGCCTGTGGAAGACGTATTTTCTATTACCGGCCGTGGAACCGTTGCAACTGGTCGTATCGAAACCGGTATTGTTCATACCGGTGATGAGCTCCAGTTGATTGGACTTGGTGCTGAAGGACGTAAAACCGTTTGTACAGGGGTTGAAATGTTCCGCAAAATTCTTGACGAAGGTCAGGCCGGGGATAACGTTGGGTTGTTACTCCGTGGTGTGGATAAAAAAGAGATTAAACGTGGACAGATTCTGGCAAAACCAGGTTCCATTACTCCTCATACCAAATTTAAGGCAGGGGTGTATGTGTTGAAGAAAGAAGAAGGTGGCCGCCATACTCCGTTCCATAATAAATACCGTCCGCAGTTTTACCTGCGTACCCTGGATGTAACCGGTGAAATTCATCTGCCGGAAGGTCGTGAAATGGTTATGCCAGGCGATAACGTTTCTGTTGAAGTGGATCTGATCTATCCTGTGGCATTAAATGTTGGATTACGTTTTGCTATTCGTGAAGGCGGACGTACAGTAGGTGCCGGACAGGTAACTGAGATTCTTGAATAATTTGCAAACATGCTGGTATATTATAAGTCCCGGGCCATGTGCCCGGGACTATATTCGGAAGAAGCTCAGGCAGGGAGCTCAGTTTTGTAAGTTCGATTCTTACCTTCCGTCCAAATATGGCAAAATGTAAGATGAAACGATTATGACAAGTTATGCTACAAACGACTATTATCAATGGTAGCATGGAGTAATATATTATTCATGCGAGTTCCATCTTTTACCATAGAAAATTAACAATCTTATTAAGATGAAATTAAAAATTTATTTGCAGGAGGCCTACGATGAACTCGTTCATAAAGTTACCTGGCCTACCTGGAAAGAACTGCAAAGCAGTGCATTGGTTGTAATGGTTGCTTCCTTTATTATATCACTCTTAATATTCGTAATGGACCTGTCATTCAGGAACGTTATGAGTTTTATTTATGGATTATTTTATTAATTGAAATCCTTGAATCAAGAAATGAGCGACACAACAAAAAAATGGTATGTTCTTCGTGCAATTGGAGGTAAGGAGAAGAAAGTAAAGGAATATATCGATAATGAGATCGCAAATGGAGATTTGAAGGGTTTTGTCGAACAGGTTTTAATTCCTACGGAAAAGGTTTATCAAATCCGAAACGGAAAAAAAATCAGTAAGGAGCGGAATTTTTTCCCGGGCTACGTGCTTATTGAAGCCTCTTTAGTTGGTGAGATAACGCACACCCTTAGAAATGTACCTAATGTTATCGGGTTTCTTGGCGACACCAAAGGTGGAGATCCGGTGCCAATCAGGCAGGGTGAGGTAAACAGAATTCTGGGAAGAGTGGATGAACTTGCTGAATCCTCAGAGGAGATGAACAATCCATTCGTAGTTGGTGAAACCGTTAAGGTAATCGACGGACCATTTAACGGCTTTAACGGATCCATTGAAGCAATCAATGAAGAGAAGAAAAAGCTGCAGGTAATGGTTAAAATTTTTGGACGTAAAACTCCTTTGGAGCTTAGCTTTATGCAAGTTGAGAAGGAATAGTAACGCTTTATAAATCTATTATGGCGAAAGAAGTTGCTGGATTAATTAAATTACAGATCAAAGGTGGAGCGGCAAATCCGTCACCACCAGTAGGACCAGCCTTAGGGTCAAAAGGGGTTAATATTATGCAGTTTTGTAAGCAGTTTAACGGTCGTACTCAAGATATGGCCGGTAAATTACTACCGGTAATTATTACTGTTTACAGCGATAAATCGTTCGACTTTATAATTAAACAACCTCCGGTGGCCATTCAATTGCTCGATGCTGCAAAGGCAAAAAAAGGTTCACCCGAACCTCATGTCAGTAAAGTGGGGTCCGTTACCTGGGAACAGGTTAAACAGATTGCCGAAATAAAAATGGCTGACCTGAATTGCTTCACTGTAGAATCAGCAATGAAAATTGTGGCTGGAACTGCAAGAAGTATGGGAATTACCGTTAAAGGTGCTTCACCATTCATTAACTGAAATTAAATTGTTTAAGATGGGAAGAATTACGAAAAATAAAAAAGCTTCTCTTGGTTTGCTTGAAAAAGAAAAGTTTTACTCGATTGATGAGGCATCCCAGCTGGTGAAGGAAATAACCTTTACCAAGTTTGATGCCTCGGTTGATATCGATGTAAGGTTGGGAGTGGACCCAAGAAAAGCTAACCAGATGGTTAGAGGCGTAGTTTCATTACCCCATGGGACAGGTAAAGAGGTCCGTGTGCTTGCCTTGGTAACTCCCGATAAAGAGGATGAAGCCAAAGAAGCCGGTGCGGATTATGTTGGATTAGATGAGTATGTAGATAAGATCAAAGGCGGTTGGACCGATGTGGATGTGATCATTACAATGCCCCCGGTTATGGGCAAAGTAGGTCAGTTGGGGCGTATTTTAGGCCCCCGCGGTTTGATGCCGAACCCTAAAAGTGGAACAGTTACGATGGATGTCGGAAAAGCTGTTCGCGAAGTAAAACAGGGGAAAATTGATTTTAAAGTGGATAAGTTTGGCATCGTTCATACTTCCATCGGTAAGGTTTCTTTTACACCAGAAAAAATAAAAGAAAATGCCCTGGAATTTATCCATACTATCGTAAAACTGAAACCAACTGCCGCAAAAGGTACTTACATCAAAAGTATTTATCTTTCCAGTACCATGAGCCCTGGTATAAAAGTTGAACCCAAGTCAGTCACTGACTAAAAAGTGTAGAAATGAAGAGTACAGAAAAAAAAGTTATTATTGATAGTCTGAAAGAGCAGATTGATTCGTACAACCATTTTTACCTGACTGATATTAGTGGTTTAAATGCTTCTGTTACCAGTGATCTGAGAAGATTATGCTACAAAAGTGACGTCAAACTGGTTGTTGCGAAAAACACCTTATTACGTAAAGCCCTGGAACATTCATCCAAGAATGCTGAAGAGCTTTACGATACTCTACGGGGAAATACTTCAGTAATGTTCACTTCAGATGGGAACGTACCTGCAAAGCTGATTAAAGAATTCAAAAGAAAACATAAAAAGCCTATACTGAAAGCTGCTTATGTTGAAGAATCAGTATATGTGGGTGAAGACCAGCTCGATGTACTTGTTGCATTGAAATCGAAGAATGAACTTATTGCTGATGTTATTGCTCTGTTACAATCACCCATGCAAACCGTGCTTTCACAGCTGCAGTCGGGTGGTAATATAATTCATGGTGTTCTTGATACACTGAAAGAGAAAGAATAGTTTTTTTTGAAATTTATTAAAATAATTAAAAATGGCAGATTTAAAACAGCTTGCAGAAGAGTTGGTAAACTTAACTGTTAAAGAGGTTAACGAGTTAGCTAAAATCCTGAAAGACGAATACGGTATTGAACCCGCAGCAGCTGCAATTGCAGTCGCCGGGCCCGCAGCAGCAGGCAACGAAAGTGAAGCCGCCGCTGAACAAACCGAATTTGACGTAATATTAAAAGCTGCCGGGCAGTCGAAACTTGCCGTGGTAAAACTTGTTAAGGAATTAACAGGGCTTGGGCTGAAAGAAGCTAAAGCCGTAGTTGATGAAGCTCCCAAAGCGATTAAAGAAAAAGTTTCCAAAGATGAGGCAGAAGCCTTAAAAAATCAGTTGGAAGAAGCTGGAGCAGAAGTTGAAATCAAATAGACGCATTCAGACCTTTATCAGGTTATATGGTTTAGAATCGTGCCCTGCATGATTCTAAACCTTTTGTGTGTTTGTATTTTTATAATTAACTTCTACAAATAGATGTCAGTAAAAACAAGAATCGAGAGGATTAATTTCTCCTCAACACAAACCAGGTTTGATTACCCTGACTTTTTAGAAGTACAAATTAAATCATTCAAAGAGTTTTTTCAATTAAATTCCACTCCGGAACAGCGAAGGGAAGAAGGATTGAACCGGGTTTTCCAGGAAAACTTTCCCATTACAGATACCCGGAACAATTTTGTTCTCGAGTTTCTTGATTACCAGGTTGATCCTCCACGTTACGCTATTACGGAATGTATTGAACGTGGATTAACTTACAGTGTTCCGTTAAAAGCCCGTCTTAAACTTTATTGCACCGACCCGGAACACGAAGATTTTGACACCGTGGTGCAAGACGTGTACCTGGGAACCGTTCCCTATATGACTGAAAAGGGTACTTTTATTATTAATGGTGCCGAAAGGGTAATCGTTTCTCAATTACACAGGTCTCCTGGTGTATTTTTTGGACAGAGCCTTCATGCCAATGGTACAAAGCTATATTCAGCCCGGGTCATCCCGTTCAAAGGCTCATGGATCGAATTTGCAACCGACATCAACAGTGTGATGTTTGCTTATATCGACCGGAAAAAGAAATTGCCTGTTACTACACTGCTGAGAGCTATTGGCTATGAAAGTGATAAGGATATTCTTGAAATATTCGACCTGGCCGATGAGATAAAAGTATCTAAAACCGGATTGAAAAAAGTGGTTGGCCGCAGATTGGCTGCACGTGTTTTGAAGTCGTGGATCGAAGATTTTGTGGATGAGGATACCGGTGAAGTCGTTTCTATTGAACGGAATGAAGTTATCATCGACAGGGAAACTGTACTGGAAGAAGAACACATTGATGAGGTGATGGAATCAGGAGTGAAAACAATCCTGGTTCATAAAGATGATCAAAAACAACAGGATTTTGCCATCATATACAATACCTTACAAAAAGATCCCTGTAACTCGGAAAAGGAAGCGGTATTGCATATTTACCGTCAGCTGCGAAATGCTGAGCCACCGGATGAAGCTACAGCCAGAGATGTAATCGATAAATTGTTTTTTTCTGATAAACGTTATGACCTGGGAGAAGTGGGCCGTTATCGGATCAACAGAAAACTGGGTTTAAATGTTGATGCTGAAATTCGGGTACTGACCAAGGAGGATATTATTGAGATCATTCGATATCTGATCCAGCTGGTGAATTCGAAAACCGATGTGGATGATATCGATCACCTGAGTAACCGACGTGTCCGAACCGTTGGGGAGCAGATGTTCAACCAGTTTGGAGTTGGTTTGGCCCGTATGGCCCGGACTATTCGTGAAAGGATGAATGTTAGGGATAATGAGGTGTTTACACCTATTGATCTGATTAACTCCAAAACATTATCGTCGGTTATCAATTCATTTTTTGGTACCAACGCATTGTCGCAATTTATGGATCAGACGAACCCACTGGCCGAAATGACCCACAAAAGACGTATGTCGGCTTTGGGGCCTGGTGGATTATCCCGTGAAAGAGCAGGTTTTGAGGTGCGTGACGTTCACTATACCCATTATGGAAGGTTGTGTCCGATTGAAACTCCGGAAGGACCTAACATTGGATTGATTTCCTCCCTGTGTGTTTTTGCCAAGATTAATGACCTGGGTTTTATTGCCACTCCATACCGGAAAGTAACAAATGGCAAAGTAGATCTTTCGGACGAGGGATCAATTTATTTGACTGCTGAGGAGGAGGAAGGCAAGGTGATTGCCCAGGCAAATGCCCCCATTGATTCGGACGGGTTATTTATTAATCAGAAGGTCAAATCGAGACTTGATGGAGATTATCCGCTGGTTGATAAGGAAAATGTTGACCTGATGGATGTTGGTCCGAACCAGATTGCTTCTGTTGCTGCTTCCTTGATTTCATTCCTTGAACATGACGATGCGAACCGCGCACTGATGGGATCGAACATGATGCGTCAGGCTGTTCCGTTATTACGCCCGGAAGCACCTATCGTAGGTACAGGGCTCGAAGGCAAGGCAGCTGCCGATTCAAATGTTTTGATTCAGGCTGAAGCCGATGGCGTGGTGGAATATGTTGATGCCAATCAGATTATTGTCAGGTACGACACTACCGATGACGACCGTTTTGTTAGCTTCGACCCCGAAGTAGTAACCTATTCGTTGTTGAAATATGCCAAAACCAACCAGGGAACTACCATCGACCTGAAGCCCATTGTTAGAAAAGGTGAACGAATTGAAAAGGGACAAATACTGACCGAGGGATACGGTACCGAAAATGGTGAACTTGCTCTGGGCAGGAACCTGATGGTAGCCTTTATGCCCTGGCAGGGATATAACTATGAAGATGCTATCGTGATTTCCGAACGGATTGTCCGGGAAGATGTGTTTACATCGGTGCATGTGGATGAATATAGTCTGGAAGTTCGCGATACCAAAAGGGGAGTTGAAGAATTTACTTCCGATATACCCAATGTGAGTGAAGAAGCTACAAAAAATTTGGATGAAAACGGTCTGATCCGAATTGGTGCTGATGTTAAACCAGGAGATATTCTCATAGGGAAAATTACTCCGAAAGGAGAATCTGATCCTTCTCCCGAAGAAAAATTACTTCGTGCCATTTTCGGGGATAAGGCTGGTGATGTTAAAGATGCCTCGTTAAAGGCTTCTCCATCGTTGTCGGGAGTGGTGATTGATAAAAAATTATTCTCACGTGTTGGTAAGGATAAAAAGGGCAAGAATACAACAAAAGCCCTGCTCGATCAGATCGATGAGAATTTCAACCGTGAAACTGCAGCTTTACGGGCCCGGTTAGAAGATAAACTTTTTACGCTTGTGAGTGGAAAAACTTCACAGGGTGTTAAGGATTATTATGGTACGGAGATCATTGCCAAAGGGCTGAAATTTACACTCAAGCAGTTGCAGGAGATTGATTATCTGTCGATTAATCCATCTAAATGGACAACCGATAAGCAGAAAAATGAATTGGTTTTCAAGGTAATCAATCATTTTATCATGAAGTACAAGGAAGCTGAATCCTATGCGCGAAGGGAGCGTTACAATGCGACTATTGGCGATGAATTGCCTGCAGGGATTATTCAACTTGCGAAAGTATTTATTGCCAAGAAGCGGAAGCTGCAGATTGGTGATAAAATGGCTGGTCGACATGGAAATAAGGGTATTGTTTCACGTGTTGTTCGCGAAGAAGATATGCCTTTCTTATCCGACGGAACACCTGTCGATATTGTGCTTAATCCGTTAGGAGTACCTTCCCGTATGAACCTGGGGCAGATATATGAAACGGTTTTAGGCTGGGCAGGTAAGGAATTGGGTTTGAAATTTGCCACTCCGATTTTTGATGGTGCTTCTTTGGAACAGATTACTGAATATACTGATAAAGCCAGGTTGCCCAGATTTGGTAAAACCGCTCTTTTTGATGGTGAAACCGGAGAACCTTTCGATCAACAGGCTACAGTAGGGATAATTTATATGATGAAACTGGGACATATGGTCGAAGATAAGATGCATGCCCGTTCTATCGGACCCTACTCGTTGATTACTCAGCAACCGTTGGGAGGTAAAGCACAATTTGGTGGACAGCGGTTTGGTGAGATGGAGGTGTGGGCGCTTGAAGCATTTGGCGCTTCTCATATCCTGCAGGAAGTGCTTACGGTTAAGTCGGATGATGTTATGGGCAGGGCAAAAGCATATGAATCGATTGTAAAGGGTGAACCCATGCCGCAGCCCGGCATTCCTGAATCACTTAATGTGTTGTTGCATGAACTCAGAGGTCTTGGCCTCAGTATTAAGATGGAGTAGCTTGATTCCATCTGCCTGTTTTTTGATCCTGTTTTTATGATTTTTAATTTGTACTATGGCATTCAGAAAAGATAATAAAGCAAAAGGGGGTTTTTCAAAAATTTCAATCAGCCTTTCCTCTCCTGAAGAAATTCTGGAAAGATCGTATGGTGAAGTTTTAAAACCTGAAACAATAAACTACAGAACATACAAACCTGAGCGGGATGGCTTGTTTTGTGAACGCATTTTCGGTCCGGTAAAAGATTACGAATGCCATTGCGGAAAATACAAACGAATTCGCTATAAGGGAATTGTTTGTGACCGTTGTGGGGTTGAGGTAACAGAGAAAAAAGTACGCAGGGAACGTATGGGGCATATTTCCCTGGTTGTTCCTGTTGCTCATATTTGGTATTTCCGGTCGTTACCCAATAAAATAGGTTATTTGTTGGGACTGCCTACCAAAAAATTGGATTCAATCATTTATTATGAACGTTATGTTGTAATTAATCCCGGGGTTAAAGCACCTGATGGAATTAAGCAACTTGATTTTTTAACTGAGGAGGAATATCTTGATATTCTGGATACCCTTCCTAAAGAGAATCAGTACCTGGAAGATGATGATCCGAACAAATTTCTGGCAAAGATGGGAGCTGAGGCTTTGTATGAAATATTGCACCGGCTCGATTTGGATGATTTATCTTATAACTTACGTCATAAAGCGAATACAGAAACCTCGCAACAAAGGAAGAATGAAGCCTTGAAGCGGTTGCAGGTTGTTGAAGCTTTCAGAGCCAGCAAAAACCTGAACCGACCGGAATGGATGATTGTAAAGGTTGTGCCGGTTATTCCTCCCGACCTGAGGCCATTGGTTCCATTGGATGGAGGACGTTTTGCTACTTCCGATCTGAATGATTTATACCGCAGGGTAATTATCCGGAATAACCGGTTGAAAAGGCTGATAGAAATTAAAGCTCCCGAGGTTATTCTCCGGAATGAAAAGAGAATGCTTCAGGAATCGGTGGATTCCCTGTTTGATAATTCCCGGAAATCAAATGCGGTTAAAACGGAAAACAACCGGGCATTGAAGTCTCTTTCCGACAGTCTAAAAGGAAAACAGGGCCGGTTCCGGCAAAACCTGCTGGGTAAGCGTGTCGATTACTCTGCCCGTTCGGTTATTGTTGTTGGTCCTAAGCTAAAGCTTCATGAATGCGGTCTTCCCAAAGAGATGGCTGCGGAGATTTTTAAACCCTTTGTTATCCGAAAACTGATTGAAAGGGGGATTGTTAAAACCGTTAAATCGGCTAAGAAAATAGTGGATCGTAAGGATCCGGTGGTTTGGGAGATTCTGGAAAATGTATTGAAGGGACATCCGGTTATGTTAAACCGTGCACCCACGTTACATCGGTTGTCTATACAGGCTTTTCAGCCGGTGTTGATTGAGGGAAAAGCGATTCAGTTGCACCCGCTGGTATGTACCGGGTTTAATGCTGACTTTGACGGGGACCAAATGGCTGTGCATCTCCCTCTGGGAAATGCTGCCGTTCTGGAAGCTCAGCTGTTAATGCTCTCCTCCCACAATCTTTTGAATCCTGCCAATGGTGCTCCTATTCATGTTCCTTCCCAGGATATGGTTCTTGGTTTGTACTATATGACCAAGGCAAGAGAAGGATCGCGGGGTGAAGGTATGACCTTCTACTCTCCCGAAGAGGTTATTATTGCCCATGATGAAAAGGTTGTCAGCCTCCATTCCGTTATTAAGGTTAAGGTGCAGGATGTGGATGAAAAGGGTGAATTTTTTAAGCACATTATTGAAACCACTGTTGGTCGCGTTCTATTTAATGAGTATGTTCCTGCCAGGGTTGGCTATATCAATCAATTGCTTACCAAGAAATCATTACGTACGATAATTTCTGAAATCTATAAGAAATGTGGAAACGCCGATACCGTTGCATTTCTTGATGCGATCAAAGATCTGGGATATCACATGGCTTATCGGGGTGGATTATCTTTTAACCTGGAGGATGTTATTGTTCCTTTGGATAAAGAGGCTATTGTTACGAATGGCTATGAGGAAGTAGATGAGGTGATTGGAAACTATAATATGGGTTTTATTACCAATAATGAGCGGTATAATCAGGTAATTGATATCTGGACACATGCCAACTCAAAGCTTACCTATTCGGTAATGAAAACGATTAGTAACGACAAGCAGGGATTTAATTCCATCTATATGATGCTTGATTCCGGGGCCCGTGGTTCCAAAGAGCAGATCCGCCAGTTATGCGGTATGCGTGGATTGATGGCTAAACCTCAGAAATCAGGATCAACCGGTTCTCAGATTATCGAAAACCCGATTCTTGCTAACTTTAAGGAAGGCCTGTCGGTACTGGAATACTTTATTTCGACGCACGGTGCACGTAAAGGTTTGGCAGATACGGCACTGAAAACTGCCGATGCCGGGTATCTTACCCGCCGGCTGGTGGATGTTTCACAGGATGTGATCATTTCAGAAGACGACTGCGGAACATTACGTGGTATTGTTTCATCGGCCATTAAAAATAATGAAGAGGTAGTTGCCTCGCTCTATGAAAGAATTATTGGCCGGACCTCGGTTCACGATATTTACCATCCGTTAAGTGGTGAACTTATTGTTAGTTCAGGGGATGAAATAACCGAGGAGGTTGCTCATAAGATTGAGGAATCACCTATTGAAACTGTTGAAATCAGATCGGTACTTACCTGTGAATCGAAAGCTGGTGTTTGTGCCAAATGTTACGGCCGGAACCTGGCCTCAGGTCAGATGGTTCAAAAAGGCGAAGCCGTAGGAGTTATTGCTGCTCAATCTATTGGTGAACCCGGCACACAGTTGACACTCCGTACCTTCCACGTTGGAGGTATTGCAGGGAATATTTCTGCACAATCAACAGTAGAAGCACGTTACGACGGGTTTATTGAAATTGAGGAACTACGATCAGTAGCGTATAAGGGTGAGGATGATAAACCCGTGGATATCGTTGTCAGCCGGTTAGCCGAGTTGAAAATAATTGACAAGAATACGAAAATTCCTCTGGCATCACATGCGATTCCTTATGGATCAAGATTATATGTGAAGAATGGCGATGAAGTTAGAAGAGGAACGTTGATTTGTGAATGGGATCCGTTTAACGGTGTTATCATCACTGAATTTGACGGAAAGGTGGAATTTGAAAACCTGATTGACGGTGTTACTTACCGGGAAGAATCGGATGAACAAACGGGATATAGCGAAAAAGTAATTATTGAGACCCGCGATAAAACAAAAAACCCGACACTTAAGGTAATGGATAAAGACGGAACAATGATCCGTTCGTACAACCTGCCTGTGGGAGGGCATATTTCTGTAACGCAGGGACAGATGATAAAAGCCGGTATGGTGTTGGTGAAAATTCCCAGATCAGCCGGTAAAGCTGGGGATATCACAGGTGGTTTGCCCCGGGTTACTGAGCTCTTTGAAGCCAGAAATCCTTCCAATCCAGCTGTTGTATCTGAAATTGACGGAGAAGTATCACTGGGTAAGATCAAGCGTGGAAACCGTGAAATAATTATTACCTCCAAAGCAGGTGATGTGAAAAAATACCTGGTACCCCTCTCCAAACAGATCCTTGTGCAGGAAAATGATTACATAAGGGCTGGTACACCTTTGTCAGACGGAGCAACTACTCCTTCGGACATATTGGCCATTAAAGGACCTACAGCGGTTCAGGAATATATCCTGAATGAAGTACAGGATGTGTACCGTATGCAGGGGGTGAAAATTAACGATAAGCATTATGAGGTGATCATTCGCCAGATGATGCGTAAGGTTGAAATTGAAGACCCGGGTGATACCAGATTTCTTGAAAAACAGATCATTGATAAGAATGAGTTTCTTTCAGAGAACGATTGGATCTGGAATAAGAAGATAGTTGTTGAACCAGGTGATGCTGAAGGGTTGAAAGCCGGTCAGATTATTTCTGCCCGCAGACTGAGGGATGAGAATTCTCAATTGCGGAGGAAGGACAAAAAGCTGGTGGAAGCCCGGGATGCCATTGCTGCAACCTCAAGTCAGATTTTGCAGGGGATTACACGGGCAGCATTACAAACACGAAGCTGGCTCTCTGCTGCATCATTCCAGGAAACAACGAAAGTACTCAATGAGGCTGCCATTCACGGAAAAACTGATTTCCTCGACGGATTGAAAGAAAATGTTATTTGTGGGCACCTGATTCCGGCAGGTACCGGATTGAAAGAATACAAAAATTTGATTGTCGGATCGAAAGAAGAATATGACCGGTTGATTGACAACAAGAAATAGTGAAAGTATGGATGAGAATAAGCAAAAGCAACAACAGTTAAATATTGAGTTGAGTGAAGAGGTCGCTCAGGGTATTTATTCGAACCTGGCAGTAATCACTCATTCCAGTTCAGAATTTGTAGTTGATTTTGTGCGTGTCATGCCCGGTCTGCCCAAGGCAAATGTTAAATCGAGGGTGATTTTAACACCGGAACATGCCAAGCGCTTATTGCTTGCTTTGCAAGATAACATCAAAAAGTTTGAATCTGTACATGGTCCTATCAAGAATGTCAAATCGGGTACGGGGCAGGCTATACCTCCAATGGGTTTTGGCGGGCCAACGGCTCAGGCATAAACTCTTATAAAGATATAAAACAGGGATCGGTCATCGATCCCTGTTTTGTTATATAACCCCTTAAGGCATTAGTATAAACCTTCTACTGAAAGATAGCGTTCTCCATGATCGTACGAAAATGTTAAGATTCGGGAACCTGCCGGGAAATCCGTTAGTTTTTTAGCCACAGCTGCCAGTGATGCTCCTGAGGAGATACCAACAAACAACCCTTCCAGTTTGGCTGCTTTCCTGGCATACTCAAAGGCCTCTTCTGTAGTTACCGCAATGGTTCCATCGATAAGTTTGGTTTTTAAATTATCGGGAATAAATCCTGCCCCAATACCCTGAATTTTATGGGGGCCGGGTACTCCTCCTCCGATCACTGGACTGTCGGCTGGTTCTACGGCAAAAACCTTCAGGTTTGGAAATTCTTTTTTCAGTACCTCAGCCACCCCGCTGATATGGCCTCCAGTTCCCACACCGGTAATGATGTAATCCAGCCCTTCGGGAAAATCAGCCAGTATTTCCGCAGCTGTATTTTTTCGGTGAGCATTGATGTTTGCCGGATTCGAAAACTGGAAGGGAATCCATGCCCCATCAATTTCTGAGGCCATCAATTCTGCCTGGGCAATAGAGCCTTTCATTCCTTTCTCCTTCGGTGTCAGGATCAGCTCCGCCCCCAGAGCTTGCAATACCTGTCGACGCTCCAACGACATGGATTCCGGCATGGTAAGTATTAACCGGTAACCCTTAACTGCAGCAACCATCGCCAGACCAATGCCTGTATTCCCCGAGGTGGGTTCAATAATGACCGATCCGGACTTCAGTATTCCACTATTTTCTGCTTCCTCAACCATTGAAAGAGCAATACGATCCTTAATGCTACCTCCCGGATTGGTTTTTTCAACTTTTACCCATACTTCATACTCCCCCGGGTAGAGACGGCTCATTCTTACATGGGGGGTGTTTCCAATCGTTTCTAAAATGTTTTGTGCTTTCATAATTGAATTTTTACATGAAAAAAGCTTTCCTGGTTTCCCGGGAAAGCTTTGGTTATGAATTTATATCTAATTTCAGAATAAAATTAACAAATCATACCTTCCACGGATCGATAACCCTGGCAACAATTGATTGTATGATAAGTCATGTTTTGCATTTCGGTGGCAATGTAACCAATTTTTAAATATTCAGAATAAAATATCTGTTTAATTTTTAAATGATTTAACTTTTATATCTAAGCCATTTGATCAGTTCTTTCAGATTAACCTTCTTTCCGTACATCAGCAATCCTATTTTATAGATTCTGGCAGCGACCCAGATAGCTCCCAGGGTAGAAAGGACAAGCAGTACCATGGAGAGAATCAATTCCCATGCCGGCACACCATAAGGTATACGGGCCAGCATCGCCACAGGAGAGGTGAAGGGGATGACAGAGCCCCAAAAGGCAATGGGGCCTTCAGGGTTTCTTGCAATGGGGAACAGTAACATAATGGACACAATAAGC